>Ga0307509_10000798_pt1 | contig 54052 bp, 47 predicted proteins | sample 10_EM_MG_FD_202245 | JGI IMG/M metagenome (GOLD analysis project Ga0307509, IMG submission 202245) | Populus trichocarpa ectomycorrhiza microbial communities from riparian zone in the Pacific Northwest, United States - 10_EM | ecosystem: Host-associated > Plants > Roots > Unclassified | place... | reverse complement strand
CGCACGACGTCTACGACAGCGCGTTGGGCGCCTGCAAGGCGATGACGGTGCTTTGGTATGCCCAGCGCAAGCAGATTCCGGTCGACGACATCCAGGTCACGGTCGATCGCGACGACAGCGAAGAGCGTCAAGGCGTCTACCGGCTGCGCGTGACGCTGAGCCTGACCGGTGCGCTGACCGATGCGCAGCGCACCGAGCTGCTGAACGTCGCCAACAAGTGCCCGGTTCACAAGCTGATGACCTTGGCGACGACGGAGGTTCACACCGAGCTGGCACCCACCGCAGGGTGACCCCGAACCGCGCGCCGCGGCCGCTCAGAGCGACCCGAAGCCGGTGTCGTCGATGACCTCGGAAAAGCCGGAGTTCGAGAACAGCCGCAGCGCCTGGCCGCCCATCCGGTCGCGGTAGCTCTTGCGCGCATACACCTTGGCCTGCGCGCTTTCCGGCAGGTCGGAGATCGCGATGAGGTTCTTCACGATCAAGGTGTCGATCAAGTCTTCCAGAACGCGAACGAAGCCGGCGTCGAGTTGGCCGAAGCCGTCCGACGTCGCGGTGTTGCCGACGAATCGCTGCACCTCCGGGTGATCGTTGTCGAGGAACTCACTGGCGCCGGGGAGCGGCTGGCGGTGCAGGCTGTCGATCTCACCGAGGGCCGTGCGATGGACGTAGGGCATGCGCGACTCCGAAATGGGTCAAGGGCGCCTGGTGTCTCGGCCACCCGAGACCGCACTGTAGCCCGGCTCGATCACCTCCGCCACCGGCGTGGTTCGCAGGCTCGGACCTAGGGGGTGGCCGCTGCCTTCCATCGGCGCAGAATTCCCGCCGACCCCTCTCTCGGCAACACGGCGAACGATGCGAGGTCACGCATGTCAATGGCGGCCACGACAGGATTCGGACACAGCCCATGCATCGTGGCGTGGGCGATGTGCGGATGCAGCCTCTGTCTGCCAGTTGCCGCGCAGGCCGGGTTCGAGGCACCGCTGCCACTCGTCGCGGTCAACCAGACCCTGAACCACCGCATCGTGTTCGCGGACGACGCGCGCAACGGCGCTCGTGCTGACCAATGGGCCACCCCCGACGAACTGATGGCCCGCGGCGCCGGCGATTGCGAGGACTATGCGATCGCCAAGTACTTCGCGCTGCTGGCCGCCGGCGTGCCGAGGCCGAACCTGCGCCTGGCCTACACGCGGGTGCTGATGGGCGGCACGGGCGACACCTGGCGGTCGCACATGGTGGTGGCCTATCTGCCCGCCGCCGCGGCGCCCGGCGACGAATTGATTCTGGACAACCTGCTCGACGAGATCCGCCCGCTGTCACGACGCCCTGACCTGCGCGTGCTGATCAGTTTCGATGCGGACGGGGTGTGGACGGGCCTGGAGCGTGGCCCGCCGGCGCGCCCGGCGCGGCAGATCGCACCTTGGGCTCAGGTGCTGCAGCGCATGACGCTGCCGCACTGACGCGGTCGGGTCTCAGTCGGTCGCGAGGGCCATCAGGCCCAGTTCCGGCTGAGACATCAGCTGGGTGATGTCGAGCAGGATGATCATGCGCTCGGTGTCGCCGTTCTTGACCGAGGCGATGCCGATGATGTGGTCGGTGTCCAGCGTGCCGCCGAAGGCCGGGGCCGGCTTGATCTGCGCCGGCGCGAGTTCCATCACGTCGGACACCGAATCGACGACGACGCCGACGGTGCGGCCGTTGACGTTCAAGATCACCGAGACCGTCAGCGCGTCCAGGCGCGGCTCGATGCCGAAGCGCATGCGCAGGTCGACGATGGGCACGATCACACCGCGCAGGTTGAGCACGCCGCGCACGAACTCGGGCGCGCCGGCCATGCGCGTGGGCGCCTCGTAGCCGCGGATCTCCTGCACGCGCAGGATGTCGATCCCGTAGTCCTCGGTGCCGAGGCGGAAGCTGAGGTATTCACGGGCCGGCGCCTGGGCGGCGGTGCGGCTGACGGCGGCGTTTTCGATGGAAGAAACTTGCGACACGGCGATTCACTCCGGAGATGGTCTTGCGGGTGGTATCGGCCCCCCGGCCGCAACCTTAAGCCGCGGTGACCCGCGGTTCGTTCAGCGCGCGGTGCACCACGTCGGCGAGTTGCTCCAGCGTGTACTCCTTCTGCAGCACATGGCGCACCCCGGCGCGCCCGAACTCGGCGCGCATGGCCTCGGACACGTAACCCGAACTGATCACCACCGGCAGCGTCGGCCGCAACCGCACGACCGCGGTCGCCAGGTCCAGCCCCGACATCGCCGGCATGTTGAAGTCGGTCACGACCACGTCGAACGCGTCGGGCTGGGCCTGCAACAGCGGCGGCACGTCGCGCGGGTCGGCCAGGCAGGTGACACGGTAGCCCCATCGCAGCAGCAGGCCCTCGACCATCAGCAGCATGACCGGGTCGTCGTCCACGTAGAGCACATGCTGGCCGGCGCCGTGCGGGCCGCTCGGCGCCGACATCTGCTCGGGTGCCGACGCGCCGGGCGATGCGGCGAGCGGGAAGTACATGTCGAAGGTGCTGCCCTGACCGGTCGCGCTGCGCACCGTGATGGCGCCGCGGTGCAGCGTCACGATGCCGTGCACCACCGACAGGCCCAGCCCCGTGCCCAGCCCCACGACCTTGGTCGTGAAGAAGGGCTCGAACACGCGCAACCGGGTTGCCTCGTCCATGCCGCAGCCGTCGTCGCTGACCCACACGTGCGCATGCGGCCCCGGTTGCAGGCCGCCGAGACGGCCCACGGCCGCGGCGTCAAGGTCGACCGGCTCCAGACCGATGACGATGTGGCCGGTGCTCCCGCGCAGCGCGTGCCAGGCGTTGGTGCACAGGTTCATCAGCACCTGCTGCAACTGGGTGGCATCGCCGCCGATGTACAAGGGTGCGTCGCTGAAGCGACCCTCCAGTTGCACGCGGGCCGGCAGGGTCGAGCGCAGCAGCTCCATGGTCTCTTCGAGCACCGGCCGCAACGGTTGCGTGACCAGCGCCTGCGGCTGCTGGCGGCTGAACGCGACGATTTGCTGCACCAGGTTTCGGGCACGAACGCCGGCCTTGGCAATCTGTTCGAGCCGGCCGCGCGATGGGTGGGCGACGCCGAGGTCCTGCTCGACCATCGACACATTGCCGAGGATGGCCGCCAGGATGTTGTTGAAATCGTGCGCGATGCCACCGGCCAGCGTGCCGATCGCTTCCATCTTCTGCGACTGGCGCAACTGCCCTTCGAGCACGCTGCGGTTGGCCTCGGCCCGCTTGCGGTCGCTGACGTCGGTCACCATCGCGAGCACGCCGACGTAACGACCCGCCGCATCGTTGATGGGGCTGGTGGACAGCGTGGCCCAGAGGTCGGTGCCGTCCTTGCGGCGAAAGCGCAGGTCGCGCAACTCGGTCGCGCCGGACGCGATCGATGCACCCGACTCGCGCCGCAACGCTGCCGCCTCGCTCTCGTCCATGAAGTCGATCCAGCGGCGACCGAGCATCTCGTCGGCGCTGTAGCCGAGTTGCTGCTCCAGCTTCGGGTTGACGAAGGTCGTGCGGCCCTCGGCATCGACCGTCCAGATGCCTTCGCTCGCGGTTTCGACGATGCGCCGGTAGCGCTCGGCGCCCACGCGCAGCTGCTGCGTCATCAGGCGTGCGGCGGCGTCGGCCCGGTCGCGCGCGGTCACGAGTTGCCAGCTCAGCAGCGCCAGCAGCAGGCTCAGCCCGGTGCCGGCGATGGCGATGATGCTCGCCGCGTCGTTGCTGTACTGGCGCTCGAACGCCGGCGTGCTGCGCACCGCCACCGTCCAGGTGTGGCCGGCGACGCCGATGAACTCCTGTGCGTCGAACCGGGCCGGCATCGCCGGTGCCGACGCCGCGCCGGTCGGATACATCAAGCGCTCGGGCAGGAGGTCGACGCCGTCGTAGATGCGCACGTCCAACCCCGGCGTGCCCTCGCCGTACAGGCTGGACATCAAGTCGCCGACCCGAAAGCTGGCCAGCACCCAACCCACCAGATGAGCTCGGCGCGCCGTGACCGTGTCGGTGGGCTGCCCCCGCGCGTAGAGCGGCATGGCCATCAAAAACCCGGGGGTCGCCTCGCGGCCTTCGGTGTCGTTCAGGCGAACCAGCTCGGTGATGGCCACGCCCCCGGAATCTCCCGCCCGCAGCAGAGCGGCCCGCCGGGCCGGCTCGGCCAGCGGGTCCAGGCCCAGAAGGCTCAGACTCTCGCCCAACGCAGGCGCGGCATAGGTCAGGGGCGCGACCCGCGCCCGCTGGCCCGGCGGCCGTATCGCGAAATCGGGCGCGCCTGAGGCGCGTTGCGCGGCGACGTGCGCAGCGATGCCATCGGCTTCGACCAGCGGCGCGTAGACCAGCAGGCGCAGGCCGGCGAAGTCGGCGCCGGCGAGCTGCGCGTCGACATAAGCCGAGAAATCGGCGCGACTGACCCGGTCGGACGCCTCGAACAGGCCGCGCACGCCGCGCAGCGTCTGCTCGTAGCTGGTCATGCGCTGCTCGATGCGGGTCGCCGTCTGGCGCAGGCCGAAGTCGAAGTTGTCCTTCAGGTGGCGGTCGTGCGTCTGCCGTTCGTGGCCCGACAGCCAGGCGGTCGCGCCCAGCGCAAGGGTGCCCACCAGCACGGGCCAGAGCAATCGGGTCAGGCGCGTCATGCCGTGGCGGCTCAGAACCGTGTCATCGTGCGGGCCAGATCGGGCTTGAAGTACTTCTCGAAGATGCGCTGCACCGTGCCGTCGGCGCGCATCTCGTCGATCAGGCCGCGCCACGCGTCGTGCTGCGCCGCGGGCAAGGACTTGCGCGACATGATCAGCCCGTGCGGCACCGGCGGGTCGTCGAACTCGACGATCAAGGTCTGCTCGCGGATCTTCGCGCTTTCCAGCGTGGGGTAGTCGAAGGGCTCGATCACCATGGCCTGGATCCGGCCGTCGATCAGCACCTGGTACAGCGGCTCCAGGCTCGTGGCATAGGTGACGCGGTGCTGGTCATCGAGTTGGTCGACGAACTTGTTGGCCGTCGCGCTGTAGCGGAAGCCGCGGATCACGCCCAGCTTCAAGGCCGGGTTGCGCTGAAACTCGGCAAGTTTCTGGACGCTCGCGTCCTTGCGCACCAGCAGGTAGTACTTGTTCGAGAAGTACCAGGCGAACCCGGCGAACTGGTCGCGCGCGTCGTTCGTGATGCCTGACAGGCTGAAATCGAGCGCACCGGATTCGATCAACTGCCAGATGCGCGCCCGCGGCATCAGCGTGACGCTGACCTTGCAGCCACTGCGGCGGATCAACTCGTCGGCGACGTCCTTGTCGATGCCCTCGCCCGTCTGGTTCGAGTACAGCAGGCCGTGGTCGTGCAGCGCCAGACTGAACGGTCGCGTGCAATCGGGGCGTTCGGCCGCGTTGCCGAGCAGCGGCCAGGCCAACGCGCCCAGCAGCAACAGACGGCGATGCAGATGCGCGACTCTTCTCATGTTCTCCATCGATTCAGCAGGTAACAGGAATTTACATGCGAACCTCGGCAGGCTTGGTGGTTCGTGGTGCCTGCGCATTCGATATTCGCGAAATGCTGACGCGACCGGCGGCCAGCCCGACTCTAATCGCCGGAAGGCCGGGCTCCAACTTAGGAGTTCTTTACCCGAAACGACCGCTTTTGCCCTTGAATCCAGGCATCGGCGTGCAACTTTCCCTGTTGAGCGCGACCCAAGGAAATGGGCGCGGGAATATACTCGCGAGCGAGGTTTATTTGAGTCAATTCACAGCAGCTGCAAGGCAGGACAAGGGGTCAACGATGGGTGCCAAACTCAAGGTCGCAGGGTGGCTGGCCGTCGGCGCCGTCGCTGGTGCGCTCACCACGATGCAATTGCAGGCCACGGCCCGCAACGGCGTGTCGCAACTGCCGCTCGAAGAACTGCAGCAGATGGCTGCCGTGTTCGGCATGATCAAGACCGACTACGTCGAACCGGTCGACGAGAAGAAGCTGATCGGCGACGCGATCGGCGGCATGGTTTCCGGGCTCGACCCGCACTCGCAGTACTTCGACAAGAAGACCTTCAAGGAATTCCGCGAAGCGACCACCGGCAAGTTCATCGGCATCGGCATCGAGATGGCGATGGAAGACGGCCTCGTGAAGGTCGTCAGCCCGATCGAGGGTTCGCCCGCTTTCCGCGCCGGCATGAAGAGCGGCGACCTGATCACCAAGATCGACGACACCATCGTCAAGGGCCTGACGGTTGATCAGGCCGTCAAGCGCATGCGCGGCGAGCCCAACACCAAGGTCGTGCTGACGGTGTTCCGCAAGACCGAGAACCGCAGCTTCCCGGTCACCATCGTCCGCGAAGAGATTCGCACCCAGAGCGTGCGCTCCAAGATCCTCGAGCCCGGCTATGCCTGGTTGCGCGTGAGCCAGTTCCAGGACCGCACGGTCGACGACTTCGCGAAGAAGCTCGAAGAGATCTACAAGGCCGAGCCCAATCTGAAGGGTCTGGTGCTCGATCTGCGCAACGACCCGGGTGGCCTGCTCGATGGCGCGGTCGCGGTCTCGGCCGCCTTCCTGCCCAGCGATGTGGTCGTGGTCTCGACCAACGGCCAGATCGCCGATTCGAAGCAGACGTTCAAGGCCTCCGCCGCCGACTACCTGCGCCGTGGCGGCAGCGACCCGCTGAAGCGCCTGCCCGAAGCCGTGAAGCGTGTGCCGCTGATCGTGCTCGTCAACGAAGCCTCGGCCTCGGCCAGCGAGATCGTCGCCGGCGCGCTGCAAGACCACAAGCGCGCGACCATCATGGGGGCGCAGACTTTCGGCAAGGGCTCGGTGCAGACGGTGCGCCAGCTGTCGCCCGAGACCGCGCTGAAGATCACCACCGCGCGCTACTACACGCCCAGCGGCGCGTCGATCCAGGCCAAAGGCATCGTGCCCGACGTGATGCTCGACGAGACCGCCGAAGGCAACCTGTTCGCCGCGCTGCGCACCCGCGAGGCCGACCTCGACAAGCACATCACCAGCGGCCAGGGCGCCGAGAAGAAGGACGAAGCCCGCGAAAAGGCGCGCGAGGAAGCGCGCAAGAAGCTCGAGGACGAAACCGCCAAGGCGGCCGCCGCCTCGACCACGCTGAAGCCGCCGCCGGAGTTCGGCAGCGCCGAAGACTTCCAGCTCGCCCAGGCGCTGAACCGCCTGAAGGGCAAGCCGGTGCTGGTCAGCAAGACCGCCGTCGAACGCAAGGCCGAGACCGAGACGACGAACTGAAGACCTCGGCCCAGCGCCGGGCCGCTCCCAAGCGGGCCGAGACCCGCGCGGCGGGTGGCGGTGGTATGCCGCCGCCGGGTGCACCATGACTGACGACCAACTGCTGCGCTATTCCCGGCACATCCTGCTCGACGAACTCGGCATCGAAGGTCAGCAGCGGCTGCTCGCCGCGCATGCGCTGGTGATCGGCGCCGGCGGGCTGGGGTCGCCGGTCGCGCTGTACCTGGCGACAGCGGGCGTCGGCACCATCACCGTCGTCGACGGCGACACGGTTGACCTGACCAACTTGCAGCGCCAGATCGCACACAACCTGTCGCGCGTCGGCGCGCCCAAGGCGAGTTCGGCGGCGCAGACCATGCACGCGATCAACCCCGACGTGCGCGTGCACGCCCTGCACGAGCGTGCCGACGCGGCACGGCTGGATGCGCTCGTCGCCGCGGCCGACGTCGTGATCGACTGCTCCGACAACTTCGCGACGCGCCACGCCGTCAACGCCGCCTGCGTCGCGCGCGGCAAGCCGCTCGTGTCAGGCGCCGCCATCGGCTTCGACGGCCAGCTGTCGGTCTACGACACGCGCGACGCCAGCAAGCCCTGCTACGCCTGCCTGTTCCCGCCCGACGCGGTGTTCGAGGAGGTGCGCTGTGCGACCATGGGCGTGTTCGCGCCGCTGGTCGGCATCGTCGGCAGCATGCAGGCCGCCGAGGCGCTGAAGCTGCTCACGGGTGTCGGCTCGTCGCTGGCCGGACGCCTGCAGATGCTGGACGCGCGCACGATGGAGTGGACCGAGATCGCGATGGCGCGCACGCCCGGTTGTCCGGTGTGCGCGCAGCGCAATGGCGTGCGCCTGTCTTCTGCAGACGCTCCGACACCGCACCACTGACCGCGGATCCTCCGACGTCGCGCGACCGCGCGGCATCCCTCCGAATGATCTGACCCTGCTTGGCGACAGCGTCGTCATGGCATTCGCATGTCAATCAACTCATTTATATGAGTTATGTCACACAGTTCATTTATCTATAGAATTCGCGGCCATGCCGTCTGTGCTATCCGCACCCGTGTTCGAGCCGATCGCGCCCGAGAGCGCAGGCATGCCGCTGTACCGCGTCGTCAAGCGCTCGCTGCTGCAGGCGATCGAGTCAGGCAGTTGCCCGCCGGGCGGCACGCTGCCGAGCGAGACCGAGATCGCCGGCGCGATGGGCGTGTCCATCGGCACGCTGCGGCGCGCGGTCGACGAACTGGCCGCCGAGCACATCCTGGTGCGCCGCCAGGGCCGCGGCACCTTCGTCGCGACGCACAACACCGACCGCTTCCTGTTCCAGTTCTTCCACATCGAACGCGAAGACGGGCTGCGCGAGGCGCCACTCGTCGAGCTGGTCGCGTTCGAGCGCAGCCACGCCGACGACGAGCCGGCACGGGCACTGCAACTGCGCCCCGGCGACGCCGTGGTCCAGATCGAGAACCGGCTGCTGCTGCAAGGCAGCGCGGTGATCCATGACCGGCTCACGCTGCCGGCCGCGCTGTTCAAGGGTCTGACCGAGAAGCGCTTTCGCGAGCGGCCGGGCACGGTCTACCAGTTCTACCAATCGGACTTCGGCATCACCGTGCTGCGCGCCAAGGAGCGTGCACGCGCCGGCGCGGCCGACCGCCAGACCGCGCGCGTGCTCGGTCTGGCACCCGGTGCGCCCGTGATGCAGGTGCGGCGCACCGCACTGACCTTCGGCGACCGGCCCGTCGAACACCGCGTCTCGATCATCAACACCGCGCATCACGACTATGTGAACGTGCTGTCAAGACCGCCTGCGGGGCAGCAGCATGATTGACCTTTCCAAGGCGTCGCGGGCGGCCGAGCAGGCGGCCTACGCGGCCGGCACGCACCTGCAGGCCTCGCGCTCGCGGCTCGCCGAGGTCGTGATCACGCGCAAGGCGCCGGGCGATGTCGTGCGCGCGATCGACCTCGAAGCGCAGACGCTGATCCGCGACGTCGTGCTGCGCGCCTTCCCCGGCCACGGCTTCATCAGCGAAGAGACGGGCGACGACCCGGCCGTGCTGCTCGCCGACGGCCACCCGCACTGGGTCGTCGACCCCATCGACGGCACCGTGAACTACCTGCGCGGCTACCCGCAGTACGCGGTGTCGATCGCGCTGGTCGAGGCCGGCGAGCCGCTGCTGGGCGTCGTCTACGACCCCAGCCGCAACGAGTTCTTCGGCGCGATCCACGGGCGCGGCGCGGTGCTGAACGGCCAGCCGATTCGCAGCGCCCCGCCGCACCGCGCGATCGAGGCGCTCGCCGCGACCGTCTTCCCCAAGCCGACCAGCCCGCGCATGCCCACCTACATCGGCGAGTTCGGCCGCGTCGTGCGCAGCTTCGGCGGCGTGCGCCGCTCCGGCTCGATGGCGCTGGAGCTGGCCTACCTGGCCGCCGGCCGCATCGACGCGTTCTGGGCCCACGACATGGGCGCCTGGGACGCCGCCGCCGGCATCGTGCTGCTGCGCGAGAGCGGCGCGCTGATGCAGGCCCGCGACGGGCGCCCGTTGCTCGCAAGCCAGTCGCTGCTGGGCTGCACGCCGGCGCTGTTCGAACCCTTTCTGAGCCTGCTGGCCGAGACCTGACGGTATGGCCCGCCGAGGCGCGCTTGGCTTAAGCTCTCACGCATGCAAAAAACCACCCTGACCGGCCGGAACTTCCCCACCGCCGAGCAAGACGTCGCCAACGCTGCCACGCCGCTGGGCCGCTATGACGGTCCCGAGAGCTCGTACAGCCTGGCGTTCACCGACCCGCAGTTCCTGCTGCGCGAAGAGATGCGGCCGGTGCGCATGCAGCTCGAGCTGCTGAAGCCCGAACTCATCCAGAACGAACAGGGCATCGAGTCGACCATCGTGATCTTCGGCAGCGCGCGCATCGTGGCGCCCGATGTCGCGCAGCGCCTGCTCGACGACGCGCGCAGCGCCAACGACCCGGCGGTGCTGGCGATCGCGCAGCGCCATGCGGCGATGTCGCGCTATTACGAAGAGGCGCGCCGCTTCGGCCACCTCGTCACCGAGAAGTCGCGCACGCTCGAAACGCCGATCTACGTCGTCACCGGTGGCGGCCCCGGCATCATGGAAGCCGGCAACCGCGGCGCCTTCGACGCCGGCGGCAAGAGCATCGGCCTGAACATCGTGCTGCAGCACGAGCAGGCGCCCAACCCCTACATCACGCCCGAGCTGTGCTTCCAGTTCCACTACTTCGGGCTGCGCAAGATGCACTTCCTGATGCGCTCGGTCGCGCTGGTGTGCTTCCCCGGCGGCTTCGGCACGCTGGACGAGATGTTCGAGGCGCTGACGCTGATCCAGACCGGCAAGTCGCGGCGGCGCCCGGTGCTGCTGTTCGGCCGCGAGTTCTGGACCAAGCTGATCAACTTCGACCAGCTCGTCGAGACCGGCATGATCAGCCCCGGCGACCTGAAGCTGTTCCGCTTCGTCGAAACCGCCGAAGAGGCCTGGGAAGTGCTCGATGCCGAATACGGCTTCGAGCTGCGCGACCACGACAAGGCCCTGCCGGCCGCCGACCTGTGAAGGGCCACGCCGCATGAACAAGAGCATCTCGCTGATCGGCGCGCCCACCGACATCGGCGCCGGCAGCCGCGGCGCGAGCATGGGGCCGGAGGCGCTGCGCGTTGCCGACATCGTCGCGGTGCTGGCGAGCCACGGGCTGGAGGTCGTCGACCGCGGCAACCTCAGCGGCCCGGCCAACCCCTGGCTGCCGCCGGTCGACGGCTACCGTCACCTGCACGAGGTTGTGGCGTGGAATCAATCGGTGCACGAGGCCATCTACCGCGAGTTGCAAGGCGGGCGCCTGCCCATCCTGCTGGGTGGCGACCACTGCCTGGGGCTGGGTTCGATCAGCGCGGTGGCGCGCCACTGCCGCGAGGCCGGCAAGAAGCTGCGCGTGCTGTGGCTGGACGCTCACGCCGACTTCAACACCAACACGCTCACGCCCAGCGGCAACATCCACGGCATGCCGGTCGCGTGCCTGTGCGGCTACGGCCCGAAAGAGCTGATCGAGATCGGCGGCACCGTCCCGGCGATCAGCCCGAAGATGATCCGCCAGATCGGCATCCGCAGCGTTGACCAGGGTGAGAAGCGCTTGGTGCACCAGGCCGGGCTCGAGGTCTTCGACATGCGCTACATCGACGAGATGGGCATGCGCCACACGATGGAACTGGCACTCGCGACGCTGGATGCAAACACCCACCTGCACGTCAGCTTCGATGTCGACTTTCTCGACGCCGACATCGCACCCGGCGTCGGCACCACGGTCAAGGGCGGGCCGACCTACCGCGAAGCCCAGCTGTGCATGGAGATGATCGCGGACACCGGCCGCCTCGCCTCGCTCGACGTGATGGAGCTGAACCCTGCGCTCGACGTGCGCAACGGCACCGCCATCGTCGCGGTCGACCTGATCGAGTCGCTGTTCGGCAAGAGCACGCTGATGCGCAGCTGATCGTCAGCGCGCGTCAGGCGCGTTTGCGGCGACGCGGTGGTTTGGGCGAGGCGGCCTCGTCCGCCGCCTGCTCCATCTCCTTCAGCATGCGCGCCAGCCTGTCCTTCAGCTTCTCGGTCGTCAGCTGCTCGCGGAAGCGCTCGACCATCAGCGGCAGCGCGAACGGGCTGGGCACCGCGAGTTCGACGAACTCGATGCGCTGGCGGCGCATGCGCGCCAGCGCCGCGCCCAGGCGGCCGATGTCCAGTTCCTGGCTCAGCACCTCGGTCTGCGCCTGCGTCAGCAGCAAGTTGCCGGCGTCGTACTTCGCGAACACCTCGTAGAACAGCGAGCTCGACGCCTGCAGCTGGCGCGTGCTCTTGGGCTGGCCCGGGTAGCCGGTGAACACCAGCCCGGCGACCCGCGCGATCTCGCGAAAGCGCCGGCGCGCCAGCTCGGTCGAGTTCAGGCTCGCGAACACGTCGTGCATCAACTCGTCGTTGCCGAGCACGCGCTTGTCGAGCAGCGCGTCGATGTCGACCGGCAACGCGCTGAGCAGTTCCAGCCCGTGGTCGTTGATGGACAGGCTGAAGGTGTTGGGCGCATCCTTCGCGAGCCGCCACGCCAGCAGGCTGGCCAAGCCGATGTGCGCGTTGCGGCCGGCAAACGGGTAGATGAACAGGTGCTGGCCTTCGCGCGAATGGAAGCGCTCGATCAGCAGCGTCTGCGGCGTCGGCAGGCGCGACAAGCGCAGCTGCGTCTCGAGCATCGGCCGCGCGGCCTCCAGCTCGGGCTCGAAGAAATCGCCTTGCGCCGCGCCGGCCAGCACCTCCAGCACCGCGTCGGCCAGCTCGGTCGAGAGCGGCATCTTCGCGCCGGCCCAGCTCGTCACCCGGCCCCTGTTCTTCTCTGCACGCTTCACGTACGCCGTCATGTCCTGCGTGCGGATGTACTCCAGCGTGCGACCGGCGAACACGAAGCAGTCGCCGGCGCGCAGCCGCGCGATGAAGCCTTCTTCGATGACGCCGATGCGCCCGCCGCTCAGGTACTTCACCTGCATGGACGCGTCCGACACGATGGTGCCGATCTGCAGCCGGTGGCGCCGCGCGATGCCGCGGTCGGGCACGCGGTACACGCCGTCCACCCGCACGACGCGGTGGTACTCGGGGTAGACCGCCAGGCTCGCGCCGCCTTGCACGACGAAGTCGATCGCCCACTGAAACTCGGCGCGCGTCAGGGCGCGGTAGGCGTGTGCGCGCCGCACCTCGGTGAACATCGCCTCGAAGCGGAACCCGCCCCCCAGCGCCACGGTGACCAGGTGCTGCACCAGCACGTCCAGCGGTTTCTCGGGCGTGGCGCGCTTCTCGATGCGGCCGGCCTGCGCCGCGCGCCGCGCCGCCACGGCCTCGACGAGCTCGAGCGTGTTCGTCGGCACCAGCGTGATGCGGCTGGCGCGGCCCGGTGCATGGCCGCTGCGGCCGGCCCGTTGCAGCAGCCGCGCCACGCCCTTGGCCGAGCCGATCTGCAGCACGCGCTCGACCGGCAGGAAGTCCACCCCCAGGTCCAGCGACGAGGTCGCGACGACCGCCTTCAAGCGCCCTTGCTTCAAGCCGAGCTCGACCCACTCGCGAACTTCCTTGTCGAGCGAGCCGTGGTGCAGCGCGACCACGCCGGCCCACTCGGGCCGCTCCTGCAGCAGCAGCTGGTACCAGATCTCGGCCTGCGAGCGCACGTTGACGAACACCAGCGTCGTCGACGAGCGTTCGATCTCGGCGACCACCGGCCCCTGCATCTGCTTGCCCAGGTGGCCGCCCCACGAGAAGCGGCCAGGGTGCTCGGGCAGCAGCGTGTCGATCACCAGCGCCTTGTCGACGCGGCCCTGCACCAGCGTGCCCGGCGTGCGGCCGAGCAGCACGCGCATCGCCTCATCCAGGTTGCCCAGCGTCGCGCTCAGGCCCCAGATGGCCAGCGCCGGGTTCCATTGCTTCAACCGCGCGAGCGCGAGCTGCACCTGCACACCGCGCTTGTTGCCCATCAGCTCATGCCACTCGTCGACGATGACGGTGTGCACGCCGGCCAGTTCGGCACGCGCGTGTTCGTGCGTCAGCATCAGGCTCAGCGACTCGGGCGTGGTGACGAGCACGGTCGGGAAGCGGCGGTCCTGCCGTGCGCGCTCGGCCGAGGGAGTGTCGCCGGTGCGCATGCCGACGCTCCAGTTCAGGCCCAGCTCGTCGATCGGCATCTTCAAGGCGCGCGTCGAGTCGGCCGCGAGCGCGCGCATCGGCGTGAGCCACAGCACGCCCAGCGGCGGCGGGCTCGCGCCGCGCATAGTCACGTTCAACGCGGCCGCGCGCGCGAGCGCGCCGAACCACACCGCGTAGGTCTTGCCCGAGCCGGTGGTCGCGTGCAGCAGGCCGCTCTGGCCCGCGGCCATCGCGGCCCAGACCTCGCGTTGGAACTCGAACGGCGCCCAGCCGCGCTGCGCGAACCAGGCGTCGTGCAACGGCTCGGCGACGAGCTCGCTCACGGCGTCGCCACCGCCCGTGCCGCGAGCGCCAGGCCGACGCGCGCGATGCGCCCCTCGTGCAGGCTGATGACGCGGAAGTGCGCCCCGTGCCAGTCGATGCCGTCGCCTTCGACATGGTCGCGCGCCAGGTTGTCGGTCATCCAGTCGCGCAATGTCGGGCCGGCGTGTTCCGGCATCGGCAGCTGGAAGAACGCGAACACGTCGGCCACCGGCAGGTCGGCGTCCAGCGTCAGCCGGCCCTGCACCGCGCGGTGTTCGGGCGGCGGCACCTCGGGCGGCTCGACCACGCCGAGCCGCTTCGCGACCCAGCCCAGCGTCGTGCCCTGCAGCAGCAAGGAGGCGAGCACGACCGCGAACGCGGCGTTGAAGAAGCGGTAGCTGTCGGGCACTTTCTCGAGCAGCGGGAACAGCGCGAGCACGATGGGCACCGCGCCGCGCAGCCCGACCCAGCCGATGAACAGGCGCTGCGCGTGGCCGAAGCGCAGCGGCAACAGGCACAGCCAGACCGCGAGCGGCCGCGCGGCGAACATCAGCGCCGCCGCCACCGCGAGCGCCGGTCCGATGGAACGCATCATCTCGTGCGGCGACACCAGCACGCCCAGCAGCAGGAACATGGTCGCCTGCGCGGCCCACGCAAAGCCGTCGAGCGCCGACGAGGCCGCGTGCGCCGCGTGCTCGGCGAGTGCACGCACGCGCAAACCGAACAGGTAGATCGCGAGAAAACCCGACCCCTCGATCAGCCCGCAGGCCGCGAACACCGCGAGGCCGGCCGACACGATGATCAGCGAGACCACGCCGCCGTGCTCGACGGTCAGCGGCAGACGGCGCAGCAGCCACGCGACCGCCCAGGCGCCAACCCACCCGATCGCCGCACCGAAGCCGACCTGGCGCACGAACAGCCAGGCGACATCGGCCAGGCCCGCATCGCTCTTGATGCTGGCGATCAGCGCGAGCACCAGGAACACCGCCATCGGGTCGTTCAGGCCGGACTCGAGTTCCAGCGTCGCGGACACGCGCTCGCTCAGGCGTGTGCCGGTCTGCCGCAGCAGCGAGAACACCGCCGCCGCGTCGGTCGAGCCGACGATGGCGCCGAGCAGCAGGCCGTGGCGCCAGTCGACGTTCATCACGGCCATCGCGACCGCACCGACCATCGCCGCGGTCAACGCGACGCCCAGCGTCGCGAGCACCAGCGCGGGCCTGAAACCGGTGCGAAACGTTTCCATGCGCGTGCTGATGCCGCCTTCGAGCAGGATCACCGCGAGCGCCGCGTTGCCGACCCAGGCCGAGATCGGCGCGCTGTCGAAGCGCACGCCGAGCGGACCGTCGACGCCCACGAGCATGCCGGCCACCAGGAACACCAGCAGGAAGGGCAGGCCCAGCCGCGTCGACAGCACGCCGGCGAGCAGGCTGGTGAACACCAGCAGGCCACCGCTGAGCACGAGCAGGTAGAAGGCTTGCATCGCGGCGACCTTAGCAGAGGAGACTCAGGCGAGCGCCGGGCCGCCCCAAGCGGCCTGAGCACCCGCTTGGCGGGTGGTGTCGGTACCCCGGCACCGGGTGTCCCATGTCATCAGGCGCTGACGATCCACCCTTCCAGCGGGTCGATCTGCGCCGGCAACCCCAAGCCGGGCTGCGCGCTCGCCCAGGCGGCCTGCACCAGGCACAGCACCGCGTCGAGCCGGTCGCCCGACGCGTCAGCGATCAACTCCTCGCGCTGCGCGTGCGTGAGCTTCAGACGCAGCGCGAGCCGCGTCGCGCCGCGGTCGAGCGCATCGACAAGGTCGATGCGGGCGATCAGGCGCTCCGGCGTCTGCTTGGCTTTGGTGTCGCTCTTGTACGAGCGCGTGCCCAGCACTTCGCGCGCGAGCAGGCCGGGGTAGCCCTCGAGCGCGACACGCGTCGCGTCGCCCGCGTTCAAGCCCGGCAGGTGCAGGCCGGCGTCCATCAGCAGCGGCACACCGGCGTGCATCATGTAGGCGACCGGCGGGTTGACCCACTTCATCGAGGGCGACGAGCCAGCCGGCCCGTCGGTGGCGCGGTGCGCGAACTTGGCCCCGACGGGGCGCGCGTCGCAGAACGCGGCGAAGGCGGCGCGGATCTGCTCGCGCGAGAGCGTGGCGTAGTGGCGCATCAGCGCGCCCCACTCGGTCGGCCAGCCCAGCGCGAGCACGAGTTCGCGCGGCAGACCGAACGGCAGGTCGAACACGCCCAGCCACGGCCCGGGCGTGCGCAGCCACTGCGCGAAGCTGTCGAATCCGGTGTGGGTGGCGACGCGGTCCAGCCGCACCACGCCCCGCGCCGCGTGGCCGAGCGCGACCGTGATCGGCTTGCGCGCGGTCGGCCGGCTCGTGAAATCGATGCCCGCGAGCACGGGGAAGTCGGGTGTGGGCATCGGCAAACGGTAGAGTCAGAGGAGTTGATTTGCCCACTGTAACGAGGCTTGACCATGCCCAGCGCCGCCACCGATTCCCTCCTCGCGACCACGCCACCCGAGCCGACCGAACGGCTCGTCGTCACCGAACACCGGCTCGGTGTCGGCAAGAAGATGCTGGAGTACACCGCGACCTGCGGCACCATCGTGCAGCGCGATTACACGCCCGGCGACGCGAAGGACGGCCAGCGCAAGGCCGACAAGGCCACCGCCAGCCTGTTCTTCGTCGCCTACACACTGAAGGGTGTGAAGCCCGGCACCGTGCGGCCGATCACGTTCAGCTTCAACGGCGGCCCAGGTTCGAGCAGCGTGTGGCTGCACCTGGGAATCCTCGGCCCGCAGCGCGTGGTCTGCGACGAGATGGGCAACGCGCCGCCACCGCCCTATGCGCTGACCGACAACGAGCACACGCTGCTGCTCGAGAGCGACCTCGTCTTCATCGACCCGGTGGGCACCGGCCACTCGCGCATGGCCGAGGGCGAGAAGGCGACCGAGTTCCACGAGTACCAGCGCGACCTCGACTCGGTGGGCGAGTTCATCCGCCTCTACCTGACGCGCTATGGCCGCTGGGGCAGCCCGAAGTTCCTGATCGGCGAGAGCTACGGCACGACGCGCGCCGCCGGCCTCACACTGCACCTGCAGGACAAGCACGACATCTACCTCAACGGCGTGATGCTGGTCTCGCTCGCGATCGACATGCAGACGCTGAGCTTCGACCACGCGAACGAACTGCCCTACGCGCTGTTCCTGCCGACCTTCGCGGCGACGGCGTGGTACCACCGCGCGCTCGTGCCCGACCTGCAGAAGAAACCGCTCGTCACGGTCGTCAAGGAAGCCGAGGCCTTCGCATTGGGCGACTACACGGTCGCGCTGATGCAGGGCTCGCAGCTCACCGGCGCGGCACGCACCAAGATCGCGACGCAGATTGCGCGCTACTCGGGCCTGTCGACCGACTACGTGCTGAAGGCCGATCTGCGCCCCACCGACGCGCGCTACTTCAAGGAGTTGCTGCGCACGCGCGGCCAGGTCGTCGGCCGGCTCGATTCGCGCTTCACCAGCCAGGACCGCGACGACGTGGGCGAGAACGCCGAGGTCGACGCGCTGTTCAGCAACGTGCTGGGCGCCTACGCGGTCGGCATCAACCGGCTGCTGAAGGACACGCTGAAGTTCGACAGCGACGCGCCCTACGTGGTGCACGCGCCGATCTGGGACAAGTGGACCTGGAAGGACTACGCGAACAAGTACGTCAACGTCGGCGCCAGCTTGCGCCGCGCGATGAGCGCGAGCCCGCACATGCGCGTCTACGTCGCCAGCGGCTACTACGACCTGGGCACGCCGCACGCCGCCGGCGACTACACGCTGAGCCACCTCGGCCTGCGCGAGGCTGCGCAAAAGAACGTTCAGGTCAGCTACTTCGAGGCCGGCCACATGATGTACATCCACCAGCCCTCGCTCGCGCGCATGGCAACGGAGCTGCGGGCCTTCGTAAGGGGCGAGAAATGAATCCGGTGCTCGTGGAGGTGATGCGCGGCGACACCGTCGAGTCGACGCACTGCGGTGCGGTCGCGGTGCTGGATGCAGACGGCGCGGTGCTCGCGTCGCTCGGCGACATCGATCGGCCCATCTTCCCGCGCTCGGCCGTGAAGGTGCTGCAGGCGCTGCCGCTGGTGGCCAGCGGCGCGGCCGACCGCCTCGGCCTGACCGACCCCGAACTGGCCATCGCCTGCGCCTCGCACAACGGCGAAGAAATCCACGCGCAGACCGCCGCGGCGATGCTCGCGAAAGCCGGGCTGGACCCGGCCGCGCTCGAATGCGGCACGCACTGGCCCTCCCTCGATGCCGCGACGCGCACGCTCGCCGCGCAGGGCCGCGAACCGAGCGCGCTGAACAACAACTGCTCGGGCAAGCACGCCGGCTTTCTGTGCTTGGCCTGCGCGTTGCACGGCGGCGTCGATCTGCGCCAGTACGTGCGCGGCTACGTGAAGCCCGAGCACCCGGTGATGCGCGAGGTCACGGCGGCGTTGCAGGCGACGACCGGCTACGACCTGGTCAACGCGCCGCGCGGCACCGACGGCTGCTCGATCCCGACCTACGCCGTGCCGCTGCGCCACCTCGCACGCGCGTTCGCGCGCGTCGGCACCGGCGTGGGCCTGAGCGACGGCCATGCGCAGGCAGCGCAGCGGCTGCGCGCCGCGGTGGCCGCCGCGCCCTTCATGGTCGCCGGCACCGGCCGCTTCGACACGCGCGTGATGGAGCGGCTGGGCGCCAAGGTCTTCTGCAAGGTCGGCGCCGAGGGCGTGTTCTGCGCCGCGCTGCCGGAGCGCGGCCTGGGCGTCGCGATCAAGGTCGACGACGGCAACAATGCGCGCGCCTGCGAGGTCGCGATGGCGGCGGTGATCGAGGCGCTCGTCGACCTCGACGATGCGCAGGCGGCGTTCATGCGCACGCTGAGCGAGCTGAAGCTCTCGAACTGGAACGGTGTCGAGGTCGGGCAGCTGCGCGCCGCACCCGCGTTGCGCGCGCTGGTTCAGTAGCGCTTGCCCGAGGCCGACACCAGGATGCGCATCAGCAAGTAGGCGACCCAGTTCAGCCCGCGCGTCACCAGCGGCCAGTGCTTGTGCTCGTCGGGCTCGACGCGGCGCCCGCGCGCGATCGCGTCGAGCAGGTGGCCGCGCAATTCGCCGGCAAACGCGTCGTCGCGGATGAACACGTTGGCCTCGCGCGCCAGCAGCAGACTCAGCGGGTCGAGGTTGGACGAGCCGACGGTGGCGAGCGCGCCTCCTTCCGCGTCCATCACCGCGACCTTGGCGTGCAGAAAGCTCGCCTCGTACTCGATGATGGTGATGCCCGCGCTCAGCATCATGCGGTAGACCGCACGGCTCGCGTGGTACTGCATGAAGTACTCGTACTTGCCCTGCAGCAGCAGCGTGATGCGCACGCCGCGCCGCGCCGCGCGCAACAACGCGCGTTGCAGCTGCACGCCGGGCACGAAGTAGGCGTTGGCGATGATGATCTCGGTCTTCGCGAGGCCGATCGCCAGCCGGTAGTTGCCCTCGATGCTGCGCCGGAAACGCACGTTGTCGCGCAGCACCAGCGCGGCCAGCGTGCCCTCGTCGCCCTCGAGGTTCGGCCCCACATCGGCCTTCATGCTCTCGTCGCCCATGTCGGTGCCGGCGCGGGCCGCCGCGCGCACCGCCTGCCACGCGCCCGACACGTCGCGCTGGCGCGCCTCGCGGGTGATCTGCAGGCGCGTCCACAGGCGCGTCATCGTGTCGTGCATGTCGGCGACCAGCGGGCCGGTCACGCGCACCGAGAAGTCGAAGCGCGGCTGGTCGAGCTCACCATGGTTGGGGTCGTAGAAGTCGTCCAGCAGGTTGATGCCACCGCAGAAGGCGATGCTGCCGTCGACCACGCACAGCTTGCGGTGCATGCGGCGCCAGCGCTTGGGCAACAGCAGGCGCCAGCCCTGCGCCGGGTTGAAGACACGCCACTGCACGCCCGCGGCCTGCCAGCGCTGCTGCCACTCGGCGGGCACGTCGCCGGTGCCGAAGCCGTCGACGACAACGCGCACCGCCACACCGCGCTGCGCGGCCGCGGCCAGCGCCTGCGCGACGGCTTCGATGGCCCGCGTGAAGTCGAAGATGTAGGTCTCGAGCATGACCTCGGCGCGGGCGCCATCGATCGCCGCGACCAGGGCGGGGAAGAACCCCTCGCCGCCCTTCAGCAAACTCAAGGCATGGCCGGGCCTCAGCGCGCGCGTCGCCATGCTCGAAGGTCAGGCGAGCGCGAGCTCGGCCACGAGCGGCAGGTGGTCGGACATGCGGGCCCAGGCCGCACCGCGCGGCACGTGGGTCGACAGGCAGGCGAAACCCCGCAGGTAGATGCGGTCCATCGAGAACACCGGCAAGCGCGACGGGAAGGTGTTGAAACGCGACGGCGGGTCGCCGGGCTGACCGGCGCGCTGCAGGCCGAGCGCGCGCATCGGCGCGTCCAGTTTCACGCCCCAGTCGTTGAAGTCGCCGGCGACGATCAGCAGTTCGTCTTCAGGCACCTCGGCCTTGATGAAGGCGGCGAGCCGCTCGACCTGGCGCACCCGGCTCGCGTGCATCAGCCCGAAGTGCGCGACGATGGCATGCACCAGCGAGCCGTTCCAGTGCACTGGCACGTGCAGCAGGCCGCGCTGCTCGAAACGGTGGTCCGACACGTCGTGGTGGCCGATGTCGCCCAGCGGCCAGCGCGACAGCAGCGCATTGCCGTGCTCGCCGTGCGTCGTCGTCGCGTTCGTGCGGTACGCGACGTCGTAGCCTTCGGGCGCGAGGTAGTCGGCCTGCGGGATGCGCGGCCAGCCGATGTGCGTGTCGGGAAACGCCCTCGCCTCGGCGCGGTTCATCGCGCGCACCTCTTGCAGGAACACGAGGTCGGTGTCGAGCGCCTCGATGCCGAGCGCGAGGTTGTGGATCTCGAGCCGCTTGCGTGGACCGACGCCGCGCACGCCCTTGTGGATGTTGTAGGTGGCGACGCGCAGCACATCGCTGTTGAAGGTCGTGGTGTGGGCGGTGCGCATGTCGGATGGATCGTGTCAGAGAAAGCGCGGAAGTTGCAGCACCGCCTCGGCGTTCGACGGCGAGAAGCATTTGTCGGCGGCGGCCTGCCAGGCCAGCCACTCGTGGCGCAGATGCTCGCGCGGTGACAGCGTGATGGCCACGTCGCGCGGCACGCGCAGGCCGAACACGTGCTCGGTGTTGCGCGTGACGCCGGGCGCATAGCGATGGCGCCAGACCGGGTAGATCTCGTAGACGTTGCTGAAGCGCCAATCACGCAGGTTGGCGAGCGGCACCTGCGGCGAACCGATCGCGATGCCGGTCTCTTCGAACACCTCGCGCTGCGCGGTGACGGTGAGGGGCTCGTCGAGGGCGTCCTTGGAACCGGTCACGCTCTGCCAGAAGCCGGGCTTGTCGGCGCGCTCGATCAGCAGCACCTCGCGGTCGGCGGTGTGGATGACGACGAGCACCGATTCGGGAATCTTGAAAGGCTTGTCCACCGCAGAGGAGCGCTCCAATGAAAAGAGGGCGCGAAACCCGCGCCCTCTTCATTCTGCATCAGCCCGGTGGCCGATGCGATCCGGTGGGTCAGCCCGCCGCCGATTGCGTGTTGCGCAGTCGGATGTGCAACTCGCGCAGCTGCTTCTCGTCGACCGCGCTGGGCGCGTTGGTCAGCAGGTCCTGCGCGCGCTGGGTCTTCGGGAACGCGATCACGTCGCGCAGCGATTCGGCGCCGGTCATCAGCATCACGAAGCGGTCCAGCCCGATCGCGATGCCGCCGTGCGGCGGTGCGCCGTATTGCAGCGCGTCGAGCAGGAAGCCGAACTTGAGCCGCGCCTCTTCCGCGTCGATCTTGAGCGCGCGGAAGACCTTGCTCTGCACTTCCTCGCGGTGGATACGCACCGAACCGCCGCCGAGCTCGATGCCGTTGAGCACCACGTCGTAGGCCTTGGAGACAGCCGCGCCGGGGTTGGTCTCGAGCAGGTCTTCGTGGCCGTCCTTCGGCGACGTGAACGGGTGGTGCACCGCGCTCCAGCGCTGCGCGCCGTCGTCGTACTCGAACATCGGGAAGTCGACCACCCACAGCGGCTCCCACACGCCTTGCGCGAGATTGCGCGCCTTGCCGAACTCGCTGTGGCCGACCTTCACGCGCAGCGCGCCGATTGCGTCGTTGACGACCTTGGCCTTGTCGGCACCGAAGAACAGCAGGTCGCCGTCCTTCGCGTCGGTGCGCTTGAGGATCTCGGCCAGCGCCGCATCGTGCAGGTTCTTCACGACCGGCGACTGCAGGCCTTCGCGGCCCTTGGCGACGTCGTTGACCTTGATCCAGGCCAGGCCTTTGGCGCCGTAGATCTTCACGAACTCGGTGTAGGCGTCGATCTCGCTGCGGCTCATCTCGGCACCGCCCGGAATGCGCAGCGCGACGACGCGGCCGCCTTCCATCAGCGCCGGGGCCGAGAAGACCTTGAAGTCCACGTCCTTCATCACGTCGGTGAGTTCGGTGAATTCGAGCTTGACGCGCAGGTCGGGCTTGTCGGAGCCGAAGCGGTGCATCGCCTCGGCGTACTTCATCACCGGGAAGGCCGGCAACTCGACGCCGATCGCATGCTGGAAGGTGCTGCGGATCATGCCCTCGAACATCGTGCGGATCTCTTCCTCGGTGAGGAACGAGGTCTCGATGTCGATCTGCGTGAACTCGGGCTGGCGGTCGGCGCGCAGGTCCTCGTCGCGGAAGCACTTGGTGATCTGGTAGTAGCGGTCGAAGCCGGCCACCATCAGCAGCTGCTTGAAGAGCTGCGGCGACTGCGGCAGCGCGAAGAACATGCCGTCGTGCACACGGCTGGGCACGAGGTAGTCGCGTGCGCCCTCCGGCGTGCTCTTGGTCAGCATCGGTGTCTCGATGTCGATGAAGCCGTTCGCGTCGAGGAACTTGCGCACCTCCATCGCGACGCGGTAGCGCAGCATCATGTTGCGCTGCATCGCCGGGCGACGCAGATCGAGCACGCGGTGCGTGAGGCGCGTGGTCTCGGACAGGTTGTCGTCGTCGAGCTGGAACGGCGGCGTGATGCTGGGATTCAGCACCTCGATCTCGAGGCACAGGATCTCGATCTTGCCGCTGGTGATGTTGGCGTTGGTCGTGCCCTCGGGCCGCGCACGCACCTTGCCGACGATCTTGAGGCAGAACTCGTTGCGCACGTCCTCGGCGACCTTGAACATCTCGGCGCGGTCGGGGTCGCAGACCACTTGCACGATGCCTTCGCGGTCGCGCAGGTCGATGAAGATCACGCCACCATGGTCGCGGCGGCGGTGGGCCCAGCCCATCAGCGTCACGGTCTGGCCCATCAATGCCTCGGAAACGAGGCCGCAATACGTTGTTCTCATGAAATCACTCCACTGCAGGGTGCAGGTTGGGTTTGTTCGGGGTTGCTGGCGCTGTTCGAACAGCGGGCTGAGCGGATGCCGGGCCGCGCAGCCCCGTCAATTTCGCGCCGGCGCCGTGCCGATTTCAGGCACCGCGGCGTGCATCGGCGGTGCGACCACGCCCATCGAGATCACGTACTTGAGCGCTTCGTCCACGCTCATCTGCAGCACGACCACGTCGGCCCGCGGCACCATCAGGAAGAAGCCCGAGGTCGGGTTTGGCGTGGTCGGCACGTACACGCTCAGGTAGTCGCCGGGCAGGTGCAGCGCCGCCTCGCCGCCGGGCTTGCCGGTGACGAAGGCGATGGTCCAGCTGCCCTGGCGCGGGTACTGCACCAGCACGGCTTCGCGAAAGGCATTGCCGCTGCTCGAGAACAGCGTGTCCGACACCTGCTTCACCGAGCTGTAGATCGACTTGACGATGGGGATCTGGCTCAGCACGCGGCTGCCCTGACGCAGCCACCACTGGCCGACGATGTTGGTCGCGAACACGCCGGTGACCAGCAGCATCGCCACCACCACGATCACGCCCAGCCCGGGGATCTGCAGCAGCACGTCGATCAGCGGCGCGGCGCCCGACGGCAGCACCGCGCGGCCGGCGTTCAGGAACCAGCCGAACACGCCGTCGAGCAGGCCGAGCGCGGCCTGCAGCACCCAGATGGTGACGGCGAGCGGGAGCCAGACGAGCAGCCCGGCGATGAGGTATTTCTTCAAGATGGTCCTTGGGCAGCGCGCTTACTTGGTGCCGGAGGAAGCGGCCGGCGGTGCGGGAGCAGGCGCAACGGCAGGTGCCGGCGCGGCATCGCTCTTGGCGGTCGTTGCAGGCGCAGCAGGTGCCGCCGTGGACTCGGTCTTGGGCGTCTCGGCCTTGGCGCCGCCCTCGACCGGCTTGGCCGGGGTGTCGCCGCCGCGGAAATCGGTCACGTACCAGCCCGAACCCTTGAGCTGGAACCCGGCCGCGGTGACCTGCTTGACGAAGGTCGACGCCCCGCAAGACGGACACACGGTCAGCAGCGGGTCGGACATCTTCTGCAGCACATCTTTCGCGTGCCCGCAGGTGGCGCAGCGGTATGCGTAGATTGGCATTTGGGTCTGACCTTCTAAGCTCTTGATTCGAAAAGGAAAACCTCGAATTATACGGCGCGGCTCAATGCCACCTCAGGAACAGGACCGCAACGCCCAGCCCCAGCAACACGCCGAACGCCCCCGCAATGATGATGCGCAGCAAGCCGTTGGTGTGGCGCTGCTCGGCCAGCAGCGCCTCCAGCGCGCGTTCCTGCGACGTGCCGCGCGGCTGCAACGCATGGTGCAGCAAGCGTGGCAGTTCGGGCAACAGCTGCACGTAGCGAGGCGCCTCGTTCTTCAAACGTTCGACCAGGCCGGCCCAGCCCACCTGCTTGTTCATCCAGTCCTCGAGGAAGGGCTTGGCGGTGTTCCACAGGTCGAGCTCGGGGTCGAGCTGGCGCCCCAGGCCTTCGACGTTGAGCAGTGTCTTCTGCAGCAGCACGAGCTGCGGCTGGATCTCGACGTTGAAGCGGCGCGAGGTCTGGAACAGCCGCAGCAGCACCTGGCCGAGCGAGATGTCCTTCAGCGGCCGGTCGAAATGCGGCTCGCACACCGCGCGGATCGCGCCTTCGAGCTCGTCGACGCGCGTCGTCGCCGGCACCCAGCCGCTCTCGACGTGGAGTTCGGCGACGCGCTTGTAGTCGCGCCGGAAGAACGCGATGAAGTTCTGCGCCAGGTATTCCTTGTCGAACTCGGTCAGCGTGCCGACGATGCCGAAGTCCAGCGCGATGTAGCGGCCAAAGCTGGCCGGCGCGGTGCTCACCTGGATGTTGCCCGGGTGCATGTCGGCGTGGAAGAAGCCGTCGCGGAACACCTGCGTGAAGAAGATCGTGACGCCGTCGCGTGCCAGCTTGGGGATGTCGACGCCGGCATCACGCAGCCGCTGCACCTGGCTGATGGGCACGCCGTTCATGCGCTCCATCACGATGACGGTCTGCTTGCACAGGTCCCAGACCATCTCGGGCACGAGGATCAGGTCCAGCCCCTGCATGTTGCGGCGCAGCTGCGCCGCGTTGGCGGCCTCGCGCACCAGATCGAGTTCGTCGTGCAGGTAGTTGTCGAACTCGGCCACGACCTCGCGCGGCTTCAGGCGCTTGCCGTCGGCGCTCAGCCGTTCGACCCAGGCGGCCAGCGTGCGCATCAGCGAGAGGTCGTCGTCGATCACCTCGAGCATGCCGGGGCGCAGCACCTTGACGGCGACCTCGCGGCCGTCTTTCAGCGTCGCGAAATGCACCTGCGCAATCGACGCGCTCGCCACCGGCTCGGCCTCGAAGCTCGCGAAGATCGCTTCGATCGGCCGGCCGAAAGCCGCCTCGACGAGCCGGCGCGCGTGCTCGGCCGGAAACGGCGGCACGTTGTCCTGCAGCTGCGCGAGCTCGTCGGCCAGGTCGGCCGGCAGCAGGTCGCGCCGCGTCGACAGCACCTGGCCGAACTTGACGAAGATCGGGCCGAGGCGCTCCAGCCCCATGCGCAGGCGCACGCCGCGCGGCGCGTCCAGCGTGCGACCGATGGTCATCACACGCACCAGCAGCCGCACCCAGCGCTGCCTGAAGCTGGAGAGCGCGAGCTCGTCCAGGCCGTAGCGCAGAACCGTGACGCAGATGAAGATGAGCCGGGTCAGGTGCCTCATCGACGCCCGACCAGCCCGCTCAGCGTCTTCGCCGCCTCGCGCATGCCGCTCGCGATGCCACCCGCCAGGCGGGCAATCTCGCGTGCCGGCGCCTGGCCGACGATGCGGGCGAGGTCGTCCTGCACGTCCCAGCGCAGGTTGTCGAACAACCAGTTCAGGTCGGTGGCGAATGCCGCGTCGCCGGCGACCGCCACCTGGGGCCGCGTGCCGGTCAGTGCCTGGGCCATCGCCAGCGCCGGATTGGAGGCGTCGATGTTGACGCGCAGATCGGGTTCGCCCACCGCGTCGGCACCGCACCACTCGATCAGACCAGCCGGTGTGACCCGGAATGCGGTCGCCGGCAACGGCGGCAGCAACGCCGGCCAGCCGTCGAAGTGCAGCAGGATGTGGCGTCCCGAATGAGCACCCAAGCGCTGCGTGGCCACCGGCTCGCTCGCCAACACGTGGTTGACGAGCAGCGTCAAGCGTTCGATGGCCGCCTGCCCGAGCAGGATGTTGAGACTGTGAAACATGCACGGATTGTAGGCACGCCCCTGCGCACCTCCCCCACAGACGAGGGCCGGGCGGCCGCGCGAATTGATGGAGAATCCGCCGGTCACGTTGCAGCCCGACCGCACCGCGTGGGACGGCGAGGCGCATGCCGGCCCTTCACACGTGATCGGCGTGGCGCACGGACACCACGAGCCCATGTTTGACGACCGCACCTACAAGAGAACGTTCTACAGCGCGCCGCAGTCGGTGACCTCGCTGGTGGCGGCGTTTCTCGAACCCAGCATCACGGTGCTCACGTTCCTGATCGCGACGGTCGCATCGGACGAGCTGGTCGACCGTCCGGCGCTGACGCTGTGCCTGCTGGTGTTCGCGCTGACCTTCCCGGGGCGCAACCGGTTTCGCGAGAACCTGATCGCCGCCGGGGTCGACATCGTCTCGTCGTGGGTCACGCTGGTCGCCATCCTTGCGCTCTGCGGCTACGCGACGCGCAGCCTGCACTACTTCGAGGACGACGTGCTCCTCATCTGGCTGCTCGTCACGCCGGTGCTGCAGTGGCTGGCCGTCTGGATCGGGTCGCTGGTCGTGCGCCACCTCTCGGCACGGCCCGAGGCACGGCGCACGGCGGTCGTCGTCGGCGGCGGCACCTTGGGCGTCAAGGTCGCGAAGGCCCTCGGCGAAGGGGTGGACCAGGGCCTGGACTTCGTCGGCTTCTTCGACGATCGCACCGACGACCGCCTGCACCAGGAGGCGACCGCCCAGTGCCTCGGCGGCCTGAAGGACGTGGCAAGCTACTGCACCGAGCACGGTGTGCGCGAGGTCTACATCACGCTGCCGCTGGGCTCGCAGCCGCGCATTGTCGAGCTGCTCGAGCAGGTGCAGGGCACGACCGCCTCGCTGTTCTTCGTGCCCGACGTGTTCGGCATCAGCATCATCCAGGGCCGCCTGCAGGACATGAACGGCGTGCCGGTCGTCGGCATCTGCGAGACGCCGTTCACGGGCACCAACGAGCTGATGAAGCGGGTCAGTGACATCGTGCTGGCGTCCATCATCCTGATCCTGATCTCGCCCATCCTGCTCGCGCTGGCCATCGGCGTGAAGCTGAGTTCGCCGGGGCCGGTGATCTTCAGGCAGCGGCGCAACGGGCTGGACGGCGGCGAGATCGTGGTCTACAAGTTTCGGTCGATGACCGCGCAGGACAACGGCCCGGTCGTGCGCCAGGCCACCAAGCACGACGCACGCATCACGCCTTTCGGCGCGTTCATCCGCCGCACCTCGCTGGACGAGCTGCCGCAGTTCATCAACGTGCTGCAGGGGCGCATGAGCATCGTCGGGCCGCGGCCGCACGCGGTCGCGCACAACGAGCAGTACCGTCAGCTGATCAAGGCCTACATGGTGCGCCACAAGGTCAAGCCCGGCATCACCGGCTGGGCTCAGGTCAACGGCCACCGTGGCGAGACTGACACGATCGAGAAGATGCAGGCCCGCGTCGAATACGATCTGGAATATCTGCGCAACTGGTCGCTGGGCCTGGACTTGCAGATCATCGTGCGCACCGTTCGGCTGGTGTTCTTCGACCGGCACGCATATTGAGATGGTGTGTTGACGCGTCCGCGCATGCGCGGTGCGCCCTTTGGAGGGTCATATGCAAAGTCACAAGATGCAACAAGCGCATCGCGCTGCAGTCGTGCCGTCGCTGGTCGCGGCACTCGCCGCTGCGTTCAGCACGGGGGCGTGGGCCCAAGAAGAGCCGAGTCCGTACTACATCGGGATCACACAGGCGCTGACCCACGACTCCAACGTCTATGGGTCTCCGAACGCGATCAGCGACAACTATTCGAGCACCGGCCTCAGAGGGGGTTTCGATCAAATGATCAGCCGGCAACGCCTCTACGGCAACGCCAACGTGCGCTACAACAAGTACCAATCGGAAACCGGGCTTGACAACACGAGCTACGGCGTCGCCGGCGGCTGGGACTGGGCCACCATCAACGAACTCTCGGGCACGCTCGCCGCGACCGCGAATCAGAGTCTGGCCAGTCTCGACACCACGGCCGGTTCTCAGCAGAACACGAATGGCGAGAAGAACCTCGTCAAGTCGGATCAGTTGAGCGCGAGTGTCATGTGGGGCGGCGCGGCGGCGCTCAGCCTGCAGGGCGCGTATTCGCACAGCCGCGTGAGCTACTCGGCCGCGTCGTATGCGGCGCTGGCGTCCTCGGCCGATTCGGCAAGTATCGGTATCTTCTATCGGCTCGGGCCGGACATCAGGCTGGGCACCGCGCTGCGCTACGTTCGGACCGACTCGCCCAACGGCTTCACGCCCACCACCGGCCCCACGGAGCCAAACACCTCGAACATTCGCAACCTCGACCTGACCGCAGACTGGCATGTGACTGCGCAAAGCGGAGTCGACGCGCGGCTGAGTTGGACGCGACAGACCAACTCGAACGAAAACATGACCGATCTTGACTTTTCGGGCTTGACGGGCATGTTCACTGCCAAATATGCGCCGACCGGCAAGACCCGGCTGAGTGCGTCGCTCAGCCGAGACGTAGGAACGAACGCCGCATTCTTCAACAACCCGAACGCCGGCACGACCGGCCAGACGAGTAGCACCTACCTGACGCACAACAGCCAGACGACCGACACGCTGTCGCTCACTGCCAACTACCTGGCCACGGCAAAGATCACCTTGAACACGGTGGCGAGCTACCGACGCTCGAAGATCGTCTACGACGGTGGCAGTGCGCCGGTCGACGGAAACGACGACATCAAGAGCATTGCGCTCGGCGCCGAGTACGCCATCGCACGCAGCTGGCAACTGGCCTGCAAGCTGGCGCACTCGTCGCGCAACGTGTCGGGCTCATCGAACTTCTCATACACCGACAACTCGCTGGGCTGCTCGGCTCAGCTGACGCTACGATGAGCAGCGCGCCCCTGATCCTGCTGACCGGTGCGACCGGCTTCATCGGCTCGCACACCTGGCTCGCGCTGCTGTCGGCCGGATTCCGGGTCGTCGGCATCGACGATTTCTCGAACAGCTCACCCGAGGTGCTGAACCGCCTCAAGACCTTGAGCGGCAGCACGCCCGACTTCATCCGTGGCAACGTCTGCGACGCGGCGTTTCTCGACAGCGTGTTCAGCCGCGAGCGCATCGCCGCGGTCGTCCACTTCGCCGCATTCAAGGCGGTCGGCGAGAGCACCGCGAAGCCGCTGGCCTACTACGCGAACAACATCGGTGGTCTGCTCGCCCTGACGCAGGCGATGGCGCGGCACGACTGCAAGGCGGTGGTGTTCAGCTCCAGCGCCACCGTCTATGCGCAGTCGGAGGTTCAACCGCTGCGCGAAGACTTCCCACTCGGCACCACCAGCCCCTACGCGGCCACCAAGCTGATGGGCGAGAACATCCTGCGCGACGCGCTCGCGGCCGACCCGTCATGGGCGGTCGCGCTGCTGCGCTACTTCAACCCGGTGGGCGCACACGAGAGCGGCCTGATCGGCGAGGACCCGCGCGGCATCCCGAACAACCTGATGCCCTTCGTCGCGCAGGTGGCCGTGGGCAAGCGCGAGCGCCTGCAGGTCTTCGGCAACGACTACGACACCCCCGACGGCACCGGCGTGCGCGACTACATCCATGTGATGGACGTCGCCGAAGGCCACGCCGCCGCGCTGCGCCACCTGCTGGATGGCAAGGGCTCGATCACGCTGAACCTCGGCAGCGGCCGCGGCAGCAGCGTGCTGGAACTGGTGCATGCGTTCGAGCGCGCGAGCGGCCGGAAAATTGCTTATGACGTCGTCGGTCGCCGCCCCGGCGACATCGGCGCCTTCTGGGCCGACCCGGCATTGGCCTTGCGCACGCTGGGCTGGTCCGTCAAGCGCGACCTCGACACCATGTGCGCCGACGGCTGGCGCTGGCAAAGCACGAACCCCAACGGCCTCGCAGGCTGAAGACCTCCTACATGAAGAATTCGATCCACGTCCAACCCGTCATCATGGCCGGCGGCAGCGGCACCCGGCTGTGGCCGCTGTCGCGCGCCCAGCACCCCAAGCAGTTCCTGGTGCTGCAACAGGGTAACCGCAGCCTGTTCCAGCAGGCGGCGCAACGACTGTCGGGGCTCGCCGCCGCCGACATCCAGATGGCTGCGCCCACCATCGTCGGCAACGACGAGCACCGCTTCCTGGTGCTCGACCAGTTGCGCGAGCTGAAGAACCTGCCCGCAGCCACCGCGCTGCTCGAGCCGACCGGCCGCAACACCGCGCCGGCGATGACGCTGGCGGCGCTGCATGCGCTCGACTCGGGCACCGACCCGGTGCTGGTCGTCAGCCCGGCGGACCAGACCGTGACCGACGAAGCGGCGTTCACCGCGGCGCTGCAGAACGCGGTGCGCGTCGCGGCCGGCGGTGCGATCGTGATCCTGGGCATCACCCCCGACCGGCCCGAAACCGGCTTCGGCTACATCCATGCCGGCGACGGCGGCGCAGGCCGGGCCCAGCTGGTCGCCCAGTTCGTCGAGAAGCCCGATGCCGCCACCGCGCAGCGCTACCTGGACGCCGGCGACTACTACTGGAACAGCGGCATGTTCGTGGTGCGCGCCTCGGTGTGGCTGGCCGCGCTCGAACGCTTCCGGCCCGACATCGCCGCGGCCTCGCGCCTGGCCTGGGCCGCGAAGAGCATCGACGCGAGCTTCATCCGCCCCGGCCGCGAAGAGTTCGGCGCGATCCCCAGCGAGTCGGTCGACTACGCGGTGATGGAGAAGTGCCCGAACGCCAGCGAGTTCGACATCCGCATGGTGCCGCTGAACGCCGGCTGGTCCGACCTCGGTGCGTGGGACGCCGTCTGGCAGGTCAGCGCGAAGGACGCCGACGGCAACGCCAGCGTCGGCGATGCGCTGCTCAACGACAGCCGCAACACGCTGGTGCACGCGACGAGCCGGCTCGTCGGCGTGGTCGGGCTGGACAACGTGATCGTGGTCGAGACACCGGATGCGGTGCTGGTCACCGACCGCTCGCGCAGCCAGGACGTCAAGTCCATCGTCAACCAGCTGCAAGGTGCCGGCCGCAGCGAGCACACGCTGCATCGCCAGGTGCACCGGCCATGGGGCTGGTACGACAGCATCGACGCCGGCCCGCGCTTTCAGGTCAAGCGCATCATGGTCAAGCCCGGCGCGAGCCTGAGCCTGCAGATGCACCACCACCGCGCCGAGCACTGGATCGTCGTCACCGGCACCGCCGAGGTCACCAACGGCGACAAGGTCATCATGCTGACCGAGAACCAGAGCACCTACATCCCGCTGGGCACGACGCACCGCCTGGCCAACCCCGGCAAGGTGCCGCTCGAGATCATCGAAGTGCAGTCGGGCAGCTACCTCGGCGAAGACGACATCGTGCGCTTCGAAGACACCTACGGGCGAGTGAAGTGACGCAGCGCGTGCCGCGCCTCGCGATCACCGCCTGTCTCTGAGCAGCCGAGGCGACATGCAGACGGTTGCAGTCATCGGCCTGGGTTACGTGGGCCTGCCGCTGGTCGTCGAGTTCGGCAAGCACACGCGCACCATCGGCTTCGACATCGTGGAGGACAAGGTCGCGAAATGCCGCGCCGGCACCGACCCGTCGCGCGAGATTCCCGACGCCGAGATGGCGCTGGCGGTGCACGCCGAATACACCAGCGACCCGCACGCGCTGCGCGAGGCCGACTTCATCCTGATCGCGGTGCCCACGCCGGTGGATGCCGCGCGCATTCCCGACTTCGATCCGCTGATCGGCGCGAGCCAGCACATCGCGCGGCACCTGAAGCGCGGCGCGACGGTGATCTACGAATCGACGGTCTACCCGGGGGCGACCGAAGAAATCTGCATCCCGGTGCTGGAGCAGATCTCGGGCCTCACCTGGAAGCGCGACTTCTTCGTCGGCTACAGCCCCGAGCGCATCAACCCGGGCGACCGCGAGCACATGCTGACCAACGTCGTGAAGGTCGTCTCCGGCGACACGCCCGAGACGCTGGGCCGGGTCGCCGCGCTGTACGAACTGGTCGTCAAGCCCGGCGTGTACCGCTGCTCCAGCATCAAGGCCGCCGAGGCCTGCAAGGTCATCGAGAACACGCAGCGCGACCTCAACATCGCGCTGATGAACGAACTCGCGATCATCTTCGACAAGGTCGGCATCGACACGCACGAGGTGCTCGAAGCCGCCGGCACGAAGTGGAACTTTCTCAAGTTCACCCCCGGCCTGGTCGGCGGCCACTGCATCGGCGTCGACCCCTACTACCTGACGCACAAGGCCGAGATGCTGGGCTACCACCCGCAGGTGATCCTGGCCGGGCGGCGCATCAACGACGGCATGGGCAAGTACATCGCCGAGCAGACCGTCAAGCAGATGATCGCCAGCGGCACCTCCATCAAGGGCGCGAAGGTCAACGTTCTCGGCCTGACCTTCAAGGAAGACTGCGCCGACCTGCGCAACAGCAAGGTCGTCGATATCATCAACGAGCTCAAGACCTACGGCTGCGAGGTCTTCGTGCACGACCCCGAGGGCGACCCCGCGGAGGCCTTGCACGAACACGGCGTCGCGCTGTCGAACTGGAGCGACCTGCCGCGTGCCGACGCGATCGTCGCGGCGGTGGCGCACAAGCCTTACCGGCGCCTGAGCACCGACGAGATCAAAAGCAAGGTCGTCGACAACGGCTGCTTCGTCGACGTGAAGGCCGGTTTCGACGCCGGCGCGCTCAGCGCCGCCGGCTTGCGGGTGTGGCGGCTGTGATCGCCGAGAATCCTAACCTGATTGAACTGAACTGACCCCCCCATGATTCTCGTGACAGGCGGCGCCGGCTTCATCGGCGCGAATTTCGTCCTCGACTGGCTCGCCAGCACGTCGGAGCCGGTCGTCAACCTCGACGCGCTGACCTATGCCGGCAACCTCGAGAGCCTGGCCTCGTTGCAGGGCGACGCGCGCCATGTCTTCGTGCAAGGCGACATCTGCGACCGCGAGCTGCTGGCGCGCCTGATGGCCGAACACCAGCCGCGTGCCATCGTCCACTTCGCGGCCGAGAGCCACGTCGACCGCAGCATCCACGGCCCCGGCGCCTTCATCAAGACCAATGTCGACGGCACCTTCGCGCTGCTCGAAGCGGCGCGTGCGCATTGGTCAACGCTCGAAGGCGAGGCCAAGGCCGCGTTCCGCTTCCACCATGTGTCCACCGACGAGGTCTACGGCTCGCTGGGCAAGACCGACGCGCCGTTCACCGAAGACCATGTCTACGAACCGAACAGCCCGTACTCCGCCAGCAAGGCCGCGAGTGACCACCTGGTGCGCGCGTGGCACCACACCTACGGTCTGCCGGTGGTCACGACCAACTGCTCGAACAACTACGGGCCCTATCACTTCCCCGAGAAGCTGATCCCCTTGATGATCGTCAACGCGCTCGCCGGCAAGCCGCTGCCGGTGTACGGCGACGGCCAGCAGATCCGCGACTGGCTGTATGTGAAGGACCACTGTTCGGCGATCCGCGAGGTGCTCGCGCGCGGCCGCCTGGGCGAGACCTACAACATCGGCGGCTGGAACGAAAAGCCCAACATCGAGATCGTGCAGACCATTTGCGCGCTGCTCGACGAGATGCAGCCCGATCCGGCCGGCAGCTACAGCCGGCTCATCACCTACGTGACCGACCGCCCCGGCCACGACCGCCGCTACGCGATCGACGCGCGCAAGCTCGAGCGCGAGCTCGGCTGGAAGCCGGCCGAGACCTTCGACACCGGCATCCGCAAGACGGTGCGCTGGTACCTCGACCACCGCGACTGGGTCGGCCACGTGCAGAGCGGCGCCTACCGTGAGTGGGTCGCGACCAACTACAGCGAGCGGGCCGCTGCGTGAAGATCCTGCTGCTCGGCAAGAACGGCCAGGTCGGCTGGGAGTTGCAGCGCGCGCTTGCGCCGCTCGGCGAGCTCGTCGCGCTCGATTTCGACAGCCCGGGTCCGTTGAGTGCCGATTTCTCCAAACCCGAATCGCTGGCCGCCACGGTGCAGGCGGTGCGGCCGCAGATCATCGTCAATGCCGCGGCGCACACCGCGGTCGACAAATGCGAAAGCGAGCCCGACATGGCCCGTGCGTTGAATGCCGAGTCACCAGCCGTGCTCGCCCGCGAAGCCCAGCGGCTCGGCGCCTGGCTGATGCACTACAGCACCGACTACGTGTTCGACGGCAGCGGCACGACGCCTTGGGTCGAGGACTCGCCGACCGGCCCGCTCAGCGTCTACGGCGCGACCAAGCTCGAGGGCGAAGAGGCGATCCGCGCGAGCGGCTGCCGACACCTGATCCTGCGCACCAGCTGGGTCTACGCGGCGCGCGGCGGCAACTTCGCGAAGACCATGCTGAAGCTCGCGAAGGAACGCGACCGGCTGACCGTGATCGACGATCAGATCGGCTCGCCCACCGGCGCCGACCTGCTCGCCGACATCACCGCGCACGCGCTGCGCACCGCGCTGCAGCGCCCGGAGGTGGCGGGCACGTACCACGCCGTCGGCGACGGCGAGACGAGCTGGCACGGCTACGCCCAGCACGTGATCGAGTTCGCGCGTGCGCGCGGCGAGACCATCAAGGTGGCGCGCGACGCGATCGCGCCGGTGCCGACCAGCGCCTTCCCGACACCGGCGAAGCGCCCGGCCAATTCCCGCATGAACACGCACAAGCTGCGCGCGACCTTCGGCCTGACCCTGCCCAGCTGGCAGGCCGGTGTCGACCGCATGCTGACCGAAGTGTTGAGCTGAACCCAACCATACCGACATGACCACGACCCCACGCAAAGGCATCATCCTCGCCGGCGGCTCAGGCACGCGACTGCACCCGGCCACGCTGGCCATGAGCAAGCAGTTGCTGCCGGTGTACGACAAGCCGATGGTCTACTACCCGCTGGCCACGCTGATGCTTGCCGGCATCCGCGACATCCTGCTGATCAGCACGCCGCAAGACACACCGCGTTTCGAGGCGCTGCTGGGCGACGGCAGCAAATGGGGCGTGAACATCAGCTATTGCGTGCAGCCCAGCCCCGACGGCCTGGCGCAGGCCTTCGTCCTGGGCAGGCGCTTCGTCGACAACCAGCCCAGCGCGCTGGTGCTGGGCGACAACATCTTCTATGGCCACGACCTGCAACGCCTGCTCGAAGCGGCGACGCACCGTCCGACCGGCGCGTCGGTGTTCGCCTACCACGTGCACGACCCGGAACGCTACGGCGTGGTCGACTTCGACGACCAGCGGTGCGCGCTCAGCATCGAAGAAAAGCCCAAGGTGCCGAAGAGCAACTACGCGGTCACGGGCCTGTACTTCTACGACAACCAGGTCTGCGACATCGCCGCCGCCATCCAGCCGTCGGCGCGCGGCGAGCTGGAGATCACCGACGTGAACGCCGCCTACCTGAAGCAGGGCCAGCTCAACGTCGAGATCATGGGCCGCGGCTTCGCGTGGCTGGACACCGGCACGCACGACAGCCTGCTCGAGGCCGGTCAGTTCATCGCCACGCTCGAGAAGCGCCAAGGCCTGAAGGTCGCCTGCCCCGAAGAGATCGCCTACCGCTGCGGCTGGATCAGCGCCACCCAGCTCGAAGCCTTGGCACAACCCATGCTGAAGAACGGCTACGGCCAGTACCTGCTGCATTTGCTGAAGACCAAGAGCTACTGATGAACGTCATCCCCACCGCCATCGCCGACGTGCTGATCCTCGAGCCCAAGGTGTTCGGCGACGAGCGCGGCTTCTTCATGGAGAGCTTCAACCAGCGCGTCTTCGACGACGCTGTCGGGCGGCATGTCGGGTTCGTGCAGGACAACCATTCGCGCTCGGCGCGTGGCGTGCTGCGCGGCATGCATTTCCAGGCCGGTGCCCATGCCCAGGGCAAGCTGGTGCGCGTCGTGCAGGGCAGCGTGTTCGACGTCGCGGTCGATGTCCGCGCCGACAGCCCCACGCACGGCCAGTGGGTCGGCGTCGAACTCAGCGCGACCAACCGCCGTCAGCTCTGGATTCCGCCCGGCCTGGCGCACGGCTTTCTCGTGCTGAGCGAGCACGCCGACTTTCTGTACAAGACCACCACCTACTACGAGCCGAAGGCCGAACTCGCGCTGCGCTGGGACGACCCCCACGTCGGCATCGTGTGGCCCGACCTCGGCATGGCGCCGCTGCTGTCGGCAAAAGACGCCGCAGCGCCGCTCTGGAACGACATGGCGCGGGCCTGAGCCATGCATGCCGACCTCAGCCTGCCGACCCGCTTCGTTTCCAGCGACCAGGCGGCGGATCTCTGCGTCATCCTGGTGAACTACAACACGGCACACCTGCTGGAGCGCTGCCTGGGTGAATTGCGCCGCGCGAGTTCGGGGCTGGCGGTGCGCGTCGTGATCGTCGACAACGCATCGCGCGACGGTTCTGCCGAATTCATACGCGCCACCTTCCCCGATTGCATCCTGATCGCCAACCGCGACAACGTCGGCTTCGGCCGGGCGAACAACCAGGCGCTGCCATTCGCCGATGCCCCGTGTGTGCTGCTGCTGAATGCGGATGCCTTCGTGCTGCCGGACACGCTGGTCAAGAGTCTCGCCTACATGAAATCGCATGCGCGCTGCGGCGTGCTCGGTGTCGAGTTGGTGGACGAGGCGGGCAAGAGCCTGTGGAGCCGCGGACGTCCATTCCCCAACCCGTGGCGCAACTTTTTGATGGAAACCGGGCTGCGCTGGCTCGGCAACTCCAACCCGCCGAACGCCACCCCGGTCGAGGGCGAAGCGCACGCCTGGCACTGCGACTGGGTGGTCGGCTGCTACTACCTGGTCCGACGCGAGGTGATCCAGCAGATCGGCTTGTTCGACCCGAGGTACTTCCTCTATTTCGAAGAAGTGGACCATTGCCGCGCCGTTCACCAGGCCGGCTGGAGCGTCCAATGCCTGGACGATGTCGAAGTGATCCACGTCGGCGGCGGCAGTGCCGAGACCGAAGGCGAACTCAGCGCCTCCGGTCGGCAGATATCGGCGTTGCAGACCGAAAGTGAGTTGCTCTACTTCCGCAAGCACAACGGCCTGCTCGGCATGGCGAGCGTCGTCGGACTGTCCCTGCTGTCCGACGCGATCCGCTCGCTCAAGTGGTTGCTGAAGAGGCGCCCGCTCGCCGGCCTCGGCGTGTTCTGGCGCCACAGCGCGATGGTGTGGGGTCTGGCGCTGCGCACGCGCCTGGGCACGCGGGCCACCCGCTGACGACGGCCCCTCGGGGACTGAACCGAGGCACGACCGACCGTCAAGGCGCATCGGACTGTGACGTTTTCGACGTCTGCACCAGTTCCTCGCGAGCCGGGCTCCGCTTCATCCGTAAGCGTGGTGAGTGAAGCATCGCCTCGCTGCTGCGCCAGTGCGGTTGACGGCGCGGAGGTGGCGAGATGAGGCGGCGGACCATGCCTCGTCCGACATGCTGGTGGCTCCGACGACGGCGGACCTCGGTCCGCTCTCGGTCTTTCTCGAAGCCATGGCGATCCGCCTGCCGGTCATCGCCCCCGATGTGGGAACCGGCACCGAGGTGATTCAGACACTGCTCGAGAACCTGGCCTTGTGCCGTCAGATGGGCGAGCGCGGCCGCGAACTGATCGAACAAAATTTCAACGCGAGCATCGAAGTGCCAAAGATACTGGCCCTGATGAAAAGCGCGGTGAACAAGGCCGGCAAGCACTGAACCACCACAGAGGCGCCATGCGCTAGCGCCTCAGCACCAAGAACAGCAGCGCCATCAGCACCACGGAAGCCACCAAACGAGTCCTGACGCGCCATCTGTGTGCGCGCTCGATGTCTTGCTGCATCCCCACTCCCTGAGGCCGACGGTACGCCCGCCGTGACACGGCACGCAGTGCATAAGTCGTGCCGAAGTCCGCCGCACATCGCAGTTGCCAAACCCCGAAACAGGGGGTGGGGGTAAGCAGCAGAATTTCCACTCAGTGCCGCTAGCATCGGGGCCAGCCATCAACGCACGGACCACCACCGCCCACAGGGTTGCCGGGTGTCGAGTTCGCAGTGCGGGGCCGACCCCTAGCCGCCTCCTGGAGCGCCCTGCAGTGCAGCACAAAAATGTCGTCGCGAACTCTCATCCTGGCAGCTACCGCGCCGACATCGACGGCCTTCGCGCCGTGGCCGTGCTGTCGGTCATCGGCTTCCACGCCTTCCCGAACCTGCTGCCTGGTGGGTTCATCGGCGTCGACATCTTCTTCGTCATCTCCGGCTACCTGATCTCCGGCATCATCTTCAAAGAGGTCGACAAAGGCCGGTTCAGCTTCGTCGATTTCTACAGCCGACGCATCAGGCGCATCTTCCCGGCGCTGGCTTTGGTGTTGGGCATCGGTCTCTTGTTCGGCAGCATGGTGCTGTTTCCGAAGGCCGCGGCGGAACTCGGCTTGCACACGGCCGCCGGGGCGCTGTTCGTCTCGAACCTGCTGCTGTGGACCGAGTCGGGCTATTTCGACGGCGAAGCAGCGCTCAAGCCGCTGCTGCACTTGTGGTCGCTGGGCATCGAAGAACAGTACTACATGCTGTGGCCGATCGCGATCGCCTTCTGTCACCGCTGGACCCGGCTGCGGCTCGGCATGCTGATCACGTTGGCCCTCGCCTCGTTCGCGCTGAACCTCGCGCTGCTGGGCCCGCACGCCGTGTCGGCGTTTTACCTGCCGTTCACGCGCTTCTGGGAGTTGCTGGTCGGTGCTGGGCTGGCATACGCCACGCTCTACGGGCGCGGCATGCCGTCAGCGGTCGACGCCAGGCTGCGGCAGGCCATGGCCTGGACTGGCGCGCTGCTGCTGGCCATCGGGCTGGTGACCTTGCGGCCCGACCAGCCCTTCCCCGGCTGGCGCGCGCTGCTCCCCACCGTCGGCACGGCGCTGCTGATCGCCGGCGGCCCCGCTGCCTGGCCGAACCGCCATGTGCTGTCGTTGCGGCTCGCCACCTTCATCGGCGCGATCAGCTACCCGCTCTACCTCTGGCACTGGCCGTTGTTGGTCTTTCCGAGGCTGTTGGGCGACCACACGTCGAGAAGCGAACGCATCGCTGCGGTGTTGGCGAGCATGCTGTTCGCGTGGCTCACGTACCGCTTCGTCGAGTCGCCGATCCGCTCGCGCCCGCTGCGCCTGCGCAGCACCCTGATCCTCGCAGCCATCGTCGGCGTCATCGGTCTCGCTGGCCTTGGCGTCTATTTTTCGCAGGGCTTCCCGCAACGCTATCCGCTGGCTCTGAGGAACGTGGCGTTGGCCGATGTGACGTTCGACTACGCCGTCTATCGCGAACGGACCTGCTTTTTGCAACCCAGCCAGGGCCCCGACGACTTCGCCGCGGATTGCGTCCAGGCCGAGTCGGGCCTCCGCAAAAGATTGATCGTGCTGTGGGGCGATTCGCATGCCGCCTCGCTCTACCCGGGCCTGCGGTCGTTGATCGCAGACGATGCATCGCCCTACCGTCTGGCCCAGTTCACTGCGTCGGCTTGCCCGCCGGTGGTGGGCTTCAAAATGGTGAGCCGACCGCACTGCGAGGCGAACAACGAGCACGTCCTGCGTTTCGTCGAACGGGAGCGGCCGGACACCGTCGTGATGCTCGCGTCGTGGTCGTTCTACACCGGTGACGCCTTCGAGAAGCTCGCGTTGCCCGACGTGGCCCGCACGGTTGAGCAACTGCGCAAGCTGGGCGTGCGCAAAGTCGTCGTGCTCGGACCGCTTCCGCGCTGGCTCGAGCACCAACCCAACATCGTCCTGCGCGAGTGGCAGCGCACCCACACGATCGTCGAACGCAGCCGTCTCGGCTTCGACGACCGCGTCCTGGCCTTCGACAGGGACATGGCGGTGGCGCTGGCCGACTCGCCGTCGACCTTCGTGTCGCCCATCCAGACGCTGTGCAATGCGGACGGTTGTCCGCTCATCGCTCATCGAGGTACTCAGGTGTTCCCCATGGCCTGGGACGACGCACACCTGACCCTCGAAGGTGCGGACATGGTCGCCAAGGCACTGCGGCCGCTGATCCTACCATGACCGCCAGCTGGCAAACGCGGCGCAAGTCACGCCGTGGGACGCGTCTATTGGATACGATCCTGAGCGACGTTCGATGTCTTGCAGCCGTGCAGGCTCGATGCGCCCCTCTCATGAACCCCCGGACCCGATGCACCTTAGCGCCTCGTCCGTGTTCGGCGCTTGTACGTCGAAGGGGTCGATCACTGCCGCGTCGCGCACCGGGCCGGCCGGCATGGCACAGCGGCGTCGCCCGTGTGAAGGGCCTCGTCCGACCTGACCCTGGTGTCCGACACGATCGGCTGACTCGCGTGACGAGCCCATCCTGTCCCGGTCCCTCGTTGAAGAACTCACCGATTACCACCTCGCGACAGGCCGGCAGCGTTCTTCGATTGCAGACGTACTCCGGGGCGATAACCGAGTTCGTTAGGTTCGACACAAAAGCACGTGCAGACCAGCACTTTCACCGTGTTTCCCCGGGATTCTCCTTATGATCGCCGAGACGTGGGCCTGCCGACTAGGAGCCTCCGCGCACATGCGGTTCAGCTTCGACTGAGGCTAAGTGATGTGTCGCTGCCTTTGCATATCAACGGACGAACGACTGATCGATGATGTGAGCGCAGGGCTTATCGGATGCCTACACGACAATGCAGCGAGCGTAACGCAAGCCTAGGCATGGCGCAATTTGCTCGATGAAGCTACTACAGGTGGAGTTTGCATGAGTACCAGTTCTGATCATCTCAAAGACTTGCCACGATCTGTTCCCAGTAGGACAGGACAACTGCACAGCCCTGCGGGTGATGACGCCAGGAGTGTTGACGCGGGACGGTCGACCGCAAGTCCAGTATTGCCAATACTTACACACGATGGGTTAAGTCTTGACTGCGCGGAAGCACGAAAAATCGGCGAATCCCTCGCGGCGGACTACTGTTTCGCAGAGCCTTTTCCTCATATTGTTCTCGACAACTTTCTTCCTCTGCCAGTTATAGAGTCGGCCTGCAAGAACTTTCCGCTGGAGGATCTAAAGTCAGACAGGAAGTTTGAAATGGGGTATGCGGGACTGCACAAGCGCCAAATATTCCCCGACGACTGCAATTCTGGCGCGCGGCAGTTTTTTCATTTTTTCAACTCGCGCCCAATGATCGAATTTCTTGAGGGTATTTCATCGATACCTGGATTAATCTCCGACCCTTTTTATGCGGGCGGTGGTTATCATGAAACAGCGACTGGTGGCAAACTTGGAATTCACGCTGATTTTCGAATCGAGGAGCGAGCCCATTTGCATCGGCGAATGAATGTTATTATTTATCTCAATGAGCACTGGAAAGATGAGTACGGTGGTTTTCTCGAGCTCTGGGATCGCGACATGTCGAGAAAGAGAAAATCGGTTGCTCCAGTTTTCAATCGTTGCGTAATATTCAACACCGATGCTGACTCATTTCATGGCCACCCCGACGCACTAACGACCCCCGATGGAGTATTTAGAAGATCCGTGGCACTCTACTACTACACTGCATCAAAAGAGATATACAAAGAGGTTCCAAACAAATCTACCATATACTATGCTAGACCAGATGACCTGCAATCGACAAAACGCGAAGCGCTTGGCCTTCGATTTGATCAGCATTTGCGACAATGGGTACCACCCGCCTTGCTTCGCTACGTCTTCGCGATAAAGCGTCGGTTATCGAAGTAGATTTTCCATGAAAATCCCGTCTCCAGTGCTTGCCGAACTGCCGACACAGGCTTGGCTGCACACCAACACGCCAGCTATCGATCCGGGGCAATGCGGAGCTTTCAATCAGCACGTCTTGACACTTTTGTGCGTATTGTCGTTTATCGCATTTTAGAGCCACGCGCAAACGAGCCGACATGATTGTCAATGCCAAGGCATTCCTTGTTGTCCTGATTATCGCTTGGGCTTTTTTTGCAGCGGCACGGCCATTTTGCGTAGGCATTATATCCACTGAGGACTACGCTCGAAGAAGAAATGTTTGGCTGGCGGTGACAGCAGCAGAATTTCTCCTCCCGAATTTCTGGCTGTACGCCATATTTGCCTTATTTTTAATATGCTGGGCCGCGAAACGAGACAAGAATCCCATTGCTCTTTTTGCACTTCTTTTATACGTCACACCACCCCTCGAATTTTACATTCCAAAACTCATTGCCCTGAATAATCTTAGAATTGTTGTAATAGCCATTCTAATCCCATTTTTCTTCAGAAAAAAGGCAGTCGACGAGTACAGCAAAGCTGACAAACTAACACTGATTGACGCATCCGTCATAGCATTCGGGATATGGCAAATTTTGCTCTTTATTCCTTATGAAGAGTTTACGAATACCCTACGGCGCTCGGTTGTTTATTTTCTGGACACATTCGTTATATATTTCTGTATCGCAAGATCCGGAAAATCAAGAGGCGATGTCATCGACGTCTGCCTAATGTTTGTCTTGTCTTGTTGCATCATGTCCTTGCTGGCGGTCGTTGAATCCGTACGAGGATGGGTGCTTTATCAATATATTGGAGAAGTTTGGGGCAACTTCGACCCTCGAGCATATCTATTTAGAGATGGCCGACTCCGCGCGCAAGTGTCTGTTGGGCATTCATTGGCTTTGGGGTATGTTTTGGCATTGGGTTTTGGTATTTCCCTATATTTCAGAAATATCGGACAAAGCTTTCATACCCGTTGGTTACTTCCTTTGATATTGTGGGCAGGATTGATTGGCGCCTACTCCAGGGCTCCATGGCTTACCGCGATTTTAACTCTTGTTCTAAGCGTGGCAATTCAGCCAGGCAACATCAAAAATCTTGTCAAATTGCTAAGTATCGGCACGATCTGTTTTGGCTCCGTCTTGCTCAGTCCCTTTGGGGCAAAAATAATAGAGACGCTCCCCTTCATCGGGACAGTCGATCAATTTAATGTAGAGTATAGACAGCGGCTAGCCGACCTGTCTTGGAGACTAATTCTTGAAAATCCATGGATGGGCGATCCATTTTTTCTCAATAGCATGGAAGAACTCCGGCAAGGGGATGGGATCATTGATTTAGTGAATGGTTTTGCCGCCGTGGCTCTATTCTCTGGACTGATTGGCCTGTTTTTCTATGTAAGCACATTCATTCTCGTGGGATGGAGAACTTTCAGATCAGCAATAAAATTTCAAAGAATTGGCGACGACTTTTCATATCTCGGCTACTGTTTAACAGCCTGCATGCTTGGAGCACTATTTTTCATCGGAACAGCCGGAACAGGATTTATATACTATGTTCTGGCGGGTATTATGGCCAGCTATGTACGAATCGAAAAGCTTGAAGAGAACCGAAATAAGCTGAAATCCAATGATCTCAGAACCTCCTCAAAAGCCGGCTTCGCGCGCGCCTGACCAAGCTCAACTGCGACGATATATAGCACATCAACAAGGAATATTTTAATGATTTCAGGGAGTGCCGAAAAAGCGATAGCAATGGCAGAAGATACTACTGCCATCGCGGAACTCGTCATACGACCGCGCCCGGGTTGGATTGCCATTGATTGGGCCGAGTTGTGGCACTCCCGAGAGTTACTTGGTTTCTTGGTCTGGCGGGATGTGAAAGTCAGATACAAGCAAGCGGTTTTGGGTGTCTTGTGGGCGGTGCTGCAGCCTTTATTCACCATGATCATCTTCACGGCGATATTCGGGAATTTCGCCAAGGTGCCATCTGACGGCGTGCCGTACGCGGCATTTGTCTTCGCAGGATTGATTCCTTGGACATTTTTCTCAAATAGCGTCACGCAGGCCAGCCAAAGCTTGATAAATCAACAATCATTGTTGACGAAGATATACCTTCCGAGAATATTGATACCTACAGCATCAATAGGTGGCGCGTTGGTGGATATGGCAATCTCCTTTGTTATTTTTGTAGTCATACTTTTCTATTACAAGATCACCCCTGGCTGGGAGATTTTCTTACTCCCTCTCCTGCTTGCCATCACTGTAGCGGCCACTCTTGGTATTGGCATGGCCCTAGCCGCAATCACGGTGACTTACCGTGACTTTCGATTCGTCGTTCCGTTCATGATTCAATCATGGCTATATATCAGCCCGGTTATATATCCAGTGAGTGTCATTCCGAAAGAATGGCACTGGGCCTTGGCACTCAACCCGATGAGCGGATTGATTGAGGCCTACAGATCCGCCTTCTTTGGTCTTCCTCTTGATATTTCTTCGCTCGCAATTTCTACCGCTTCTTCTTTGATCCTATTAATGTTCGGTCTTTTCTATTTCCGAAAGACAGAACGCCGCTTTGCAGATATCGCCTGAGGAATTTTCGATGAGTTTTCCAGCAGTCAAGGTTGAGGGTATTGGCAAGCTTTATGACCTTGGAAAGTCGCGAGGACAATCCGATTCCCTACGTACAGCCATCACCAACTTGGCGATGGCGCCCTTTCGACGCTTGACCGAGCGTGGTTCGCCCGAAACCAACGAAGAGTTCTGGGCCTTGCGCGACGTGAGTTTCGAGGTCAAGCAAGGTGAGGTCGTCGGCATCATCGGGCGCAACGGCGCCGGGAAGAGTACCTTGCTCAAGATCCTCTCGCGGATTGTTGAACCGACGACCGGGCGGGCCGTGATGCAAGGACGTGTGGCCTCGTTGCTCGAGGTCGGCACCGGCTTCCACCCAGAGCTGACCGGGCGCGAAAACATCTATCTGAACGGCTCCATACTGGGAATGCGCAAGCGAGAGATTGCCCGGAAATTCGACGAGATCGTCGCGTTCGCAGAGGTTGAGAAATTCCTGGACACTCCGGTCAAGCGCTACAGCAGCGGGATGTACGTCCGACTGGCGTTTGCCGTGGCGGCCCACCTCGAACCGGAAATCCTCATCGTCGACGAAGTGCTGGCCGTTGGAGACACCGAGTTTCAGAAGAAGTGCATCGGCAAGATGAAGGACATCTCCCAGGGGGGTGAGCGGACCGTTTTGTTCGTCAGTCACAACATGGGCGCCGTCCGCGCGCTGTGCACCTCGGGCGTCTATCTGGCAGCCGGGGGCGTCAAGGTCCAGGGCGATGTCGAGACCGTGATCGGCGAGTACCTGAAGCCGACTGAAGCGGCGCTCCGTTCCAGCGTGGTGTCGAAATACGGCATCGAACTCCATGATGCTGGCATCTATGCCCGCGGGAGCAGCGAACCGCTGGCGGTCGTCTACTTCCTGGACCCCTGCGAGGTGCGAATTCGAATGAGCGCGCCGCAAGGCTTCGCGATGGCAGCACTCGTCGTCCGCGTCTACGACGACTTGGGGGCGCTGGTCTCCACCTTCTGCAGTTGCGAGGAGGGGGTCGATGCGTTCACGCTGAGGGAAGAACGGACCTTCCTGTTCGACATCAAGAGCATGCAACTGATGCCGGGACAGTATTCCGTCAGCGTCTTCATCTATCGGCCCCATGACGGTCAGGTCTATCTGGATGCCGACTCTTTCTTCCGCTTCGAGGTACTGCCCGCAGTGATTCCGGGTGGGATGCTGGCGTACACACACGCGCACGGCGTCGCACGGATTGTCGACAGCTGCCAGTTGGTGTGATTCAGCCCGGAGAAACCTGCGCAAAGCGCCGCACTATGCATGTAGCCCTGTATTCGCCAAATTGGCCGCTCGTCCGCAACCCCAATGGCGTCGTGACCTACGTGCACTGGATGCGCGAGGCGCTGACGGGACAAGGTCACAACGTCACCGTGTTCACGGGCGATCTCGACCTCAACTGGAGCGAACCGGGAGTTCACAAGGTCACCAGCACGCGTGCACTGCGATGCAAGCGTTGGCTCCGAAACCGAATTCCAGCGTGGCGCAACTCGATGGTCGACTGGGCGGAAGAACTCGCGAGCAGCATCGCGCGAGTCCACGCACGTCAACCTATCGACGTCATCGAGATCGAAGAATCGTTCGGCCTGTTCGGCGAACTCGACAAGTTGCTGCCCATACCGGTGGTCGTGAAGTTGCACGGACCAGCGTTTCTGTCTCTCATCGAAGAAGAGCTCGGGACCCCGGCGGCGGAGCAGAAAATCGCCGCAGAAGGCCGGGCGCTGGCACAAATTCAGGCTGTTATCTCACCGTCGCGCGACGTCCTCGATCGAACCCTCGCGCGCTATGCGCTGAGCCCGACGATCTGCGAACACATCGTCAACCCGCTGACCCTGCCAGAGTCCGCCCCGGTGTGGGATCTCGCTGCGTGCGAGCGCAAGACAATCCTGTTTGTCGGCCGGTTCGACAAGCGAAAGGGTGGTGACTTGGTTCTCTTGGCGTTCGAAAGGCTGTTGCGTGACCGCGCCGACCTGAAACTCGTGTTCGTGGGCCCTGACTTTGGCGTCGATGGTGGCCAAGGTGCGATGCTGAAGTTCGAAGACTTCCGGCGTCAGGTGTTCGGCGACCGACCGACACCGCAACTCGTATACCTTGGACGGCAGTCGGCGGCCGAGATCACCGTCCAACGCGGACGGGCGGTGGTGACACTGGTCGCCTCGCGCTGGGAAAACCAGAGTTACACCGCGTTGGAGGCCATGCTGCAAGGCTGCCCGCTCATCTCGACCGATTGTGGCGGTCAAGGCGAATTCGTACGGCACGGCATGACCGGTCTGCTCGCGCGTCCAGACGATGTCGACGCCCTGTGCGAGCAGATCGCCAGTGTGCTCGATGCACCAGACATGGCTGCTCAACTCGGACGCAATGCCCGCGCCTACGTGCTCGAGCATCACAGCCCAGACGTCGTGGCACGCCAGACTCTGGCTGTCTATCAACGCGCCATTGCGGCCAAAGCGGGGCGCTGATGCTCGAGAACGTGCGGGCCGATCTGCGTGCCCATCGCGGAGACTGGGGTGCCCAAGGCTTCTGGGCGCTGGTGGTCTACCGATTCGGCCGTTGGCGCTACGGGATCCGTTGGGTTCTGGCGCGTAGGTTCTGCTCCATGATCTACAAGATTCTCTACAAGCTGGTGCAGATTGTCACGGGCATCGAGTTGCCCTGCGAGGCGGTGCTGGGGCGCAACTTCATCATCGATCATTCGGGGGGGATTGTCGTCAGCGGCTATGCCCGCTTCGGTGACAACTGCCGGATCCGAAACGGGGTGGTCGTCGGGCTCGGCCGCGTGGAGGATCCCGGCGCTCCGTTGATCGGGAACAACGTCGATATCGGCGCTGGCGCCAAGGTGCTCGGCCACATCACGATTGGCGACAACGTCCTCATCGGAGCCAATGCGGTGGTGATCCGCGACGTGCCAGCCAATTCGATCGCCGTCGGTGTGCCTGCCGTCGTCAAACCCAGAAGCGGCTCGTGAGTCTTATGCGCACTTCGCCACCCGCATCGGGTCCAGCCGCTGCCCGAGCCGCCGTGACCATGGCCCCTACTCTGCAGCCAACGCGGCCCTTGCGCGTCGCCTACCTGATCAACCACTACCCGAAGGTCAGCCACAGCTTCATCCGCCGCGAGATTCTCGCGCTCGAGCGACTCGGCCTCTCGGTGCAACGCATCGCGGTGCGGGGCTGGGATGCGGATGTCCCGGACCCGGCCGACAAGGCCGAGCAGTCCCGGACCCAATACGTTCTGCAAAAAGGCGTGTTGGCGCTGCTCGGGCCAACGCTTCAAACTTTGCTAACGAATCCCGGCGCTTTTTGGCGAGCGCTGACATTGGCGTGCCGCATGGGTTGGCGCGGCGACCGCGCGCTGCCCTACCACCTGATCTACCTGGCCCAGGCGTGTCGTATCTTGTCGTGGCTACGTGCTTGCGATGTGTCGCATGTGCACGCCCACTTCGGCACCAATCCGACCGAAGTGGCGATGCTGGTGCACGAGCTGGGCGGTCCGACGTTCAGCTTCACGGTGCACGGGCCTGAAGAGTTCGACCGTCCCGAGGCCTTGCGGCTCGGCGAGAAGGTGCGCCGCTCTGCATTTGCCGTGACCATCAGCTCGTTCGGCCGCAGCCAGTTGTACCGCTGCGTGGCGCATGCCCATTGGCCCAAGGTCAAAGTGGTCCATTGCGGGCTCGAAGTCGGGTTTCATGCGGGCACCGAAAGCTCGGCCGCTCCCGCGGTCGAGCGTCTGGTTTGCGTCGGACGCATCTGCGAGCAGAAAGGGCAATTGCTCCTGGTCGCGGCGGTGAAGTCCGTGATCGACAAAGGGATATCGATCGAGCTCGTGCTGGCCGGCGACGGGGAGATGCGCGCTGAGGTCGAAGCAATGATCGCGACCACCGGCTTGGGCGCGAAAGTACGCATCACCGGCTGGATCAGCAGTGACCAGGTTCGCGAAGAAATCCTCGCGGCACGCGCGCTGGTCCTTCCGAGCTTCGCCGAGGGACTGCCGGTCGTGCTGATGGAAGCGATGGCGCTGGGCCGCCCCGTGATCAGCACCTTCGTGGCCGGCATCCCGGAACTGGTCCGCCATCGCGAGGACGGCTGGCTGGTTCCCGCGGGCGATGTCGGCGCGCTCGCATCCGCCATTGAGGACTGCCTCCGGTCAACGCCGGACACGCTCAAGCGGATGGCGGAGTTGGCACGGCAACGCGCGTGGAGCCGTCACAACATCGACGCCGAGGCCGGCAAGCTTGCGGCGCTGTTTCGCGACGCCGTCGAACAGTCAGTGCTCGAAGGAGCGACACGCTCATGACGCTTCTGCTGGACCCTCTCCTCTTGGCGATCGCGCTGATGTTGCTGGTGCCGTCGCTGATGCTGTGCGCTGAGGTGTTGCTGGCACCCACCTCGACGCCAGCACAACCCGCAGACGTCCCGGCAGACCCGCGCGAACGCGTGACCGTGTTGATGCCGGCCCACGACGAAGCCACCGGCATCGCCGCTGCGATCCATTTGGTGTTGCCACAACTTCGACCCGGCGATCGCTTGCTCGTGGTGGCCGACAATTGCACCGACGACACAGCCCGCGTCGCCGCCGAAGCAGGCGCTTCGGTGGTCGAGCGGCACGATCCCGCGCTCCGAGGCAAAGGTTACGCATTGGACTTCGGCGTGCGCGCTCTGGAAGCAGCGCCGCCTGCGGTCCTCGTGATCCTCGACTCGGACTGCGCTCTTCAACCAGGTGCGCTGGATCACCTGGTTCGCCAGTGTCTGCAGACACGGCGGCCGGCTCAAGCGCTGTACTTGATGCATGCGCCGCCGCACGCGGGCTTCGGCATGCGCATGGCCGAGTTCGCCTGGGTGCTGAAGAACCAAATTCGTCCGCTGGGCCTGAGACGCCTCGGCCTGCCCTGTCAGCTGATGGGCACGGGCATGGCCTTCACCTGGGACTGCATCCGGACGGCGCCGCTAGCCACCGGCAACCTGGTCGAGGACATGCAACTCGGTCTCGACTTGGCCGCGGCCGGCACCGCGCCGCTGTTCTGCCCCGAAGCGCGGGTGACGAGTACCTTTCCCAGCCACGCCGACGGTGCCAGCGCCCAGCGCACGCGTTGGGAGCAAGGACACCTCGCCGTGATCGCCAGCGTCGGTCCGCGCCTTCTGTGGCGCGGGCTTCGCGGCGGTCGCGTCGATCTGCTGGCGCTGACCGTCGATCTCTGCGTACCGCCGCTGGCGATGTTCCTCCTCATGCTGACGGCTCTGCTGGGACTCGCGTTGGCGCTGGCGGCGCTGGGCGGCTCGGCACTGCCGCTGTGCACGGCCGGGCTGGCACTCCTGTTGCTCGGTGTGGCCATCGGGACGGCGTGGCACCGATTCGGACGGCAACTGGTGTCGTGGGCCGAGCTGCTTCGTGCCCCCCTCTATGTCGCGGCCAAGCTGCCGTTGTACTTCCGACTGCTGACCAAGCGGCAAACCGAATGGGTTCGCACCCGACGCGATGACAAGCCTCACTGAATCGATGACTGCCGACGCCTGCCCGCCGATGCCGAAACCGCATTCGGGCGCGGTGCCTGCGTGCCGCGACGTCGGACCAGATTTCCAACGCGACGTCCACTGCGTGCTCGGACTGCCCTTCGATGCGTTGACGATGTCGCAAGCGGTCGAGCACGTGCGGCAAGCCGCATTCTCCGGGACCCGCTGCTTCGTCTCCACACCAAACCTGAATTACCTGATTGCGGCACGCACCGACCGTGCGTTTCGCGACTCGGTCCTGCGCAGCGACCTGAACCTGGTCGATGGGATGCCGCTGATCTGGACGGCGCGCCTGCTGGGCGTGCCGCTGCCGGAGCGCGTGTCCGGCGCTGGCCTGTTCGAGAGGTTGCTTGAGCACGCCGGCCCGCCCGTCACGGTGTTCTTCTTCGGCGGCCCGGACGGCGTGGCCGAGGTCGCGTGTGCCCGCGTCAACGCGCGCGAAGGCGGTCTGCGTTGCGTGGGATTCGACTCGCCCGGCTTTGGCAGCGTGGAAGACATGAGCGACGCCGACCGGATCGCCAGGATCAACGCCAGCGGTGCGCAGTTCGTGATCGTCGCGCTGGGCGCCAGAAAGGGCCAGGGCTGGATCGAACGCAACGCCGCCCGACTCGATGCCCCCGTCCTCTGCCACCTGGGGGCAGTCGTGAACTTCGCCGCCGGCCGTGTGCGGCGTGCCCCGACGCGGGTGCAGTCCGTCGGCCTGGAATGGCTGTGGCGCATCAAGGAAGAACCTAGCCTCGTGAAGCGCTACACCAACGATGGCTTGCGGTTCCTGCGGCTGCTGTTCTCTCGTGTGATGCCCGAAGCCCTGCTCCGCCAGGTCCGCGCCGTCAACCAGACGACGCAGCCTGCGCTCGCGTGTACCGTGGGGACGGATCGTGTGAAGATAGAACTCTCGGGGCCATGGGATTGGGCCGACCTTCAACCACTTCGGACCGCACTGAGTTCGACCCGAGCGTCCGGTTTGCCGTTGTGCATCGAGCTTCAAGGTGTCACTCGAGTGAGCAGTGCGTTGATCGCGTTGCTCATGCTGGCCTTCATCGACGCCGCAGCGGGCGGTGCGCCGATGCAAGTACACGGAAGCAGCCCGCGCTTGGCGCGCGCCTTCTACCGCCAGGGCGCCGAGTTTCTGCTCCACGAGTTGCCACGACCGCACGGAGACCGTCGTGATTGACGGCGCTGCCCCCCCTCTGTCAGCCGTCCCATCGGCCGCTCCCGACGTGTCGTCGAGCGTCGAGGACTGGTCCCGCGAAGCAAAACCCGCGTTCACCTGGGACCCTCCCCGCTCGTTGTTGGCGACGTTTCGGGACTACCAACGCGCGGGCCGCTCCAAGTATCCGTGGCGCCGACTGCTGCAGAAATGGGCCGCGTTGCGTTATCGCTTCTGGACCGCTGTCACAGGCGCCGACATCCCGCTGAACTGCAAGATCGCCGGAGGCTTGTTGATTCCTCATCCGAACGGGATCGTGATCCACCCGGACGTCGAGATCGGCCCGAACTGTCTGATCTTCCAACAAGTCACGATCGCCCCCACGGCCGCAGGCGTCCCCCGCATCTCCGGCCACGTCGACATCGGTGCGGGGGCGAAAGTCCTCGGCGCCGTGCACATCGGCGAGCATGTTCGTATCGGCGCGAACGCTGTCGTTCTCGACAGCGTTCCGAACGGTTGCACGGTTGGCGGCATTCCCGCTCGACCGTTGGGCAAGCGAAAAGCCCAATCGCCATGAAGAGCAACCTTCTTTCCGATGCCACGCGCACCAAGCCGGTCAAATTCTCCAGATTCCTGGGGTCGTATTTCGAGTTCCGTACTCGGACCAAAGCGTGTTCGGACGAGCGAAGCTGTCCGGCTTTCTCCCCGAGTCCGAATTGACGGGAAATCGCCCACTACGATATGGCTAGAAAATTGCGCGTGGTCTTCCTCGATGGTCCCGGCGACGCTATTGAGAGTTTCCGATTCTGGGAACAGGGTACCGACAACCCTAACGTCACGCATATTGCCTTCTCGCAGCAATTTTTCGACGCCTGCCGCTCGGTTGACGCGACCGTGCTCGTCATCGCAGAACATGCCAGGCTCGAGCGGGTGTCGGGCGGTCGTTTCACGGTCGAGCATTGGGGCGATCCCACCGTGGGTAAATCCGGCATCGGTTATCACCTTGCTGTCGTTTGGCGAGCGGCAAAGCTCTTTCGAGAAATCATCCGGTTTCGTGCCGATGTTGTGGTGTCCACGGATCGACCCTATCCATTTCTACTGCACGTCCTGCGCCTGTTCAGGATCAAGACCATCATCAATTTTCACTGCGTGCTTTGGTGCATGAATGAAGTGCCACGTGGGGTGCGGCGCCTCCTCAATCAGCTCAATGGTACCTTTCTTCGGAGTGGGTGTACCGCGATCGCGTGCGTGTCGAGTGAAGTAAAAAAACAGGTCAGGAAAATAAGCGCGCCATCCACCGTACCCTTTGTTGATTTTCTGCCTTGGCTGCGCGCGCGGACCTTCGAAGGGATTTCTCCTCCGGACATCGAGCAAAAGCCGACTCGCGTACTTTTTGTCGGCCGCATCGAAGAGAGCAAAGGTGTTTTCGATCTCCTGGCCGTCGCGCGCCAACTTCGCGACCAAGGGCGCACCGACATCGTCTTTGAGGTGTGCGGCAATGGGAGCGAGTTCTCTCGGTTACGGCAGGAGACTGAACTTCATCGGTTGAGCGACACCTTCGTCTTGCATGGACATTGCAGTCGCGTTCAGATGAGAGAAGCCTTTGGACGATCGCACATGGTGGTGGTGCCAACGCGAACCTCGTTCAACGAGGGCTTCAACATGGTGATTGCGGAGGCCTTGCTCGCGCAACGCCCAGTGATCAGCTCAAGAGTCTGTCCCGCTGTTGACTACGCTTCGGGAGGTATCTTTCTAGTCACTCCTGATGATGGCGAGGCCTACGGGGAGGCGATCGTCCACCTGAGCGACAACAAAGAGGCCTACGTCGAACTCCAATCTCGCAGTTATGCGGCCGGCGAGCGATTCCTGGAAGAAAGTACGAGTTACCGCTCGGCGTTTGAGCATATGCTCGGTTGCCTGTCTCGCGACGAGCAAATCACCTCGCGGGAAATAAGCCCTGAATTTCCAAGCCATTCAGGACGGTCTGCATAAGTCAGACGCGAATCAGCTTGTCTGATCGGACACAGGCGGCGACGATCTGAACAATGAAGCAAGGCACCACGCAAACGCGAGTTCCTTGACGAGATAAACCGAGTCGTGCCGTGAGCTAGCTCGGTTGCTCTGGTGATGCCGTTTGCGCCGGAAGGCAAGAAGGGACACTCGTCCTTTGCCGTCGAGACGATGTTGCGGCTGCACTTCATGCCGCAGTGGTTCCGCTTAAGCGATCCGGCGATGGAAGAGGCGCTGCGCGACAAGGGTCTGATGATGCTGCGAGCCGGCACGGTGG
>Ga0307509_10000797_pt1 | contig 54085 bp, 53 predicted proteins | sample 10_EM_MG_FD_202245 | JGI IMG/M metagenome (GOLD analysis project Ga0307509, IMG submission 202245) | Populus trichocarpa ectomycorrhiza microbial communities from riparian zone in the Pacific Northwest, United States - 10_EM | ecosystem: Host-associated > Plants > Roots > Unclassified | place... | reverse complement strand
AGAAATTATTTGCGAGAAGTTCTCATCATGAAGTGGCTGTGTTGCCCATTCTCCTCCAATCAAGTTTCTCCAAAAGCAGTGCACGGACCAGGCTACAACTTTGACAGTCTTATCCGACCAAGGGATAGTAGCATTTGTGTTGCCGGGCGTTCCTGAATCCGGGGAGGTTTTCAGACAGCGAACGGGGGGAGGGTGAAGTGTGATCAAGGTTGGGAGAAATCACTGCGGGTCACTCGAGCAGATTCCCAGCAAAGCGACTTGGCTTGTTCGAAGGTTAGTCTTATACGGGAAGAAAGAAAGGTGGGTGCAAACAGGCACTCTCCTCCTTGGGGCGGACTGGTAGGAATTAGCCATTTTGGAAGGTTTCGTGGGGGGGGTCCTCCGGGGGGGAACAAAAGGCTGAACCTAACATACTGATGAGTTTTTAGACATTCACCTATGCTTGCTTTTTTTCTCTTCCTTTTCTTCTCGAGATATTCTGGGCCACTGCCTACCAGTAAATGGCTGCGAGCAATGAGCCATATAGGCTCTCAGGCCATTTGCAAGCCTCGAGGAAACTCTTGGAGCGATACCTCATTTTATGTCTCAGCCGGTCAGTTCGTGTATTGGGGTTCCCTTTTTTACGCGCAAACCGGGGCAGGCCCAGGCTTTCTGCTGGCTAACTTGCTAGCTAATTATTCCGAGGTATTGTCAATTCGAGGGCATTTTGATCCTCCCTCTCCCCGCTTTATCATTTGGCGTTCGGGATTTCCCACGTATGGTTTGGTGTGACGGATGAATTTGCCTTACTTTATAAGAGGGGCTCCTGTTACCTTCTCTCCGGGAAGTTTTCTTACTTCTTGAGACTTTCGAGAGCTTCAGAATTTCAAGTCTTCCGATATTTTAGTACTTTCAATACTTCCGCGGCGCCCAAGAGGGAGAGAGGGAAAAGCAGAAAACAACACTGCAACAGGAACGCAGACTTGAGGCGAAATACTGACAATGGTTTATTTGCTCTTTTTATTGCTAGTGCTCCCATTTTCCCTCGCAGTTCCTCAGGGCGCAGTAGGAACTCGTAGCTCAATGAGTATCAGTGCTGCAACGGGGGCAGCTCTGGTCTCTATAGGCTCAGCTACTACTGCGAAAGGGGCTACTACCACCACGAAAAGGGCTACCACCACCACGAAAAGGGCTACCACCACCACGAAAAGGGCTACTACCACTTCGAAAGGGGTTACCGCGGCACCCCCACCAAAGCCAACAACCACACGAAAGGGAATTCCACCGCCTGCAAAGGTTGACTGTTCCGACCGATCGTGGGAGCCAACTGTAGATGCGTGGATGAAGGAGAAGGTTGATCAGAAGCTCAGTGCGTGGTGGGAGTTAGTTTCGAATAGGACTAGCGGGAACTTTGTTGCGGAGTTTGGCAAGGCTTTTGGAGATTTTGAACATAATCTTGCCTGCGGAGTGGATACCGAGGACCAGTGCGTTAATCCGAGCTGCAAAGGTTTGTTTTATACACTATTTCTCTCGTCCATCTTGGGTTATTTGTTCTAATTGCTTTCGAATTTAGTATTCCTGGATGCAAAGGCCCCGAAATGGACATACTTTGTCCGGGTTGCAATCTCGAATCTAAACCGTTTCATGAGACTCCTTCATGTATGCTCATCCATCTTACGAGCCCACCTCGTCCAATTATGATATTTATCGTACTAACTCCCGCAAAGGACGGAATAGGAGATGGTCAAGTGGACTTTGAAGCTCTACGCGAAGACGTGGCACAAAGCTTCATTCCTTGGAAAGACAGTCGTACAAAGTTTGAGAAGTCAGCACATTGGCTCGCAGCGGCATTTTCCACCGCTGCTGCATTCGTTCCGGGTAGATTCGCTGGAGTTTCTGCTCCTGCTGCTGCATTTGGGGGAGCGGTATTAACGGAGATCACTGGTGATTCCGTAATGAAGCCAATGTTAGTTGCGTTCATTTTGTTATCACTTTTCTTTTAGTGTGGGTAATCAGGGTCTAACGCAGGGCAAGTATCGAACGGATGGTGAAATTGAGCGAAATGGGGAATTTTGTGGAGGACTATTGTTCTACTGCGAGGGATATCTTGGGGAAGTGGTCTACCGTGATATTCAATGGGGATAAGGACAAGTCCGGGAGGGATATTTTGTTCGTTCCCCATGTTTTTGTTGTGATTTAGTTCTAAATGTCTAACGTGGGGCAGTGACTACCTCCGCGGCGGACGATTTGTCCTTCAGGACAAATGGACGAGATCGGACCTGGAAAATTTCTTCAAGAAGCGGCTTGTGGCTTGGTTCGTGAATAGTGAAATCAGGTATGAGCTCATTTCCCAAACCCAAACATCACGACAATTACTAACACCCACCCACGACAGAGAACACACCAAAACATTTGTCCTCTGTGCAAACAGCACAAACCCAGACAGCGTAGTATCTCCCTCGGAAGCGAAATACATAACCAGCAACGGAACCCGTGTGTGCAGTCTCTATCGGTACCATATCCCTCCCACTTTCATTTTATCGCATTTTTTCCCGTCAACTGACACCCCCACCACCGTAGTCTTGACAATGGCAAGCTCCAAGACCTCATTGCAGTGGAAAAGCTCAAGCAACCCCAATACAACATCACGGCACGAGACATGATCCAGTCCAGCGTGGACACATACTTAGCTCACGGCTTGAGCTACACCGCCGAGGAAATGACCTCGAGGTTACAGATCTCGGCAACACTCCCATCTGACCAGCAATGGTTCGCAAAAGGTGCAGCAGGAGAGGGCGCGTTCACGATTCCGGTTTGTGATGTCGGAACGAACACTGAGTGGATGGATAAGGGGATGCCCTGTTGTTGTGGTAAGTTCTCTCTTTTTTATTCCTTCCTTCCTTCCTTGGCTTGGAAAGTAAGTGTTGATTGGGGTTTGGTGCTAGGTATCGGATGCGATGACACAAAATACTTTATGGAGAGCGCGAACATGGGTAACTATAATCCCGTTAAGAAGGAATGCGAGAAGATTTGCCCTGAGTGCACGGCGGTAGATTATGGCAGCGATACCTCTTCTTTGTCGAAGCCCTCTTGGAGGGTACTAGCTGGGATGTTTTTCGCAATTGTGGTTGCTCATTTCTTGCTTGCTTGATGACTTCCTCTCCTTCTATTTCACCTCTCGTTCCACCCACCCCATCCACCCTCCCCCCTCCCCTCTTCTTTCTTTCTTCTTTCTTTCATCGCTTTGTCGGATTCAAGCAACAAGACAGCAAAGATAATTTCCTGTCCCACAGTGGCTGGGTATTAACTTTCGTTTCAGTCTTCTACTCGGAGTTTTTTTTCCCTTTTTCTTATTTCTTTTGTTGGGGCGGCTGTTGGTGGGTTGTAGTAGCCCCCAACAGAATGGGGAGGATTTTCATCTCTTTTATTTGTTCCCATCTCGTAGGCTCCCTAACAGGACTATCTCTTCCTTACAGGACTTAGTTTGTTTTTATCCCTCCACTACTCATTTACTAAATTTTTTGATTCCTTTTTTCATATCATCATCCATTTATCAAGTCCCTTAAGTTTCTCTATCTTAGATGGGTAGATATATACCTATGGGAAGGACACGAACTTGTGTCATAACTGCGCACTCGTTGCCATTTCTGGGAACGAAAAAGTATGATAAAATAAAGAAATTAATGGATAACGGTGGTACGGTACATCAGAAAAAGGGTCTAGAATTGAAAAAATAGATTGAGTAGTAATAGCGGCGTTCTTCTAACTACTCATCCCATGTAAGAAGGAAGCGATATTCCCTTATAATACTTGAAGTTAATCATGGCTTTCTAGTGTGGAAGGGGCAATTCAGTTCATGCTAGCAGGGAAGAGTAAGACTAGCTCTTTACATAGAAGCTATAGTGAGGTTTATCTCGTGTGCTGTGTTCTAGTTTATTAGTATCATTCGTATAAGTTAATTGTTTCAGTCGTAGAATCCAGTTTACCCGGAAAAGTAAAACAGGCGTGGAGGATTATAGGAAAAGTGGACAGTCGAATAAACCATAGGGGTTATAGGGTGACCCCAATCGAGTGATCGACCATGGCAAGTGCTCGAGCATCTTCGGGTATTGTCGATTTATATCGGTTGTGCTCGAGCATGACCGATTTCATGTGCATTTCAGATGAAAAACTCGTCCCGCTTTGTTGCCATAACCCCTTATCCAGTACCTAGGTTTCCCGATTACTACCAGATCATTAAATAGCTCTCCTATCGATTGAAATGAGATGGGTTATCAGTATTTAGATCTATGTTATAACAAGAATAGAGGGGCACTACCCCATTGTCCATCTAGTGTATCACGGAAACTGTTGCCCGTGCATGGCCTTTGCCACCATTCCGTTCACTCGCAAGATCGGATGTAGAGTGTGCCAGCTACCATAGACGGGGGATGATGAGAGTGAGGATGTTGTGATTTCGCTGACCTTCATATGCATATATATGCTAGAGCCACTGCCGTATCCAGGCATTCGTGCAACCGGACAGCATTGCAAGCCCGAGGTGAGCCAACCAAACTTGCACATCCAGTGTTTACAAAGGTCCGGGGCCCCCGTAGCCCCACGGGGCGATTGCCAAGATCCCCGGAAGGGGCAGGACGACAACGCTGTCCGTTCTCGTCCGGGAAACCCCAGGACGGCGGTCATTGCTAAGGACGGTGGGCCTTGAAATATAAGACAAATTAGCGTAGGGGACTATGGAGGACTGTGGGGGTCTGCCGGGTAAAGTTCTTTGCGCCATTCAATAATTTCGTGTGCCAAACAGAAGTAGGGACTTACGGGCATATAGTGCCCGAACACTAGCAAGCAGTCCCACCGCAAAATTTGGCTGGAATTGACCCAAGGGCATTACCAACCCTAGACCTACCCCCCAGCAAAAAAGTGGTTCGCCGAGCTTTTTTTTAATGCTCGACTAATCCACTGCCCCCGGATTCGAACTCATGATGGTCCCTGTTTCAAATTAGCCGACCAGTCTCCTAAGCCATTAGACCATAGGAACTGGCCAACAATACTTTTTCTTCCCGACCTTTTAACTGCCTCTTCAGAAAATAGTCATTCAGGCGCCTGATAATTTATCTTTGGTAAAAAAGGACATTGGTATCCAATCATAGTGCTCTCTCATGATATCGATAGAACGAGGAACGGGGGGTGGTTCCGGTATATATCCATGCACGGCCCCTGAAACACTACCCTTCCCCGTCAGAGGACAAATGTTCCCCGAATTCCATGGCTAGTATCCCCGATGTATCTATTCTTTGGTACAAGGGCAGGGATAAAACCTTTGTATGGTAAATTACCTGTGAGTATTTGATCGACCATACAAGATTCGGACCCAAGTGTTTTGATTCTATATGCCTGTAACTTGTAAAAGACAATAAAAGAAGTGTGTTATTCTATTCTAACCGCCCGAGGGAATGGACTCTTATTGAATAGAGTCCCTCCCAAAATATCCTATGATTGCCCGAAGTAGAAAATACATCGGAAATATGATAGACTGTGAGGATAACAATGAAGCACAAAATCCATCGCCATGATAATTGATATCTCCCCGTGCACAAGAACCTGCTGTAGAGAAAGTCTTTCACACCATTAACCATTGTGATGCTACAACCCCAGCACTCGTGATGGCCACTAATTTGCATTTCCGTCTCCAGTTCCATCAATCCAAACCGGGTCACGGCAGAGAAAAACGAGTGACAAGGAAAAACACCAAAAAATAAAGGAAACAATACGGCAGTAGTAAATATTGTCCCAAAGCGTAAAAAGAAAGAACACAAAAAAAAACAGGAAAAAAGTGAGTGATCCCTGGTGACTTTCAACAGGAAGTAATAGGGGGACTGCGGTTGACTGCCGGTGACTACGGGGGATGGCAGGACGGCTAGTATGAGACATTTCGGGGGACGGTGGGGCCCTAGTCCTTGGCAGTGAGTTGCAGGGCAAGTTTAGAAAAAGACCGGACGGGACGACATGTCGTCCGCCCCCGTCCAGGACGGACGGACTGCCCGATTGAGAACACTGTGCACATCCCGTAACACATCTGGAAAGTGCTGTATCGCCTGCGCAGTTAGTAAGGAAACCAGTCCCCCTGAGAACCTGGACAGAACACTGATATCTCTAAAGATAAAACAAATGGCAGAGTTGGTCCCCGAGATGTCAGTTTAAGCTAACAGTGTGGGCTTTGATGGAAGGGCTTTTATCTAGCGCGCGGGGAAGACTCCCTTTACGCCAGTTCATCCTACATCTTTTTAATAATATTATGCAGTGAGAGATCATGATTGATGATGCTCTAGTATAGTCGAGCAGTGCTCCTGATCGAGTAAATGGACCAAATCATGAAGGTACTGCTCGATCAAGGTCTGATCGTGTCCATCATCTCACTTATAAGTAACTTTTAAACAGTAGGAGGTTCAAAGAAGAGTAAGAGAGAGCTTCATTCCCGTGACCTTTGCCACCGTGAAAACCACAGACATTGAATTAGTGAGGTGAGGGTATTGACGAATGTTGAGTGAAAGTGTGCAAAACTCATGTGCTTCAAGTCTTCGATAGCACTGTTGTGGGGCAAGTCGACTGCAGTAGTAGAGCCATCACACAGAATACTCAAATCAGACCAATCGCCTATTACGCCAGCATCCGCCAGCTATGCCCTTTTCAAGTTCTGTTCTTCCCTAGAAAATATAGTAGTAGCACCATTGACACATGGGCGCAGGATAACTTGCTCGCTTTTATAGGAATTGTGCTAGCAAATTCCTTTCACCATTGAAATGCCCCCTAAAATATTCTGATACCCACCGATTTCATCACTAGGTATAATTTTGGGGTGGTTGCGCTTCTCACTATAAGCTTGATGACTACTTAATTCTCTATTTATTTATTTTTCCACCATCTATCGAGTTGAATGGACAAGTGTTATAGTACTGCAGACCGCACCATTGGTAGCGTGCAAAGTATATTCCGGGGACGGGAATTTTCGCGACATGTCTTTCTCCCCCCTAGCAGGCATCATATTGTATTTCCTAAGAGAGAGCTACGAGAACTAGGATGAGGGCATCACAGTATTTGACCGATGTTTTTATTCGTCCCTTGGATTCTGTTGTGCCTAAGTATCTTGCAAGATGTAATTTACTCCCCACCAAGTTGTAATGCTACTTCCGCATTGGTACTGGAGAGCCATTATATTTCGGGGGTATGATAATTTTTACCTAAATTTTACATTTTTGGGTATTTTTTTCCTCCTTATGTGCTCGTGCGCTGTATTTAGCGTTTTTGGCACTAAGTCGACAGAGTTTGTGCCATTGCACAACCCTTCAAATCGATGTGGCCGGCACGGCACTATGCGGTGCCCGGGCAATACACGTACAAATAAAATGACTTTTTAAGAGGAAAAAACAAAGAAACTATCTACAAGCCTAATTAATATTGAATATCCCCTATTTCCCATCCTTCTGAGTTCTCACTGTGCTGGAGAACATGAATATTTGCTTCCTCAATAACAGAAACCAGCCTACAATGATTGAATTGTGCAAGGTAGTGCCTTCAGCTAATCTCACTGCAACGCCGAAGGATCGGTAAGCCCGGACGGGTGCCATCCTTACTGTTAAAGTTGAACAAAATATTGAACTACACTCTGGCATTTCGTAGTGCCGTTCCGGGCACGAGGCACAACGCTAACTGTATTGTATAACCTTCGGGTGGGCTTTGCCCCTAGTTTATCGGCACTATCGGCGGATGTGCGTGCTCACTTAGGCGCCATTTTTCCCGATTGGTATCTGGGGGTTTGACTTGTAGGGTGTAAGACGCGTATGCAAATTAGCATGATATAAGTAGATGACTGCATTAAGATAGAATAACATGAATCATCTCGTGTTCTACTGTTTAAAAGCACGTTTCTTTATATTCTTCTGCACCTCACCGTCTCCCGGTTTCCAGGCGCAGCCCATGCGGACTGTGCATAATCGGGTAGAATAGACGACATGTGAAACCCCTGGAGGTTGCCTAAAGGAGGAAATAAAAGTGCAAAATTTCTAAGTGAACCGCAGCCTTGTCTCCTCACGGCAGCATATGTCTCACTTGGACTGATGGGCTCCTGGTAGAGGAACTGCAGCGGGGTGTCCGTATGGGAATTGTGGTCCAGCAACCAGCTAGTTAAACTTAATATGTTTTACTATGCCCCTTTGAAAGTCATATAGTCCTAGTTTCACATTGTATCACTCGCTGGCTTAGCTTTAGCAGCGTGACTGTACTGAGGGCTTCCGCCTAGTTCTTTGATTCGGGTGGCGAATATCAGTATCTCTATCGGCAGCTCAAGTGCCATATGATACTACCAATGCTCTAGCCACAGTAGCCCACGATATTTCTAAGAGATTCAGGAGCAGCTTGCCCACCAGAATCATCCGATACTCAGCAACTTTAGGCTCTACTAGTCACATTCGGAAGGGTAGTTTAATCCTATGCTTAGCAAAAAAGTGCATCAACCGTTTTTTATTTTCTTATCAGGGGACTCGGCCACTTCCAACAGATCCCCCTTCCAGAGTTGGTTCCCAGCTCCAGATCTGCACAGCCATCGGTGGCACATAGGGGATATCAAGTTGCCATTGGTCCCAAATAATCTTCTACGGGTATGATAGCAGTTTTTTTTTCCATACAATACAGCCAACGAGGCTGTTGGACTACCGCAGACCCTGGTCGTGAGTCGCTGGATGCCACTTGATGATGCAAGTTTACACGGATAGTTCGGCCAGGCAGAGAGGTGTTAACTTAAGGGTCGTACTCAGGCGCAGCTCCTGTAAGGCTCCTTGGAGAACGCTACATCATCGGGAATCACAATATTGAGGCTTGCACTTAGATGGACTTCTTGTTTCCTTCAGCTTCTTCCCACTAAATACCGTAGCTTGTGCCTGATTGTTTGTTGGGTGTATTGGGGAAGCATCCTTTCGTGGTTTAAGACTGCGGTTAATCATGACGTTAATGATGGTTTCGTTAGGGCCTTAACAGAGAAATGCCTTGGGGGGAAGGAGAAGTACACAACCGGTACTCTACTCGAGTATGGTAGGGGTAAAAAGAGTGACTCTAAAATTGGTATGCGGTAGCCTTCAATTGGAGCACGACTGGAGTGGAAGAGTGAATAAGGGTATTTAGTGGGCGAAAAAGGGGGCAAAAAGGAAAATCTCCAAACTGGAGTAGCAAAGTATTTCGAGTTACTAATTTTTGTTCGTCACTCGCCCATTTTCGCGATGCCAACCCCGGAGAGAGGGTTTAGCTTAGTATAGTACCGTATCGTATTTGCTCGTGAAATCCACTATCTCCGTATGCGAGGCTATCTCCGTCAATCCCTGGCTCAGCCCACTATGTTGAGTTTGACGGGTTAACAAAATTGCGAATACCAGTTAGCGAGATCAGGCACACTGGGCAGTGGGCACGCTCAGGCTTGACCGTGTGAGGAAAACTCTAATCCTTTTTAGGGGGTTTTGTCTCTGATCATGGAGATAGACTTGCTTACGGAGATCGGGAATTATATGAGTGCTCGGGTATGGACTCGGGTGATCGGACAGGCAGGGATTAAAATTCTATGTATTCCCATAGATTTTCAATCCCTGTCTATCCGATCATCCACGTCCATACCCTAGTGGGTACGGTATTGTATCTTTTCACAGAGGTGTTCGCCTCGGGGAGGCTCCGCTCAATTATCTTTCCCTATTCGTTTAAAAGTGTGACGATTTGGGGAGCTTACTGACTTCTGGTTCGCTTGGCTGTCCTTAACTCCCATCTACTGTTTAGTATACAAAAGCTACCGGTACAGTTCCATACCGTACCACGTAGTCTTAACCTCACCTACGATGAAACTGGAGCACCTGCAGTGACGAACAGGAATCGGCTACAAGTAATTTTTTATTGCCCTTCTTTGACCATCTCTCCTTCTGCTCCCCCCTTTGCCCCCTGTAAGCCACCCGCCCAGTTTTACCGGGGGGGCAGTGAAGGCTGAATAATACTCGAGTGCTTGGGTCCAGGAGGCGGTGGGGCGGGCGCTATCGCACTTTCGGACTCGCCAAAACGAGCCTATTTTTTAAACTTTGACAGCTGGGTTACGGCACTGGCTGTGCGCATATCCCTTGGGTCGTGTGAGGTAGTGAGGTTCGTTGCTAGTCTCACGAAACCGAAACTACCGTATTTACTCGTATACCGGTAACTATTTAATGTTGTTGGTGCCATAGCGAGACCCTTCTTTCAGTGGCTAGCTAACTCAGCACTTTGAGATCTCTTGGGTTTTCAGCGAATCGCGGAACCAAATCCATTCAGGATTCGGCTTGGGCTGCCTGGCAACGAACCGTGCTGTCTCACACAGCCCAAGGGACAGCGGGTATCTCCTTTGAGCAAAAGCAAGCAATCGAGGCTGATCAGTCGGGTTCTCAACGCCCATTTGTTACCGTAGCTCACGACAGCGGTATTTGTGTTGGACGTTTCCGAACCCGATTTCTCCCCAAGGGTGGTTTTGGCGCTCGAATTTGTGTTGGACTGCGGCGGGGCTGTGAATTCTGTAGGATGGATTGGGCATTGGGACGACTCCTATTGGTTTGTAAACGACTTTCAGATTGAGTTGGCGATACTAAGAGGTTTTTCGGGTAGAGAGCCGGAGGAAAACAACAAGGTGTATGATCAGTAATTAGCTGATTATCAAAATTGGGCGGAATCACTGAGGGTCACTCGAGCCAGATTCCCTAGGGGCGACTCGGCATGTTCTAAGATTGTTGCTATGGGAAAAGAGAAAGGTAGGCACAAACAAGCGCTTTCCTTTTTAGAACGAGCCAATGAGGATTAAGAATTTTGGAAACTTTTGTAAAAGGGGAGATCTCCGAGAGGAAACCAAAGACTGAATCTAATGTACTGATGAGTTTCTAGGTATCCGCCCGTTCTTAGTTATTTTTTGCGGAGATATTCTAGAGCACTGCCTACTAGTAAATGGCTGCGAGCGATGAGCCACGTAGCTTCTCCAACCCATTTACGGGCCCGTAGAAACTCCTAGGCTCGATCATTAGTTAGCCCATTATCGTAAAAGAAAAAACGCCCCAAGGGATTGTTACTGGAGTGACATTTCATTTTGTGTCTCTATAGGGTAATTCGTGCACTGTATTGCACGCTCTTGTGCGCAAACCGGGGCAGGACCGACCCTTCCGCTAACTGGCTAACCACCATTAGCCTCGCGAGGCGTAGTCAATTCGGGAGCCTCTAATGCCCCTCCTTCTCGCCCTATTAGGAAACGCTTAGGCTAACTTCCCACGTACGGTTTAGTGTGACAGATGAACCTGCCTTACTTTATAAGAAAGGCTTCTATTGCCTTTTTCTCCAGGAAGTTTTCTTACTTTTAGAGGATTTCAAGACCTTTAGCATTCTAAGACTTCTATTATTTTGGTGCCTACAATACTTTCAAGACGCCAGAGAGAGAGAGAGAGAGAAAAGAGAAAAAGAAACAGAAGAAGCAGGAAACGAAAACTTGGGACGGAGCACTAATCATGGTTTGCTGGTCCCTCCTATTGCTAGTGTTCCCATTATCTGTGGCTGTTCCTCAAAGAGAAGACCAAGATCGTGACCCACCAGTACAGGTTACAACCGGGGGAACACCGGCCCCCCCAGAATCAACTACCATCATGGTAGAGACCACCACGACAGTATCGCCTCCCCCAAAGCCAACGGCTACTGGAAAGGGAATTCCGCTGCCGGTAGAGGTCGATTGTTCGGACCCATCTTGGTCGCCATCTGTGGATGCATGGATGAAAGAAGAGGTTGACCGGAAGCTTAAGGAGTGGTGGCAGTCGACCCCGAATAGGACTAGGAGGAACTTTGTCGCAGAGTTTGGCAAGGCTTTTGGAGATTCTGAACATAATCTTGCTTGCGGAGTGGATACCGAGGACCAGTGCGTTAATCCGAGCTGCAAAGGTTTGTTTTATACACTATTTCTCTCACTCATCTTGTGTTATTTTTTCTAATTGCTTTCTCATTTAGTATTCCTAGACGCAAAGGCCCCGAAATGGACATACTTTGTCCGAATTGCAATCTCGAATCTAAACCGTTTCATGAGACTCCTTCATGTATGCTCATCCACCTTACAACCCCGCCTCGTCCAATTATGATACTTATCGTACTAACCTCCGCAAAGGATGGAATAGGAGATGGTCAAGTGGACTTTGAAGCTCTACGCGAAGACGTGGCACAAAACTTCCTTCCTTGGAAAGACAACCGTACAGGGCTTGAAAAGGCAGCACCTTGGCTCGCAGCGGCATTTTCCACCGCTGCTGCATTCGTTCCGTTTGGATTCGCTGTGGGTGGAGTAGTAAAGCCCGTCTCCCAGATGTTCATCGCTGGAGTTTCTACAGCTGGAGGAGCATTTGGGGGAGGGGCATTCGCGCAGATTGGTCGCGATCCTGCGATCTTGCAAATGTTAGTTGCCTTTATTTTTTGTTCTTGATTTGCTTCTGGTGTGGGGAATAGGGGGCTAACGCTGGGTCAGTATCGACCGGATGGCGAAATTGAACGAGATGGGGAAGTTTGTGGCGGACTATTGCTCTACTGCAAGGAATATCTTGGGGAAGTGGTCTGCCGTGATATTTAAGGGGGGTAAGGATAGGTCCGGGAGGGATATTTTGTTCGTTCCTCACGTTTTTGTTGTGGCCTAGTTCTGAATGTCTAACCTGGAGTAGTGATTACCTCCGCGGCGGACGATTTATCCTTCAGGATGAATGGACAAAGTCAGACTTGGAGGAGTTCTTCAAGAAACGGCTTGTGGCATGGTTCGTCAATCACGAAGTTAGGTATGAGCTAATGTCTCCAATCCAAACATCACGATAGTTGCTAACACCCAAGGCAGAGCACACACAAGAACATTTGTCCTCTGCGCAAACAGCACGAACCCAGAGGACGTAATATCTCCCTTAAGCGCACAATATATAACCAGCAACGGAACCCGGGTGTGCAGTCTCTATCGGTACAATATCACTCCCACTTTCCCCTTATCACATTTTTTCCCCCATGAACTAACAGAGCCCCACTACCATAGTCTGAATAGCAGGGGCAAGCTCAAAGACCTCGCTATAGTCGAAAAACTCAAGCAACCCCAATACAACATCACGGCACGAGACATGGTCCAGTCTAGCGTGGAGGCATATCTAGCCAATGGTTTGGACTACACCGCCGAAGAAATGACCTCGAGGTTACAGATCTCGGCGACTCTCCCATCTGACCAGCAATGGTTCGCGAGGGGTGCAGCCGGAGAGGGCGCATTCACGATTCCAGTTTGTGATGTTGGAAAGAACACAGAGTGGATGGGTAGGGGGATGCCCTGCTGTTGTGGCAAGTTCTCTCTCCTTTCTTCCCCCCTTAGCTAGGAATGCGAGCGCTGATTAGGGGTTGATACTAGGCATCGGATGCAAGGAAACAAAGCACTTTATGGAAAGCGCGAACATGGGTAGCTTTAATCCAGTCGAGGAGGAGTGCAGGAAGATTTGTCCTGTGTGCGCGGCGGTGGATTACGGCAACGATGCCTCCTCTCTGAAGAAGCCTTCCTGGGGAACGCTCGCTGGGGTATCTTTTGCAATTGTGGTTACTAATTTCTTGCTTGATTGGTGATTCCCTCCTTTCGCCTCATCGCTCCACCCCCCCCCCCCCCTTTCTTTCTTTCTTTCACCACTTCGTCGGATTCGAGAAGCGAGGCGCCAAAAATAAAAATTTCCTTATTACATAGTGGGTCCATCGGCGCTTATTTCGGCCTTTTCCTTGGAATTCTTTCTTTCCTTTTCCTTTGAGTTTTTTCTTTCTTTCTTCCTTGGAGTTTTTCCTTTTTTTTTTTGGGCGGGGGGCTACCAGTAACCTACAACATTTAACACAATCGGGAGGGCTTTCACCTTCGTTTATTTCATCATCTGCACTTCTTCACAGGACTATTTCTTCTTTACAGGACTCAGTTTATTCTTATCCCCCCACTCCATATTTACCGATTTCTTGTTCCCTTTTTACACCGTCTTCTATATGCCAAGTCTATTAGACTTCTCTAGCTTAGATGGATAAACAAAACCCACGACAAGGGACCCGAGCTTGCGTCATAGCTGCGCACTCGGTGCTGTTTCCAAAAACGAAAGGGATAAAATAATGAATGGATTAGGACGTTGCACCAGGAAAAGGGTCTAGAAGTGGCTGGTCGACTGTATAGTAGCAGTGATCCCAAGCGGCAAGTCCGTCCCGCTTCGGGCACCGCCGGACTGGCCAAGGCTTTTTCAGAGGCCACCGGGCCGGGCTGTGGGAAGACGGCTTTCCAAAACCGACGCCGGGCCCGACCTGGGCTATCCGCGGGCTTTAGGCTATGAGTGATAGCATCTTTCAACCCTAGCCCTAATACGTGAAAAATGGCTTTCCGCGTACCCGGGTCAGGGTTGAAACACGCTATCACTCATAACCCTGTGTTGACTTTATGGGTGCCGGAACCTCTCATGTCGGTGGAGGATGTCCCGATCCTTCTATCTTCACACTTATGGGGGGGGTGGACCTCCTTATATACACAAATCAGAAAAGGTGAATTTAGAGAGGAGTTGGCTTGAGAAAGCATCCCGACTAATATCAATCCTCCAGAAGCGGTGGAAGGGTCATTAACAGAATTTTGAAAAGGGACTAGAGGTAGGATCGTGGTTGCGTATTGCCGATATGGAGATCATGGTTGTTGTTCAGTTCATGAGATCGATGTATCTTGAGCGAACCTATAGCATCGTAGGCTCCATGCTTCATTCTTGTACTCTGAGTGATTGGGCGTGAAACTCCTGCGGATTGCTCATAGATATCTGCAAGCTGCCGGGCATCTGCAGGTCATGCAGTCCAAATTGGAAATTTGGGTAACCTGGAGGTTTTGGCCTGGTGGTTGCCTGAGCGTCGCCGGGCTTTTTGGCGGCCACCTGTAGTTTCCACGAACTAATCCAAGCTTTTTAAACCCGCGGCATGACTGGCCGCTTGGGATCACTGGACTGTAGTGGCAGAGCCCTCCTGGACACTCAAACTAGGCCGGTCACCTACTTAACGATGCTAGCATAAAGCGTAGAGCGGCTGGATGTGGAGTTCCGCAGATATGCCCCCCCCAAGTTATATTGCTCCTCCGGGGGTAGAATAGCAGAACGATCAACCCCAGAACACATAGGTGGAAGCTAGCCTGCCGTGACCTGAACTATGCTAGCAAACTCGATTCACTATTGAAATGCCAGCTAAAGGGTTCTGGCGCACACGGATTTCATGGCTAGATGTGACTTTCAGGTGATTGCGTTTTTCACTATAACCTTGGTGATTGGTTGATTGTTTATCTACCCACCCCTCCACTACGAGTACTTACAGGGCCGAATGATTAAGTACCAGTACCATAGTATTTCCAAAGGCATTATTGGTAGTAGGCAACCTATGTTCCCCGAACGAGAATTTTCGCCCCAGGCCTTTCTTTTCCTCCACTAGCGGGATCATACTGGATTCCCCGAGATGTGTATACAGCAAAAGATTTACAGTATACAGACAATTTCCCTATCCATCCATTGAACCCCATAGCACCTAAGCACCACGCGAGCGATAATCTACTCCACACTAGATGGCAATGGCACTTCCTCCTTGCCGTCGGACAACCCAGGGGGTATGAATGTTGTTAGCTAATTTATTATTATTATATTTCCATCTTTTTTTTTTCTCTGACGTGCTCGAGCACCGCGCCCTCGCTATGCACCGCCTCAGCATGAGCTTTGCCCTTTGTCTATAGACCCGGTCTGCAGATACGGGCGTTCGCTCAAATTCCTCCTTGCTCAATTGGCATCTTAGGATTCGACCCGCAGGGCGTGAGGCACGGTATGCAAATATATGCATCACCCACTCGCCACAGGCGATGCTAATGTAGGCTTTCCGCTTCCCGCTTCTTGCCTCTGTCGATCCAGGCCTATTTGCACCTGCCGTAAAAAACCGAATACAAGAAGAATATGCTAGGAAGTTGTAGATACCTCTCCTGGTAAGGTGTCGTGCATATTCCTTTTGATCTGTTTCAGCTTGGTATTGAGTTTGCGGTGTTTTCCACCCCTTGGCTAGAAAGGCAAATTCTAATTGGGGAGATATGTGCATCAGAGTTTCCTTGTGTTCGTTGGGCAAGTTAGAAGCTGAGTGTGCCCTTCCCCTTCTTAAGGCAGGTGGAGTGGAAGAAGGATGGTAACTCGGCTTCTCCTAACACTTCTTCAAAATGGTCATAGTTATGCTCATGGATAGCGCCTCGCGACTCAGTTATTACCTAGGTCGATCATTCAGTTTTACCCTTTGTTGAAGAGAAGGGGTAGTGGGAGAGCGAGCGTAAATATGGCTTACAGACATCCTCATTGAGGTGAAGCCAATCTGTTAACCCCTTCCACGTGATAGTGGAAGAAGAGGTATCCCGGCTATAATAGTTTCCGTAGGCTCCGTCTAATAAGAGAGCCGATCCGTAGCATAGTAGTCCTGCCGTGGCCTTAGAATAAAGTGAAGTGAGCTCAACTTACATGTCCGTGGGAATGTTTTAGGCGGCGGGGGGATGGCTCGTTGGGGGACGCCCACGGAGCCAAATGAGGGGCGCTGCAAGCCACTCGCGCGGGTGTGCATTATGGGTGATATAGCGATACCGGGTTCCCGGGTGTTGAAAAGTGGAAGGCCAACTTCGCGAGTGTGGTGTGGTACTTAAATGCACTAGTACTACCTTGCTTTACTACTTGTAAGAAAAAAAGCTATGTACATATACAAGGCAATAAATAGGGAGAGGGGCAACGCTGCATTCCCAAGGTAAAAGAAGCAATTATTATTTTTATATCTTTTTTATCTTTATTTTCTATTCTTACTTTTATGTTTTTTTTTTCATTTTCTTTTCATATTTCTTTCTTTAACAGCCGCCTTCCCATCTGCTTCTGCTACCCGCCGATCGCCAACCTTTAAGGTCTAGAGCCGGATTCTACCTCCTCGTAGCAGGATTGATAAACCCCACAGCCCTATTGATTAGGGCTAAGTTCTTCAATCTCCCAGTCCCCATAGGGCAGGATTTTTTTACTTCTCCTGCCCTATATGACGGATCGTTCAATAATAACTGATTGTCAGCATGGATTGAACTCCTGGGCTCCCGCTAATTGCGACAGGAGTGTTAACCACTGCGCCAGCTAGGTATTTCATGGCAGGTAAACTTGGGAACTAATATTTATCCTACTGGAAGCCCGATTTTGGGATTTTAATGGGTGGGTATCGTAGTGTGTCTCCGAGTCTTCCCGAGTTGCTGGTAGATTTCAACAGAGGTGTTTCTTACTCCTTAGATGTTTAATGAGAGATTCTCGATGGTTTAAAACAGAATCAGTGCTTTGTGCGCTTGTTACTCTTGTACGATACGACTAGCAAGGCCCCACTTGAGACCTCGAGCCTCCCTACTTGCTCTCATGTGTATTATCCCACTATAGCCTTCCGTTCGTCCTAGTATTTTGTGAAGGCTTTTTTCTCCCTTCCTTTCTCCCTTCCTTTCTTGCATTCTGCCAGGCTTTCTAGGGATGCCTCATTTTTGCCGGGCCGGGGGGGGCGCCCCCAGAAAGCAATTAAGCATCGTGGTGGGCAGTTCAGGTTGAAAATATTTCTTATCCGCTCATCAGATCAGAGATCTCATCCACCCATCTGATCGTACACTGAGATCGAATTTTGATAATGACGGACATTACATATATAGACTTAGCGCTACAGAAGAGCTCTCAAGATCTACAATTACATCCAAAGATTCAGTATGATACTACAGTGCCCTTTTCCTGGACAATTGTGTTAAGAATTCTCAAGCCTTTCGCTTATCGGCGTTCACGTGCAAGGCATCCCGAGACCGAATCATATCCGGTGACCGGCACTCCGTGCCTTACGATCCGAGTGGAGCACATAGTGGGGCAACCAAAAAACAGGGGGTATTCGGAATAACCACCAACCTCCCGAAAATATTTCAATTCAAAACATTGCATAGATAGCTTCAATTATCCCTGGGAATTACAAGTTACGGGCATATAGTACCCGAACACTAGCAACTCACCACAACATTTGGCGGGAATTGACCCAAGGGCATTACCAACCCTAGACCTACCCCCCAGTAAAAAAAAGTGGTTCACCGAGCTTTTTTTTTTTTAATGCTCGACTACTCCACTACCCCCCGGATTCGAACTCATGATGGTCCCTGTTTCAAATTAGCCGACCAGTCTCCTAAGCCATTAAGTTAGACCATAGGAACTGGCCGATAATGCTCTTTCCTCTTGATCTTTTAACTGCTTCTTCAGAAAATATACAGTTCGGGCGCCTGATACTTTATCTTTGGTAAAAAAGGACATCGGTATGACGGTATCCTATCATAGTACTCTCTCATGATATCGATGGAACGAGGAAAGGGGGTTCCGGCGTATATCTGTGCTCTGCCTCCGAAACACTCGCTTTCTTCGTCAGAGGACAAATGTTCCCAGAATTCCATGGCTAGTATCCCCGATGTATCCATTCCTTGGTACAGGAAAGGACAGGGATAAAAAATTTGTATGGTAAATTATCTATGCTTATCTGACCGCCCATACAAAATTCGGACCCAAGTGTTCGGGTTCTATATGCCTATAACTTGTTATAGATTTTAGAAAGTGATTGTCAAAGGAATGTCCATCTTTAACTGCTGGATTTGAAATTACCTCCAACAACACGGCCTAACCGTCATATTTTGGTGTGGTAACAAGGTTTTCGAGTCCCAGTCCTACTTGAAATAACTAGTGAAGCAGAAACAACATCCACATTCCCTAAACATGGAGAGGTAAAGAGGAGAGGCGATAGGACTAGTGTTTGGAATTATTTTCACCCCAATGCCAAACTCCGAGTTGATATCAATGTGTGAAAACACCAGTACTTGTATATTTCTAAGGATAGTTGGATCACTTGCAGGGTAATCGGAGGTCCAATGGGTACAAAGACCCATCCAATTCGGGGGTGAAATTGTGCCAATCCTGCTTTTAACCCGCGACTCCACTAGTCCCACGCAAGCTTTCCCATAGATTCAAGGAGATCTTCATCATAGAATATCCTCCGCAATCTTGCCGTGGAGCGGGACTTTAACCAACGCCGGAGTGGTAGCGTGAATAGCCACAATTTCCCCGTCAGTCACAACACGACCAATGTTGTAACTGGCATAGGAGGGCGGTCACAGGTCCTTGCCCAAATACAACCTCTAAAATTCTAGAAGAGGTCCCATGATGTTTGGAGTGCCCGTGCTGAAGGCGTAGGGGGGTCGGGCCTGGGGGGTCCAAAGTTACGGGCATGGAAAGAAGAGAAAAAGAGGGGTCTGTCGAAAAGACGTTGCTCCGTTCTAGGATCCTGGGAGTGGGAAATATTTCCTGCTTGCATGATGGCGTTTACCTCACCACGATATTCAAACTCAACTCAATAATTCTCTCCTTTCCATATCCCATTCCTAGCAGTATTACATCATACAAGTAAACTGCACCCCACAAACACCAGCAAGCCCTCAGCGCAGCACATAGTCTATACCACGGCGACACCTATCAATACTCAGGCCTACAAGTCAGAATTGCACTTCCTCTTTCGTCTCTTTTCTTCTCATTTCTCTGTTCTCTCTCCCCTTGCCTCCAGTTCCATCCGTCAATATCAGAAGAAGTACAACTTCGATCCCGACTGGGGGGTAATTTAAAGGTATCGACTAGCCTCCCCTGATCCGGTCCGGTCTGGCCTGGTCTGGAGAGCTTCACCTTAGCTCATCGTAAGGTGCCATCATGCGCGCGCGCATACGCTCAAATATACAATCTGTGAAGCCCCAGAAAGCATCTTTCCCTCCTTCCCTAGGAGGAGGGCTCCGACAGAATCTAGCTGGCTCTGTCGCTGCTGTAGCTTGAGCGAGTGAGTGGAATAGCCAAATTTCTGTAGGGTCTAGTAACATTATGGTATGATATTCGCCATTGCAGAGTGGGGGGGGTATGAGTTCCTGGAATAGCAGTGGTATCAGTACAAGCGCCCTTAAACCCAGATGTTATTCCGGTGAAGATACTACCTTTTCGAGCAGTTTGGGAACTAATCTTTCAGGCATGTAAATAGAATATGATATATGCGTTACTGTATCGGATAGCGATTATCTTATAGGTATTGGAGTTGTATGATGCGGGTATGCATGGTTCAGCACAACTTCCCGTGGAGAGGGGAGGTCAATTCACAATATTTTCGTGGAATGGTTGGCGGGTTCTTTAACTCTCGCTTTCTTGGTCTGTTAACGACCCTAACGTATTCTGGTAAGGACGTGATAGTGGAGAGTTTTTTTTCTATAGAGTTGTCTTCGCAGTCAAGGTTGTTGGGCATCTTTCGGGGGTTCGAACATTTTGTATGTATGTATGTATTTTAAACTCAGACTAGCTAAATGTCTAATGTACCGCCTCGCCCACACATCTATTACTTTGCTATAATACAATGGAGCGAATCCTACTCCACCACTACCACCGCTATCATCAAACACCCCGTAACACGCCCGGGTATATAATCCCCACATTACAACCCCCCTCTCCCCTCCGCAAACCAGTTCTTCCAAAACCTCACCCCCTCAACCCCAACCTCACGACAAAGCGCGCCTCTCTCCTCTGCCATCTCCAACTCCTCCGCCGCCACGCCAATACTCCATCCGAACCTCTCCGCGGCCTGGGCCGCCGTCACACCCCTACCCCATCCGGGCCCAGCAACCCACTCCATGATCCTCCTGACCGTCTCAGCGTCGGAGCTCCTAGCCTCCTGCACGACAAGCAACCCGCTCCGAAACCTGCGAACGCGCACGGGGAGCTTCAACTTCTCGAATAGGCCAGTGGCCTTCTCCAGGTCGCTGGGTGAGATGAGCTCTATTCCGCGGGCACGGTTGTATATGGCCCATAGGTCGACGAGAGTGATTACGCCGCCCTCGCGCTTGAGTATGCCGCGCGCGTCGTCAGCGAGGAATTCTGCTACTTGGCGGGCGAGTTCGGAGAGGTAGAGGTCTGAGGCTTTATCGCTGCTGCCGCTATTGCTACCGCCAGTGGCAGAGGTTAGCATGTCCTTTGTCACGATTCCGAGGGCTTGGGTGGAGTTGCGCAGCGCGGCCTTAGCCTCGCTGTTGGCGAATGTCGGGGTTGAGCTTAGGCGTGTGGAAAACTCTTCTGCTAAAGCTATCATTTCTTTAGCTCGGCCCATGAGCGCTTCTAGGTCCTCGAAGGCTCCTCCGATCGCAGCTTCGTTCTTCTTGCGCATGTTCAGGCCCGCGCGCTCGAGTCCTGCAATACCCACTACCCTCTCTGCGACCGTGCCGCCATTAGTCGCGCCGCAGCCCCCTCCACCGCTCAATGCCCCACCATTGCCACTCTGCCCGGGTGTAGGCACCGGCGGGGCATTCTGCAGTAGCCACTTCCTCTGTATCAGGGCATTCTTGAGCCGCTCATGGAAGACTTTATCCCCGCCGGCGCGGAACGAGAATTTCACAACTTCCACGTTCTCCCCGATTAGCCCGCCCTTGCGTGATATCGAGGTTGGAGCCGGTGACTCTCCGCGCGTGATTTCTAGCAGTTGTTCGGGGGTGAGGTCCGGGCTTACCAAGTGCTCCCCGCAGATCTCGCAAGAACGCAGCCAGGGGTGATTCAGGAATGTGCACCTCGGGCAGGCGAACGTGGCTTCACTACTATCGCCCGTAGCGGTGGTAACGGTAGTAGATGAGCTCGAGGTGGGCTCGCTCCCGGCAGGATACAGGGGCGACAGTGAAGACAGGGGCGTCGGCGACCTCGGCGGGGGTTGCTGCGGAGAACTCTCCAGTACCCCCGGGGATGGCCTGATCCCGCAGGCTAGACACGGAGGGATGGACCCTATGGGGGTCACCTGCGGAATGTAGTTGGAGGGGATAGGGTTTGAGAACGAACATATCGGGCATATCCAGACTCCCGTCGAAGCCAGCGATGGGGACGTCGGTCTGATAAGTGGGGTAACAGACTTGGGCGTTGACACTGCGGACCTATTGCCTGGGGAGGACGTAAAGCTGCTCGCAGTAGCGGTAGTGGTAGTAGGGGGCTTAAGAAGTAAGGTGATCTTTGGTGAAGATTTCAAGAACCCGGCCTGCGCGTCACAGAAACACCTCCCCCTCAGCCTCCAGCGCCCAAACAGACATAGGATGAAGGGCACGAACATAGTACTCAACCCGATCAACATCCTTAAGCTCAACCGCCACCGAGAACTTCCTCGGATCCTCATTATCGACATAGCAAGCCCGATGCGACGTCAGGTACGCGCTACCATTCTGGTAATTCGGGATTTTATATTTCCTTCATCCCGAATGGATTAGTGCGGGGTCATTGTGGGGCTGAAAGGGAAAAAAAAAAGAAAGAAAAAACGAAACACACCCTTCGTAAAGCCCGACCGCGTTCTGCACGAATAACAATGTCTCATCAGGGAGTAAGAGCGGGCGAGAAGCGGGAGTTAGGTCGATTCGGGAAAGCATGTCATATCATGTCACGGAGAGTGATGGTGAGGTAGGGAGGGGGGGGATAAAAAAATAATGGGTAACGAGGGTGAGGTGAGGTAACGGGGCGTGATGATGTAGGTAACGTTGCTGATGAGGTTAGATGACCGGTAGACCACCATCGGATGCAACATCTTATCCTTACAAGTATCATCACGCTGAGTTAAAATCCTCTGGTCCAGGCGACGATACGGTACCAGTACTGCCGGTAGTACTGCACCGTACGCAGGGTTAGTCATAATTTACAGTCGAGGTACCATACCGCAACCCCAAGCAACTTAACTTACCTCACATTCACCCCTTCGTAACCCGCCCCAACCTCACGCGAGCAACAAGGATAAAAGGCCCCGCCAAGACACATTTTTCATTAATCTTCTTCAACCTCGCTTACCGTATCACAATTCCTGTACCGTACCGTATATCAGACAAGATACTGGCATGCAGAATCGGATCCGCAAAACCCATCACACATAGTACCGGTAGCACAACAGAACATGCCGGTAGCAGGCAGGCCAAGTGCGATATGTAGGCACCGTAGAAGAATTGCTTCCGCTTTATTGGGTCCGCTGCTCCGGTTTGACTGCTTTCCGGTATATACCGTAGTAAAGTTATCCAGTTTGTTCTTCTGACAGCACCGCACCTTGGACAGCACCTACCGGTGTCATGCCACATCCCAGTGCGATACCCGCTGACAACAACAGAACAGCAAAGAGTCCTTTAGATAACTATTTCCAAGCATACCTCAGGGATATTGTAAGCCTTTACATGATATCAATTCGTTTTGCCGCATAGTGGAAAGAGAGAAATATGAGAAACGAAGTGTTTCCCAGTGCTTGGAAGGGTGTGATATGATCTGAGAACTTTGAGGACGCGGCTGTATGATGAGTTAGCTATTGTCTCATTATATACCGCGGAATTGTCAGCGGGCATTGCACTATTAGACCAAGTTACCGTAAGTTAAGATTAAGATCAATGAAAAGACGGGCATTACAGGTGTGGAAAGGGTTCTGTATCACCATCATTATTATGACACTCCGACGGACCGCTGTTGGGACCTTCGACCCCACGATCCAACCAACATTCTGTACGCCCAGGGGCAACCTCGAGTCCATTCGTCCGCCCATTCGCCCATCCGCCCATCTATGGTACTGTAAAATCTCTTGGATTCTACCATCTCCGTCGGCACAGGATAGGTTTGGATTGTCAAGTCAACAGAATTTCAAATAGTCTGCCAATTACGACAATGAGATCCAACAAATCCTGAGTGCCGATCCTATCCTGTGCCAGAAAACCGCTAATCCTTCCCAGGAGATTTTTTCTCGGAATCCGGAGATTACAAAGGCTAACGAAGATAGTGGATTTCAAGAGATCCCATCACGCTCCAGGACCTGAGGAAGGCGTCCGAGATCACTCCCGGCCTCGGCTATCTGCCACCAACACCCGGCCGCTACTGCACAAGTGATATCACATGTCTCACGGTAATGATGTGTGGTACTGCGCTCGAGTACGGTATAAACTCACCCACTCACAGCTTCGTGCGATGCTCGAGTTTCTACAAGCAAGATAGGATAAACATACTGAATTATAAGCAAGACCGCTTCCCCACAAAGCACTATAGAATAGAGACCTGGCACCTTCTACGCACAACCCCCCTCTCCGCGGCTCCCCATCAAGTACTTGTGCTGGAGTAGCCTAAGGGGACGTTGGCCGGTTTGGGATAGCCTACGGAACCGGCACTGTATGTAAAGGATACCGGTATACTCGTAGCAGGCAGGGAGTACCCGATAACGAGGGGCTCACAAATATATAGCAAAAAATCAGTAAGTACCCGAGAGCCCATACAAAGTCGCAACCCTTGTTTTCGGATACTTTTTGCCTGCTACGGAGCGCCGGATGTAACCTTAAGCTTCGCCTTCTCATTAGAATAAGACTTGCGACGTGATTATCGCATGTCGACTGAAGCCACTAGCGTCAGCGTTCTATGTCATCGGCCGTGGCCATTTGAAAGTGGGAAGTCATGTGCTCTCCCCGAATAATGGCCCCGAGTGCGGTAGGTATCCACAGAACAAGTGAGAGGTCTCCTGTTCTCCCCCCTTCCCTGATCACTCGAGCACTGTACTGGTGTTGTCGGCGCTGCTATAATAACACCTTCATCAATACCGGTACTTGCGGTTTGTACACTTCAAGAAGAAGCAAAAGAAAAGGGCAACCCAAATTCATACACCTGCTAAGTCCCAACCCCCCCTAGAAAAAACAAACGTTTTCTCGCACAACGCATTTTCATTCATTCACTCGCAAGCTACACATTGAGGTGAGGCCCTTCCCCGCCATCCATCCGTCCGTAGAAAAGATCCCTCAAGATTGTTCAAGGCAATTAGCAGATTGGACGGGGTACCATACCTGTAAGCTGCCACCAGAAAGCATGCGGGAGACCCCGATGATCACATTCCCCCGCATTTTTCAAACTTTGTTCAGAAAGTCGCAGCACAGGTGACTGGAAGTAGTGTGCAACCTGAACTTTGTTGGAAAACGGGTAAAAAGTGACATGGTTGAATGAAATCCTACCGCGTCTTGCCTGGTTCGTCATATTTCATGTGCGTTAAGATGGTGCCTTTTCACTTTAACCCTTCCAAGATAGGGTGCAGATCGTGACAGCAGATAGCATGGATTTTTCTTCCTGTCTTCTTGCATATAAGTTGAAGCCCCCCCCCCCGGGCCTTCTAGACGTCGGTTACAAGTGCAATACATTCATTCGCACCTGGATGAGGGCCTCGAGTATCTGATATACCATCACCGAAGCCTTACCAGGCCTTGTAATAATCTTCGCCTCATCTACCCCATAACTAGGATACACCTTTATGGCGGTAACAAAGCTTGCCCTAAAGCTCCCAAATGTGAGTTAGGTCATTTCCTATTTCTATTGAACTCGCCACTCATCTAGTATCTAGTGCTCATGATCTGTATTTGCACATCCGAAGAAACCTGTTGACGAAATGACTACGATTGCTGAAGAAGCCCGCCGAAACGAGCGCCGCGCACAGCGCCGTCTCCGAGGGAAGGGCCCATCGCAAAGGTCATACCACCACATACCATGCTCTGCTGCGCTTGACTTTGCGCGCACAGCGACCCCCGGGCCACTTGATCCAGAGAAAGTTCACAAGTTGGCACTCCCCGTTGTGGAACAATACACCAAACATTTGCCCTCAGATGTTGGAAAATCTCCCCTACACGCTTTTAGGCCAGACAGCATACCCACAGCAGGCGTTTTAGGGGGGGCCGGAGAAAAGGATTTAAGAAGAAGGGTTGCACAGCGAAACGTTGATCTATCGCGATATCGTTTCACCGCATCTCAATTCCTGATTCCCCCGGTTTCCATGGAGGAAGAGTCGAGTGTGGAACACCTCCTTCGAATATCGTCACACAAGCGTCATTCTTTGTCACTACAGCTGGTCCCTACCGACCGGCCAGACTGGACAGAGCAAGACGAATGCTCCGAGTCAACTCCCACTTCCATCCTTTGGAAAACCGGTCCCACTCTCAGGAAATCCGAAAGTATACAGAGCATGCGCCCCCACAGCGGGCACATCGTGAATGTGGCTCCAGATGATGGCTCGGTCCTGAGCGTGAGGGCTAGGAGATTTGGTTATCCTTGGAGTTGCGTTTGTTTTTCTTGAGTTAGGTTTCTATCTCGCGCTACCGGTATATGGGAGCTCGGGTTTATGTTGGGAGCACCTTTTTGTTTCGGCGCTTCTACCTATTTTAGTGGGCACTCGGGTTCACCAGATGCTAGTCAGACTGGAACTGGCTCCCGATTACGGGGCCTTTACTTTACGATGTTCAGGTACCTCTTGTCAATTAGCCGCTCTCGGCAAATTTGTGCTCGCAATGCTATTCTCCACGTCTAGCCTCTGCTTCGTGTTCTCATAGCTATTCAATTTTGAAGACTATATATACTTCTCTAACGGTCTTCCACCCACCTAGGCAATAATCCAGCTTCCGTCTCAAGCGCTCTTATTCCCAAAGCCTTCCCTTTCGGAGTCTGGAAGGGGAACGTTTAAGCTATTCATCAACTTTCTAATTCCCTTTCGAGCCTTCCGAGTAGTAGTTTTCCACTTATTTTCCTCGATATCTGGATCTTTCTCAGATTCGTCTTGAGCCTTATCCTTGTTATGCCCCTCCACAATCGTCGCCAGCAATTTGTCATGAGTTAATTGACGGCCTTCTAACAGCACATCAACCGCATCAGTGCTGTCCCTCTCCCAGCCCCTCCCAAGCTCAAGGTCGCGGTCTAATGTAGGAACAAAGGTCTTGCGAATTGATTCCACAGAATCTACGACTGTTTTTGACAGGGAAAGTACCGACTCTTGATAGCTGAAAAGTGGATGGCTCTGAACAAGCAACGAGAGGTTGTCAGCTGCGTCCCCCGGACCGTGCCCGGTTGGAGATTCCAAGGCTTGCTCAATAAGACCGATGAACGATTGTGAAAAGTCTGCTGCCTCTGAATTTCTAATCCCGGTGTCACGGTCAGTAACTTGGGAACCCTGGGAACTGTAGATGGTAGCTTATAGATAACATTTGAGCCCTCCGATTGTCCAGAGTGGAAAGCAATTCCTCCTGCTCGCTTTTGACTTGCTTGCGAAATTTAGAAACGTGACTGTTCGAAGACGACGTTTTCCGTTTCTTCATTGCTTTCACTGTCGCGGGCCGTTAGGTCCTGCTAGCTTCGGAGTACCGAAGCCATTGGATCGAATGGTGAAGAGGAAAGAAGATGGCGTACGTTTTTCCTCAAATAAAATCATTGCTCTAATAACTTTAGCCCAACACTTGCCGATACTAGGGGTCTTACCCCCGTTGGGAATCTCCGTCTTCTCCACCACCCTCTTGGTCTTCTCCGCCGCTGCGGTTCTCCTCGTCCTCCGTATCAGATATTGCGGGTTTGTTTGAGGCTTTTGGTTCAGCTAGCTTCCTCCGAGGTCTCTTCCCCTGATCCTTGCCTTGCCCACTCCCTTCAACACCAGTTATCAAGTCAGTCATATATCATAAGCCCAAATCCCCGATCAGTATAGAGGAAAACCTTCACGCTTTCTGCTCCCACGAGTATTCGCCATGTCAACCCTTTCCGTTGTGGATTCAGGGAGATGGGCGATCAGTGAACAGGAAGGAACCAAACGAGATTCGCGCCACCCCGTCAGTGTTTCCGAGACGGAGAGAGGCTCTGCGGAGCTGACGTACTCGCCTGTTAATACTAGTTTTCCTGTAAGTATAATATCGGTTCTGTTTTGCGCACAAACATTACTCTCCTTAAATAAGCACTTATGGCATACAACGTCGCCAGTAGCACGTGCACTAGGTTTAGGTTTGGGTTCATTTCGTAAAAGTGGCTCCACTTCGGGGACACGATTCAAACCACTTAAAGGCTAATAGAGGACTATATCTCTATATCCCGAAGATAGACGTTAGGGCATTAACCACCCTTGGCTCTCATCCGGCAACAAAAGTGGTTCGCTAGGCATTTTCTTTAATGCCCGACTACATCCACTCGACTGGGATTCGAACTAGCTGTGGTCCCTGTTTCAAATTAGTACGGACCAGTTCCTTAGCCATTTAGACCATAGGAACTGGGCAATAATCACCTCTCCCCTTCGAATTTTAAGTGCGATCTATTCAAAATTGTCAAATATACGTCACCGAAATAGCAGCTGGGATGGATAGCGCGCAACGTCTTCGCTTCGTTCTTGCTTGCTAATCTAGTGGTAAAGACAGATGTATATATCAAAATCAAAACCAAGCTCTGATCCTTCTATCGGTCGCCACACATCTCCGCTTTCCTTCCTCCGTGTTCCAAACAAAAGAAAGAAACATTCTGTGTGATCTCTAAACAAATGAAATGCATCACAAAGACTCCTGCTCTCCTGCGCCTTTGATCCAATGCCCAACTCTTGTTCTTCCTTCATCTCCTTTTGCCGTCATGCGTTGCTTTAACAGTCTATGCTCCTTCCCATCCACCGACGGAAACATATTTCCCATGCTTCCGCACTTGCATTTAACAAAAGAAACCATAGCATGCCGAGCAGAACTAGCTGATTTCTAACACGATCTGCCTTAGAAAGGAAATTTTCGAAAAGAAAAGAAAAGAAACTCTGATAATATCAAGCAGAGCAACTCTTATATCACTACGATCCCAGTGCCAAATTTTGTCCATCTTTCTCCTTCCCTACCCAAGTACAGTACACTATTTCTTCCCCGAGCCTTCTACCGCTAGTAGTAGGTCCGCTACTCCAGCTTTACACATCAGTCATTAGCACAGCCCTTCATTTCCTCGAAGCACTTTGCATCTGCCTGGTGTATTGCGTCCACCCTACGGGCAACCTCACCCCCCACTTCCTTCGATTACAATCATTCCTAAATTTCAATATTTGAATAATTTTAGCTAGTCGTTGCTCAAAGGGAATCTCTTTTGCTTGTAAATCCATTCCCCCCCTAAATCCCACTGCTCATCTGCCATTATGGCTAATTCAGGCTGCACGAATCTCTGGTCTCTAGCCATCTAGCTCAGAATTAAAACAGAATCAATGCTAACGGCACAAAAGCTACTATTGCCCAATTAACTCTAAAAGAGTCTACTACATGATAACCGCCCGTCGACCGAACAACGAGCAAGTAGTCGCCAAGGAAAGCAGATTTGGATATGTCTGGCCAAAGCTAGGATCATGCTGAGAGTGATAGATATTCAAGTCGGGAGCCGCAACTGTATGTCGTGTGGAGAGATAGGTGACGTCACTTATATCTTCACCTGGATCATTTCCCTAAATATGCACTTCCCGGGAGAGTTGTGAATATACCCGAGTGACATCACATGGTTGCAAGAATGCCCAAGAAGGGCTTGGCGTTCTCCCGCTATTGGGTAAATTTGAAATATTAGACTTGATTGCTGGCTAGAGTGCAATGAGGTCGGGGGTCTCTCGGGATTTCAGACAATATTAGGGGTCCTCAAATTTGGGACGGGATTTATTGTTGCCAGCCCTGGTCCCTTCGTTCGTTCCCGGATCCCATGACTTTTTAGTGCAGAAAAAAGGGCCCACAAAGGCATATAATGGTTTTGGTCACTCAACGGTGACCTGGCCAACAGAGTCTATGACCCCGAGGAACCAACCGATCTTCCCCTTAAGCCGTGATACTACCGCTCTATTTTAACCCGGGTGCGAAGGCCAATCTAAATTACCATCCCCTTTTAAACAGAACCCATCTAGCCATCCAGCGATTTCCCTGGATGAGCATTTGTTGATGTGGATGGAATTGATAATCCCGGCCGAATCTCGTTTATTTATGCATTTTCTAACTAACTATAGACAACATGTAACTTGTTCCTTCGTCTACTCAAGTCGCCTGATTGAAGATGCGCTTTCTTTTTCGGCGCGTCGCCGCTGAAAGGGCATGTTTAATCCAGAGACTTGAGTATATTTAGTACCCTAGGCCAGAGCCGAACACATTGATGGTATCATCACTTGAGGAAAAGATCGATTACCTCCCTAGGGCCATAAATCCTATTGGCGAGGTCACTATTGAGTGGCTGAAACTATACCTCCACGAGACCAGTTTCGGATGATCGAAGGGCCAGGCACTCACTAAAATGCAGTGGAATTCGGGAACGGATCGAGGGTAGTTTCGATCTTCGATATCTATAAAATCCCTTTTCGGGAATGCCGTTAGTTAGCTAGTTGAAGGAAGACGAGGCCATCCGGAACCCACCCAAAGCACACCTGAGGTTTGAGAACTCTTATTCGGTCTAAGTATCAGTAGTTCAGACAGCTCATCTTTTGCATGAGCTGAATGGTGCATAATTGCCACAACACTCTTTCCTACCGAAGACTTTGGGGCGGATGCATCAAGGCCCTGGTGCCGTGAGACAGGTGGTTTGGGGCTTTATGATTTTTACTCTGCGGTAGGTGAGCCTAAAATCTAACCTCAGACTTTAGCACTCCATTATGCCAGTCCTGCACTCGCACCCCTCGATCTCAGTAGGCCGGATACTGCTTCTCCAATTTCAATGCCAGAAAAGAAAGAAAAAGTTAAAGAGAATCGTGATTTCCCTATTTTGTTCCCGAATTTCACAGTTTTTGAGTGCACAAACTATCAGTGAAGAAATAACGAAGGATGTGGGAGAGAAAAGAGTATAATATAAGTCATAGGCCACAAAAGGAGTTTAGATTCTTGTGGCCTCCAATGCGCCTGGTAAAGAACTTAAGGAAATTTCCTTCTCCAGTATAACGCCCCGGATAGCACAGAAAGACGACGAAATCAACGGAGAGGATACCATCCCCTAATTCATTGCCGATTTAGACCATCTCCGAAGGGGCCACGAATTCGTGACGCTGGACATCCCCTACCGTAAAACCTGTTTTTTTAATAAATAAAATTGGCATGGGCCGGGAAGTCTTAGAATTGGCCAATGTTCTAAAGTCGATGATAGGCCAAATGTCTTGTCTCTTCCGAAATTCCCAAAAGCTTAGCTTTCTTAGTACGTGTCGGGGAGATTTCGAGTACCCATAGTCCGGGCTAGCTCATTAAGAACCAGGTTTTACCGTACCCTACCCAATAATAGCAACCAAGACTCCTTGATACAATGTGTACCCGATCCTAAACTTCTGTGAAATTTCCTCCCTGCGGGTTCAGGAGGGCATCAGATCCCTCCTTTAATCTAGTTGCCCCGAGTTATTTGGGACGTCATACTGGAGAAGGAAACATCTTCGAGTTCTTTACCAGACTCCTCGGAGGTGACAAAGATTCAAACCCTCCTTGTAGCCTGCAACTTATGTTATACTCGAGCATACTTTCCACCCCCACATCCGCCGGTCAGTTTTCCCTTCTTAGTGATAGTTTGTGCACTTGAAAGCTGTGGAAGCTGGGAGCAAACGGAGGGATACCGGTACCATAACCTTTCCCATCGCCAGGCACAACAGAAGTACAGTACAATAGCTTAATCGCCACCTACAATAGTATAGTAATCGCGCGGCCGAGTTGAGGTCGCACACCGAAAGCTGGTAGCGGTTTTCGGGCCAATAATTAGTGTGACTTGTCGTGCGCGGTACTGAGCCCAGTAGCAGATACGGCGATGGACGATCGGGGGTAGTATGAGGAACGAATTCCGGTATAACCACCACGACCCCCACCCCCTCTATCTTGTAATATATGCCTTTAATAGATTCTAGAATATGGATCCACGGGCTCATCAGCGAAGAAACAGACTCGAGTACTCGAGTAGTGAAACCTCGCGTGCATACACGCATGCGATATATTGATTGATTGAGTATTAAATTCAGCACTTCACCTATCACGTCACACTAATTCCTATCAGCCCAATGATCGTTACTGGCATTGAGTAACCAGCTTTCACTCGGTCGCGTAAGTGCGTGAGTGCTCGTACCCGAGCAGTCTTCATAGTACCGCATAGTACGAGCATCGCCTGTAGCAAGAGGCTTTCCAGCACAAAGAACAACGCACCATGGCCACCACAAGATTTAAGTGCAAGCACATTTTGTAATACATTAGACCTTAGTGCATACAGTTTAGGCAGAGAGGTTTTTGTAGGAAAACTCCATTCTTTGTCACTAGAGAATTTTGATGTTTTTGTTGTTATTCTTCCAGTTGAGGTTTGGGTGTAGAGGGGCTTTGTTTGTTTCAAGTTCCAACGTCATCCCATGAACCCTAATACTACCCTAAACTGGGATAGGGACGTGATATGACGCAAGCACCGCTGTCCGTGCACCGATCTCACAAAGTTTGGATGGGACACCCACCATAGCGGGGTTATGGTTCCCGCCGCGATAAACCTGCCCAAGGCAGGGGAAAAATAATCGTCCGGTTTCAAGTTGAATGATCACCGCAGTACCAGCAAGAGAGTTTTTTGATTTTTAAGATCACGGAAATGTAGCTAGACATCCGCTGCATCGATCTATCATTTTAATTTATGGAAATATCAACAGGAAGACCACGATCTTTAGGAGCCTCATGCAACGGCCGCCTGCGAAACCCGCGCAAAAATAGGCCGAGGCACACATTTCCAGGGGTAAGACATCGCACCGGTCTCGATTTGCCCAAATATCTAATTATCTTCTCTCAGATAGCTTATGCGCTTTTTGCATTGAAGATGAATTTTGTGGATTTCTGGGCTCTGAAAGGCGTCGATTCAATAGTATCTTGGAATAACCTAACCGGTGCCCCCAGCTACAAACACCACTCACAGGCGGAGAAATCTCAAGAAAAAAATAAACAAGCCAAAGTGCCAAGAGTGAGCTGAATAATGGCTGCATGAACAGATTTATCACAACTATCACCGAGCTGCCCAGAGAACTGTAAAAGCAGAAGTTCAGCGAAGGGAGGCTTAACTTAGTTAGTCATAACGATGACCGAGTGATCCCTTAGCCGCTCGAGTAGTGAAGGCAGAGTGTGATGCTGAATGGCTCAACGCAAGCACAAACCTAAACCCCGGCAATCTTGTATGTATGCACTCAAGCATGTATGGTACACGTTACCATCCATGAGCTACCGAGGGTGGACACCGGTGTGGGTGTCTTCTGTGCCTGACTGGCATCAGAAACATCTCATACAATCATACTAACGACGACGGCAAGAGTGACAACACGATCTTGACGAGGCAAGCGAATACCTCCAAGGCCACAAAAATGGACTCGAGTAACTGCCACATCCCCCACCGTACTGGTACCGCGCTCTACTGTACAGCACCGTACCCGAACACAGTGACAAAAAGTCGACAGTCGGAAAAGCGGATAGGATGCTAATTTTATGTGCTCGTACTTTTATCCGTGCTATTGCCCCATCACGGCAGAAGAGGCTCGGAGGCTTTTCCTCCTCTCCTCCCTATGGCCCCTCCCTCCCCCTGGCCCCTGCCTGCCGTAGTCTGCCCGTCTAATTCTATGCTCAGTTCTCAATTCCGGGCCTGTCCTGTGCCTATTTTGTGTCTGTGGCATCAGAGCTAGACCATTCCGAGGTAGGCGCTCACCACAGCCCAAGTTGGAAGAAGGAAGGTCAGTGGAGCCAAGCTAGCTGCAGGAGTCCCCGCTGTCGTCCCCGCTTCAACTCCCCTCTGCCCTCCCCTCCCGGTCCCACCCTCCTACTACTCCCGCCATCACTTCTATTGCTTGTCCTCTTTGCTGTTGGGTCGGGGCTGTCTCGTTTTGTCCCGTGCTGCCGCTCGCTCCCCGTCCACCCTGCGCCCGTACTGCACCACCTGCTTCTTCTCTTTCCCCATAGCACTTGTATAGCACTTACTCCCGTAGTGCTGCGCTGCGCATAACTTGCCGCTTCTTACATACCACGGTATACCGTACATATCATACTGCGCAGTAGGCAATAACGGTACTGTTCAAACCTTGGCCAGCGTATCGCCTCAAATCACATCCTCCCATCTCCCCCCAAAAAAAATCCGAGGGAAATCGATCAAGAAAGAGCAGTTTGTATCGCCTCCTTTGCTTTGCTTTGCTTCCTACTCTCCACTATTCATTGCCCCCCTCTGCCCACACCCCTCTCTGCTCACTCCCGCTTGACCACTTTTACATGCCCACTGTCCTCTGACAACTGCCAAACTTGACGTACTCGGGCCTGCCCTACCGCCCTATTTTAACCTACCTTACCCTTCATCCTCTTTCTCACTTTGCTTCCTTTCTCCATCCTTTTATTTTTACGTCCGCAGGACCCCACCTCCCCCCCCCCCCCCACCCCTCTTCTACCCACCCCTCACCACTCTTCCGAATTTCCTTTCCTTCTGCCGCCTTTCTCCTTTCTACCAAGCCAGCAACACCACTCACCAACCAAAAATAAATAAAACACAACCTCTCGCTTCGACCCACCCTATTGCTCTTTATTTCCCCGACCTCACACAAAATGCCTTCTAAAGACACCGATACCATCACTACAAAGGAGACTACCGCGGTTGAGGGGAGCGAGAGCGTAAGTCCTAGCCTACCACGTTGTTGTCTACCATCAAATATCGCAGCTTTACTGATAGTAGTACCAGTCCGAACGGGTGCTAGGCGACAGCAATGACTTAGCGGGCTCTATCGACCTCGAAATTTTCGGCCAAATCCTAGAGATGGACGACGATGAAGAGGATCGAGAGTTCAGCCGCGCAATTGTTTATGGGTTCTTGGAGCAAGCGGAGGATGCCTTTCAGAACATGAAGAAGTCTCTGTGCGTCTTTTTGAACCCTTCATACCCCTCTAGGAGAAGGTATATTCACTATTGCTAACATATACCTCCCTCACTTTAGCGAGAGGAAAGACCTGTCCCAACTCTCGTCAATTGGTCATTTCCTCAAGGGTTCCTCCGCCACCCTCGGTCTTGTGAAGGTCAAGGACTATTGCGAAAAAATCCAGAACCTCGGTTCGGGTCTAGACGAGACTGGCACTAACGATGTTGACGACCGTGAAGAAAGCCTGGCAGGAATCAGGTCCGTGCTCGGTGATATGGAGAGGGAGTACGGGCGTGTTAATGTCCGCTTCAACAAATTCTACGACAATCTCGGCGGAGATCCCCAATTATGAATTTCTTTTCCAACCTTCTCTGCTGGGTTTAAAGTACATAGTTGAAGAGACGCGCGAGGACCAGCTGGGCATGGATAGGCATTACATGGGGATTCTCAAGACTGTAGAGGGATTCAGCATTGTTTGTGGATGGCTGGGGATCAGGTTACATTCTTTGTTCAAGTAGGCCGTGCTTGTACTGTCTGTCTTCATTTCTTTTCTCTCTTCCCTTAAGTCTTATCATCCTACCGCTTCCAAATGGGTGTTTTTTTCCTCTGGATTCACTGGACTCTTCGCATTGAGCATTTCTTCTTCGGTTCTCTCGTCTCTCTTAATTATTCACCTCTTTTCCCAAAATCAGTTGTCTCTTGACTTTCTATTTCATTGTTCGCAATGTGGCTATTCATTCTCGAACCCCCTTCGGCGCAACCTGAACCTCCCTGCCTTCTTCACATCATTGTCTCCTATTATCTTAGAGGGCGACCCATTTTTGATCCGTTGAACCTGGGGTGGATCAGAAATATTTTAGAGATCCTGGAGGGAGGGTGGGAAAGAAAAAATCTCGCGGGCTAGATAGACGGAGGAGGAACAGGTGACATCTCAAAAACCCCCACCCCCGCCCCCACCTCCGAAACCAGGTGTGTGCTCGCATGTCATGTCCTGCCCTGTATCATACTGAATTTTATGTGTTGGATTCATGAGATCAGTGGGTAAGATATAAAAAAGGGAAACCTTCAAACGAGGATTATCTGCTTACCATATTTCTCCCTCATCGGCCAGCACATAGTTACAGATTACCGGGAACGAGAGAGAGGGAAAAGCCATTATGGTATGAGGCGGTGATATGGCCTTTCCTACTGTATTTTTGCCTTCCTAACGAGATAGCATCACAATAGCAAAGCGATAATCTAAAGCAGTGACAATGATACAAGTACAAGACCTTCCTTCTGACAGACAAGTGAGAATGAAATCCGGCAAGCCACCACCACAGTAGAGTATCGCAGAGCACAACAGCAGTATTCCCGCTCTCTCATCTCTTTCCAAGTCTCTGTTCACTTCAAACCCACCTATCCCCCCCCCCTCCTACGGCTGAGGCTGGTCAGGATAACTGACCTGTTCCTTTTTTCTCTTTTTCACCTTCTCTTGGCATATGTCATCGGTACACTATGGATGGTACCGGTAAGCAGGTTGGGTGCCGTATGTGAGACAGAACACAAGGAGAAAGAACACTAATTCTAGATCTCTATCGTAATGTCACCTTCTACCCCCACTCGTTTTCTTCAGTGGTAGTGTTATAATTTTTGTGTTACTCTTGGAGGCCGGTGGTTAGTAAGTATCATAAGGAAGCACGCCTGGCTATCCTCAAGAGAGTCGGATAGATGCTAGAACTGTTAGGAGCAGACTGGTAGTATCTAGGCCAAATAGGTTGTGCGGAGTGTCTTATAGTGTTGGAGGCAGTAGGGATACATGAGGCAGGTGTGATGGGGCTATATAGGATAGGAAGTTTAAGTGTGTAAATTTAATTGGTGCTTGGGGAAAGAAAGAGAGAGCCTCTATTTATTCATCTACCGGTACCTGTCTATTTATCTACCTATCCATCTCACCACGAAGTCTTGACCCAGAATTGGCACCTGGAGAAAGGATCCCCCACCCTAACTGTCCTATTGATGGTATTTTTATTCCTTCTCTCGAGTCTTCCGAAGAACCACGGTGCGCTGTGTGATCTGGAGTTTATCCGAGAATCAACGATCTGGGTGGTACAGCCTGTGAAATAAATCTGGTAGATCGAGGGTTTGGGCCCAGAACGACATGCGTAGAGTATGTGATATAAGAATTGGAATCTAGGCCATTCGAATACCGGTATCGGGGAATTTTTTGGGAGGTTCGTGATACCGGTACTTGTGCCGTGCTGCATGGCGATTTTGTGAATGCCCCCCTCGGCCGCCTCCGGGGCGAGGGGTTCTCCGCTGGTGCGGGAATACAGTGCGGTGCGGTGTTGGCCGTCAGATCGGAAGAGAAGTGCCGGCAGGAAATGGAGGGGGGCGGCCCCGAGGAACAGTAGAGAGTGATAACATTGGTACCTGCATGGAAATTGGAAGGAAAAGAACGCCAATTCTAGGGGGTGAAATCCGGATTCCTTAGGGAGTCTCCGAGCAATGGTATTTTTGTATCATGAAAGGTGGCTTATATGGTGATTTTTTACTGTATTAAACTAGCAGTAGATTTTGCGATTCCTCCGCTGCACCACCCGTAGTACGAGTAACTTACTGTCCAACCCATCCTTCCGGTGCCCTCCTATTGCCGATTCCCAACCTAAACCGATCGCGGGAAGCTCCGAAGAAAGGGCTGTAGAAGGTACAAATTGGAGAAGGAAAAAGAAAAGCATATCAGGAAAAGCGTCTTACTCGATCATTTATACTCCCAATAATAAAGTTGAGACACTGATAAGGCAGACGGGTATCGCTCTAACCAGTCACGCTTCCTTTTTGCCCTTCCTTCTACTGGTATTTTCCCTTTCGCCTTCCCTCCTATCATACCTCTCCCCCACACATCTCATCTTTCTACCCGTCTTTACACATGATAAGATAGAGTGCTACCCCCAGCCTCCTGCCTCCCCACTCCAATCATTCAAGGATACGACACCGGCAGAGGGTTTGCATAAGTCACTTCCCACCGTTTGCAAAAGGCAACTTAGGTTTGTTCGATTGAGGTGCACTTTATAATCCCTGCGGAGCACCTGCTCTTATCGATAAGCAGATCAGACCCTTGGCCACAACGTGCCGACCCAGCATAACCACTGCCCAAACCAAGCTTACCTTACCCCTACTCAGCTCTTTCACAACCCCATTTCTTCCCCCTTTCCTTCCGGTGAGAGGAGCTACTGCAGTCTGCAATGGCACCTGGAGTACTTAAAACGCCGGAGCCAGTTGTGCCTGGTAATGACTTTGATCATCTCGTGGGCGTGGTCTCCAAGTGGGATGATACGCTTACGTTCTACCTAAACGGAGTGAAAGTAACTATCGATAACGCTGATCCCGAAGTTACGCTTCTAGAGTACTTGCGTGGAATCGGACTCACTGGGACGAAACTTGGTTGCGCAGAGGGGGGTTGTGGTGCTTGTACTGTCGTAAGCTTTCCTTCCTCCCGTATCCACCTCTAGGAAGCTGTTGGGGCTAAGCCCTAGCCATAAGGTCATCTCTCAACATAACCCTACCACGAAAAAGATCTACCACGCGTCGGTAAACGCTTGTTTGGCACCGTTAGTGAGCGTCGATGGAAAGCATGTTATAACGGTAGAGGGCATCGGGGACGTGAATAAACCACACCCGGTCCAGGAGAGGATTGCAAAGTGGCATGGGTCACAGTGTGGGTTTTGCACGCCTGGGATTGTCATGGTTTGTTACTTCTTCTTCCTCGCTCCGGTTTGGGCAGGGCTGATGCCGATGATGGATAGAGTTTGTATGCACTTTTAAGGAACAACCCCAACCCAACGAAACACCACATTGAGGAGGCATTCGACGGAAACCTTTGCCGGTGTACGGGTTACAGGCCAATATTGGACGCTGCTCAGACATTCGGTTCCACGGCGGGCTGTGGGAAGGCGACCAGCAGCAGTGGCTGCTGCATGCAAAAAAGCGATGGGAAAGATCCCGTCGGCTGCTGTAAGAATGCGTCTACGGTAGGCGGGGATGCCAGCCCTGTGAAGAGATTTGCAGCACCAGGGTTCATTGAACATAAGCCAGATACGGAGCTTATATTCCCGCCAGCGCTTCGGAATCATGTATTCAAGGGGTTAGCTTTTGGCAATGAGCGGAAGAGATGGCTTCGGCCATCAACATTAAAAGAACTGTTGGAAATCAAGAATGCCCTGCCCTCAGCCAAAGTGATTAGTGGCTCGACGGAGACACAGATTGAGATTAAGTTCAAGGCGACGCAGTACAGCGTTTCGGTATACGTGGGAGACATTGCCGAACTGCGGAGTTACTCGTTCAAAGACCGCCATCTAGTTATCGGGGCAAACATCACCCTTACAGATCTCGAAGGGGTACTTCGAGAAGGCATTGTGAAATACGGGCCCGAGAAATCACAACCTTTGGTTGCAATGCTTAAGCAACTGGAATACTTTGCCGGCCGTCAAATCAGAAACGTTGGGACGCCAGCCGGGAACCTCGCTACGGCATCACCCATCTCGGACTTAAACCCAGTATTCGTGGCTACTCGGAGCATACTAATCGCACACACCCCCAGAGTTGGCGAGACCGAGATCCCAATGACTAGCTTCTTCAAGAGCTACCGAACAACCGCACTTCCACCGAATGCAGTAATCTCGAGTATTCTGGTACCGATTGCGAGAGAAAAGGGCGAGTTTATTAGGGCTTATAAGCAAGCAAAGAGGAAAGATGACGATATCGCTATCGTCAATGCCGCTCTTAGAGTTTCGCTCGACGATGATAATATAGTTGAATCGACAAATTTGGTATATGGTGGAATGGCACCAACAACTGTGCAAGCCCAGAACACGATGAAATATCTGGAGGGTAAGAAGTGGAACGCAAAAGAGACATTGGAAGGGGCGGTGAATGCCCTAGAGCAGGATTTCAATTTAGGATTTGGAGTGCCCGGTGGTATGGCTACTTACCGCAGGTCACTAGCATTCGGATTCTTCTATAGATTCTGGCACGAGGTCGTGGGAGTCCTTGAAGGGAATGTTCCAGCAGAGCTAGTGGATGAGATCAAAAGAGAAGTCTCAACTGGAGAAAGAGATCAAGATAGTACAATTACATATGAACAACGGATATTGGGGAAGGGAGTACCGCACGTTGCGGCCATGAAGCAAGTTACCGGCGAAGCTCAGTACACAGACGACATTCCTAAACACCACAACGAGCTTTACGGATGCTTAGTATTAAGTACAAAAGCCCATGCCAAGATTATTGATGTGGACAGCGAGCCCGCATTGAAGATTCCTGGGGTGCGAGCCTATGTTGATCACCATGACGTGCACTCCCCGGAGGCAAACAGATGGGGGGCACCAGTCTGCGATGAGGTCTTCTTTGCTGTTGACGAGGTATTTACCGCTGGACAGCCGATTGGTATTATCTTGGCAGATACACAACTGGCTGCAGCGCTTGGTGCTAGGGCTGTTTCTGTAAAGTATGAGGAGCTACCGGCTATCTTGACCACAGAAGAAGCGATTGAAAAGGAGAGCTTCTTTCAACATTATCATTACATCCGCAAGGGAGACCCTACTGGGGAGGCCATGAAAAAGGCAGATCACGTCATTGAAGGTGTGGCTAGAATGGGCGGTCAGGAGCACTTTTACCTCGAGACGAATGCCGTCCTCGTGGTTCCCAAGCCCGAGGATGGTGAAATTGAGGTCTTCAGCAGCACGCAGAATCCCACAGAAACGCAAGCATACATTGCTCAAGTTTGCAACGTGCCCGCGAACAGAGTTGTTGCAAGGGTGAAGCGTCTCGGGGGCGGTTTTGGTGGCAAAGAGACAAGATCAATTCAATTGGCCTGTATCTGTGCCATCGCCGCGAAGAAGCTCAAGAGGCCAGTGCGATATATGTTAAATAGGGATGAGGACATGATGATTTCCGGACAACGACATCCTTTCCTCAGTCGATGGAAAGTGGGTGTCAATAACGATGGAAAGATCGTGGCCCTTGATGCAGACGTTTTTTGTAATGGCGGTTGGACTCAGGACCTTTCTGCTGCCGTTTGCGACAGAGCCCTTACCCACATCGATAATTGCTATATGATTCCGAATATCGACGTTCGAGGAAGGATTTGCAAGACGAATACTATGTCTAATACGGCTTTCAGAGGTTTCGGAGGGCCACAAGGGATGTTCATTTGTGAATCTTATATGGAGGAGGTTGCAGATAATATTGGCATGTCAGTAGATAAGCTCCGAGAGGTTAATATGTACAAGGAAGGCGAGAGGACGCATTTCAATCAGGAGTTGAAAGATTGGCATGTTCCATTACTCGTTGATGCGGTCAAAAAGGAGGCCGAATATGAAAAACGTCGGGAAGCGGGTGGGTTTCCATGACCAGCGCTCCTAGTAATGAGCTGATATGATTACAGTCGATGAGTTCAATAAGACTCACAAATGGAAAAAACGAGGGCTTTCATTAATTCCAACTAAGTTTGGTATCTCTTTTACCGCATTATTCCTCAATCAGGCCGGTGCCCTTGTACACATCTACCACGACGGTTCAGTTCTTGTAGCCCACGGCGGAACTGAGATGGGTCAGGGCTTGCACACAAAGATGGCAATGGTAGCGGCAGAGGCTCTCGGTATTCCGCTAGAAGACGTCCTAATATCAGAAACCGCAACAAACACCGTCGCAAATACATCAGCCACAGCCGCGTCAGCATCCAGCGATCTGAATGGATACGCAATCTGGAACGCTTGCCAACAGCTCAATGAGAGGCTCAAACCCTACCGGGAAAAGCTTGGTCCAGGTAGCAGTTTGCAGCAACTTGCACATGCCGCATACTTCGATCGTGTGAATCTGAGCGCAAACGGATACTACAAGACTCCTGATATTGGATATTCCTGGGAATCGAATACTGGCTTGATGTATTTTTACTTCACGCAAGGTGCCGCCATTGCAGAGGTTGAGATTGATACCCTTACCGGAGACTGGACGTGTCTGAGGGCAGACATCAAAATGGACATTGGGCGGAGTATCAACCCTGCTATCGACTACGGCCAGATCGAAGGCGCATTCGTGCAGGGCCAGGGCCTCTTCACTACGGAAGAGTCGTTATGGTTCAACAATGGCCAACTAGCGACGAGGGGTCCAGGTGCATACAAGATCCCTGGCTTCAGAGATATCCCGCAGGTCTTCAACGTTAGCATGTTGAAGGACGCCCAATGGAAGAACCTAAACACTATTCAGCGAAGCAAGGTAATTCAACCTACCAACCTATGCACCCCCATCGCTGTTATCGTTGTGAAGCTAATACGATACTATAGGGAGTCGGTGAACCCCCACTCTTCATGGGAAGCTCTGTATTCTTCGCCATCAGAGACGCCTTGAAGTCTGCCCGTGCGGACCATGGAGTCACGGAATGCCTGAGTCTACGTTCTCCTGCAACGCCCGAGAGGATCAGGCTCTCCTGTGCGGATGAGATTATTAGGAGGAGCCGTGTGCAACCACAAGACGGAGAGAAGGAATTTTTCGTTTCCATTTAAGTAATAGCTTACTAGTCTCTTTTGGGCTTTCGTTATCGTTTCCTTGGCTTAACAAATTCGCATCTCCTCGTGGGCTTTACCCGGTTTTTTCTCGGCTCTTTCTCCCCCTGTTAGTTATGTAACGGCCGTATTTGGAAGTAATTTAAATTGACTGGTATCTCCTAATCTGTGTGCAGATTTCGCAGCTTTTTAGCGTGGTTAATGGCATATGCTAACCTTAGATCTTTACCAAAGGCAGTATGGCCATGGAGTTCTTGCTGTGACCTGACCAGTAGAAAACATCCCCGCGGTTGCGACACTTGAACTATCCCTATTCTAGGGAACTAAAAAGCGACAAATACAGACGAAGGGATACTATTGGAACAATTTGACCCGAGGTTCACGGATGCTCACTCGGCAGGCGAGCGGGTGTTTTGCCCGAAGGAATGTATATGGTCAGAGGAGAGTCAGAAAATGGCGCCACGCTCTAAACACAGCTATGTACCATAGATCAAGTAAACATCCGCCAACCTGAGTATAGCCTCTCCTGTATTCGCCCTTACTATACCGCCAAAACCACGAACCCACACAACACAACGTGTAACTCTTCCCCCACTCAATTATAATACAACCACTCATCCACACTGTAAATACTAACCAACCCCCTATCACTATCCCCACCAAAGCGGAATAAGCAACCCCACAGACTGACAATAGGTTAGTCTATAAGGCCCCACCATGGGGACTAGAACAATTGAGCCTCACACCAGAGACTCAGGGTTGCCCCTCCTAACAAGGCTTGTGGTATTTCCCTTTCTAGGGGACTAACACGATGCCCGCCAAAACAACAGGGGAATACAATGCTCCGTGCTAGTGATAGAATGCCCCTAGCGGGCCTTTCTCACAACCTCTTGACAGACGTCTGCCATAGGTTATGTAGATTATTCTTACCGAGTTTCCACCTCCTCACCATCCAAAGCTATGTATACACACTAAAGTTACAGTATAATGGCACCATACCGTACCACCGTTAGCCCCAGGCACCTGTATCACGATACAAACACCCCCCTCCAATCCATCCGATCCGCCGATCCGATTCCCAATCAAAATTCACTGAATAAAACAAATACAATTTTAATCCATTCCATTCTGCCACCGCCACCGAGATCCGGATTATGCTAGCTATATGTCTTGCTGGTTAGTCATTATAACAAAAACCCTCCCTCCCTCCATTCTCCTCATATACATATCCGCGCTAGCACGAATAACTCGTATCATACGAGTATTTATAATAAATCATTACATAATATATCTATACTAAATAAAGGAGGAAATCGTTCTTTCGTTTTCTAGACTAACATGTGCCGGATGATACTGCCGACGGTTTTCCCACGGCGGGGGCAACCCCTAAAGGGCGGAAGTATATATGTTGGACGGTTATGATGCTGTATGGAGGGAGCCAGGCGTTGACTCTTTTTTCTTTCTTTCTTTCTTTCTTCCCTTCCCTCCCCCCGCAGAGGTGTGGGTGGGCGGGATGGGGGTGATTGAAGTGCTGATAGTAGTAGGGTGGATTGTATGCATAGATCGGTATGGCACAAGTTCTCACTACTGGACGTACTGTACTATGTCGTATCGTATAGTGCGAGGAATCATCTTTGACACAGCGTGGCCGTCACTCGTTTCTTTCCGCAGGTCTTATATATGTTTCCCCCCCCCCCCTCCCCTCCCCATATCCCCATCTCCCCTAGGTGTGTGATACGATGCACTATATCGTACAATGTCTCCCCAGTATGCGAGCCCCCAGTGTAGCGAGCATTCACCATTTATTGGCTCTTCCTTCGCGGGCTGTATGGCTTTGAACCATATTTCGAAGCCTTTTGTAAGCCAGTGCTCGTTGCATTGGGTGCCCGCAATGTAGGGGCCATTGTATCAACGCCAAATGCAAAGTAGACAACAAGAATAAACCAAAAATATCACCACAATTTTTCTCCATAAATATATGAATAGAAAAAAACTAACCACCCACCACCACTACTATCACTTCCACCCGTTCATTGATCCACTTTATGCCGTAACTCAAAAAAAGAAACAAGATATAAAAAAAGGTAAAAAAGTCTTGCATACAACCCCCTTGACTCTTGCTTTCCTTCTTACTCCCCCCATACGGCAAATCCCACCAAATATATAGATAAAACCATCTCAACCCCCCCAAATAATAAAAAACGAACTCCCATCAAGTACCGCCCACCAAAACACCCAGCCAGCCAGCCAGCCAGCCAATAAAAAATACAATAAGCAAAACGTCAAACAGATTGGCAGAAGACACGAATAACGCAACTAAAAACACATGTTTCCCGAATATGATAAAATGTGATGAAAAAGGCCGAATCCCGTACCGAAAAAGACCAGCACAAATCAAAAAGCATGCTGTATAACCCTGCAAGAGGTATAAAAGCCCATGTAGGAGGAAGGAAGGAAAAATTTATGTACATGACTAAATGCACTCGGCCAATTCATTTGCTTGCCCCAGCCAGAAAAGAATAGAAAAAAAACCTGTATCACTCGGGAGAAAACCTGAAGACTAACCTAATAAATAGTAGATAAATGGGAAGAATGAACGAAAATATTCAAAAGCCCAATTTCGCCAGTGAAGTGGATGGATACAAGTACAAGAGATGAGTTAAATATCTGTTCCGCTTAGTCGTGCGGAGGGATGAAGAGGACTCCAAGACGAAGAAAAAGTGTTAGTAGTGGAAAAAAGTAATATGTATCTTGAACGTAACGCCGGAGAAATAAACTGTGCCAGATATTTAGCCATGACTCAATGTAGATATAGCAAAAGAAGGAAGGGAAAAAATACCTTTAATTTACCCAGGCGTCACCGCTGAAACCATATCCTCCTCCTCGTCTTCTCCGCACCACCAACATTCTCCAACTGAACGCTACGTTCATACAATTCCTGGAAACCAATCAACATCTGATGACGCCGAACACCGTATAAGATCTCTGCCCCCCGCATATTGCGATGGAAAAAAGAAGGGGAAAAAACACAATGCAAAACAAAGGACTGGTACAATGGGTAAGGGGAACTTCAGACAAAAAACTCACATCGTCATCCATGCTCACCACCGCGTCCGTGATCAATTTTTCCACAATATGGTTGCGGGCCAAGTCTCGGTAAGGCGTCGCCTGAGATCTCACCAACACCATGAGCACATCACCCATAACCTGGAATTTATTCCAGTTGATCTTATCACCGTCCGCAAGGAACGTCCTGTTACCCTCGTCTGCGGATACCAGGTCTCTCCGATGCAACGGAATAAAGGGTATCCTCTCGGTAGAAGTGTTCTCCCATGCAAGACGGTACTTGCTGTGGCTCATGTGTGTGCCCATCAGTAGCTCCAGTCTCATAAACTGCCTATGCGTGTTCGGGCTCACGAGCTCTCTCGTAAGGCTAAGTCGGTGAACCGCTGTGCCGTTGATACCGGCGATAACAGCCCCGAGCGCATTATAGTTGTTCATGTGTCGCAATGTCTGTGGATTGTTATTCTTAGCATGAACGACTGTGATCCGGTGCCGATCTAAGGGGTGCCCACCCAAGCAACATTCATAAACTTCTCCAAAGCCCGAGCCCTATGCTTTGCTTTTGGCTTTTCCAAAATCACTCTTGCCACCCAGTACGCCACATGATTAAAATGACTGATCATTCGGTTGACATGTCTCAGACTTGGATACTTTTCCTTCTGATCTGCGGGAATGCTAACATGTCGTACCAAGTCTCTGCATTTTATGCTGGAGAATTCCAGCCAGTCGATCCTTGTTAGCTCTGTGGCGATTTCGTCGTCCGGTATCGACATGAAGAGCTCGTATTGTTCCTTCCACATCGACGCTCCATCCAATACTGAATCCTCCGATTTCTGAAGCAAGGGTTGGTGCGCTGAAGACATAGCATCACACGCGCGAACCGATCCACTGCTCGTCACCTCCGAAGCTCGCAGATTAGACTCCTTGTCTGATGTAATCTGGAGATTTCCTTCTGATGCTGCTCCGATGTTGATGTATCCCCCTTCTCCTTCTGCCAAACTATCCGCTGCCGAGTGAGTGGTCAAGAAACTCCTCAGACTATCCTTCCTTTCCGTATCCGAATCCGACCTCGCCCATACGCCATCATCATCCTCGATGCCCTGCGCTAACATCTGTCTCATCTCACTCGCCAATAACGCTAGACTCCGATTGCTAGATATCACATCCAGGAAACTCAACAACCGCTGACGTGTCTTCGGATGGGCAAAATCCCCAGGATGCGTTGAAACCCATTGGTGAAGAATATTGCAATACCGCAGCTGGGCCGAGATACGGTGCAAGGCAATCTGGTCGGAAACTGACCGCTCAAACCTTTCCAATATGGCATTTAGTAGATTCCTTGGCGGCGAAAATTTCCTGTAGAAGCATAAAAAGATCGTTGCAAAGTCTTGATCTCCCCGGGACATATGTTGCCGTAGTAGCCTGTCCACTAATTCATCAAATGTAAACCCTTTGCTCGATGTCGTTTTCTCCTCCTCAAAATCCTCGATTCCACCCTCACGTTCCAATATCGGTATATCATCCACATCCTTCAGACCACCGCTCTCATCATCCATATCCAAGAAAGAATTCCTACCCCTATCCGTATCGCTTAATGAGGAATAGGCGAGCGGGCTCCCATTCTGCGTTTGGCGGGCTCCTTGCGGCTGCTGCATACTAAAAGGGCTGGTAGACACAACCTCCAGAAGTGGGCCGGGGGATGCCGAAAGTGTTATCTGAGGAGAGGATCCACCAGATAATCGTGGACCCCGGGCGTCCGCGGGCAAGCTGCTCGTCGGTAATGAAGATGACGAGTTGTGCACACCTGAAGTCCCTGGCGCTGAATTGATGGGTGATCTCGGCATTCGAGCTTGCGCAGCATGAGCACTCTGAGCTTCTGGATACTCTTTCATATAGGTCGTTGAGAACTCTGAGCTCGCTCGACTGTGGCCGCTGCGAGCCGTTGAAGGCCTTGGTGAAGTCGTCCGACTGTTATTCGCCGCAGATGAATTTGCACGCCGCCGACCATTCAGATTTCGCGGACCCTTTTCTGAATGAGCACACCAAGTTGTTAGCATTTGTTCAGTGTAGACAAAGACAATCACTGGGCAAGACCATGGCAGCAACACGGTATGAAGGACAACAAGAACGCATGAAATAAAGAGATATAATTATCAAGCTGAAAGATATCATTTAGGATTGTCCTTGTTCTTAAGCCCTGACGATCCCCAGAGCTCAGGAAGTGTGAGAGAGGGTGTGCTGGCATCGAACGGCAAGTAACGTATCGACGCGGCTGCTGAGTGTAAAAGACAAAAGTATCATCCCAGCCAAGACAAACAAATTGAGGGATGATTGAAACAGCAAGCAACTGCTCGTTCTGCTCTCTTTTGGAACCCCGGTTCGCCTGTGAACGACCCCAAAATCGGGGTATCTGATAAGGAAAGCAGTACACGAGCCGAAACAAATTGGACATCTTGCAGCGCAGCAACCCATCGCGTCCAAGAGAACCTCCAATTTCGCCGCGAAAACCTGTCTGCACGGGGCAAACGGGCAAAAAGTAGTCGCCGGGTAAGAGAGCACAGGGGTAAACCGCGATCAGGTGTATGAAACACTTGCGCGTCCAGAAGGAAGGAAAAGAACAAGAAACGAATAAAAGTATACTAACCATTTTTCCTCGCGATCATGCCCAAGATTGCGGCAAGGCACTTCTTCTGACTGTCCGGGGAAGTACCAGAAGTCTGCATAGTATCATATCCGCCAACTATACTCACCTGCTCAATACTGTTAGGATTTAGCTGCCGCTGCGGTGCGTCACATTTGCACGAGACTACTAGTGTCGGGAGCGCAGCCCTTGCGAAGGCGTCTAATTTTCTCCAACCCATGATTAGCAAATGGGACAGAAGGGAGAGCGAACTTATCGCATGAGATCAGCGTCGAGAGGTAGAAGACATCCAAGACTCACCGAGGGATTCAGGTAACTTTGCAATGCTCGCCGGGTTTGTCACGTCGTATAGGATAAGTACCCCATCGACGAACGGTAGTCTCTGGCCATCCACCGTCTAACCCCCAATCAGTGAAAATCCCCAAAGGCAACTCGCAAATGAAAAACGAGATGTGGCTGGGCGGGGCAGAAAGCACGAATCAGAGAAAACTCACCCGCGGCCAAATCAACTGTTGAGAATCAAGATCAAGTTCTGCCAAATCTATCTCCACAAGTTTGACAGTGTATAGTGACCGCTCAACGGTCATAAGCTTTGCGGTAACAGCATCCTCATTCGGGGGAGATTTTAGATCATACGCCCTCTGAATAAATGTACTCTTGCCCACGCCCCTTGCCCCTACCACGGCAATACAGAGGTCGCGAATGGAATTGTTCGGTGACATCTACAGCACAAATAACAATGGACCAAAGGTTAGCACTCCAAACGATTCCTTACTGCACGTAACACCCTGCCCCCCGGGAGGGACAAATATAGATACTCTGACGCTGGTAGCAAAGTCGAGACACGCACATTTTCAAAATCCCTCAGAATCGCCTGCTCACCATGCTGAGGCCCTAATGTCGGCGATTGACCCGATAGGTGGCTACTTGAATAGCTGGCAAAGGAGCCAATTCCGTGACTTCTTAAAGAACTCCCAGAAGCGACCCGATCGCCCAACAAAGAACCTGACGAGCTAGGAGGACTGCTTGGTCTGGTCGGTCGCCTGAGCTTACGATTTGCCTCTGGTGAAGGTGGCTGCTGCAGCTGTGCTGGGGGAACGGGAGATTCCTCTTCCAACGATCGCCCCCCGCCGGCTTTTGTTGTGCTAGCTGAGCTCGCCGTCGCCGCGCTATAAAAAGATCTCGGTGAAGGAGGCTCGTGGCCGCTTTCTAGAGAACCGGTAGAGAATGGATGGCGACCAAAAAAATCCTCCTCTACAAGATTATGTTGGCCACTAGTTCGATTATGGTCCTCCAGGTCGAGAAGCGAAATATGCTGATCGGGTGAGGGCCTGGTGGTCGAGGGTAAAGAATTTGTTCTAGAGAGCAAGAATGACTGAGAGCTTGGTGTAGATCCGTGTGGGGGAACACTTCGCGACTGTAGCGGCGATGGGGGTGATGGATTTCGAGGGTGTTGGTTTAGTCGAGTTGTTGGAGGATTCCGGGGTGATTTCGGTGACTTTGGTTTTAGTCTCTTGGGAGGAGCAGCGCAGATCGAACCACCAGAACCAGTGGCTGTGATCATACTGACTTAATTATTGCTTAATACCCTTTAAAACAATCCAATTCCGCCTTTTGCCAGGGATGCGCCCCTTGAGGTAAACCCTGATAACGTATCAGCCGTCGTGTTCGAGTGCCCTTTTGTTGGCCTATTCCTTCTCTCGCTATCTCTGTTTTTTTTCGGCGACTGTGGGTGGTAGGGAGATAGTTGATGGAACGTGCTCTGCCTTAAGGTTGATGTTCTATAAGTTATGATAACTGTAATTTTGGGATTAGGCCGGGGAATGATGTGTTATATATTTTGCGTTATTCGAGCCGCCTGTGCGAGGAGGGGGGAGAGTGGCTGTCGGGATAGGCAGGGAGTCGCAGGCTCAAGAAGCCCAATGGGTGAGAGATAGTGGTGAATGCTCTTCCGTGAATATATTCGCCTTGATCTTGCTATCGAAAAACACGGAAGCTCTATTGTTAATCAACCGCGCGAATTGGCACAGCAATATCGTCACAAGGTTTTGCAACAATATCCCGTGTCTTGGGTCTCTCTAAAAAAATAGCGTTCTTCGGGCTTCGCTCGCAGTATCGTGCCCTGAGCGTGTCTCTGCCACCTTGATTTGACCTCCTTGTTTTTTCTCTCCTGAATTCAGTACTGTATGCCCACACTTTCTTTTTTTCTCTTTCTTTTTTTCCTTTTTCTTTTTCGTTCTCTCTCTCGTTCGCTCTTTCGATCTCTACTCCCTAATCCTTTTTCTCCCTTCCTTTCCTTCTACCTCCTAATCTCAGTTAGCCGCCGTGCCGTTACCACTCCCAGCGTTGGGTCCCTTAGGTTTCCGGGCTGCAAGAGCAGCGACAGGATAAAGCTGTAATCAGTGACCCGTAAGCTACCGGGCTTCACTTCCCCTCCCTTTCTTCCCCTCGTAATTATATTGAAAGGACAGATAGACGGAAAGGTGTGTGGGCTAAGGGCGAAGTTAAACGGGATGATACAGCGAGAATTCCGAGCGGTGACTCGGCTGCTGGGTAGAGAGTGTTCCTTTCTTTCCCTTCCTTTTCACAATAGCAAGTCTGGGAATTGGGATAAAAGAGAAAACGGACCGGGGGGAAGGAGGAGGCCAAGAGCAGAAAACAAAACGCGTTTGAAGCGGGTGCAACAGGCAAACCGGAACCGATACAAATCTAAGAGGGAAAAGAAAAGAAAAGAGAGGGAAAGGAAAGAAAAGAAAAGAAAAAACCGAAATAACAAACGTTCACGGCAGTTAGGATGATAGCCGGACTGCGGGCGCATGCGGCTTGTGGGCAACAAGCAAGCAAGCAAAACAAATAGCAAGTATTGGCTTGATTGATGGAAAGAAGTAATGTAGTTATTTGGGCACTTTGCATGTACCAGAGCATCTTACTTCTGCTTGCCCCTTCCTTGCTGCCCGCCTTCCTTTAACTTATGCTGTATTGTAGGCAGGCAGTGGTGGTGCGTTATGATATATCAATCAGAAGAAGGGCTCAAGGAGAGCGGGGCTCTTTTTCCATGTCTTTTTTTTCTCCACACTCTCTCACTCTCCTCTCACTCGAATGTCTGCGGTACCTTCTCCCCTTGTCTGGCCTCGGTTTCTTTGCTGTAGGTTATGGATGGTTGGTCAATGAAAGGAAGGAAGGAAGGTCAGGTTACCCATGCTCATAATATATGGCCCGTGTGTGGGGGAAAAATGATGGTGGGAGGGGAGTCAAGTGAGGGAGGGAGGGAAGGGGGATAGGGGGGGGGGTGTGAGTGGAAAAGGATGAGGCCAGGCCCTCCGACAGCTGCTGCATCCAGCCAACCACGCAAAAGGAGCCTGCAGAGTACTTGGGCGATCCAAACAAGAAGAGTAAGAATGACTCCAAAGAAATGGACCGCCTGCCTGCGATGATCCCCATAGCTTGTCCCGATGGGGATGGGATGCGGTGGGAGACACAGTAGGGCTGCCGATAGCAACAATTACATTATCGAGGAAGAGTAGCTGACCAAGAGCCTCCTCCTCTCTGTCCTCTGAGGCACTTCTTGCTCTGATCTAAGTGTTTGATATTCTTCAAGCGGAACCACGATCACGAGTCGACTGCTCCACCGGTATCACACATCGCCAAACGCTCGGGCGAGTGGCCCCAAGCCGGGGTGATACTTTTGATACAAGTGCATACGGCTGTTGTGTTGGGCGATTTTTGGAGCATATAATCCTTTCTCTGAGTTACCCAACGAATGAGTAAGTTATGGCTATTTCCACAAAATACTGTATATCTCATACCCTGAGAGGTATTGGTTCATGTCATAACTAGATCACTCACACTTTCCCATCCCGAGCACTTGAAAAATCGCCGTGCAATACCCTTACCAGTACGGCTACAACCATACTATGAGACAAGCCAAGCACCCGTACTACTCGAGTACACATATCATACGGGACATCGTCTCGAGTTCTAGTTTACAGGCCCTTGCCTTCTGATCAACCCACCTCACCACCTCTCTACCATACTTTTCCCTCTTTCTCTCTTTCTCTCCTGGTCTCGATCAACACCAAATCAAGCCAAGCCAACTTAATCCCCTCGATTGACTTTTCCTTCCCAAGTTATTTTTCGCCACTTTTCGGATTTCCTGCCTCCAATCGCATGCCTTGCTTCCTGTCCCTCCCAGCTCTCACGGTCGTGGCGTGGTCCGGAATTTTATCCGTGGCGTTCCGTCTCGTCAGGTTATGATATGTGCTGCCCGTAGAGTGCAGTATCGCCTGCTAAATAATTAGTCCACTTTGCTAGCAGCTATGGTAAGTAAATTAATCTACGATGGTCGCGTGGTGCCAAGACTCTTTTCACCACTTCTGAAATGGGCCACAAGACCAACGCTGGGCGTGATCGACCACAATTTGACTTCTAGTTGCGATTCAGATGGGTAGGCTCTTAGCAGCCCCAATAACGTTCAATATTATAGTATGGGCGTTCAGCCCCGGTTTGAAAATCGTTCAGTCTAGGCAAGTTTTTTCTAGCTGAAGGACTTTGGTGTGTGCAACGCCTTTTTTGCACACAAACCTGGCAGATCAACTCGAAAAATGCTCCCCCGACCCGAGAGCTGAAGGCCCCTCTCTAGTCACAAAGTTATTACTACTCACCTTGTCCAAACAGACTACCTGCAAGCCATAGTCAATGTCAATCCACACACCCTACGACTTTTGGCTTGGAATGTACTAGCACTCGGGCCACAACTCCCCTCTCCTTTTGCTTTTCCCTTGCCCAACCTCATAAATGGAAGGGCGGGAACGGCGTCTCAAACAGATCTGCAAAAAAAAAACGTAAGTTAGTCTACTCTCTAACCCCTCACGCTTCTCTCACCGCAAACTTTGAACCCAGACCAGGCGTCCTCATCACCAAACAATACCTAGCCGAGAAAAACCCAGCAACAGCTGCCCAAGCAAGAAAGTAATAATAATAAAAGTAACTCTGCTCCTCTTGGCCAGACAAACAACGTTCAGCATCCCCATCCGTATAATACGTACGATAGGAGCAACAACAACACCAGTTTCCCTCTCGAGCAGCAAGCAAGTAAATATTTAGCCAAAACCATCAACTCCCTTCCCAAACCAGCATCTTCCCAAAAATTAAAAAAAAGTCGGAAACCACGGAGCTCCTCAAACGGGCACAGTGCAATTTCTCTGGGGGAGGGGATGGAATGGATACTTATCCTAGGATTTGAAATTATGGTAGATCTATCCCATCGGCAGGTTAAATTGGTGAATTGTGTGTTGTGCTGTTGAATTTTGAACATGCCAAACTTCGTTAGAATATTGACCGGAAGGCAATAATATCAACATGCAACATTTTTCAAAGGCTCCCCAAAAAACGAATTGGAGGAAAAGTTTATTCCAAAGGCGCATCAAGTTTTATTCACCCCCCCCCCCCCGCTTCCCCGGAATAATTGACGCTGGTCAATCAATCAGTCCACGAATCAATCCATCAACCAAGGACAGAAGCACACACACATACACCCTTACCCTGCCCACCCGGTAGCCTTACCGACAATTGTATGATAAATAGTCCTTGCATGATAGATTACTTTAAACTTGACTCTCCATATCCTTACCCTATCCTATCCTCTCGTAGCGGGCTACCCACAGGCCGGCGCATAGAAGGATGCCTGGGTTGGAGGGTTTAACCCGTTCGTTCATTCATTCGTTCGTTCATTCAGAGGCCACCTTACCGGTATTCCATAGTGAAGACAAGCATGCAGGCACTTAGGAAGGAGGGAAGCCTGGTTGGCTCACCGCATAAGAGCAAGGCATAAACTACAATATCAGCAGTTGATCGCGGAATAAGTGCCATCCAGTACAATTCAGTACGGTAAGCCCCTCCTCAGCCGACCACTTTGCTGATCCCCGGTGCTGCAGTGATCATGATAATGCCAACCCAACCGCCGCTCTCTTCATCCTCCTTTAATAAACAACCCCAGATTCCACTCCCCAACGCCTTCTCCGACCTATCATATCTTACCATATCACATTACACCCAGTATACACACCTTGAGCCGCCTCAGA
>Ga0307509_10000796_pt1 | contig 54140 bp, 56 predicted proteins | sample 10_EM_MG_FD_202245 | JGI IMG/M metagenome (GOLD analysis project Ga0307509, IMG submission 202245) | Populus trichocarpa ectomycorrhiza microbial communities from riparian zone in the Pacific Northwest, United States - 10_EM | ecosystem: Host-associated > Plants > Roots > Unclassified | place... | reverse complement strand
TGGAACACACTATTCCTTTTCCAGGTGTTTTGTTTTGGATTGCGAAAGCTCGGAGCCCGATCCCCGATAGCTGATTTAACGAGTAAATACGGTACTCGAGTATCTTCGGGTTGCGGGAAGGGTGAGGCGCCAGGATTAGCCGATCATGAGGCTCAGATTCTCTTAATATTACCGGTATGATATCATTTCTCTTTTGTCGCACAACACTTGAGTGCCAGGGAAACCCGCTGAACCCACCATCTCCGGGTCAGAGACAAACCCCCTAAGAAATAAAATAACTAGTGTATTCCGGATGGGGTGTATCTTAGGCAAGAAAAGCTCGCTGGATCTCATTAACTGGTATTTGCAACTTTGCTGACCTCGTCTGCATAAGTATATTGCGGTTTAGTACGGTGACTTCCACTACAAGACCAGATTGTATATTTAACGAGTTTTCACGGTAGCCTGCCTCAGAACCGCTGTTTGTTTGTTTTCTGGTTATTTGCTACAGAGGGTAGGGTTGCAAGCGAGCTACATCAATGAGGCCCCGGATAGTCACAAGGGAGAGAACTTAGACTGCCGTTGTTTATAAGTTTTTATGGTCTATTCCAGTACAGATTGGGGGTTGGGGTCTTAAGTTAGACATAAGGAACACACCATTGTAGGGAACGCGGGGGCACAGTATGAGTGAGGATGGCAATTCGCCTTAGATTACGAGAGAAGTGTTAAATTAAAATTATAAGGCTCAGATTAAATAATTCAAGAGAGAATAGAAAAGATCTTCATGCCTATATTAGAGCTCCACAAATTAAAGGCCCTCTTGGCGAAGTAGATGCGCAACAAAGAAGAAAAGGGGGGAAAGAGAAAAGAAAAAAGGCACCAAGTTTCTTAAAAAGGATAATGTCAGAGATGCGTTAAGAATATTTCGGCACTTCAACACCTTAAAACATGTAATATTCAGAAAGTTGTCAAACATTACTTTCCTGTTCCTCGGCAGTCTTTGATCCTTGGCCATCACCCTTCCCACCTCCGACGAGCGCCAATGACTCGACGGCAAGTTGTCTCACTTCAGGGCCGTCGGGTGGAGCAAAATCCTTCGGCTCGGGCATAGGATAAATGTCCTGAGAGCCGGTAACCTTAATCTTCATTGTTGGAGGAGGATGCATTGTTAGCGATTCTTTGGAGGGTATTCTTATTAGTTATTTGGAGGTTTGTGAAATGCTGTGGTTTCTTATTCCTGTCTGCTATCGTGGGTCGGGAATAGCGACTTATATACTGCACAGTGATCCCATTTCATATACCTTGACTTGGTTTTGTTTGAGGGATGTAAGACATCTAACCTGTCAAGCAGTCCGTCACCCCCGTCCCTTCTAGCCAAGGTCTAGGATTCCAACCTTCACAGAATTTCAAGTCCAACCGAAAAGAGAAGTTGGACACTTGAATCGAGTGGCACCGGAAGGCTAGAGAAACACTAACCGAGAAATATTCTAACGTGTCTACTAACCCAAGCCGAGTTGTCTTCACTTTAGTTTGCTATGCCAAGGCAGGTATGGGCTTGGCCCACTAGAACTATTTTGGAGCAAGCACGATACTTATGGCGTACTGTTGCATTTTACGGCACTTGGGCAGTGCACTTTCCCGATTTCTATGGGGTTTCCCTTTCTTGTTTCGGGAGTCACGCTTCCTGGAGATATGCCTTCATACAGCAGACTCCAACCCTCAGATCTATCCATCACATCAACCCGTTTTTATACGGGCTACCCCCGGGAATTGATACCTGACCCTATCGTGCATTTTCCCTAGGAAAATCCACCTAAGTAGTGTTTGCTTGCCTCCCACCTACTCTATCCACTCTACCAATCCATTCATTCATCCAGTATTAAGACCCACTCACACCCTAAGAGTGTTGGAATAAGCTCAGATATGTACAAGAACGGGAGCATTTTTGGTGGCTTCAACCAGACCGACCTCGATAACTTAGGATAAGCCAAAAGAAAGGGTCCAATGGCAGAACATATAGGAAGAATACCAGCGACCTCATTCCACATTGGAAGAAGCTTGTTCCCCCTCTTCAGCCCGTAATGCATTGTTAATCCCATACTGGTATACGCCCCTAGGCCCGGAGATTACGGGGACGTCCGACCTATACTAAATAGCGGCTAGAAAATCAAGACCCAAGCAAAGCCGCCTCCCCATCTAAGGAATACAACCCAATAATATTATAAAGGAATAATACAGGAAAGAAACACATGAGGTTCTTTATGGGTAGTGGAAGACAATATATTCAACAAATGGGACGGAATAGTGGATAGTGTTAGAATAATACGGCGCGTCGCAGTACCTTACATTGTTGAGACCATACATCAATTCACCGCAAATTACACTAGGGAGGTATAATACGGGAAAAACAGATTTCACACCTTAACTTCCGATGTTATCATATATAATCATGTTTGCTGTCCTGTGTGTTTATGTCAAGTTGAATAAATCTAACCCCTAGCACTTAGGGTCTATCACAATGATAAATATTTAGCACGTGCCTCAAGAGAAGCTCATACCCACTTCACATCCAAGCGCTCCTTGCTCGCTTATATGTTTGCGCACCAGTACTGTGGCGCGGAGAAGTGGGTTCGTTAGCCTTAGTTAATACTCGCCCTGTGGATAGTACTGTAGTTCTAGTTAGTACTGCATATCATTGGGAGTGCTGGTGTGAAAAGCCATCAGAGATTATAATTTGAAGCTTCTCTCATGAGGGTGGGCTAATAGCTCATCGTAAGCTTACTATGTGTTACTATAATATGATATAATACGGTCTAGTAAATACTATGGTATCTTGCCTTACCTCCCGTTCGAGCCCTAATGGTTGACGAGTGATACCCTGTGATCAATAAAATGTGAACCAATTGCTATGATATGGTGCGTCGTCTACGGGGTTTCCATATCAGAATCCTAACCTACCCTATATCCTGAAATCATACAAGCAGTCAACGCTCATATCCCAGGATACCGCCGCCCCTCACATCCTTCTGACTCCTACCACTGATCCTGTTGAGTGCTGTAGGGTACGGGCAACCACCCTAGTTGTGTTGTGGAGAGCGTATGACGGCGCTGAGGGTTAACCAATAGTTGCGCACACTTGTTTGCTAGTCCTATTTAGTTAACAGGCAGAGAATAGACAAGTTCCCTCTCACCTTCACCACCTCCATCCATCCGACAGATCCACAATTTCCTCTACTACTCTACCACCATTATTACAACAATTTTACTACAAAAAAAAAAAAAACTACGCACCCGACCGCAAAAATGGGGAGAAAATCTCAAGCAACTATCAGAAACGCCAAAATTCCCAAACACATCACTAAAATTGCCATGACCCCCGAGCAGTACTATGAGCTCAAAGTTTACATCAAGTCTATCATCCTCCCCGGCACTCCCGCTTACGAATATGAGCGTCTTAGCAACAAAGAAAGCAAGCAGATTCACCACCAATGGCTTAATAGCGTCCTCGAGGTGATGGGCCCGAAATTTTTCCAGGAAGGGTCGAAAGGTTTAGTTTGGCCGGTGGATTATCATAAGTATGTTGCATATATTATTTCTTTTTTATTATAGTCCCTACCCATACCCCCCCCCCCTCTGCAGGAGACGCCGATCAACTAACGGTGGAACGATGCGGTAGTATTTATAAGGTTGTCCATCAGGTTGTGCGTGCCATGAGCATTGGTATCAGGAAGAACCACCAGAAGGAATTGAGAGCTACTCGTGGGGAAGCTAGAGATAACGAGACCAAGATGACCAGAGAAGATCACCATCATGTCAAGGGTGGTGATGAGACTGATGACACCGATGACACCGATGTTAAGGAAGGTATGGCTCTCAATGAGGATGAGAAATATGCACAGTGGGAGCAAGAGGAGAAGATGATGGCGATGATGATGGCGATCGATCAGGAGAATCAGGAGGGGGGTGCGATTGAAGAAGGAATGGATGTGGAGCCCATCGAGTTGGAAGATTTGCTTGGTTTGATGAAGGTATGTCCCCAAGTCCTCTCTATTGCGAAATCTAGTATTTGTAGAAACTAACAACTATTTACCATAGCCCGAAGTGTTTGCTCATTTCCCGAATCTGGAGAATGAATATTTCGATTGGGATGAGATCATCGACCCTAGTAGCCCTGAGCCGGTGAGTCATCTGGCCAGCCTAGACCAACGTGGTCCATCATTCAAAGAGTTAAAAACGCTAAACTTTGTGGAACAGATTGCCCGCCTTCTTTTGTTGCTCTCCTAACTGTGCATCACCGCTGTTCCGCTGTCCAGCTTTCATTCGATATCCGAGAGCGGGTTTATTACTTTGTTGATTTCTTTTCGTGAGAAATGTGTAGATGAGAGTAGCGAACTGTGCTAGTCTAATTACTTCGGGCGATTGGCGGTCAATAAAAAGCCTAAGCTTTCTCTCATTTCTACATGAATTCAATTTACCCATAGTTTGCATTGATTCTTTGAAGTTTTCGTTCGCAAATAGTAATCTAAATTCACGCCGTGCTTGGGTTCTCCTCCCATAGAGAGTCAATTAGTTGATTAAGCACAGCACATGACCGGGATATCGTGAAGGTTATTTCCAGGATGACTCGAGCGCAATACGCATATTGTAGCCTGATATCAAACCGCTACAGACTACAACACCAGACACCCTAGCTCTACTACAGTTCTCATGGCGTCACCACTAAGAAAAAAAAAGAAGCGACAAAACCCGAATAACCAATAGGAGCTAGTCCCCCTCCAATTTCGTCTCGCTCTCCCCTTAAGTCTCTCCCGAACACACGACCTTTTAGTACACATTTTATCCGCCAGTCTTCGAGAATTAAGCCAATAAAGGTATCCGATTAGCCACTCAACAAAGACCTAGCCAATGGAATTTACAGCCTCCAGAAGCTACTCCATCCTCTCCCCACTGGCAACGGGCGACACCGTCACTCAAATTCAGAGTGAGATCCTAAATACAGACGAATGGCTAGTCGACAAAAGCATAGACCAAGGTGAGTGTGAGGAAAAATGCGGAAAAATTAGTTAGAAACCCGCTTCCTTCATACCGCATAATCCAACCCTTATCTCATACCTTCTAGACTCCGCAGCGCCCCACCACGAACTCCATTGTGACCTGCGACCATTTTCTATAAGAAAATGGTAAGAATCAGGCGGAGATTCATACCGAACGGGTAGAGAAGGGGATACTATACCAGTCTTTAGCAGCGGGAGCAGCCGTGGCCGTGAGGACCTGGTTGACGAATCGGGCTCGGACCTTTCACTTATATCATTAGACCCCATTACCGGGAATGCTAATTTTGTAGAGTTTGATTGAAATAATGTGCCTACCCATTATTTCTATGCTATGACACCCAACAAAGTAGAGACACAGTACAACACCGATGGCCAAGAGATACAATATTAGATGGCAGCCCAATATATGCTCCACACATGGGTAATGAAGACGTCTTGAATTGTAGGAATCCTTTGAGTGAGTTTTGGGTTGATCAACAGTTCATTTAGTGCATGGAATGGATCAGGTTTTGAGAAGCTACCCACCACCTACTACACTTCACTGAGCACACAAAATATTTTGATTTTACCCGGGTGCGGAATTATTACCGCCACCTATTATTGTTTCTTTTGCTCGGTCTTTACGGTGCAAAGGAAGGCGGAAGTTCCAGCCATCCCCCTCCCACGCGTACTGCATATGGTGGGGTCTTACTTATGGACTGTGCAATGACTTAGTCGCTAACCCTTGCATACTTGTGTCTAAGTCCTAGCCATAGCACATGTCGGGCACTACACTACCCCGCTAGCTACCCAAAAAGATTCCTAAGCAGAGGCAGTAGAATGAACCCAGCGGCACCCAGAAACTACTACAGCCTAGGTGGCTGGCATTACAAACCCATTTCTTGGCGGAAACTACAAACACTGTCGGTAGTAAAAGATATTTTGGGTTTCGAGTTAAGGGAGACCAGGCTTTGCTACCCAACATGACCGAAGATTTCAATGATTTTCTGTAGCACCAACCGCAAACACGGAATGTTTACAGCGGGGATGAGCTAGCAGAGCCGATCCTGGTGCCCTCTAAAAACCAGCCTAAGAAAAATTTTCGAATATTCCGCTTCTCCTTGTAAAAAGTCGGGAGTGGCTGCAGGGGTGTGTACAGAAGGAGCCGCGTCAGCCGCCCCGTGGCTGGCTCCGAGTGACATCCTGTGAAGATGCTTTGGCCACTACTGCCCTTTCCCGAGAAAAGTTCTAGGATCAAACCATACAGCAGGCATCAAGCCCTATAACCCACAACCTAGCCCTAGATGGTTCCAATGCCATATGTATCATGATATTATCATACCCAGCAATACCAATTCCCTCCCTCCCCCGCAGCCATAAAAGCACACACTCCCATCACATGCGATCCTCCACCTTCCCCATGCCCATGACCCAACAAATACATATTCAGCACACACACCCTACAAATACCGAAATCATGCCAGATCGACCCATCTACCCCGAAGTCCTCTTCTCCTGGATCTTCGAAAACGTCACTCCGGAGGACCACACCCCCGACAACAAATTTATCATAGATTACGACGGCGGCAACTCAATCTCCATCGGCGCCCCCAATTCTCAGCCTAGAAAAGGTCACAAGGAAACCCTCTTCTGCATCCGCACTCCGAAGACCACTGCCAAGTGTCGCATGGGTGGGTAATGGGGCATATCAGGCTTGGAAGGATAAAAAGGGAGCAGGGAGAGTGATGGGTAGTGAGAAGGTGGGCGATGCCGATAGTATTCTTGTTTCTAAAACCAGAGATGAAAGAGATGAATCCGACACCTCTATTGAGATTAAGGTTGGTCATACTCCGCTTCGCCCTTCTTATGGCGGGACATTGTGCAGATTTATCAGTGAAAATAACCCTTGGAATAGTGGTGATGCTGATACTCCCGCCCCCCGGTTCAGGCCAGATTATTGACGAGAACCTTATCGCCCCTACCGACAGCAAAATGCACGCCCTAGACAACCCGGGGACGTTTTCTACCCGGAAAGCTGCCGCCCCCCATGGAGTATTCAACCAACTCCGGATTTCCAATGCTCCAGGAAGCACTCGCAATGACAATTGTCAATTCACCTTTGGTATGCTCACCGGTGGCATCCGACATCAGCTTTCACTAGCAAACCCTATCTCCCTAGGACCCCACGAGGTTATAATACTATCGTGTTTTCAAAGAGCTAGATCTTAATACATTCGAAAACCGACTTGATTAAGGGCCATCATCAAGCGGCTTATTGTGAAAAATATATATAAAAAGACGCCCGCACTATAGGTTGATGTTCTGGGATGGCTGCGTAATCTAAAAATGTATTTCACAAATGAAAACTCTACACATCCCTGTATCCCCCATTCCCCAAGCCCTGCCAGCCAAGTCAGTCCCGCATCCAAAGCGCCCCTAAATACGCCAGGGGCGTGCAAGGTAATCCTCAGGCTCCAGAGTACTTCCTCCCTGTCAGCCAGCGACACCGTGGACAGCATTCCTTCTATTCGCACGACAAACTGAAGTGCTGTATATGGAGGGAGGTGAGTACGGAAAAGCACCAACGGGCCATAAATATATAAAGAAATTATTAAAAAAAGACCTCCCTCCGGAAAATACGACAAGAAGTGTGAAAGTGGATAAGGTAATTGGAGGAATTCGATGAGTAAATGAGAGGTTCCAGGTAGATGATCCAAATGTTTGACACCCACGATGAATTGTCAATCCGCATGTAAAGAACTGTGTAGCGGGATTAGGAATTTTTGAGTAAGTTTGTTTTATCGCTGGAGATATATAGTAAGTGCGAGAACATTCAGGTTTCGTCCTTGGATATCAAGACCTGCGGGCCCTTTTGAAGGGGGGTTCGGACGGCTCGGACGGCTCGGTGGAAAAGGGTTTTACTAGTTGCAAAGCTGCCGTGTATCGGGGAATTAAATGCATCCACCCTCGCAGCAAATTGGCAATTGCCTCATGCCCACCCTGCGCAGCCCACCAGAGCGGTGCTCGGCCACACCAGTCAACTGTGTGGGGGTTGACAGCGTTCCTTTCCAGCAGTGTTCTCACTACCTCCTCATTCCCATGCTCGGCAGCCCACGAGAGCGGTGTCCGGCCATCTTCGCCAGCTGTGTTGGGATCGACGTCGCTCCGTTCCAACAGCATCTTCACAACCCCCCCGTGCCCATACTCGGCAGCCCGTGAGAGCGGTGTTCGACCATATTTGCCAGCTATGTTAGGGTCGACGTCATTCCGTTCCAACAATATCCTCACGATGCCCTCATGCCCATCCCCGGCGGCCCACGAGAGCGATGTTTGGCCATGCTCGTCAGCTGCGTTGGGATCGACATCTCTCCGTTCCAGCAGCATCTCCACGACGTCCTCACACCCATACTCAGCAGCCCACGAGAGCGGTGTTCGGTTATCTTCGCCAGCTGTGTTAGGATCGACGTCGCTCTGTTCTAGGAGCATCCTCACAACCCCCTCATGCCCATACTCGGCAGCCCACGAGAGCGGTGATCGACCACATTTGCTAGTTGTGTTAAGGCCGACGTCGTCTCGTTCCAGCAGTATCCTCACAATGCCCTCATGCCCATCCCCGGCGGCCCACGAGAGCGGTGTTCGGCCATATTCGTCTGCTGTGTTGGGGTCGATGTCTCTCCGTTCCAGCAGCATCTCCACGATCCACTGATTCCCATACCCGGCGGCCCACGAGAGGGGCGTTTGGCCATGTTCGTCAGCTATGTTGGGAACAATGTCTCTTCGTTCCAGAAGCATCTCCACGACTCCCTCAAGCCCACGCTCGGCAGCCCACGAGAGTGGTGTTCGTCCATATTTGTCAGCTGTGTTGGGATTGACGTCACTCCGTTCCAGCAGTACCCTCACCACCCCCTCATGCCCATACTCGGCAGCCCACGAGAGCGGTGTTTGGCTACCTTCGCCAGCTGTGTTGGGATTGACGTCACTCCGTTCCAGCAGCATCTTCACGATACCTTCATGCCCATCCCCGGCGGCCCATGAGAGCGGTGTTCGGCCATGTTCGTCAGCTATGTTCGGATCGACGTCGTTTCGTTCCAGCAGTACCCTCACCACCCCCTCATGCCCATACTCAGCAGCCCACGAGAGCGGTGTTTGGCTACCTTCGCCAGCTGTGTTGGGATTGACGTCACTCCGTTCCAGCAGCATCTTCACGATCTCCTCATGCCCATATTCGGCAGCCCACGAGAGTGGCGTTCGGCCGTATTTGCTAGCTATCTTGGGATCGACGTCGTCTCGTTCCAGCAGTATTCTCATGATGCTCTCATGCCCATACTCAGCAGCCCACGAGAGCGGTGTTCGGCCACGTTCTTCAACTGTGTTGGGATCGACATCGCTCCGTTCCAGCAGCATCTTCACGATACCTTGATGCCCACACTGGACAGCCCACGAGAGCGGTGTTTGGCCATCTTCGTCAGTTGTGTTGGGATCGGCGTCGCTCCGTTCCAGTAGCATCTTCACGATCCCCTCATGCCAATACCCGGCAGCCCACGAGAGCGGTGTTCGGCCATATATGCCAGCTATTTTGGGATCGATGTCGCTCCGTTCCAGCAGCATCCTCACAACTCCCTCATGCCCATACTCAGCAGCCCACGAGAGCGGTGTTCGGCCATGCTCGTCAGCTAGGTTGGGATCGACGTCGCTCCGGTTCAGTAGCATCTTCACAATGCCTTCATGCCCACACTCGACAGCCCACGAGAGCGGTGTTTGGCCATGTTGGTCAGCTGTGTTGGGACCGACGTCGTTCCGTTCCAGCAGCATCTTCACGATGCCCCCATGCCCATATTCGGCAGCCCAAGAGAGCGGTGCTCGTCCATATTTGCCAGCTATGTTGGGATCGACGTCGTTTCGTTCCAGCAGTACCCTCACCACCCCCTCATGCCCATACTCAGCAGCCCACGAGAGCGGTGTTTGGCTACCTTCGCCAGCTGTGTTGGGATTGACGTCACTCCGTTCCAGCAGCATCTTCACGATCTCCTCATGCCCATATTCGGCAGCCCACGAGAGTGGCGTTCGGCCGTATTTGCTAGCTATCTTGGGATCGACGTCGTCTCGTTCCAGCAGTATTCTCATGATGCTCTCATGCCCATACTCAGCAGCCCACGAGAGCGGTGTTCGGCCACGTTCTTCAACTGTGTTGGGATCGACATCGCTCCGTTCCAGCAGCATCTTCACGATACCTTGATGCCCACACTGGACAGCCCACGAGAGCGGTGTTTGGCCATCTTCGTCAGTTGTGTTGGGATCGGCGTCGCTCCGTTCCAGTAGCATCTTCACGATCCCCTCATGCCAATACCCGGCAGCCCACGAGAGCGGTGTTCGGCCATATATGCCAGCTATTTTGGGATCGATGTCGCTCCGTTCCAGCAGCATCCTCACAACTCCCTCATGCCCATACTCAGCAGCCCACGAGAGCGGTGTTCGGCCATGCTCGTCAGCTAGGTTGGGATCGACGTCGCTCCGGTTCAGTAGCATCTTCACAATGCCTTCATGCCCACACTCGACAGCCCACGAGAGCGGTGTTTGGCCATGTTGGTCAGCTGTGTTGGGACCGACGTCGTTCCGTTCCAGCAGCATCTTCACGATGCCCCCATGCCCATATTCGGCAGCCCAAGAGAGCGGCGTTCGGCCATATTTGCCAGCTATTTTGGGATCGATGTCGCTCCGTTCCAGCAGCATCCTCACGACACCCTCATGCCCATCCCCGGCAGCCCACGAGAGTGGTGTCCGGCCATGTCCGTCAGTCGTGTTGGGATTGGCGTCACTCTGTTCCAGCAGGGCCCCCACGACCCCCAAGTGCCCCCTCCTAGCCGCCCAGCCTAGTGCTGTATTACCATGGATATCAGTTGCCTGAACATCCCATTTCTCCATCCTCAATAAAGCGACCATCATCTCCGGCAATCCGAGGTATGCGGCACCGTGGAGCCCCGTAAATCCTCGAGGGCAGTCCCCCCGGTCAAACGGTCGATCCCACCAAAAACCCACACAACACAACAATAGCATCTTCGATGATATGTGCCGATCGTATCCATCCAGCAGTTTCAAGGCAAGCGATTTCACAGTTTCCGTAGTTTCCCGCCTAGCATGTGTACCCCAGTGACAAGAAGCATATTCGACAAAAGCGAAACTTTGCGGGACAGAGCGGAGAGCAGGCGAAATGGCCCTGACCTGCGTAAAGTTGAGGTAGGTCAAACAGACCTCGGCAATCATCGAGTTGGGGTTAAGGAACAGGTTGGGGTCACGATATAGGTACTCTTGTAGGGTGTAGTGAACGAGGCGGATGGTAGACGAGGACTTCTCAACCGTGACAAGCCCGAGGGAACATGCTAGAAGTGTTTCTATCCGAGGAATATTCCGAATATTCAAGTCGCTAGATCCTTCTTCAACCCCCAGGGCGTGACATAACTCGTCGACACGCAACGGCCGCTCCGAATGAGATACCCACATCAAAACCTGCATCCCGAGTTTTGATCTACTTCTAGCCTGCGCCTGCACTCGTGATAAAGTTGCCGCATAAACGTCGCCTAGACCATCCCCTTTTGTCATCTCGTCCAGCTTTCTTTTTCTCCGATGAATAGTCAGCTCGCTCAGGATTGCATCAATGTTTAGAGAAACGAGGAGGAAACTAGAAAATATTGTTAGTGAATAATACCTCACACTGGTGCTTGATATTCTCGCTTACACTTCTGCGACCTTCTCTGGAATCACTCTCATAATATCCGCCCGTAATTCATCGTCCATTACATCAGGATCAGTATCACTATCCAGCCTCATCTCCAGATAGCTCCTAATATCATCCCGCCTCGGACTAACAGGTATCCTAACAACTTTGCAAAAATATTTCATCATTTCGTCTCCAACATGGGGCCTCCCAGTAAGAAATAGTCGCATGTTTGCTGACACCCGAACGATTTCTCGCAGTGACTCGAGGAGCTCTCGTCGGTGCTTCGGGGTGGATTCGTCTAAGGCGTCGATGCATATAAATACCCGCGGTAACGCTGTAACGGCCCTCTTCATAATCTCTACGATATCAGGAAGTCGGAGACCTCGGCCGCCAAACTCTTTTTTCGCCTTCTGAAAAGCCTCCCGTATATGCTCGGGGATTTCCCCTCTGCTGACAAGCTGCTTGAGTATGGCACCCAACATACTTGTGGTGGACTGCTCCTGTTGAGAAAGGAAATCGCAGTAGAGCCCTACCACAGCAATGTCTTTTCCTCCAGCCTCATCGCACAGCCTATCAATCACCAGGGAGCTATTATTTGATGATCGTCAGTGACACCTGCATTTTCTCTACCCACGAAGTCATTCTACCTCAGATAGGTTTTCCCCACTCCCGGATTTCCGTCACAGAACAGCACAGGCTCAACGCAACCATCTTCTGCACCACTCCATTCCCTGAACTCGTTGGTTTCTAGAACCCAGTTTCCTATGCCATCGAGTCGGTTGACTCGCACACCTTGGTGCCTTTGCTGTGGCTCAAGTGGCGATAGCCACTGTAGAATTTGGCGTCCCTCGGGGTCTCTCTCCGTATTGAAGTTGACGATATTGTTGAACGAGTTCTTGTTGAACGAACCGATACTGGCCGTGAACTGCGGGTGTTCTGACGACATCTGTGCCATAGTCTATTGTTCGAATTCTCTTTTTTTGTAGGAGAGAGAAGGATTGTGCGAAGAGGAATCTGGCTTCTCTCGGAGTTCTAGGAGGGGGTAAATAACTTAGCAAGGAGGCGGGAGCTGATCAGGCTCTCGGGTTGCACAAGTTTGTGTTGGCCCACCCATTGCGAATTCTGCCTGAAGATCACACCTCGATCCTCGAGCGAAAGAAATATTAACTACAATCATCAAACGTTTGAATTAAAAAATGCCGTTCACCAGCATTACGTCCAAAGCCCACAATTCACAATACTATCGAGTACAGTTTCCGTTATTTGCCATACTTGTACCAGTACATACAGTAGCAATGCTTATCATTTCCCCCTCCCTACCGTAAGCCTCTCCCGCCTTCCGCGTCACACCTACTTTTACCTCCAATGAGCGAAGCGAAACAGCAGGGCAACCGGATAGTTCCCCGCCGAGCAGCGCTACGGTGAATATAATGATCACTTCCATGGAAGGAATCGATAACCCTATTCGTATGGCTGAATACTGGTACCGTATCAGTATCACTTACTAGACCACCCACACCGCTGTGGCCACTTTTATTTTTTGCACTTTTGTTCATAAATACCGCTGCACCAACCACCCCGCATGCAGTACTCGTAGTTTTCTGACGTTTGTGAACACGACTACTATTGCATACCACCAAAATCCTGAGGCTCTGGTTGATTTTTTTCTGCCCGTATGCAAATAGCAGTCGTGTTCACAAGCGTCAGAAAATTACGAGTAGGCTAAATCCACCATCGAGTGACCTTGTATGATCCTCCGTTACTCGGATACCAGGGTTAGTCCGCGAACACCAGGATTTATTCTGAGCATGAGCTAAAGTGGCAAATATCCAATAGAAACCGTGAATAGATAGTTCAACCAATAGTAAAGCAGAAAGCGTTCGAGGAATTCTTCTGGTTTTCAACCCACACCCCTTAGTGCGTGCGCTATTCCCAATATCGTCGTTTGTCAGCCTTGTGTTCGCGGACTAGCCCTGGTATCCGAGTACTACTAATGAACCGCCGCCAAGGGCTTGTTCGGCACGCCGTGACTTTTTTGTAATGTTCATGGCTGGGTATCATATAGAACTTTCAAATTACGATTTGGGAAACTCTATAATAACATCATGACATTGTGTGCAAATATCCAGGGCCACAAAAACTTTGCCCCGTACCCTGAAGCACTTTGTTATCATGATATAATATTATTATAGTAAACGCCAAGTGAGCCTTGAGGTCCTCACAGTTAGCCCCGAATTATAATTTAGAAAGCGAAAAATTGCAGTAACGTCTAGCAAAGGCTTGTTTTCAAACCGCAACCCCAAACTATAATTTCACACCACGGCTATCTCAAATCAAGGGTCAAGGTGTGCCAAACATACTCTACACAATTCAAGCACACCGGGAGAGTAAACCAGGGCTTAGAATCTAACAGCGACGCACGTCGAGAACTCCCACAGAGCCCATAAACTCAAATCTGCAAAGACAGATATGTGTGCATTCGTCCAGCACAGTCTGCATAAACCCATGATACTCACATGGCTTGGGCAGCCAACCCGAAGGCGTCACAGATTCGTCCCCTCTTCCAAGCTGCAGTGCCATTGCGAGCTCAGAGGCAACCATGCACAGTACTTGAGTAGTGCTTGGATTGCGGAGGTGGAGAGAAAGGGATAGACAAGCAACTATATGCCCGTAGAATATTGTGTCATAATTGCGAAGAGTGAGAAGTCATGACACCAGCGAGTAAGAACCTACAATTTTCTATGATACAAACCAACCACCTAGTGCCGCGCAACCGCCATCAATTCCTTAAATACCGACACGTAGGAGAAACCGACGCCGTTGCCCAACAGTATGTCATACAAGGTCTACTCTATCCTCTCCTCTCCTAGTGGTAGACTAGCCATTGCCACAGCCCAGGCTAGTTCGCTACGCGACGAAAAAAAATACCCCACCAAAACAATCCGAATCTCAGAAGTCATATTATTTATTACCCCTGAACCGGGAAAAGGTATCATACTGGGTACCACCGAAACAAGCTCGGTTCTCACAAGTACGTACACACTATGGCGGAAATCCCCCCATCCCAAAGTGTACGCGGAACCAGATTAAAACCAGAAAATCACTACCGGTACTACTACTCAGATACACGGTTGATATGTCGCCAATATGGCTATTATGGTATGGTATGATACGATAATAATACTTTCTCACCTCAACCACCACCACCACTAAGTACCGGTATTATACAACTAAAACAACTACCACATCCAATATACCCTCTTCCATATCCACAGGACTGGCCAAAAAAGAAAAACGTCAAGAAATCAACCAGCGCCATCGTAAATGCACGAGAAGGTGAGAGATGAAAGAAAGATAAAGGATAAAGGGTGAAAAAAAATATATGTAGAATGGGGAAGTAAAGTAGTAAGAGAAGCATAATAATAGTAACCGACAATCGCCTACCAGTACAATACAGCAAAGAAAAGGCGCAAAAATAAATCAAAAATATGATAGAACGACAAACCATAACTCCACATCCGTTTCTAAAACATTGGTCTAATAAACACGTCACCGCTCCCCCCGCCTCCACTTGTGCCAGCGCCTCCGCTTGCATTCGCAGACTTGGACCCCTTGTTACCGCCACCACCCCTAGTACTTCGAGAGCCGCCGCCACGCCCTCCCCGGGTGCCAGCTTGTGACGCGCCGCCACCACTACTACCGAGATTCTTCCTTCCACCGGAATGCCTCTTCGAACCCCGAGGTCTTCCTCGACCTCTTCGAACCCGTGTGGTAGACGAGTAGGCCGACTTGCTGCTAGACGCAGTAGCAACCACTTGTGTGCCTTTGACTATTGTTTAGTTAGCATTTTATATTCCCCAAGGTTTATCACGCATGTTAGATTGTTGGGTACCTTGCGCCATGAGGCTCATTTGCAGTTCAGACATTCCAGGAGGTCTAAAGTTTGCTGCGTTTGCTGAGCTTTCTCCTCCTCCTCCTCGGCTGGTTTGGGGGAAGTATGACGATGCTTCGCCTGCATCTTCGCCATAATCTTCGCCGTTATCCCCGTAGTCGTCCTCATCAGAATAGGTTTCTTCATCCTCGTTCGGTACGACCTGAGTGAGATCCGCGTCTTGAAGATTCTCGCGCTTCTCTTCCGCGTACTCCCTTGAGAGCTGAAGGAAATCACCTCCAAAAAGCTTGATCCCCTCTGGAGGGAAGGTGACAGCAGCCTCAAGTGACTTGCGATCTAGAAATTTTCCAAATTAGCAATAGAAAATGACTATGGGACAAATAAACATACCCGTCGGAAGCCTTATCCCGATGGTTCTCATCTGCCTATCCTCCAACACAGATTCAACACGCTCCCAACCCTGACATCGCATGATCTTCGCCCGCAATCTCTTGGCATCCTCCATGAATCTAGTAAGGACATCCTTCTCATACTCTGACAATCTAGCAAGCTCAGGATCCTCTCTGATTGGCCTACCAACCCTATTGGATCCTCTCATAGCAGCACCAGACCTCCCACCCTCCCTCACTGGCATGAACCCAAAGTCGTCCGGCACATCAGGCGGAGGGCCATATTCGTCATCCTCATCATCAACAACAAAACCATCATCCTCGTACCCATTTATGAAATGTCGACTATGTGAATTGGCCTCCTGTGGCCCCCCCGTTCGAGTAAGAGCTTGTCTAGCATTTCGCGGCGGTGACGAAACATTGGTAGACTGCATTTGTAATTCGGAAATTGATCCCGTTACTGTTGTCGAAGAGTACAAGGCAGAGGCTGATGTTTTCTGCTTGTTGGTAGATTTGGACGAGCCTTTTGGGAAGCACATACTCACAACTCTCTTGCCTTTTAAGATTGGCTGGGACCGACGATCATTAAGCTGCGAAAATCGACGTTAGTGTCACAAAATTACCATTACCCAAACCGAATTTACCTTAACATAGCTAACATAGAATCCGGCACCATTCTTGACATGTTCTTCAATTATTGCACCCTCGCCAGCCAAATGATGAAATAACCTCTCGCAGTCACTCCTCACCCAACTCTTCCCAAATCCGTACCCTTGCATCTTCTCGCTTCCCGCATCTTTGTGCGTCTTATTCGCGCTACCTCTGAAAGCGTCCATGCAAAACAACATGGTTTTTTCGTTGGTCTGGCTCACAATTCCCAAAGCAGCCCTCGCGTAATCACTGACGTCCTGGGCCTCGTACTCTATCCCAGACGCACAGTTATCGCAGCTGTTACGGCACTCCTGCTCAGGGAACCTTTCACCAAAATATCGTAGGACTTGTACCCGCCTACATTCTGCCTTGTTTTCACAGTATTGCACCACCATTTGCAACATTTCCCTCTGCCTGCGCTTCTGATCGTGACTCCCTTCTCCGTCCTTGATCATCCGGTACAGGGTTGAGGTATCCGGATAGGCGTAGAACAAGAAGCACCCACTGGGTAAACCATCTCTCCCGGCACGCCCAGTCTCTTGATAATAGCCCTCCAAACTCTTGGGAATCGTATGATGAATGACGAATCTCACATCAGGCTTATCAATTCCCATTCCGAAAGCAATAGTAGCAACGATAACATTGAACCTCCTCGCCTGCCAATCCTTCTGCAATCGAATCTTCTCATCCGCTTGGAGCTTTGCGTGAAAGTGCTGAGCCCGTATACCACGCATCCTCAGTTTCTCAGCAGTTTGTTCGCAGTTTTGGCGTGAAAGACAGTAAATGATCCCGGTTTTATTGGCATACTCGGGTCGTTGGCAAATTTCGACTATGTCGTCCAGAACATTCTTCGTCTTGGGTGAAACCTGATAGTTCAAATTCGGTCGATTGAAGCTCTGTGTAAAAGTCTTCGCTCGTGGCATATCCAGATTCAATTGAACATCCATTCGCACTTTTTCGGTGGCTGTCGCAGTCAAGGCGACCCAAGGAACACCGGGATACTTCGACTTCAAGTTACCCAACGTCTTGTAATCGGGTCTAAAGTCATGCCCCCATTGAGAAACACAATGGGCTTCATCAACCACAATTCTTGCCAATTTGCCTCTTCTGTGCAAGTTGAGAAGTGTATTAACCATTTTGTCGCTCTTGGCAATCATTTCCGGAGTTATGTAGAGCAACTGGACCATCTCTTCAACATCCTCATGATACAAGGAGTCGTAGAGTAGCCGACGTTGGTCTTCGCCGATTTCCCCATTGATGAAGAAAGCCATAATATTCAACTTTTGAAGATGGTCAACTTGGTCCTGCATTAGTGACAGCAGTGGAGAAATCACGATAGTAATGCCGTGCGTCTTTCCGGATCTTATGATAGCCGGGAGTTGATAGATGAGCGATTTTCCTCCCCCAGTTGGCATAAGTACAAAGACATCATCGCCAGCCAATGTTGCATTAATAGCCTCAAGTTGGTTGTTCCGGAACCCCTTAAGATTGAAACGGCGCCTTAGAGCATCAGCGACATCACGAGACCATCTATGCCTCATTGCTGGATCGTTCATATCCACGGTTAAAGACCTTTGGACATGCATTCTTGCGCCTGCCTGTAATTGAGCTACCTGGGTATGCCTCATCTGCTGCGGCTTCCCCAGAACTTGATTTATGTTTTTCATAGGCGGTGAGTTAGCAGCCGTGCTGGCTAACGGCTGCCTAAGCTTCGGCCCTCGGACGGCAGTGACCTCGGGCTCATCATCACTTATCATGATGCCGAAATCGGCTGCATCTATATCGCTACCATAATCCTCATCACTCTGTATCGCCGGCGCTGGAGCTTCACCAAATTCTTCTTCCCAGTCTTCAGGAGGTTCCATCGGTGGAGGCGATTCCAGAGGCCTCATAGAAGGCACATTGTAAGGTCTAGCTTGCGGCGGCGGAGAGGAAATGGTCATAGTAAATTGGTCATCGGAACCTTGACTCTTCTTTGGATGAGCCTGTGGGTGCCAGCCCTCCAGTTTTGATGTATTCCGAGGTTGGTCATGCGACTTCTGCCCTCCAGGCGGACTTCCAGCAGCAAATTGAGTCTGTTGGACGATCTGAATCCCACCAATGCGCCCCCCTCCAGGATCACCATCCTCTAGTTGAACTTTCTGTCCTTTCTTTCGGGTTGGTGTTTCAGGCACAAGCGTGGCCTCCGTATGAGCGGCCCGCTTTCTGGATGGGGAAGGTGATTCGTATGAATAATCCCGAACAGACGCACCCTCATACATTTCCGTGTCACTGGTTTCCAACTCCTTGATTCGAGCCTCGTACAGTGCAATCTTTTCCCGTACAGCAGAGTTCTGCTGTGTAAGATCTTGCGGAGGAGTTCTACCCTGATTAAAAAATTCGACCATCCGGTTTGCATTATCGAACCCTTGAGCTTTGAGAGATTCCAGCATGTTTTTTAACCGGGTTAGATTGAGCCCCTCAAAGTTGCCTTCGTCGGTGCTTCTCTTCGCCTTTTTTGATTTTTCGGAACGGGGAGTTGGTGGTATTGGGGATTCAGGACGCTTGCTCTTCTTAAGAGGGCTAGGCGGCCTTAATCTTGTAGGAGAATCTTTCTGGAGAGGAGACGGTTGCTTAACACCATTCCGCCGTCGAGGTGATCTCGGTTCCCGGTTATTGGAGACAATATCGGACCCTCTGTAGTTAAAACTTGAGCCCATTTGATCCACAACTTCACCAAAGTCTACATCACCCAATCCATAGTCGTCGTCCTCCTCCTCCTCGCGCTCCTCCTCTCCCTCCTGAGGACCAAGCGCCTTGCGGCCCGCCAGCTCTGCTACGCCGTCACCGCCAACCTCAACAATCCCAGGTTCCGGTCCGCATCCATCACTGTCGTCCTCACTATCCGAGTTCGGAATAACCCGTCGCCTATCTCGACGGCTTCCAGCAGCAGGCACTGCCCCACACTTTCTAGTGATCTTCACAGTCCTCTTCTTGCTATGGGTAATTACTTCCTCCTCCTCTTCCTCCCGCTCCTCTGTGATCTCAAGCTGTGCGGACGCAGAGCTACTTGGCGTCGTAAGGCGAGTTGTAGACCTGGATACGACAGGTTTTTCCGAGAACTTAACGACAGGTCTTGGTGAAGATCGTTGGCGGGGTATGGGAGAGTTTCGATTGCTAAGATCTGGATATGGTGACTCCCGTAATTGAGGTTGAGCAGGTGAATAAGGAGGCGGTGGTTCGTCGTCAAAAATTGGGTGGGGCACCGGCGAACAATGCTGTCTACTCGAGTCGTCCTCCGGAACCTCAATCCTATCCCTGGAGGACCGAACACCACCAACCCGGGCACTACTCCCTCTATCAACCCTTGGCACCTTTGTAACGACAGGAGCAGGTAGCATTTCCCCAGATGACATAATATCCCTCTGAAACTCATCGCTATTTCTCTTTTTCCGGCGTGTTTGAGCCACCTCATCCGCTCTCCGTGATCCCTCGTGAAACAACCATTCAACTTCATTCCCAGGCGAGCCGTAATCTTCTTCTGGAATGTCATCCTCCATAGGCCGGGGCGTGGGTCTCTTTGTTCTGGTAGCAGTTGATCTCAAACGGGCAGAGGAATCTCGAGTATCAAGCGGGGGTTCATGCCCCGTTTTTCCCGAACTTCCCGAACTTCGTGGAGGTTCAGATGTAGTGATTTGAGGAAGTGGGACACCTTCATCACCTTCACTAGTCAAATCGATAGTATCCACATCCAACAATATGGGCTCCGCACGAGAAGAAGTTGCTGGGGCTCTCCTCCGAGCGGTCAATGCAGTGGCGGTGAGATCTAGAATGAGCACGCTAAGATTAGCAAACCACCGAGACGATTACTCCGGTACCAGGAATTCAGTACCATTTGTTGCTGCAGGGGTGGGATACGCGTTGTTTGCTTCATCCCCAGGTTTTCTCCCAAACCCAGGCGTTCGCGTCGTTATATCCAACGGTGGTGGCACCGTCGATTCCTGACCATATGGCGGAGCGCCCCCAGCCTTTGGCCGGCTCGGAAGTTTGTTCCTTCGAGTAGTAACGAAGGGTTCGAGTTGCAAGAACGGCATATCCCCACCCTCAACCCCGCGAGGATTCTCTTGATGGGCAGACAATGGCAAAGGCGGAGGCGGTAAGCCACGTTCACGGACAAGCGCAGGAGGCATTGTGGAAGAAGCTGGGGTAGAAGTTGCTGCGGGTGTTGGGGGGAGAGCTAAAGGAGGCAAAAGTGCATTGCCGCCGTTCGTACGAGGAGGTGGTACTTGTGGGCTTTCTCGTCGAAACCAAGTGAGGTGTAGCCCGAGATTATTTTTTGTGGTCATAGAGGAGGAAGGACGGACGGCTGTCGAAGCATCACTCTATATCTTGACAAGAACAGGCAGCCGAGAACCAGGGACAAGGTGGTGGTCGCTAGGCGAAAGGAGACGATGCGATTGTCACTCGTAGCACAGGTACGGTACTCGAGCTGGGTTGTGGGTTTGGGGTGGGGGGAAGACGCGTCTGTGATTAAAGCGATTACCAATGATTAACTTGTGGTATGTATCGCGTCGTCAATCCCCCAATACCAGTTCTGACACTGGATCACGTGGGAACAGTTTTCTCCTGCTCCTTCCTTAAACGCCAAATCTTGGCAAAAAACCGGTGGCAAAGGACAGCTTATTAACCTGCTAATGCAGTTGTGGTGCAAAAAGCAGTCCAGTTAATGGTCTTCACTTTCATTGGATAGGGAACCCTTTTCGCGCGTGGTGGCCCCCTCGGAGTTCCTGTCACACCGAACTGTGACTACGACAACAATAAGCACGGTAACAACGCACCGGCACAACTTAAAGACGGCCCTCGATACAGCAATGACTCCGAAATCGAAGAACACCGACCATATCCGCCAGAAAGAGAGCACAAATCAATGCGTAAAAAGCAAAACCAACACGAGGAGTCGGCCCTGCCTTCAGCCTCTACCTGTATTCCAGCACTTTGAGTCAACAAGAGTGTACCGTACTGTACTTTAAGTACCGGTACACCCGAATAATCCGAGATCCAGCAGTTTGTCCACCACCACCATACAAAAAGAACAAACAACCCAAAGCATTGGAAGGCACCGGTATCATAACTAAAATGAAGCAAAATGAAGCCGAACCGAACCCACTTAATGTACGAGTACACAAGTGACTAAAATAGATCAACCCTCTGAAATCCCAAAGAAGAGCTGTAAAATTAGGAAACGAAGCGCACAAAAGTGCCATGGCAAGGCAACATGATACGGTAGTAGCTATCTTACTCTTTCGGTTCAACATTCTTTGACACTGGGGGGTACTCCCAAGGCAAATTTGTATGCGCAGGCTTCCGCTGCCCCTCGCTTGTCCCAATACTTGACCCTCACCCCTACCGATAGTACAAGTTAAGGGTTACAATTCCGGTTCTATGATACATGGATCTCCCCATTCATTTAAAATCTCAATGGGTGGGCAGAAGCAGTGTTTTCACATAACGGTGGGTTGAGCATCCCAATTCTAAAAATTTCCTGTAGTTGGAGGAATATTCAGGTTTTCTTCCTCTAAACTACTGCCCTCTCACCATTCCCCTTGTCCTCTACCGCTGCCCAATTCAAAGCAATCATAACCTAACCGGTTGATCAGAGTTCTGGATGCAAATAATCAGTAGACTTGGGAATACCGATAAGAGGCGGAGGGGAGATTTATGACCCTATTGATACTATATTTGGTCCAAAAGGCTCAAGCCTAACGTGCTCAAATCACGAGGTGTCACTCGAAACGAAGTTTAACCAATATCTGGGTTTCACCTTACCTAATCTATGCTGGCGGCAGGCTGGCAACCCAAAACGCGTCAACCCGTCGGTGACTTAGAATTAAGCCAAAACACTCAACAAAGCCGCATAAACCTGGATTGGTGGAGGCTCCCGTTATATAACGGATGAAAAATCGTGAAGCAAAGCCTCGGTCTTATCCACCCCATCACCCGCTACGCTAAACACCGCAATGGCCTCTAGGTTCCCTCCAACCCCCCTGGCAGATATATCCACTCTCCGCCGTTGCGCCCTAATCTCGCATATCGAGGCCTACAATCGGGCTTCAAACCTCCCCTCACAAACCCAGGAATCCCACCTCTCGCAGCGAACCGAGTATGAAGCTTCGCTTGTACAAGCTACGACGGAGCTACGTAGGCGGTTGATGGATGAGGAGATGGCGCTTTCGGAGGTTTGCATCATGTTTTTGTTTTTTATGCCAAGTATGAGAGGGGCGTGCAGGACTTATAACGGGGGTGGGATTTAGCTGAGTTCACAAATCACAATACCCGACGATGCAGCGTCCCAAGAATCACCGCATAGGAAGCTGCGTAGGTTGAAAGCGGAGAAAGAAGCGTATGACATGGGATTTCAGACGATAGATTACTTGCCCGGTCGGGACTCGCCCTTAAATATTTTACTTGCGTATCGGAACGTGGCTAGAGTGATTGAGCAGACAAAGGTTGCTATCCCTATTGTCGATGAACGACTGAGATCGGTTCAGATACAGATAGAGGCCGAGGAAGGCAATCTAAAGGAGCAGAATAAGCTCACTGAAGCACTGAGGAAGAGGATTGGGGAGCTGGAGGAGGAAGAGCAAAGGATTGAGGTGGGGGTTGTACATGATGATGCTATCAAGGCGATGGATAAGAAGCGGAAGGAGTTATTGAAGAGGACGTCAAAGTTGTTGAGAGAGTTATTGGCGTTCTTGAAGGGTGGGGGACTGGCAAGAATGCTGGCAGCCGAGGATATGGGCGGGCCGGTGGTGGGAGAAGACTTGGAGGTCACGCTCGAGACTGGTTTTGATAAACGAGGGAAGGCGAGGAAAGGGGAAAGGAGAATCGATGATATGTGGGGACAGGGAGAGGTTGGACTGGAAGAAAGTATGGTGGAAGAGTTTAAGACTCTATTGGAGGTTTGTGGGATCGGGCGATTGATTAAATGGGGGGTTGCTAATAGTGATTAGGAGCTGATGAATGCATCTTTGGAGACTACGCAGTATGTGAATCTCAAGAAGGATGGGGCCGCAGCGAGATTCTTAGTCAGGGCGAAAGTTGCCGTATATCATCCAAAAGATGCTAGGAAACTGAAACTACTGGACTTTGGTAGTACGGTCGAAGATGGATGAGGGAGAGGAGGAGGAGGATAATCGCTGTTCATGTGCTGTACAATTAACTTCAAAGCAATTTAGTCTAAATGAATATCGTAGTTAATACCCAACTCACTGCTACCATCGGCTGGTATCCGGTAGGCTGAATAGCCCTGAATTGGGTTCTAGCAAGATTCCGGTTGAGCTTCTTGACTTTTGAGTGGCTTTAGTTTGGGTTAAAAGGTTATGTGATATTGTGGTTTTCCGAAAGGTTGCGAAAGGAGCCCACAGCTTTCCCAGCTTTTTTTTCAGAGCTTGATTGCGCAATAGTATCCACCATGGGCCGTACTAAGAACTTCGCTCTGAAGAATCAGATATACTGTGGATTCTCGGGCTCAGTGGCTTGCCAAGTTCTAATTAAACAGAGCTCTGAAAAAAAAAAGGATTCGCAACCTTTTGTCCAGCGAGTTTTTCGCAACCTTTACGAAAAGCACAATAAGTTACGTGCAATGTAAACGATACGAGAGGCTCGGAAGTAATCATCCTTTCGAGTGCTGAGTCGTGGGTGGTGGTAGTATGATGGGTGGGGTCTAAGTCTTGGCGCAAACTCTCCAGAAAGCTCATCTAAATCACTCCTGAGGTCCAAACAAATTGCGGGAGCACAACCGACCCAAAATGTCCGCAATAACGGCCACACGATGGCTCATCCGCCCAAAAGTTACGCCCCCCACCATCTCCAACCGATCCCGCACCATAACAAACTGGTTCAACTGGGGTAAAGAGCCCCCACCAAAGCAGGCCGTCCCTTCACTCACCGAACTTCTCAAGCAATCCCCTAAAACCAAAGCTCCAGTTGGAACCTTCAACAACCAGCGTGGTGGCCTCGCGGGGTCGTCCATCTTCGGCGATGAATCCACCGAAGTCGCTGCTACAGAATCGAGCATGGGCGCTTTCTCGACTATTCACATCCGCGATCCGAATCGTGAGCACTGGGCGTGGCCGAAGCGAGCAACGGCCAGGGAGGTACGGCGTCGCGGGCGATTGACGAAGAGGGAAATGCTATTACAGACGGAGAAGGAGCACTTGGCCAAGTCACATATGTTCAAGACGTCTGTCAAGAAGTTGGCGCCGATAGCACGGCAGATTCAGGGGAAGAAGATTGAGGATGCAATTATTCAGATGAGGTTTTCGCCGAAGGGAGCTGCTAGGGATGTTCTCGGGCATTTGTATGCTGCCAGGAACGAGTCGGTGGTTAGGAGGAAAATGAATCCAGAGCAGACGTATATTGAGCAGGCGTGGGTTGGGAGGGGGACGTATGGGCGGGATCAGAATCACAGGGCGCGTGGTAGGATCGATATGCTCAGATTACCATATACCAGTTTGTTTGCCCCGCTCGATTTGGGAATATTTTTGTGATCGAGGCGCTGACCAGTGTTTTTATATAGGCATTACTGTGGTTCTGAAGGAGCAGATTACGAGAGATAGGATTGCGAAGGAGAAGGAAGAGAAGAGGTTACGGAAGAAACCTTGGGAGCAATTACCCAGCAGACCTCTTGTTGGCCAGACACAGTACTACAGATGGTAGTATCTTGTGCAGTGGGCAGTATTATACCCAGCACGATTGCACAATGTAATCATAGACCGGTGTAAATTTTTTTTTAGAACATTACAGTGCCGAACAGGTTGTAGAATCCCTGCTTCTGTGGCGAACACCTATCAAAAGATGCGGATAGTAGAAAGTGTGTGTGGTGATTGTTAGTTATTTCACGTTGGAAATGATGCCGATGAATTCCAGGTACGGTATCACGTCCAATGAGAGGCTGGACGGACAGATAGGCCCTTACATGAGACAGCAGGGTGGACCTTGGCTCACCTGCGGCTCACATCATAATTTTGGCCCCTCCCCCCCCTCCGCAAATCACATATTTCTCCATGCTCTTCACTCCCCTTCACACCATCTTCCCCCACCACCTCCGTCTTCGCACCATCTCATCTCTACCATCAAAATTTACCGCGACAACAACATTCCAGCCAAAAGCTTATTTTCCATTCAGAATGGCTTCGGGATCTAGAAGGGAGCAGCCGGCTTGGACCCCGCCATCACCTCACGGGGCTCCCCTCCCACCACTTCGCATTCATAATTCACTAACGAAGGAGAAGAACCTGTTTGTTCCTATCGACCCCAGTGGTAGGAAGATTACCTGGTACTGCTGTGGGCCTACAGTTTATGATGCGGGGCATTTGGGTCATGCGCGGAATTATGTCACTACAGATGTCTTGCGGAGGATATTGAGGGATTATTTCGGGTTCGAGGTGCAGTTTGTGCAGAATGTCACGGATGTTGACGATAAGGTCGGATTTTTTTATTTTTTTTCTTCGGATTTTTGGAGCGAGGGTATATGGGACGGCTGAACGGATTGCTAAATTGGTGGGTGAATATAGATTATCCTGAGGGCTCGCCAGCAGCATCTGCTCGAGGAATTTGTCTCTCAGAATTCCTCAATTACTCCGGAAGTTGCGTCTATTGTGTCTGGAGCTTGGGCTGCATATCTGAAGAAGAATACAGCAGCCGGTGACGATGTGACTCCTGGGATCTTTGAAAATTGGGCCACGAGCACTCAAAAGGAGATTATGGGTCTTATTCTTAAAGAGCGAGAGCGGAAGCTTAATCCCTCTTCTAAGGCTGAGGAAGAGGAGGAAGTAATCCTAGACGAAAAGTCTACAAAGCTGAAGATGCACCTCACAACCCTGGACACCGCCTCGCTCGTGCTACAAAATATCCCGGAAGACTCGAAGGATTTTTGGAGTGCAACATCTTCAATCCTACTCCCATATCTAGATTCATTAAATCAGGGCCGGGAATATCCTCCTGAGGTATTTAGCAAACTTACCAGTTACTGGGAGAACCATTTTAATGAAGACATGGCAACACTCAATGTCCTCCCCCCTACAACGGTTACTCGTGTGAGCGAGTTCATCCCCGAGAACGTAGCATTTGTAAAGAAGCTCGTCGATAAAGGATTTGCATATCCCACAGCAGACGGGTCGGTCTACTTTGATATAGCAGCGTATGAAGCCGCCGGCCATCATTATGCCAAGCTTCAGCCATGGAATAGAGGCGATGAGTCCCTGATTGCAGATGGTGAGGGTGCTCTGACATCGGATAAAAGCGCAGCCCCACCAAATACTGTTGAAGTAGGAGAGGAGGGAAAGCAAAAACTACCAACTAGCAAAAAGACACCACAAGATTTCGCTCTATGGAAGGCATTTAAAGCAGAGAAGCCAGGGGAACCAAGCTGGGATAGTCCGTGGGGCAAGGGACGACCTGGATGGCATATCGAGTGCTCGGTCATGTGCTCAGAAGTCTTGGGCGGTCAGGTTGATATTCACTCTGGAGGGATTGACCTTGCGTTCCCGCACCATGACAATGAGATTGCCCAGAGCGAGGCGTATTGGGATGGGTATGTTCTATCTAAAACGTCTAGTTCATCGGAATCCGATAGCGCTGACCATGGGAGATGCTGTGACACCCCCAAAACCGCTGACGGAAAGCACCAATGGGTAAACTACTTCCTCCACATGGGCCATCTATCAATCCACGGCAGTAAAATGTCCAAGAGTTTAAAGAACTTTGTTTCCATCCGTGACGCACTCACCCGCGGGGGATGGACCCCGCGAGGTCTTCGAATAGTCTTCCTATTAGGCGGGTGGAAAGAAGGCATCGAAGTTCGGGAGGGGGTTCTGATGGAGGCTAAGAGCTGGGAGGCCACGATAGCAAAATTCTTCTCCAACGTGAAGGCGCTGATAGCAGAGGAGGAAGAAGAGGAGAAGAGGGGGAACCGATCCAAGCAACTGTTTGGGCCTTTGGAACATGCTATATATAAAGAGTACCCCCTTCTATCTCATCATTAACTCTTTGTGAATCATGCTGATGAGACTAAAAAGCCTCGATACCGCCCGCCAAAACCTCCACGCTGCCCTCTGCGACAACTTTAACACCCCCGCCGCAATGAAAGCCCTGACCGACCTAATCGGCTCGACAAACAAATACATGTCCCAAACCAATTCCCTGGCCGCTGTCAAGGAAATCGCCAGATGGGTCACGCGGATTGTGGCAATCTTCGGCCTGGACTCGACCGGCACTCCGAACGGCTCTGATCGCATCGGCTGGGCGGACTCCACCTCCACCACCACCACCTCCTCTTCCACAGGCGCGGAAGACATCATGCTACCGTACCTCCGCACCCTCTCTACGTTCCGCGACAACGTCCGCACCCTGGCTATCTCAAGCCCCAAGGACACCATCTCGAAGGACCTCTTACTGCTTTCAGACCGCCTCCGCGATTATGACTTGGCAAACCTGGGCGTTGCGCTCGACGACAGAGACTCAGCCAAAGGCGTGCCGGCACTTATTAAATTCGTCCCGGCGGAGGAACTCATAGCGGCACGGGAGGAAAAGGAGCGTCGCGGCGCCGAGAAAGAGAGGAAGAAGGAAGAGGCAAGACTTAAGAAGGAAGAAGAAGATAGGAGGAGGGAGGAATTGGCGAAGGTCAGCCCCTTGGAGATGTTCAAGACGGGTAACTACTCAGAATGGGATGAAAAGGGGATTCCTACGAAGGATAAGGAAGGAGTGGAAATTACGAAGAGTGGGAGGAAATCGCTGGTTAAGGCTTGGGAAAAGCAGAAGAAGCTGCATGAGGGGTGGTTGAAGGCAAAGGGCGGCGCAGCTTGAGTGGGAAAGGTTTGGGGGCGAGTGATTGGTTGTGAGGGGTTTCTTTCTTTCTTCAATTCTTTTAGGATTGTGGAGGTGGATTGTCTCTCTAGGTATTGACTGGGTAAACCCGGACGTCGTGGGTGTGGTTAGTTAGAATATATATTTTGTGTTGTGTTCTACATATCGTGATTCATTGAAGGTAGAAGATAATGTACTCGGGAACTGTGCTAGTACAAATAACTAACTGTCTTGATATCATACACCCAGTAACCCACCACATTGTCCGCGCCACCCACCCATCCCATCCCAACCGCACCATACCGCACCAGCCAGCCAGTCAATCCGCGTCACGCCCTTGAGTACAAACTTCGGATAAGACCCCGGAGAAAAAAAAGGATAAAAAAGGGCTGAAAACAAACGGAGCTCTATTATAGCCTTTAGGGGGGAGCAGGTATCATAATGTCGCAAGAAAAAAGCGCAAGAAAAAAAGAACAAGGCCTCAATAAAATCTACAAGAAGCATCTTCTCCCCCCTCAACATCTAAGATCAATCCCAGCTCTCTTCTCCCCTTCTCTAACCTCAAACATAATTTGCACAGCCATAAACAGCGCCGTGCACGCAAGAAGAACGAACCCGAATCCCTCCCAACTCCCCAACACGCCGCGCATCAGATCCCTAACGCCCTCAACACCAATGGCAAATCCAACAAGGTTCGCCCCCATCATCATAAGCACGTTCCCAACAGCACCGAGGCCAGAAAGGTACTTATACGCCCTCTCCCGCCCCTCAAATCGTCGCTTGGGGAACACCTTCCGGCAAACCAGTTCCGGCATGACGAACAGTACTACAAGCCAGCCCCATGCAAGGAGTTTAAAGCTGAGGTCGTGCCAGAGTGCGACGAAGGTGAAGACAACCACCATGTTTACGATGGGCCGACTCGCGCCGCCGAAGGGGATGTATATGTAGCGCACGATCCAGCGGTTGAAACTACGGTGCCAGGCGCGCCAGAAGGCAAGCGCTGAGTAGTTGTTGCTCATGCAGCGCAACATGTTCTCCGGCGGGTCCACGTGGTCCACTAGTGCCCAGAGGCGGAAGAAGCGCCAGGGGATGAGCAGTTTGAGCCAGATGATGTGCAGGTTGAAGTATCCGATCATGGAGAGTTGGAAGGGCGTATCAGAGGACCAGGAGCCATAGTCGTGTCCGGTTTTGCTGATTGCGACGACATAGAGGTAGTGGAGGACTAGCTCCATTGTTAGGATGGAGGAGAGGAGGCGGAGGCCGTATTTTATCACAAGGGTTGGGGAGGTGGTTGGTTGGGGGTAGCGTTGCTGGGAGCATGACTGTTAGTGATCATCGGGGAGGGAGGGGAGAGGGAGGGGGTACCTGGTGAACGTAATCGTTGAAGGTGATGATTGGCCCCGCGAGGTATAACGGCGAGTATAAAACGTACGCAAGGTAATTGAAGAATCCATAGTCTTCCATGGCGGCTGGTGTATCGATCCTATCCCGCTCGCTGATATTTGTAGGGTCCAGGAGTTTTTTCTTTTGCTCGAGAATCAGTCGGGCGCCCTGAGTTTCTGCATCATTTGAGGAATCTTCCTCTATTTCCGCCTCCCCTTTCCCGTCTGCTCTTTCGACGTCTCTTCTTCCTATAAGACTACGTACCTCCAAAACACTTCCCTCATCTCTTCCAGCAACCACATCGCCTGCTTCCTCCAGTCGCTTGGCGGCCCAGTAGTGATCCATGTTGTAAGAAATAAGTCGTAAAACTGTAATATTGAAGCCAATTTCCCAGCGCGGGAGTAACCCCCCACTGAGGAAGTGATCCATCGCATACCCGACCCCAGCGCCTTCTCCAGCAATCAGCCATGGGAGGATGAGGCGGAAGTGGTAACCCTCAAAGTACTCATTCGCAAAAAGAACACCAATGTTGAATCCCCAAGTCAAGATTGGTACAAAAATAGAGCTGGGATGAAAGAACGAGATGAGCCAGTTCGCGATGAGGATAACAAGGATCTTGATGATACTGAGCGAGTGTAGCGCCGTAAGGAATATAACTGCGAACAAGATGTCAAAGTACTTTCGTCGGTTGATGTTGTGCGATGGGCGATACGAGGAATTGTGTGGTGGGGTGGGAAATAGTGTGGAGAAGAGCGCATTGAAGCCGCGGCGCAAGAGGAAATGGCCTGCGAGAACTCCCGCGAGGATGGGTATGTTGTCGCGGAAATTGGAGTACTGCTGGTCGGAATTATCCACTTTTCGCCCAGGGATCCAGCCAGGAGAAAGAAGGGGCTCGAATTTAGGGTAATTGGGATGCGATTCTGTTTCATGTAGTCTTTCAGCAGTAGCTCCTAGGGTTGAGATGGGAAAATGTTTCTTTGAAGGAGGCGCACACCTTTACTTATATCATACGTGGTCTTGAACATTAAGATTACAGCTATTCCCACGCCGATAGTGTATAACCAGAGCTCGGGGGTGCCCCATTTCGACGGCGAGGACTCCTTGCGTAATTTTTGGCTACGTGAACTCTCGCCATTGCGTGAGGTTCCTGCTAAAGATGGAGCGGCGGGGTTTTTAGGAGGGGAGGAGGACCGTGGTGTATTCGCAGTCAAGCGAGAGTCGAGTGTGTCTAGTGAGAAGATGGAGTGGATAGTGGAAAAACGCAGCATGACTGCTATTGGCCGTGCAGGTCCAACAAAACTGGTTGCTGCTCAAAAGGGAGTATGGAAGGGAGAGAGGTGGAAAACTCTCCCTCTTGGTATGGTATGTAGAAATGAGGAATAAAGGGAGAACTCAAACGAGGCTATTTATATACTTTGTCGCTTAAAGAGTGAATGCTCGGGAAGGTGACGGCTTCAAGGAGGGAGAGGGCGCCCCAATGCAATATTTAAAAGGAAGGGAAGGTAAGAGAAGTGGTTCGGAGGGATGGTTACAGTTATTGCAAGTTCTGCAAGTTATGGTATTGACGCCGAGGCTCACTATGGCTCTGTGAGTTCTGGGATGTTCGGAGCCTGGGGTTGAGCTGAACACGAGAGATGGGCTCAGGGGTAGAAGACGTGATCTACCGTAATGAGATTCAGCTCACGGTAATCTAATCTGATAATCTAACCCCACATTACGAGATGGCTTTCGCGCAACAACACGAAAATAAATCCCAAGCCTGGTTTTCCTCACTGCCCAAAGTTTGCCCATTCCAGAAACCTGTTCTCCCTCCGTAGGGGACGGTACACAAGACCTACTCCACTAACTACCATCCCTTAAAACAACAACACAAAATATCTCTCTCCTTTACCGATACCTTCCACCTCGGGTGCTTATATTATCCCAATTCTTGTAACCATCATGTCGGGACTGCAGCCTGTCTTACCTTCGAATCAAGCTCCCTCGACTTTCGAGTATGGTGGAGGTGGCGCCCCTTTGCGTCCTAGCTTCCACGCCAGCGCCATTCGCTAATTCCTCAATTTCACAGATGAGATTTCAGCAATAGTTCTCGATCCGGGTACTGCCTGGATTCGCGCGGGGTTCGCGGGCGAGGACACTCCAAAGTCTGTTATTCCTAGCGATTACGGTGTACTCGAAGAGGCCGGCGAGAATGGAGGGAAAAAGTATTTCATTGGCGACAACGACGTCCACTCAATACGGCCAGGCATGGAAGTCAAGAACCCGATGAGCGATGGAATAGGTGTGTAGTCTGCTCCCCTCCCCTCCGGTGTGTGGGGCTCGGTTAATGCGCGCACAATCTGAATGCCTCGGATGCCAGGGCCCCGAAAGAGCACATAATATCGCTAATACTTGGATAGTTGCCGACTGGGAGGCTGCGACTATACTCTGGCGTGAAGCAATCACCCCACGTTTGACTACAGCACTTTCTGAGCATCCCCTACTGATGACCGAACCGTCATGGAACCCTCCTAAGAATCGGGAAAAGACAATTGAGGTTGCATTCGAGGATTTTGATGTTCCTGCATTCTATCTTGCTAAAGCTGGTGTATGCGCTGGATTTGCCAGCGGTAAGTCTACAGGGTTGGTAATCGATGTCGGAGCTTCAAGCATCTCAGTTACTCCTATCCACGATGGGCTTGTCCTTAGAAAAGGCTGTGTTAGATCACCTTTGGGTGGAGAGTTCCTTTCCAACCAGATCAGAGCATACTTTGAGTCGGCGAATATTCCGTTATCTGCACACTATCAGGTTCTCTCCAAGACCGCTGTGGAGGTTGGGAAGCCGGCAGAAGCTACGTACCGCACCTTTGCTCCTGGAGAGGAGCCTACAGAATCTTACAAACGCTTCCAAGAGGAACGTGTATTGACCGAGTTCAAAGAGTGCACAGCGCAAGTTTGGGTTGGCCCTGGCCCACTACCGGGCAACAATAACCCACCTCTTGAAGCTGCCCACGCAATTCTCTCACCTGGTGGAAGGACCTTTGAATTCCCTGATGGCCATAATTTGGTCTTCAATTCTGAGCGCTTCCGTATTACAGAAGGCATTTTCCATCCGCCTTCTATGTTGACTGCACCAAATCCAGATCCACAGACCACCCCTGGCCTCAACCAGCTCATAGCGAATGCTATGAAAGATATTGATGTCGAGCTCCGGCAAACGATTCTCAACAGTATCGTCATTACCGGGGCCGGAAGTCTCCTCTATGGCTTTACAGATAGAGTTAATGCTGAGATTGCCGCAGCTTTCCCTGCGCCTAGGGTTAGAGTCATGGCTGCTGGGAATAGTGTTGAGAGGAGGTACGCTAGCTGGTTGGGAGGGAGTATCTTGGCAAGTCTGGGGGCCTTCCACCAATTATGGGTTAGTAAGAAGGAGTATGAGGAGCATGGTAAACTTTTATCTCTCTTTCTAGGATGCAAGCATGTAGCTAATCTTTATAGGTCCCAACATTGTCGAGAAGAGGTGTAAGTAGGTGTTTTTGTTTAGGGCTGGAGTGGCGATGTGCTAGTTGCGGAGGCTAGGGGGAGTTGGTAGAGGTGTGAGATTGCTTAGGCGTCGGTTGCGTGGCAAGTACTTTCTTGGGTTGCTGGTTAACCATGCAATTTGGTCTTGCCCTGTTATTTATATATATATTTTATTGTGGATATAGCGAGATTTTGTGCGTCGTTTGTAAGTTACGATTATGGGTTCTGATACCGGTGTGATACGATCTTTCTTAGGCTCTTGGTGTCAGAACCGCTACAGTAGAGAGGGGATTTGTGATTTACTGAGCCCTGCTGGGCTATCGTACTTTAGACTAGAAATCATTGACTTGGTATGGCAGCTGGTCAGTGGAGACATTGCCGCCCGTCGCGTTGAGGGATTCGCATTCTCAGCAGAACCATCTCACGATATTATTAGACCTACGCAACAAAGGTACTTGCCCGATATTGGCAGTTTGGTTTTCCATTGACCCCCGATCCCAATACCGTTGCGGATGTTTAATACCGTATCATATTTTTCTCGCGATCTGAGGGTAGGGCTTGCCACAGTTAGGTTTCTTCCCTCAACGAAATTATAGCACAAATTGTCGGCTTCTGGGTGACTGTTGAAAGTCTGGGCTGCGGAGGTAATGATTTACGCTGAGGATTTTACGCAGTGGACTGAAACCGCTTAAGTGGACATGAAGATCATGATTGTTTGTGATAACTTGATGAAAGGAAAGACTTGAGGAAAGTTGTGAACAGGAAGGAAGGTGTGAAGCGAGCAAGGGTTGGAAGGAAAGAAAAACAAGGGGGATGAAAGCATTTTCAGTTGCGCGTCTTTTGACTAGTGCGTACGTATACCTCAGCAGCCACAGAGTGCGGGAACATCCTACATCAAGTACGGCCATTAAACTACTATTTCTAACAGTTACCGGTGTGCTATGTCGAGTGATAAATCATGATTTGATACTTGGAACCGATCATGTTTTGGATTAAAGAAGCGATGCACTTAGTGAAGAATTCTTGGTTGCGGTGTTAGATCGGGCAAAAATGATCTCCGTAATGATTGTTGCATAAGATAGCAGTAGTTATTTGGCCGGGGAAGGTGGGTTATTCGGCATAAGCATGAGTACTGCGAAATATGGTACTGGAGTAATTGCCCGGGGACTGGCGAATGGCGGATAAGGAAAGGGTGGCCCGCCCTTGAGTTTATACCCTTTAGTGCCCTGCTATGCATGGTGTGTAGCCGTACAAGAGGGATTGCCCTGAACCATCGTTTCTCGGAATTGCGAGGGGCAGGTACCATAAGGGGGGAGGAATAAAATTGGTGACAGGACTTGAGTATGGAGTTCCAATGTAGGGGCTACATCTATGCATTGGTAGACCTGCTCATTCTTCGTGGCTGTGGGAATATAGGGTAGTTGAGAATGGGAGAGCGTGCTGTGGTGTAAAAAAGGAATGAATGAAGTTTTTTACTGTCGGGAGGTTGTCTGCCGCCACCTCCGCTTTTGTCTCTTTGACCGAGGGATGCTTTGAGTGTTTGTGATGCTAAGAGGTTTTATTTGGAAATGAGGCATTCTAATTCCTGGAGTATGCTGGTGATTGGGATCTGGGGGAGGAAAGCAAGCACGTGTTTGTCAACCTTTGATCAGCTAATAGGGAACATGGGAGAATGAATGTCTCAAGTATTACAGCAGCATCTCTATCGGCTTCCATTACACCTAGCAACGCCGGTCAATACATGAAGAGAGGGGGCGAGTGTTAACCATCTGTGTTTGTGCTCTATTCTTCCGATCCTTAAGGAGAGCTTCCGAGCAGCCAAGGAAAGTTATCTACTAGAGGATCCTCAATCGGTTAAAGGTATGTAATCGTGGGTGGGCTAGTTTGTGTGTTATATCCTGTTTGTTCTACACTATGCCCCATGTGAGTTGCTAACCTGGAGGGTGGAAGCTATGATAGCAAGTTCGAGAGTTTTTTGCCCCTTTCATTTTTGTAACTTATAGTGTGAAATATTTTATCTTGTGAATCAGCTCCTACTTGAAATAATCGCTTTATTTAAGTGGTAGGCTCTTTCCCGGCAGATTTAACATCTCCCAAGGCCCCGGATAGTCTGTCTTGGGATGTCGGGTACTTGCCTCTATTTTTAGTAAAGACTGTAGTCCCAGGGGCTGACTATGGGACCTCAGCTTCTTCACCAATGCTGCTCGCAAATGTGGTCACCTGTAGGGCTCTACCTTTACCTGCTGTCGAGATGTGTTACGAGCGCGCTCCAGTAGTCTCGGAGGCCTGTAGTCTACTGTAGGTCTAGGGAGAGTGAAATAATACGTATGGGTCTAATATATGGGATGATCTAGAGGAACAGTTTGTAGTGAATTTGAGGGGATACCTCGGCTACACCTCGGAATAATTTTAAGGGCATCAAGAGCTTAGATTTTCCAGTATTGCAATAATGAATGGATAAAAAGCTCCTTGCTCGTTGTGTCTTCCAAAATGTGTTCAAGTGAGAGCCTCTCATGGACAATTGTAAAGAAATCGCAAATAGTATGCCGGGTTGGAACAACCAATTGCAATTGGGCAAAGCGGGTGGAGCATCGCTCGGCGGTGGTGGAAAAAAGGTTCAGCCAGTCGCGTCCTTGCCTGGAGGCCTGGGCTCGCGATCCGTGGGCCCGGAAGCCACCAGGATGTATAGGAGCGTCGAACTCCCGGGAGTTGGAGACTTCGAAGCTCGCCACACCTCGCGTTCTCATCTCCAAGCTCGCTACAGCGTTCTTTGTTTTCCCACCCGCCAGCCCAACTTTCATATTGCGCCCTCATTGTCATCTAGGGATATATTGGTGGCAATGATCTCAAGTGACAAGGGCAACGACATCCCCCCAGCGCCTCCGCCAGTGGACTTATGCAGGAAGTGTGATGGATGGAAGGAATCACTAGGATGGTGTTTGGTTTCATAATTTCTCTGTATCCTCTGATTTCTCATTACCTCTCATATTATTAACTATAATATCTTTTGTGTTCGCTTGGCTTGACAGAATTGGCTGGCTATAATATGGGTTTCAAGGAGGTCTTGCGTATGAAGATCGAAATTTCTAAAAATTCCTACCGAGCTAGCAAATGCTGTGGTTGAATGGCTGTTTGGCACCCTGCCTGTTTTTTATTTTTTAGAAGTAGAGATTCAAAGCGGTGTTGTAGCGAGGTCACAGCAAATGAGAGACGAAAAGGAGCAAAGATAATATTGTGATAAAAGATAGGTTAGAGAGCTGCGAGGCAGTGTAGTAAGTGCTAATAGAGGACAGAAAGAGATCATCGTCAGAGAATGTAGCAAGGAAAATTGGCCACGGCATGGCAAAGGACTGAAGGGATATTATTAGTAGAGTAATGGCGCCCCCACCTTCTCATCCGCCCTTTATAGAAAGTGAATTTAGCAAACGAGACGGTGAGTGGGAAGCACTGCTTGGAGTGCTGGATGTATGCTGAAAAGTGTCGATGATAGGTTAGGGAAGAAACAAGAGAAGGCAGCCAAGCTGCTCCTAGAACTTAGCCTTAGAACTCCCAAATAATAGACCTTACTGGTCCAAGTTCGCCAGATGGCGCACTGCGTCCGAACTATTGGAATCCATAAGTTCATCCCAGTCGAAATAGTCATCATCCAAATCCGGGAACTGAACAAATGCCTCGGGCTATATTAAACAGCTGTTAGCTTGCGCAAATATGGGAAATCAGGCAAAGGGGGATTTGAAGACATACCTGCATCAAAGCAAACAAGTCCTCCAACTCGATAGCGGCTGCGTCCATCTCACCTTCCATCCTCTTTTCAGCTTGGTCGTTGTGGTCCATCATCGCAATCATGACCGCGTTCTTTTGCTCCTCTTGAAGAACTGTCTCATCGCCCATTACAACATCTTCCTCAGGGTCAGTATCATCGGCCTCCCCACTCTCACGATCATTATCATCTCGGGCCATCTCCACACTCTCCCCTGTTTCACTCCCAGCAACCCTCACTTCCCCCTTCTGGTAATTCTTCTTAATCTTAGGGCCCAAGGCTCGAACAACTTGGTGAACAGCCCATGAAATCCTATAATACCAACGTTAGTCCACCAAACTCACCTCCAAAAGACCAGAGACAAGAATGGAATGAAATCGGATAGGAAAACCACGTACCCAACACGCTCTTCTGGCCAAGCCAGCCCGTTCCCGTCCTTCGGAAAAAATCTCGGTCCAATCTCCTCGAGGGCGTTATTGAGCCACTGGCGATAAACTGTGTCCTTGCTATCTATACGCTTACCCTCGAAAGGGGGAGTGCCGGGAAGAACAATGGACTTAATGTAGACCTTCAGCTCAAAGTACTGCTCCTTGGTCATGCCGATTTCGACGATGTGTCTGGGGGGTCTGGAGGTTCTAACGGTTTCCGGGATCTTTCTCACCATTTCTAAGGTTGTGGTTGGATATTATATCTTCTAGGCGACACTGGAAGTTAGTAGCGGTGATGGAGGGGCGGTTCCGGGGGCCTATTTTGAATTTTTGGTGCGGTGGCGGTGATAGGAGTAGTAAGGGTAGTGAAATTGGTGAGAGTGGGAGGCGTAGTGATTGTTGTGATAGAGGCGAGTGACGATCTGTGATTGAGAGGATTAGCCTAATAGAATTAGCTTGGTTAATTCTGCCAACCTGCGCCGAGGTTGCTACAGTATCGGAAGTGGTGGTGGAGTGACTTAGGAGTGGTGTGAGAGAAAATCCTCGATTAGCACCAAGAGCGTTATATCCTTGAGTTGGGGGGTTGAATCATGAAATGAAGTGTAGTGTTTTACCGCGGTCCGTTGACTTGCTTTCAGGTTGAAGGGTAAAGGTAGAGCCTTTGGTATGGAGACCATAGAATTGATGTGTTCTCGTTGCCCTAGTATAAGGTGTCTCGGCGAATTACTATTGAGAAGTCGTTTTGGGAAATTTTTGAGGGCATATGTACAATGGAGGAACCGGTTGGAATTCCTAGTATTTCATGCTCCTGGGAGGAGAAAATTTATCTCTATTTTCTGTGAAGGAAAAGGTTGAGATAGTAAGCGCAGGAACTATCTCTAGTAATCGGTTTGTGGAAATACCTTCTGTGGAGCTAGAATTTGGAAACCAGGTATCATAGGTCTTGATAGCGATGCTATACAAATTCTCTGCCATTATTAAGCGAGCTTCAGAAACATGGGAAGGGCTGCAGTGCTCTAAAAGGTGAGGATCTAGGGTTTAGTGTTGATAGGGTTTAGTGTTGATTGCTGTATTCCACTCTATAGGGTTGGATAACTTTCTAGCAGGAAAACCGGTGAGTCATGTATTCTTGTTCGCTCGGGGTGCTTGCCCGCTGCTGAATCTGGGGCTGAGAACGAATAGCTTTATTCTTGGGGCCAAGACTAATGCGTGCCTATGTTGGACAAACATGGAGCAACATTGATACATTATTCATGGGGGTATCTACCCAACTATGAAACGCCCATGTAGGGGCCGAACGGATATCAATGACCTTATAACAGTGCTAGTTTCCTTGATAGGATTCGGGAATTTTACTCCTCCCCCCACAAAATTTAATAGAGGGCGCTTAGGTTCTAAGATACCATGGTTCATGTTGAGAAATGGTCCTTCCTGGGTTGAGGAACGAAAGCCTCGCATGAGCTTTCTACTCACTATTGCGGATATGTGGGTGGACCTGGGGGCTAGTAATAGCTTGCGTCATCAAGATAGGGCATATACCGTCCATGGCTCCCGTGGCTAGGTAGAGAACCTAATCAACAATCTTCCCCTGCAAGACAACATTCGATTCTTGACCGAGTGAGACTCTGTGAGTGGCGACTACGACCCAACCAGAGTCAACCTCCAAAATAGATCTGCGTGCAACTCAACGAAACTCTACAGAAAGCTAATTAAACAATAAAAAATTAGAAAAAATTAGAAAAACCCTAGTACAAGTAAAAGGTCGAGATAACATAAAGTCCGACGTTGTTGGTTCAGTTTCAGGAGTGATATCCTAGGGTTTTGTCTACCATCGGTCAAGTAAGCAGATTCAAGTGCCCAACTTGAAAACTAGCCCACCAGAGACACGAATACCAACACAATTCTATTGATTCAAGACGCTTTCCCCCCCCCCAAGTACTTAAACCCAGCACTTTGCCCTTCCTCCTCCCCCCAACCAAATCCTTGCAACTCCCACCACTATCATACTAACAATCTAGACATAACCAAAACCCAACCCACGATACCTATCCCTAACCAACCGTCAGCCCCATCACTCATACCAAAAATGCCTACTACAGCGACCTACCCCATCACCCGAAATCCCAAAACCCTGCCAAAAACCATCGCCTCAACCGGACTCACGCAAGAGGAATACGACCTCCTCCGCCAGCACCTAAGAACCATTCTAGTCCCAGGCTCCGGCGGTTCCGACGGGTACGGCATCGTCATGCGGAACAAGGCTCAGTTCCTTGAATGGTTTCAAGATTTAATCATCGAGATCGGGCCAATCTACTGGCCCCCCGGCCGGAGTGAGGGCTTGTCATGGCCGGTGGATAGAGCTGCGTTAGTACCCCTTCTATCATTCTATGTTTTCTGTTCTTTTCAATTGTCTCCTGGAGGGAGAGTGGTGCTAACACTTTGAATTGGTGTCACAGAATTGCGGATCTAGTGCTTAAGGTCGTGGCATACATGGGTAAGGCACTCCGTCGCGGGGGGAAGAAAGAGAGTGTCGATGCTACTGCGCTCGGAGGAGTAGCAGGCGCGGTTGACAGGATTGGAGCCTTGCATGAGAAGAGGAGGCTTGTGGATGTTGCCGAGGGTCTTTGGGTATGTGAAATCTCTTACTCTACACCGTCCATCTTTATCGGTAATGCTAATATTGGGGAACTTCAGGACCAGATGGTTCTACCATTTTCTCACGAAGAGGGAGTGGTAAATGAGGATGACTGGGAGCAGTTCATCAGGTGGGAAATGTGCGAGGAGGGGCGGGAGGGGAACGAGTCCAATGGGTGCATTGATCCGCGCTTGTTGACCATCGGGTAATGTGGTGTTTTTGGACGATAACTGTTATGAGTTGCTAGCATGAGCCCCTCTTTTTGCGTTTGCTTTATTCCCATGTCCTTATTCTCTATACCTGCGATTTCTCTATACCTGCGATAGTAGCTTTAGTATATTCACAATTTGCGTCAGATCTGATAAGCCTTTCAAGTTAACTCATTCCATACGTGATTCTCACTCTAAATCGGTCACTCAGCCGCTGTCAAGATTAGGAGGAAACCTTTTTGGTGCTTACTCAAGTGTGAGATGCACGATCCTCGGTATCGCATGCAAACAGCCTTGCTCTACAACCATGAAACCGATCCTCTATCTGCTAACCAAAATATAGCCTCCCAGACGCAGCGAGTGGCAGCTCGAGAAAAAGTATCCTACATTTCACTCCTTTTATGAAGAAATGAGCGGTGTGTACTGGCTGTTGTGCCGAGGACTTTGAGCTTTCCACGCTCTCTGTGTTAAACTGCGTGTATTGTACTCGGGGGTGCACGAAAGTGATTAACATTTTGTGGCGTAGTTTGGCACAAAGTGACAGGGCCGGTTGGATGTGGGCAATGCCAGACTAGTCCTATCACCTTGTGCCAAACTGCGCCACAAAGTTTAATCAATTTCTTGCACCCCCGAGTACGGGGCCTTGGCTGGGCGAGGCTAGTGAGTTTATAAAAATCCCAATCCGGATCTTCTGCCAAAAGCGGTAACACCTAGACGAGAGTCATAGAGAAACACTCGGTTGGGGGTTCCAGGTTCTTGATGCCTTGGAGGCAACGCGGCTGATTCTAGACTACCCAAACCCAATTCCAGAGACATCTTTCATGACCTTCAGAACTGGGTGTCTCCGCGACTCTCAAACCAAACCTTGGCCTAAATGCGAACGAAAATTTCTCCCACCAATAATATTCCCCCTGCCCGCGAGTGATGGCGAGGATCCTGCGAGACAAAAATCATATTATATTCCTTGATTCCATCTATTTCGACGCAGAATTGGCAATTCATAGCAGCTCCTGAATTTCAGCCCTGCACCAGATTCCGACATGTTTAAATACAACGATTCCGTTCCGTTCCCCCATACAAATGACCCTTTTCCTTCCGTTTCAAAATGGAGAGAATACTCTTCTCACAGGAGAAACTGTCGCCCAACGGAACGGTCCTATTATTGCCAAACAGGCCCTAATTTCAATTTATGATATGATATCATACTAGATTTGATCTGCTCCTTTCTACCCGTGGTCTCGCCATCGCCATTTGCCCTGGCTTCATCCTGGGGCATTTGTATGAGGTTACAATCTTACCCGTAGCCACGACGAGACTGGACTGGCGACGGGCAGGGGTACGGTATTTGGTGGGCAAAAAGTGAACCATCGAGGTTAGGGTTACGAAAAGTTACTGGCAATTAATACCTGTTCGTCACAGACCCAGTTTCGTCCTGAGTGCGGTGGAGACTGTAGGTACAAGTACTAGCCTCCGGGCGGTTACGGGGCTTCTGTTTGAATTGCCTTTGCCGATTCTATCGACAGCGACCCTTTTCTTTGAATTTTTATTACCCAGGTGTTTGGACTTTGCTACACTCAACTCGAGGGATACCCTACCGGAGTTGCCGACGGGGAAAGTGATTCCTCACCGCCACTGTCACCGCCGTCCAACCCCCCCTCTAACCTCCCGCGCACTGCCGGGGGTGCTCTGAAAGGGAAGACCTAGAGCAAGAACAGTCTTCATCAAAATCTCCTATCTTCCTCGCGAATTTCTTTGTTATTGCTTGTGGCCAGGGTTAAGATTCTTCTCTTAATTATTCTCAGCATGAGGATGAGGCACGACCCGGGAGCCGCTGGATTCAGTCTTTGTGCCGCCCCTACCATAGGAGCAGCAAGTGAGAGTCCCAAGCAACATAAGAGCCCTAACGGCCTGGTAACTCGAGGGGGAGACGAAAACGCCCAATCAATACGCATGACAGGCTAAATATACTGCAACGTCTGTCGCACAGTATAAACGGCGATCAGGCTGCGTGACAAGTTTGGCGAGTTTATACAGGAGCCCCCCATAAAAGGGCAATCATGGATAATTATTCGGTTAAATATCCCTCACGTGTTGGAGGCAGCCTGCTACTATCGAGAACTGAGGGAGTTCAAGGTTCTCAGTGCAACAGCGAGTACTGCGCACATTTTTTTTCTTCACGAAGAAATGAAACGAAACGAAATGAAATGTAAGCGAACCAGTGTAGCATATTTCCGGAGCGGTGCAAAGATAGAGGAAATAAAAACCTACCAGATGAAATACCCTCCACGGAAACACCTGGAATTTTTCTTCTATGATATCTTAGTATGATACTGAAGGTGAAATATATATTTCACCCTCAACCCATACGAAATTCTGCCAGAGCCCAGACCCAAGCACCTCCCATCCAGCAACCCGGTTACCAAGAACCGGTTGTTAGTATCATTGCTCACACTCTAAACCCTCATTCTCAACCCTCTATCTCTGGGGAAAAAAATAAAAATAGAAATAGAAATAGAAATCAACCAAGTGCTCCGTCAATACCTTCCCCTGCCGCCTTCCTTCCTTCCCCTGGGACCGGACAGTCTTCCACTGCCGTCGCTAAGTTCCTAGTTCATCCCTGCTACCGGCACTACTTCCCCCTCCAAGGGAAGCGCCATCAAAACCCCCCGACTCCCCATAGCTTAACACCACCCACCGACCCAGAAAATCAAAAATGTCGAACCTCAAGAACCAAGACGGGCTGCTCGCTTACTTTCTCCGCCGCTTCCTACCAATCCCACCATTCAACGTCCGCACCAGCCCTGCCACCGTCCTCCTCGTAGGAGCAAACACCGGCATCGGACTCGCAGCGGCCAAAATCCTCCTTTCCCTCGAGGGCTTAGAAAGCCTACTCCTAACGACGCGCAGCCGCGAAAAGTCCCTGCAGACAAGAGAGCACCTTGAACCCTTCCGCCCAGCCAGCGTCAAGATCGAGACCTTCGAAGTGGATCTAGCAGACTACAACTCCATCCGCGAGTTCGTCACAACCTTGAACGCCGGCTGCAGGAGTGGCCTCAGACCCATCAACACCGCGATCTTGAACGCTGGCCTGATCATGGGCGCTTATGGGCAGGGCAACGGCAGGTTCGAACTCACCCTGCAGGTCAATTTCATCTCCACCGCGCTGCTCTGTTTGCTCCTCCTGCCAAACTTGCGTTTGGGGTCCATCACTTCTTCCTCGCCCTCCCGCTTGACTACCTGTTCCTCCGACGGCCACTACTTCGCCACCCCGCTCTCCACCTTATGCGACAGTGGCAATGGCATCCTTGGCTACCTCAACGAGAGCAGCAACTTCACCTCAAACGGTGCATACCTCAACTCCAAGCTCCTCGGCATCCTCTTCGGCCGCACCCTCAGCGAGAAGCTCGATCCTGCCGAGGTCCTCATCAACATGGTCAACCCGGGAATCGCCAGGACTAAGCTCTTCCGTGATTGTGGGTGGCTGTTTCGCTTCTCTATGTGGTTTTTGGGAAGGACCGTTGACGTTGCGGCTGGGGTTGTGGTTCGGGGTGCCTTGGGGGATGGTGGTGATGGCGTCGTGCATGGCGGGTTTTATTCGGAAGGGAGGGATACCAAGCCGCTTTCCGAACTGTTCACCGAGCAGGGGAGGGAGTTGCAGGAGAGGCTTTGGTGCGAGACCTTGGATGTGCTGAAGGCGGAGTATGAGGGTAGTGCTTTTGCACTCGTCAAGGTCCGTAACGATGGGCTGAGGAGAAGGAGGATCCAAAGCACCTGGAAACAGGACGAGGAGAATGACTGGTCTGGTTGTTCTGAGTGACAATTCTGCTCTGCTATTTACTCCTCTAGATCACCTGTACATATATCACCTGCCATTTTATGCTAGGCTGTTGCCCGCAGATAAGTCTACACACATATTAGTCAGGGTCCATAAAATCCCCACTCCCCGCAAAGTAGCTCGCAAAACTACTTAGATGTCACAAAAAAATAAATACAAACTCCTTTCGTAGCCTCTAACTTACGTTTTCTCTCTCGCACCCTCCGACCTACGATATTTCTTTGATGATACCCAGGAACGGCGAAATTAGGCATCTCGTGAGGAGACACGTATCAAATCACAGATTCTCACTCGGGCACGTGACATATGGCAAACATGTTGATCGGGATATTGACATCCATGGGTTAAAATGACAGTGTCCACCACTAATATTTGATGACGCCCCCCTAATCCACAGCAAAATGAGGACAAAAAATACACTGGGAAAAAGTGAAGAGAAGGGTTTAAAAAGGAATAAATTAATGCTGCTCCTTGTTCGCCAATTCTTACATCCCACGACCTCTGTTAGGCACGAAAAAAATATTGCAGAGAAGAAAAACCTCTCCTTTGATTATCAATGGTTCACTATCCCAACCATAAACATGTGTAAAGCGAGGAAATGTTGTAGGAAAGAAAAGAGAAAAAGATACAGAAAAACCGGGGAACCTAATGATGAAAACGTGGTGGTAGTAGTCAAGGCGAAAGAAGGAAAGAAAACACTAAAAACACTAAAAACAAAACCAGGAGGAAGGGGAGGAAAGCAAATCAAAGTTCCAATAAAAGGGTTTACAATTTCCCATGCCTCGCTCTAAACACAGCGACCTTATCGTCGTAAAACAATATCTCTCTCAAACGCACCCTAACGCCTTTGTCCGTCAATTTACCAGTCCAATCTTCATCGTCAGAAAGATATTTATCACCAACAACTTCATCAGTGTCAGTCTCGTCTCCATCCTCTTCGTCCTCTTCGTCTTCCTCTTCGTCCTCCTCCTCAGCGTCACTATCCTCATCTTCACTATTGATTGCTATAGGGACTACCGTCATACCAACTGCCGGGGATCCCGGCACACCAGTAGTGCCAGGCGGCGCGTGCTGCGCTGTCGCTGAGTGGATGTCGGGTTCTGTTTCCGGATCGTCTGGCCCACCGTCTTCCAAGAGTTCAAAACACTTGTTCAGGACGCCGACATAGCAAAGCTCGACCTCTGGGCGGAGAATGACAGTGTTGACAATTTGTTGGGCCATTTCTTTGCTCTCAAAGTCCGAAATATGTGGGCCGCCACGAACGTAGTGAATGTAGAGAGATCGAAGTTGCGGCATAAGAGGAAGGCGGGTTAAAAAGTAATGCTATAGTAGGAGGTCAGAAATCTGAAATCACAATGATCGCCGGGGAAACATACCCAGTTCTTCCATTCTATCGCCATCCCCAATTCCCGGAGATTTGGCATCTTCCCACTACTGATAAATGCTAGAACTTCTTTATCAAAAATCCACTTTGAGGCATTTTCGCCTCCAAGCCCTACATTGCTGTCAATCAATAGTTTTTTCAAGCTACCCTTATGCCGCCTAATCGCAGACTTGTAGATGAACTCCATTGGCACCACGCTGGAATAGCTGGGTATCTCCTGCAAGAAGAGCACCTCTAGAGAATTCGGAGGCAAAGTTTCCCTGATAAAAGCAAGCAATGCCCCGGTCACCGTGTCCGTATGAAGCTTCTTGAGCCGAATCCTGTACTCTAGCGCACACCCGACTAGATTACTAGGACGACGTAGGTAGCCAGGCTTATTAAGACTAAGTGTCGTGGGTGCCATCGAGGAACCGTGGTTGGGATGCGGCGAGAATCTATGACGAAGAGCTCTCCAAAAGCGATCATGATCGTGACAACCAAGAATTGTCAAGTTCGACAAAGTTGTCCAGTCAATCGCCCTTGTCAGCACCCGAATTGATAAAGGCACCCTCTCAAGTTCTAATGTGTCCAACGTCAGCTGAACCACTGGCTTCTCCTCAGCTTCAATAGGCTTCATTGGCCTTGGTCTTGAAGCGGAAGGCCCTACTGTTGGTGTGGGGGTGATTGGAGACTCGTTTGAAAACACAGGCTCAGGAGCTTGACTAGTTGGTGGTACTGGCGAAGGCACTTGAGGGATAGTTATTGGGATCGACGATAGCGTTGGGACGGTTTGCTGAACAGCTCCTGGACCAACAATGTTGAAAGCGGTTCCGTCGACGCTAGCAGTGGCGTGAGCGACTCCAGCTGTGGCAACACCAGGCGCAACAGGTTCGACTTCTACAAACCCATCCAAGGAAGGAGCAGTAGTCGAAGCTCCTTCGACCGGTGTCGGAGGTGTGTCATCGGTAGGTATGAGGTTAGGCGCAGCATTTCCCTGTAAGCCTGAATTTGCAGGAGCGGGAACACCATTCACAAGAGTTACTAGCGCAGAAGTACTGCTTGGCGGTTGTGGAGGCGCTGGGAGGGGAGGAATATTTTGCCCAGGATGGGTATTTGCATTTTCAGGGAGCTTGTTAATTTTCCTCCGGCGTCTTCCTTCTTCTAAATCGACAATTCTGCTCACTACAATTCCAAGGGCCCCACCTACAGCAGATTGGACAAGCGGTGAGGCTTCACCATGAGGTGCCTCATCCAAATCTCTTATCCATCTCCCACCGGGGGGGATATGGTGTGCCAAACCCAGACGTAATTCCCGGAGTTTGTCGACAGATTTTTCCACTGCATAACTAATTTCTTCCAGATACTGCATTTCGTCAATATCCAGAACGCTAAGGCTTCTCAACCCCTCAAATCCTTTGAAGGTAGGAGTTTCAACCCTTCGACTAGGATCCTGAGACGTCGGTGGAGTAGTCTCGGTATTATCGTGAAACCTCACATGGACGTTTTTCAGTGTCCCGTTAAGGTCATGCAGAGATTTGAAGACATCACGCAGCACCCCGGTCGGCATGTCCCAAGAGAACGTCTCCAGCGCTATCATTCTTGTGATTGCCAAACCCACTAAAGTCCCAAGCATCTTGCCCCCCTCCTTGTTGATGTTGTACTCCCCCACCCAATCACCTGGCCCATTCCCGAGAGAGAACTTCTTGACCCATCGTGCGTAATCATTGCCTCTACGCCCTGCGGCAGTGAGAGTTGCAAGCCCATAAGTCAAGGCATCGACACCCGTCCGGTCTCCGGGAGTAGAAGCATCTGGCCAAACTATATCAAAACGTGAGTATATGTGAGGTATCGAAAGAGCATGTAAACATCGACAGGTAAGCGATAGATTAGTTAAATCGTTCGTATGATTAACCTATGCAAATGTCAGAAATCCCGCAAGTCAAATAGGCGAGCCTAGGTAGTAGAAACAGCAATTCATCGGAGAGGAGGGGGGGGGGGCAAATAGAGATATTCCGTACGATAGGTCTCCGCCCGGGTGTGCACAACAGAAACCTAAAACCTACCTCCTTAACAATCTCTTTCAGCACGTCCACCGGTAACTCAACCAATGTCAAAGGCGCTCGTTTGATTGTGGGCTTTGAGTTGGCCTCAGGGAGCACCTGGGCACCCCTACCCAGACCGGCACCGCGATCTGAGTTTTCGAGATTTCCGATTTTTCCATGGGCTGCGTTCCGCTCCTTCTCCCTGTTTTCCCCATCCCCATTCTGCCTCGAGTCCTGTCCAGGCGAGATCCTCTCCCCCTCTTTGTCTTTACCGTTAGGGCTCTGCTTAAAGACACTGGGCTTAGCATCTTCCTCATCTTCATGCTCGCCCTCCTCTATGAACTCCAGATCTTCATCGGTATCTAGACGCCCGTCGACATCCTCATCATGAAAGCAATCATGTGGCGAAGGAGAGGCGATATGAGCTGTTGGGGCGGAAACAGAGTCCAGTAGATCGGTCATAGCTACCAACTAGACGCAGCTCCTGGGAGTTTTGTTTTTGTTTATTTTTTCCCTCTTCTCAAAATCCTAAGCGAGGGTTGAAGGCTAGAGGGTAGGGCAAGGCTGTAAGTAAAAAAAGCGAAAGGTAAAGGTGGGGTTCAGAAAAGCGAATGTGATGAGTTAGGGAGTTCGGGTGCGGGAAACCAATAGCAGTAAGGCCGGCGACAAAAATCTGACGGGCGAGCTGATGAAGGGATAAGTGAGGGAGAGAGGGGCAGAAGGGTAGGAAAGCAACGTACGGGATTAAGTAAACTAGCGACAACGGGGAGGTGGAAGCTGGAAAATAACGGGATAACTAGTGCAATAACCTTCCCTCTAGTAACAACAAACGCCAAACGAGAAATCCGTCGTTGATCCACAAGCGTAGAGAGAGTAGGCTACTATGGAGGAAGAGGCCTAACGGATGGTGGGAGAAGGTGAGTGGGGGAAGTCGAAGAAGGTCGGTGTGGTGATGGAGAGAGTTGGTTGCGGGTTGACACAAGGTTCCTCTCCCCCGTTCCTATTTGAACGGAGGGACTTGGGTTACGGTTCCGGCAGTTGTCCAGGGATGAACTGGTCCTGATGGATCTGCTAAGTTACCGTAAGTTAAGTTAACAGATAGTGCGAGCTTCTATCGTGAACCAAAAAAAGTGCCACTGGTTGTTAGGAGAGCATTTCCTCCCTTCGACCTCCTTTAGTACGAGCGCGAGTTATTTCACGATAAAGGTAAACATTCCCACTCTTAGAGCTTCCGAGATTTATTAATGAGCACAAATATAGAGTCAATACGCCAAACTACAAGCAAAATACTTGTATCAATCTTCATTCTAGCACTTGCACAGTATTACTAGTACCAGTACCCTACCGAGCAAGAAAGAAGATGCATGGAAGGCTGGGAAGGCAAGGGTATTGGTCCTTCAGCCTCATCGACAATGGACACATAAGCTTCCTTCCCATTCACACCAGTACTTTAGTGCTGCACCCTGGCTTATAATAATAATGGCTCATGCATCATCGCCTAGCTACGAGTCTGGAGCATCGGTATGGTATCGCCTGCCATCTGCCGCACACCACTCAGGCTCATTGCTTTGCTGCCAGTTCTGTAGTCTGGTGCTCCCTTCGCCCCGTTTTTTGCCCCGCGAAGTAAAGTGCGAGTAAACAATGAAGTTCAATCCTATCATCTATTCCCACCTTCCAGCCTAATTGAATATCCCCCCACGGCCAATCGTGCAACTACGGTAGTCCCGGCCCCACGCCGACATATCATTCTCAACTCACCAATGGTTCCCCTTTCCCAGGCAGATAGCACAAAACAACCAAAAACACCATTGTCCGTACAAATACAGAACAGATCACACAGAAACCCACGCAGAGACACCGCAGTTCAAGCATAAAACTTATTGCACTTAGTCTCAGAATGGACCCCCCCGCACTGAAGGCTACAATACCTGGCCGAACACTTCTGACACTTATATTTGCCCCAGTACCCGCATATCTCACAGAACACCCTCTTTGGCCTCGTCGATGGCCGAGAAGCAGAGGCAGCATATCCGAGTGATTGCCCAGGACCCTGAGCATCCATAAGGCTTTCCTTCAGAGCCCCATCTAAATCCATTCCGTCTTCTTCTTCAACGCGTTGCCGATTCACCGCAGCAGGGGTAGGATGGAGAGCTTCTTCATCGGCAAGATGGTTCGCAAAAGTCTTTTGGGAGGCTAATATTCGACGGACGTTCTGTGACTTGTTCCGGGAGGAAGCTTTAGTGTGATCGTCAGCTACCTTCACCCGACCACGGTTGCCATGGAAAGAGTACTCACACCTCCCTGCTACACCACCCTTCCCAACGACTATCACGGCGTCTCTATAGTTGTCTCTCTCAAGGTCGAGGATCCGACTATTTATCTGCCTTTGCCTGGCAGCGCTGTTTTCTGTGTTGTTTGCTCGTTTGGCGCGCGGTGCCCTGGGTGTATTGCTCGGCAAAGAGTTTGTATGGGCTAAGGCTGGGGGTAGATTCGAGTAAGTCCAGTTCGCCCCGCTACTTGTCGAGGTATTAGGGAGGACTTGGATTGTTGGCATTGTTAATTGTGGGAGTCGGAGGAAAGGAAAAAGAATGCGGCTCTAGTGAGAGCTACATAGTTTAGTACCGGGCCTGTAAGGCAACCGGTGCGGGAGCGGTGGCGATAACCGTGATGCCAAGATTTTCTCGCCAAGACAACGGATAAATGCGTGATTCCTCACACGAAGCTGTACTCGAGTACATCACTACCTGACACCCAGAGGACTCTCTAGAGCACGGTATCACTCAGGTATCGCGCTTGCAAAAATATTGCATATAGGCAACAGATCTCACGATACTATTTCGATTTCATTTCAGAGTCAGAAGTTGACCATCTGTCAACTCAGTCGCCATCCCAACCGTGGTACAGCTAAAACACGACCTGTGCCCCTCACTATCCGATCGATGCGATGCTAATGACCCCTGAAAACCAAAAAGTATCCACTGTATAAGTGCTATGATGTCAGAACTAGAGAACCCCCCGCTTCGTGTCATTCGAGGACTTTTATTCCGCTCAACAACCGTCAACTGCTGCAGTAGGTGGAAACTCTTAGCACCCCTGATTTTGCGGAAGTAATGCCCATTTCATGGACTTAACGAACATGTTTTATGGAGTGAACAATAGAGGTAGTTCTAGCTAGTAGCAGGAAATTTCCGTGAAACTTGATTATATGAGCCCCTTCGCCCCCTGTTGCATTAAGGTGGTCGAAATCCGGTGCAGATACCCCAGATACCGATTATCCAAATGTATCTCTTGTATGGAGCTCCCGTGCCACATTGAAAGTACCACTCACCCAGCCACCTAACATTCTTGACAGGAGGTTTCTTTTTTTAATAAATTCCCGCCGATATCCTACCCTGATCCAATCATCAATATACAGAGGGTAGTTAAACGCCTATAGTGGAAAGTGGGGGGGAGATGCCAAGATCTTCCACCCGCTCAGTATGCTGCTATCATACTGCAGTATGATATTCTAAACAAATTATTTGCTTGGGGTCATAAACTCGTCATGTGACTCCGGACTTTTAAGAGCCCTAACAAGCCATCCACATACAACTTATGATTGGTAGCTCGTCAGCCAAAACCCTAAACCCTGGTTTATCCCACCCCATGCTTTCTATGATACCGTAATTTTTTTTAGACTCAGCTCTTACTCACCTCTCCCCACCGGCCCCACTACCAACCATCATCGCCAACCTTTCACTCCCCGCCCCAACAGAACGTTCAATTTATCACTGCAATCATGACTGACACTGAGGTCTGTATTTAATTGTTTCATCAGCTATTGTGTGACTTTTCTAACCCTTGCCCGCATCTTATAGGAAGCTCCTGTATTCGACCCCTCGCTCAAGAAGAAGAAACCAAGAAAGTCGGTTGCTTTTGAGACCGAAAATGGAGATGAAGTTAACGGGGAGGAGAAGAATAATGCTGAGTCTCAGAATTTAGGTTCGTAGACCTTGTTTGCTCTATCCTCGGCTTACTCTCGCTGGTTTTACCCTGCATCCCCGTTGCTCGTTTCGGAGGAACGGTATATACTCCACACGATATGGCTAACAAAACAGAGCCCGCAGAAGCCAGAGATGGAGAACAAAAAGAAGGTGAGGAGGGCGCCGCTGAAATGTTCAAAGGCAAGAAGAAAAAGGCCAAGAAGACCGATGGCGAGGATGATGCCCCAGGGGATGTCGCCGAATTCGACCCCACAGCGATGAAGAGGAAGAAAAAGAAGAAGATTTCCAAAGAGAAGGCCGAAGGTGATGCTTTTGATGCAGCCCTGGCCGAGGCTGGTGTTGTTCCCCGAGGCGAGGGCGAAGGAGGTACCGAGGATGCTGAGCCTGCCCTCCCGGAAGACACCGGAGACCTCCTTCTTGGAACTGGGGTCTGGAATGCCGCCTCCACTGTCGACCTCACCTACCCTCTACTTCTGACCAGATTTTTCACTTTGCTACGTTCTCAGCATCCCGATCTTGCTGGTGATGGCAGGAGGAGTTATAAAATTCCCCCACCACAGGTACTTAGGGAGGGGAATAAGAAAACAATTTTTGCGAATATTAGCGATATTTGCAAGAGGATGAAGAGGTTCGACGAGCACGTTACCCAATTCTTATTTGCTGAATTGGGTACCTCTGGTTCGGTCGATGGTAGCAAGAGGTTGGTCATTAGGGGCAAATTCCAACAGAAGCAGTTAGAAAACGTTCTTAGGCGTTATATTTGTACGAACTTGCTCGCCACCATAAATATTGACACGAAAATGCTAACAGTAATTGCCACAGTGGAATACGTTACCTGCAGAACCTGCAAATCCCCCGATACAGATCTCAAGAAGGGAGAAAACCGCCTTTTCTTCGTTACCTGTAATAGCTGTGGATCCCGACGTTCCGTTGCGTCCGTTCTCCCCTCCCCCACTTATACTCGTACATTACTAACGCCCTGAGCAGCGCCATCAAGACCGGTTTCCAAGCTACTGTCGGCAAGAGACGCAGACAGCAGACCTAATTCTCCCCCCAACCTTCAAACAAAAGGGGGGAGAAAAAATGCTTTGTCGAAAAACGGGATATCTATGTATTTGCTTTCTGGTTGTTGGATAGAGTCGGAAACGGGCAGGGGGGAGGGGGCAAGTAGGGGAGTCTCGGTTGCGTCAGTTTTCTGGGCTCTTGAACTTCTCTGAGAATTATTTCTTCACAATAGTTGATACTAGTGGTTACTGAATGACGAGATGATGTCTTCACTTTTGTTTTTTCTCCGTTTTTTTTATCCTTTGATTGTTTAGGAACATGGAGCACGGTGGAGAGGAGAGTGTAAGTGGTGGAGTGGAAAAATGCGCATACTATTAGAGGTGGAGTTGAGGCAGAGTTGTTCCCGAAAAATGGCAGCTTTTCTCTTTTTTTTCTCTGGATTTTCCTTTAGATTTATCCTATCGCCGTCTGAGATTCCATGGGGCTTCTTCCACTCCTACGATCTTATAAGTTCGGCGGAACAAGACTTCAATGGAGGGTATGTGCTATTTACAACGCCTTTTAAAGGAAAAAAGAAGGATAATCATAATTTATCCCCTCCTGTCCCTATCCATCTTTCTCAAGTAAGAATTATATATATACCAAGGAACGTATGACAAGGGACTAGATTAGATTGCATCAAACTCAAAGTAGCAATAAGCCGAGTACTCGGTGTCACCTAGCATCCCGGCTCCGAGGTCTCCAACATCATCTTTGATATTCCCATTCTTGTCTCTGCCGAAGGCGTTACCGCCGAGATAGTTATAAGCAGAGTCCAACTGAGCTTTTATCTTTTTTGCATGCTTAGGGTTCGTCTATTCCGACCATCAATACCTGGGCCATCCAGCAAGATAGGGCGGGGAGACAAACCTGAATAATAGCACTAACAAACTCCAACGGTAACCCATACCTCAGCACGCTCTCGACGAAGACCCTAAGCGCCTTAACATGCACCCAAGCCTGAAACAAATCACTATACCCGGTCCTCGCCAATCTGAACGTTTCACCAGACAGCCTCTGCTCGTGGGCCTCGACGTCCCTAGCCTCCCTCGCATCCTCCTCCGCCGCCCCCTCACTCCAGGTGAAGTCCCGGGGCGTGAATTTGGCGGCGCGAGCCTTGGTGGCGAATTCCGCACAGTGCTTCTTGAAGATGACGCAGCTGTACAGAATGAACTCAGAGTCGCGCTGGATTTCGCGCGAGGAGCGGGGGACCACCATTGGCGAGAGGGTTTCGTAGGACTTGAGCCAGTCGCGCTCAAGTTGCTTCGGGACGGCGATTAGCTGCGTTTGCAGGTATTCACTTGGGGGGACGAAGTCGGATTGTTTGAGGATTGAGGCGAGGGATCTAGTAGAGAGGTTGCCGCTGCATGGGAGGAGGTGTCAGTAGGGCCCTGATGGAAACGGGGGGGGGGGGAGCAGGGAGGGGGGGGGCGAACGTTTGCTTGCGCTGGACG
>Ga0307509_10000795_pt1 | contig 54146 bp, 43 predicted proteins | sample 10_EM_MG_FD_202245 | JGI IMG/M metagenome (GOLD analysis project Ga0307509, IMG submission 202245) | Populus trichocarpa ectomycorrhiza microbial communities from riparian zone in the Pacific Northwest, United States - 10_EM | ecosystem: Host-associated > Plants > Roots > Unclassified | place... | reverse complement strand
GGCGATGGGCACCGAGGGCATGAAGTACAGCCTGGTCTCGCGCGAGGTCATCGCCGACTGCATCGAGACCTGCGTCGGCGGCCAGTGGATGGACGGCGTGCTGGTGGTCGGCGGCTGCGACAAGAACATGCCGGGCGGCATGATGGGCATGCTGCGCGCCAACGTGCCGGCGATCTACGTCTACGGCGGCACGATCCTGCCCGGCCGCTACCAGGGCAAGGACCTCAACATCGTCAGCGTCTTCGAGGCCGTCGGCCAGTTCAGCGCCGGCAACATGAGCGAAGAAGACTTCTGCCAGATCGAGCGCCGCGCGATCCCCGGCACCGGCTCATGCGGCGGCATGTACACCGCGAACACGATGAGTTCGGCCTTCGAGGCGCTGGGCATGAGCCTGCCGTTCTCGAGCACGATGGCCAACCCGCACGACGAGATCGTCAAGCACACCGCCGAGGCCGCGCGCGTGCTGGTCGAGGCGGTGAAGAACGACCTGAAGCCGCGCGACATCGTCACGCGCAAGAGCATCGAGAACGCCGTTGCGGTGATCATGGCCACCGGCGGCTCGACCAACGCGGTGCTGCACTTCCTCGCGATCGCGCATGCGGCCGAGGTCGAGTGGACCATCGACGACTTCGAGCGCGTGCGCCAGAAGGTGCCGGTGCTGTGCGACCTGAAACCGTCGGGCCAGTACCTCGCGGTCGACCTGCACCGCGCCGGCGGCATCCCGCAGGTGATGAAGGTGTTGCTGAAGGCCGGGCTGCTGCATGGCGACTGCATCACGATCACCGGCAAGACCGTGGCCGAGAACCTCGCCGACATCCCCGATGCGCCGCGCGCCGATCAGGACGTGATCCGGCCCATCGCGACGCCGATGTACGAGCACGGCCACCTCGCGATCCTGAAGGGCAACCTGTCGCCCGAAGGCTGCGTCGCGAAGATCACCGGCCTGAAGAACCCGGTGATCACCGGCCCGGCGCGGGTGTTCGACGACGAGCAGTCGGCGCTGGCCGCGATCATGGCCAAGAAGATCGTCGCCGGCGACGTGATGGTGCTGCGCTATCTCGGCCCCAAGGGCGCGCCCGGCATGCCGGAGATGCTCGCCCCCACCGGCGCGCTGATTGGCCAGGGCCTGGGTGAATCGGTCGGCCTGATCACCGATGGCCGCTTCTCGGGCGGCACCTGGGGCATGGTGGTCGGCCACGTGGCGCCCGAGGCCTACGCCGGCGGCAACATCGCGCTGATCGAGGAAGGCGATTCGATCACGATCGATGCGCACACCTTGACGCTGCAACTCAACGTGAGCGACACGGTGCTGGCGCAGCGGCGCGCATCATGGAAGGCGCCGACGCCGCGCTATACGCGGGGCGTGCTAGCGAAGTTTGCAAAAAATGCATCGAGTGCGAGCACCGGCGCGGTGCTCGACCGCTTCGAGTAAGACGGCCGAACCGAGCTCAGCGCTTGCGGCCCTTGCGGCGCGCCTTCGGGTCGAACCCGAGCGCCGCGAGGTTGTTCTCGCGGCGTGTCTGCCGCTTCGCATCCATCTTGTCCATTTCGCGGCGCTTGTTCAGGCCGGACACGTCAGACCATGTCCACCAGGCGATCGCGAACGCGAACGGCACGCAGAACTTCCAGAGGTCGCCGGTGAACTCCCAGTTCCACAGTGCGAACGGCCCGATGCCGGCCAGGTTCAGGCCGATGATCGCGACGCCGATGATGACGAACCACATGCAGAACTCCTTGGATGGGCTGGCCTGTGTCAACCCGCCCCGGTACTATCCGTTATGCTGAGTGTAGAAGAATGTGAAATCAAGACCGTTCACGAGGAAGCCATGACACAACGCACGAGTTCCATCCCCACCCTGGCCGCCACACTGGTCGCATTGAGCGCATTCGGCGCCGCACCGGCCTTCGCCCAGGCCGATTTTGCGCAGAAGAAGAACTGCATGGCCTGCCACGCCGTCGACAAGAAGGTGCTCGGCCCGGCCTACAAGGACGTGGCCGCCAAGTACGCAGGCCAGAAAGACGCCGTCGACAAGCTCGCGGCCAAGGTCGTGAAGGGCGGCTCCGGCGTGTGGGGCAACATCCCGATGCCGGCAAACCCGCAAGTCACCGATGCCGAAGCCAAGCAATTGGTGCAGTGGATCCTGACGTTGAAGTGATCATCGGCATCCGCTGACAAAGGCCCCGCATGCGGGGCCTTTTCGCTGGGCACGCCGGGTTCCTCTCAGCCACCTGCCGCGACCGCCCGCTGCGCGCGGAACTCGCGCGGCGAGCACCCGAAGCGCGCCCGGAACGCGCGGCTGAAATGCGCCGCGTCGTTGAAGCCGCGCGCGAACGCGAGCTGGCTCACGCTGTGCCCGAGCAGGCCCGGGTCACAAAGGTCGCGCTGCACGCGGTCGAGCCGCAGCGCCCAGATCCAGTCGCTCACCGAGCAGGCCTCGGCGGCGAACACGCGGTGCACGCTGCTGGTGGACATCTGCAGATCGCGCGCGATCTGGCCCACGCACAAGCCGGGCTCGTCGAGGTGCTGGCGCACATAGGCCTTGATCTGCTCGAGATGAAAGCTCGCGAGGTTGGACATCGGCGCACGCTGCGCGCCGGGCAACGCGCGCAGCCCGGCGATCAGGATGTTGGTGACGCTGGCCGCCACCGCCGCGGCCGATTCGGCGCCGAGCGCGTCGATGTCCTGCGCGAGCGTGCGGATCATGTTGATCATCAGGTGGCCGGCGCCGCGCGTGCCTGAGACGGCGCTGGCCGTCAGCAGGTGCGTGTCGCGCAGCTCCGAGCGCAGCGTCGCGCCGGGCAGCATCAGCACGTACTGCTGGAACGCGCCGTCGAACACCAGCTCGTAGGGCCGTGTGCTGTCGTACAAGGCGAAGTCACCCGGCGCGAGCGGCGCCGCACGGCCGTCCTGCACCACCACGCCACGCCCGGCGGTCTGGATGCTGACCAGAAAGTAGTCCTCGCTCGAGCGTGCGATCTTGGCCGGCGTGCGGCGCACGTGCTGGGCCGTGGCCGTGACGGTGGAGAGCTGCAGCGTCGCGAGCGAATCGATGCGGATCTCGCCGGCGGTGCGGCCATCGGCGGCGAGCGTGTCGAACTCGAGCTGCACATAGGCGTCGCAGATCGCGTCGGCCCAGTAGGCGTGGCGCTCGTCCGGAGCCACCGAGTCGGTCGTGAGGAGGAGCTGCGCCATGCCCGAAGCGTAGCGCGGCGAGCCGGCTTCGACAACGCGGCGCGCGGGGGCACGCGCCGGCAGGTCAAGTCTGGCGCGACGCCCAGGCAAGCCCGCGGCGCGCGCTCGCCCTACGCTGGCGCACCCCTCACTTGGAGACCCGCATGAGCACCACCCACCCGAGCTACCGCGCCGCCGCCGTGCAGGCCGCACCCGCCTTTCTCGACCTCGACGCCGGCATCGACAAGGCCATCGCGCTGATCGCCAAGGCCGCCGCGAACGGCGCGCAAGTCATCGCCTTCCCCGAGACCTTTCTGCCCGGCTACCCGTGGTTCATTTGGCTGGACTCGCCGGCCTGGGGCATGCAGTTCATCCAGCGCTACCACGACAATTCGCTGGTCGCAGGCTCGCCCGAGGCCGAACGCATCAGCCGCGCGGCCAAGGAGCATTCGATCATGGTCGTGATGGGCCACAGCGAGCGCCACCAAGGCAGCCTCTACATGGGCCAGTGGATCATCGACGCGCAAGGCGAGACGGTCGCGATGCGGCGCAAGCTCAAGCCGACGCACGTCGAGCGCACGATCTTCGGCGAAGGCGACGGCAGCGACCTCGCGGTGCACGACACCGCGCTGGGCCGCGTCGGCGCGCTGTGCTGCTGGGAGCATCTGCAGCCGCTGTCGAAGTACGCGATGTACGCGCAGGACGAGCAGCTCCACATCGCCGCATGGCCGAGCTTCTCGCTGTACCGCGGCGGCGCGCATGCGCTGGGCGCCGAGGTCAACAACGCAGCCAGCCAGATCTATGCGGTCGAGGGCCAGTGCTTCGTGCTCGCGCCCTGCGCGACCGTGTCGGCGCAGATGGTCGAGCTGCTGTGCGTGGACGACACGAAGAAGCAGCTGCTGCTTGCCGGCGGCGGCTTCGCGCGCATCTACGCGCCCGACGGCCGGCTCATCAGCACGCCGCTGCCCGAAGGCGAAGAAGGCCTGGTTTATGCCGACATCGACCTCGGCCTGATCTCGCTCGCGAAGGCCGCGGCCGACCCATCGGGCCACTACGCGCGCCCCGACGTGACGCGCCTGATGCTGAACCGCACGCCCGGCCACCGCGTCGTCGACTTCAGCACGCCGACCACGGAGCTGCGGCGTGCCGACGAGCCCGCGCCCACTGTTGCCACCGTGGCGGCCGAACGCGAGCTGAGGGCGGCGTGATGGAATCCGCCATTCCGCAACACCTGCGGGCCGAGTGTCCGCGCCGGCGTCGCGTGCCGGACGACTACACGCCGCCCTACCCCTCGTATGTGGCGCGCCATGCCGAGACCGTCACGCGCGTCGTGATGGCGTATTTCGGCGTACAGTTTCGCGACGACACGCCAGCGCAGCTCGCGGCGGCACAGGCCGCGCTGGCCCATCTCGACGCGGACTTCGGCGCCGCCGACGGCCCCGGCCACTGGGACCGCGCGCGCTGCATCGATGAAGCCGGCGCCGTCAACGTCATCTCGATCGCCTACTGGGACGACCCGAGCGCCTTCGACCGCTGGTTCGCCGTGCAGCAGCAGTGGTGGAGCGACGACGCGCGGCTCGCCGATGGCATCGGCTATTTCACCGAGCTGCTGCGCCCGCGGGTCGAGAGCTACGAAACGCTGTTCTCTGCCAACGACCGCACCGAAGGCGTCGCCGTGCTGAGCGAGCACCTGAGCGGCATGGTCAAGGAACACGCGTACTGGGGCGGCGCGCGCGACCGCATCCCGCTGTCGCAAACCGACGACCTGGCGCCCGTCGGCGCGCCGGCCCGCATCACCAGCGGCGGCCGTGTGCGCATCGCGCCGCACGACAACATCTGCCTGATCCGCTCCGGCCAGGACTGGACCGACACGCCGCCCGAAGAACGCGCGATGTACCTCGATGACGTCGAGCCGGTGCTCCACAAGGGCATGAGCTACCTGCGCGACGAGGGCGTGGCAATCGGCTGCTTCGCGAACCGCTACATGAGCGTGCTCGACGAGCATGGGCGCGCCACCGACAAGAGCTTCGGCATGAGCTGGTGGACCAGCCTGGCCGCGCTCGAACGCTGGGCCGAGTCGCACCCGACCCACCTCGCGATCTTCGGCGCGGCGATGACCTACCTGTCGACGCTCGGGCCCGCCGCGAAGCTGCGGCTGTACCACGAGGTCACGGTGGCGCGCGCCGACGAGCAGTTCTACGAGTACCTGAACTGCCACCCGGGCACCGGCCTGCTGCACGCGACCTGAGCACGCAGATTCAGGGCGCGTGCCGGGCGATGCACTCGCGCACGGCGGCGGACAACTCGAAGCGCGGGCCGTGCCGCGCCGCGAGCGCGTCGGCGTTGGCGATGAACCGGTCGGCGCCTTCAGAGTAGATGAACTGCATCGCCCCGCCGGTCCACGCCGGGAAGCCGATGCCGAAGATCGAGCCGATGTTGGCGTCCGCCGTGCTCGTCAGCACGAGCTCAGCCAAACAGCGTGCGGTCTCGATAGCTTGGCAATACAGCAGGCGCTGCTTCAGTTCATCGATCGTCGCTGCGACACCCGAGCGTTCGAAGCGCGTCTTCAGCTCCGGCCACAAGTGCTTGGCCTCGCCGGCCGGATAGTCGTAGAAGCCACCGCCGCCCGCGCGGCCGGGCCGGTTGAGCTGCTTCACCATCTGCTCTACCAGCAATTCGCCGGCACCCGGCTCGAAGGCCTGGCCGGCCGCGGCCAGGTCGGCACGCGTCTGGTCCATCACGTGGACCGACAACGCGAGCGAGGTCTCGTCGAGCACCGCGAGCGGGCCGACCGGCATGCCGGCCGCGAGCGCCGCATGTTCGACCAGCGGCGCCGGGATGCCGTCGGCCAGCATCGTCGCGCCCTCCATCACGAAGGTGCCGAACACGCGGCTGGTGAAGAAGCCGCGCGAGTCGTTGACGACGATAGCCAGCTTGCCCAACGCGGTGACGACGTCGAACGCGCGCGCCACCGTCTCGTCGCTGGTGCGCTCGCCGCGGATGATCTCGACCAGCTTCATCTGGTGCACCGGCGAGAAGAAGTGCAGCCCGATGAAGCGCTCCGGCACGGCGCTCGCCTGCGCCAGGCCGGTGATCGGCAAGGTCGAGGTGTTGGATGCGAACACACCGCCCGCCGCGAGCAGCGGTTCGGCCTCGCGCGTCACCGCGGCCTTCAGCTCGCGCTGCTCGAACACCGCTTCGATGATCAGGTCGCAGCCTTGCAGATCGGCGGCCTCGGCGGTCGGGGTGATCAGGTTCAGCAGACCCGCCTGCTTCAGCTCGCTCATCCTGCCCTTCGCCACCAGCGGTGCGGTGATCTTGCGCACCGCCTCGAAACCAGCGCGCGCCTTGTCGATGCTCACGTCCTTCAGCACACACGCGAAGCCGCGCGACGCGGCGGCATGCGCGATGCCCGCGCCCATCATGCCGGCGCCGAGCACGCCGACCTTGGCCGGCTTCCAGCGCGGCACGTCCTTCGGACGCGACTTGCCCGACTTGACCGCGTTCATGTTGAAGAAGAACGCAGTCACCATGTTCTTCGTCGTCTGACCCACCATCGTCTTCGCGAGCTTGCGGCTCTCGATGCGCGTCGCGGTGTCGTAGTCGACCATCGCACCTTCGACCATGGCCTCGAGGATGGCCTGCGCCGCCGGGTACAGGCCGCGCGTCTTCTGCGCCAGCATCGCCGGCGCGACGACGAGCCCGGCCGCGATCTTCGGGTGGCTCGGCGTGCCGCCAGGCATCTTGTAGTCCTTGCGGTCCCAGGGCTGCACCGCATCCGGGTGATCGGCGATCCATGCGAGTGCCTGCGCGCGCAGGCCGGCCGCATCGTCGGCCAGGCCATCGACGAGACCCAACTCCAGCGCCTCGCGCGGGTTGAACAGTTGGCCTTCGAGCAGATAAGGCTGCGCCGCCATCAGCCCGAGCAAGCGCACCGTCTTCGTGATGCCGGTCGCGCCGGGGATCAGGCCGAGCGAGACTTCGGGCGTGCCGAACTGGATCTTGCGATCGTCGAGTGCGAATCGAGCGTGCGCGGCGAGCGCCACTTCCCAGCCGCCGCCGAGCGCCGCGCCGTTGAGCAGCGCCGCCACCGGCCGGCCCAGCGTCTCGATCGTGCGGAAGCTCTTCTTCAACGCCTCGATGCGGCCGAAGCCTTCGATCGCGTCCTCGGCCTTCAGCCTCAGCACGCTGTTCAGCTCGGCACCGGCGAAGAACGTCGTCTTCGCCGAGGAGAGCAGCACGCCCTTGATGCGATCCTTGTCGCGCACCAGCTGCGCGGCGGCTTCGGCGAGATCGTGCTGCCATTGCAGCGTCATCGTGTTGACCGGTGAGCCGAGCTCGTCGAAGGTGATCGTCGCGATGCCCGCGTCGTCAAGTTCGTAGCGAAGCGTTTCCATGTTCATACCCGCTCGATGATGGTCGCGATGCCCATGCCGCCGCCGACGCACAAGGTCACGAGGCCGCGCTTCAATTGCCGCCGCTCGAGCTCGTCGAGCAGCGTGCCAACCAGCATCGCGCCGGTCGCGCCCAGCGGGTGGCCGAGCGCGATCGCGCCACCGTTGACGTTGACCTTCTCGTGCGGCACGCCCATCTCGCGCATGAAGCGCATCGGCACCGCGGCAAAGGCCTCGTTGACCTCGAACAGGTCGATATCGTCAATCGTCAGGCCGGCCTTCGCGAGCGCCTTGCGCGTCGCCGGCATCGGGCCGGTCAGCATGATGGTCGGGTCGGCGCCCGACAGCGCGGTGGCGACGACGCGGCCGCGCGGCGTCAACCCCATCTCGCGCCCTTTCGCCTCGCTGCCGATCAGCACCGCGGCCGCGCCGTCAACGATGCCCGATGAGTTGCCGGCCGTGTGCACATGGCGGATGCGCTCGACCTGCGGGTAGCGCGCCAGCGCGACCGCGTCGAAGCCCATCGCACCGAGTGCATCGAACGCGAGCTTCAGCGAGCCCAGGCCTTCGAGCGTGGTGCGCGGCTTGATGAATTCATCGCGCTCCAGCAGCGCGAGGCCGATCTCGTCGTCGACGCTGAGCACCGAGCGATCGAAGTGACCGGCCGACTGCGCCGCTGCCGCGCGCTGCTGCGATGTCAGCGCGAAGCGGTCTACATCGTCGCGGTCCCAGCCGGCCAGCGTGGCGATCAGGTCGGCACCGATGCCTTGCGGCACGAAGCCGGTCGCCGCATTCGTCTGCGGGTCTTGCGCCCACGCACCGCCGTCGGAGCCAATGGGCACGCGCGACATGCTCTCAACGCCGCCGGCGATCACCATGTCCTCCCAGCCGCTCGCGACCTTTTGCGCGGCGAGGTTGACCGCCTCCAGGCCCGACGCGCAGAAGCGGTTGATCTGCATGCCGGCGACGCGGAAATCCCAGCCCGCCTTCAGCGCCGCGGTCTTCGCGATCACCGAACCCTGTTCGCCGACCGGCGAGACCACGCCCATCACAACGTCGTCGAGCTGGGCCGGATCGAACGCGAGCCGCTTCTGCAGCTTGACGAGCAGGCCGGCGAGCAGATCGACCGGTTTCACTTCATGCAGGCTGCCGTCCTTCTTGCCCTTGCCGCGCGGCGTGCGCACGGCGTCGAAGATCATCGCGTTTGGCATGGTGAGGTCTCCAATTGACAGGCCATTATGGCGAGGGGCACACTCGCTCGCAACTCACCAAGCAAGTGCTTGGTTGAATCGATTTTCGGAGCTCGAATGTCTTCCTACCGTTCGGTGTTTCAGCCCAGCCTGTTCAACGGCCGGGTGGCGATCGTCACCGGCGGCGGCTCGGGCATCGGGCGCTGCACGGCGCACGAGTTGGCGGCACTGGGCGCGGCTGTTGCGATCGTCGGGCGCAAGGTCGAGAAGCTCGATTCGGTGCGTGCCGAGATCGAGAGCGTCGGCGGCGTGTGCTCGACGCACGTCTGCGACATCCGCGAGGAAGACGCGGTGCGCGCGACCATCACATCCGTGCTCGAACGCCACGGCCGCATCGATGCGTTGGTCAACAACGCCGGCGGCCAGTTCCCGGCGCCGCTCGCAACCATCACCGCGAAGGGTTGGGATGCGGTCGTGCGCAACAACCTGACCGGCGGCTTCCTGATGGCGCGCGAATGTGCGACGCAGTGGATGAGCAGCCACGGTGGTGGCGCGGTCGTCAACATCATTGCCGACATCTGGGGCGGCATGCCCGGCATGGGCCACTCGGGCGCGGCTCGCGCGGGCATGCTCAACTTCACCGAGACCGCGGCGCTCGAATGGGCGCCGATCCGCGTCAACGCGGTCGCGCCAGGCTGGATCGCGTCCAGCGGCATGGACCAGTACCCGCCGACGATGCGCGACACGATACGCGGCATGCGCCAGCTCGTGCCGTTGCAGCGTCTCGGCACCGAAAGCGAGGTCTCGGCCGCGATCGTGTTCCTGCTGTCGCCCGCGGCGGCCTTCATCTCGGGCGCGTGCCTGCGCGTCGATGGCGCGGCGCCGAACGCGAAGCGCATTTGGCCCGAGGTCGGCACCGGCGGCAGCACCAAGGCCTTCGACGGCTTCCACCTTGCGACCGCGCCGAAAGTGCTGCAGGGCTGACGATGCCGACCCTCGATCTGCCGCTCGACACCAACAGCGACACCTGCGCCGCGAACCGCGCACACGCGCTCGGTCTCATCGACGAGTGGCGCGCGATCGAGGCCCGCACGCGCGCCGCGAGCAGCCGAGCGCAGCCGCTGTTCGACAAGCGCGGCCAGCTGCTGCCGCGCGAGCGCGTCGCCCGCCTGCTCGACCCCGGCATCCCCTTCCTCGAACTGTCCACCCTCGCCGGCTGGCTGCAGGACGCGCCCGACCCCGACAAGTCGGTCCCCGGCGGTGGCTTGATCGCCGGCATTGGCGTGATCAGCGGCACCCGCGTGATGCTCGTGGCCGACGATGCCGGCATCGACGCCGGCGCGCTGCAGCCGCAAGGCCTGGAGAAGCTGCAACGCGCGCAGGCCATCGCGCTCGAGAATCGATTGCCATTCGTGCACCTGGTCGAGTCGGCCGGCGCGAACCTGTTGAACTACCGCGTCGAGCAGTTCATCCACGGCGGCAGCGCGTTCTGGATGCTGGCGAAACTCTCGGCCGCCGGGCTGCCGGTGATCGCAGTCGTGCACGGCTCGTCGACCGCGGGCGGCGCGTACATGACAGGGTTGTCGGATCACGTGATCATGGTGCGCGGCCGGGCGCGCGCCTTCCTCGCCGGCCCGCCGCTGCTGAAGGCCGCGACCGGCGAGATCGCGAGCGACGAGGCGCTCGGCGGCGCCGAGATGCACGCATCGGTCTCGGGCCTCGCAGACTACGTCGCCGACGACGACGCGCACGCGCTGGCGATCGCGCGCGAGCTGATCGCGTCGCTCGGCTGGAAGCCTGCGGCGCACTGGCCGGATGGCACCGCACCCAAGTTCGACGCCGACGAGTTGCTCGGCCTGTTCGGCGCCGACATGAAGCGCCCGGTCGAGATGCGCCACGTGATCGCGCGCATCGTCGATGGCTCGGAGTTCCTCGAGTTCAAGCCCGACTTCGGGCCCGCGACGGTCTGCGGCTACGCGGCCATCACCGGCTTCCGCGTCGGCATCGTCACGAACAACGGCCCGCTCGATCCGGCAGGCAGCAACAAGGTCACGCACTTCATCCAGGCTTGTTGCCAGACCGGCACGGCAATCGTCTACCTGCAGAACACGACCGGCTTCATCGTCGGAACCGAGGCCGAGCGCGCCGGCATGATCAAGCACGGCGCCAAGCAGATCCAGGCGCTGTCGAACGCGACAGTGCCGCAGATCACGATCTACTGCGGCGCCTCGTTCGGCGCCGGCAACTACGGCATGTGCGGGCGCGGTTTCCATCCGCGCTTCGCGTTCAGCTGGCCCAACGCGCGCACCGCGGTGATGGGCCCGCAGCAGGCCGCCGGCACGATGGAGATCGTGATGCGCGAAGGCGCGGCGCGCAAGGGCGTGGCGGTCGACGAGGCGCAGCTTGCCGCGCTCTCGGCCAAGATCGTCGCGACCTTCGAGCGCCAGATGCACGCGTTCTACACCTCGGGCCTGCTGCTCGACGACGGCATCATCGACCCGCGCGACACGCGCCGCGTGCTCGCGCTGACGCTCGCGCTGTGCGACGAATCGGCGCGGCGCTCATTGCAGACGATGCAGTTCGGCGTCGCCCGCGCTTGATTCCAAGAACCGGAGACATCGCATGCAATTCACCCACGAACACGACGAGATCCAGCGCACGCTGAAGCGCTTCATCGTTGACGAGATCAACCCGCACGTCGACGAGTGGGAAGCGGCCGAGGCCTTCCCCGCACACGACCTGTTCAAGAAGCTCGGCGACCTGGGCCTGCTCGGCCTGACGAAGCCGACCGACTACGGCGGCATGGCGTTGGACTACTCGTACTCGGTCGCGATGGCCGAGACCCTCGGCCATTGCGATTGCGGCGCGATCCCGATGGCCATCGGCGTACAGACCGACATGGCGACGCCCGCGCTCGCGCACTTCGGTTCCGATGAGCTGCGGCGCGAGTTCCTCGCACCTGCGATCAGCGGCGATGCGGTCGGTTGCATCGGCGTCTCGGAGCCGGGCGCCGGTTCGGACGTGGCGAGCATCAAGACGACGGCGAAGAAGGACGGCGGCGACTACGTCATCAACGGCGGCAAGATGTGGATCACGAACTCGCTCCAGGCCGACTGGATGTGCGTGCTGGCGAACACGTCCGAGGGGGCGGCGCACAAGAACAAGAGCCTGATCATGGTGCCGATGAGCACGCCCGGGGTGGAGCGTGCCAGCAAGATTCGCAAGATCGGCATGATGGCCAGCGACACCGGCCTGATCCATTTCGACAATGTGCGGGTGCCGCAGCGCAACCTCGTCGGCCAGGAAGGCATGGGCTTCACCTACCAGATGATGCAGTTCCAGGAGGAGCGCCTGTGGGCCGCGGCGAATGCGATCCAGGGCCTGACGAACTGCATCGAAGAGACCATCGAATACACGCGCGAACGCCAGATCTTCGGGCGCAGCGTGCTCGACAACCAGGTCGTGCATTTCAAGCTGGCGGAGCTGAAGACCGAGGTCGAATCGCTGCGCGCGCTCGTCTACCTGGCGACCGAAAAGTACATCGCGGGCCAGGACGTGACCGAATGGGCTTCGATGGCCAAGCTCAAGTCGAGCCGCTTGCTGCGCGCCGTGCCCGACAGCTGCATGCAGTACTGGGGCGGCATGGGCTACACCTGGGACAACCGCGTCTCGCGCCTGTACCGCGACGGCCGGCTCGCGTCGATCGCGGGCGGCGCGGACGAAGTGATGCTGGGCATCATCGCCAAGTACATGCACACGCTGCCGGCAAGGCAATGATGAGCGGTTTCGATTCGGTGCTGATCGCGAACCGCGGCGAGATCGTCGGCCGCGTCGCACGCACCGCGCATGCGCTGGGCTTCAAGACGGTCGCGATCGCCTCCGATGCCGATCGCGCGGCGCCGCACACGCGGAGCGGCGACCTCGTCGTGCCGATCGGCGGCGAGCGTCCGGTCGACTCGTATCTGCGCATTGATAAGATCATCGGCGCGGCACGCGTCAGCGGCGCGGGTGCGATCCACCCGGGCTACGGCTTCCTGTCCGAGAACGCCGCGTTCGCGCAGGCCGTGATCGACGCGGGCCTGGTGTGGATCGGCCCGCCGCCCGCCGCGATGACCGCGATGGCCGACAAGGCACGCGCGAAGCAGCGCATGGCCGCGGCCGGTGTGCCGGTGCTGCCCGGCTACGACGGCGAAGACCCCTCACGCGACAGCTTGCGCGCGCAGGCCGTACGCATCGGCGTGCCGTTGATGATCAAGGCAACCGCCGGCGGCGGTGGCCGCGGCATGCGGCTTGTCACCGATGCCGCGCAGCTCGACGCGGCACTGGACGGCGCCGCGGCCGAAGCGCAGACCGCGTTCGGCGACTCGCGCCTGCTGATCGAGCGTGCGCTGCTCGCACCGCGCCATGTCGAGATCCAGGTCTTCGCCGACACGCAGGGCCGGGTGATCCACCTCGGCGAACGCGATTGTTCGGTACAGCGCCGTCATCAGAAGATCATCGAAGAAGCGCCCTCGCCCGCCGTCTCGCCGGCACTACGCCGGCGCATCGGCGAGGTCGCGGTCACGGTCGCGCGCGAGGTCGGTTATGTGGGTGCCGGCACGGTCGAGTTCCTGCTCGATGCCGACGGCAGCTTCTGGTTCATCGAGATGAACACGCGCCTGCAGGTCGAGCACCCGCTGACAGAAGTTTTGCTCGGCATCGACCTGGTCGAGTGGCAGCTGCGCATCGCCGCCGGCGAGCAGCTGCCGCTGACGCAGGACGAAGCGCTCGCGCGCTACGAGCGCGGCGGCCATGCGATCGAGGCGCGGCTGTGCGCCGAAGACCCGGCGCAGGACTACGTGCCGCAGGCTGGCACGCTGCGCCACTGGCAACCGCCGCGCAGCCTGCGCTGTGACCACGCGCTCGCGAGCGGCTGCGTCGTCAGCCCGTTCTACGACTCGATGCTGGCCAAGCTGATCGCGCACGCGCCGAGCCGCGAGGCCGCGATCCACCAGCTCGCGGATGCGCTCGACCGCACCGTCTGCCTCGGACTGACGACGAACCGCGGCTTCCTCGGCCGCGTGCTGCGTCATCCGGCCTTCGCGGGGGACGGCGTGACCACCGCGTTCCTGCTCGAACACTTCCCCGACAACGCGGCCCGCGCGAGCACCGCCCCCAGCCACTTGCGCGCACTGATCGCCGCGGCCAACGCCCTGCTCGCGCCGGCCGCGCCGCCGGCCTTGTGGGCAGGCTGGACCTCGTCGCACCGCGTCGACACCCGCTCGCCGCTGCGCATCGGCGAGCACATCGAGACCTGGCTGCTGTCGGGCACGCCACTGGCGCTCACCGCCCGCTGCGGCGATGCCACGCGCCACATCGCTGGGCTCGCGCGCGACAGCCGCTCGCTGGTGCATGCGGTGATCGACGGCCGACCCCTTTCGGCGCGCGCCGTGCACGAGGGCACCGAAGCCTGGTGGCAGTGCGAAGGCGTCGAGCTCGCGGTGCAAGACCTGCGCCTCGTCGGCGCCGCGGCGATCGGCCCCACTGCCGCAGGCGCGTTGCGCGCGCCGATGCACGGCCGCGTCACGCAGTTGCCCGTCGCGGCCGGCGCGAGCGTTCAAGCCGGCGCATTGCTGCTCGTGATGGAGGCGATGAAGATGGAGCATCAGATCGTCGCGCCGTTCGCCGGCCGCGTCAAAGCGCTGCACGCGCGCGTCGGCGATCAGGTCGGTGCGCGGCAGGTGCTGGTCGAGATCGTATGAACACCTAGGACCCCATGCCCGCCACCCCCCGCACCGCCACGACCGCCGCACCCGACAACCGGCGCGCCGACCTGATCCGCGTCGCCGCGAAGCTGTTCCGCGAGAAGGGCTTCGACGGCACGACGATCCGCGACGTTGCGCACGCCGTGGGCATGCGCTCGGGCAGCCCGTTCTATCACTTCGCGAACAAGCACGAGCTGCTGATGGCGGTGATGGAAGAAGGCCTGCGCCTCGGCCTGGACCGCACCGAAGCCGCGCTCGCCGGGCCCGCGCTGCCGGCACCCGAACGCCTGCATCGCCTGGTGCGCACGCACTACGGCATCCTGCACGACGCCGGCAGCGATTTCATCCCGGTGATGCTGTACGACTGGCGCTCGCTGCCGTCGCAGTACAAGCGCCGCATCATCGAACTGAAGGACCGCTACGACGCGATCTGGCAGCGCACGCTCGACGAGCTGCACGCGCAAGGCCTGCTGCGCGCCGACGCCAAGCTCGCGCGGCTGATGATCCTCGGCGCGATCAATTTCTCGGCGACCTGGTACCGTGCGAAGGCGCGCACGGCCCAGCGCGTCGGCCTCGACGAACTCGCGGCGCAGACCGTCGCGCTGGTGCTGCACGCGCCCAGCGCGAAGCCTGAAGCGCGCGGCAAGAAAGGTCGCCCATGAGCCACATCCTGATCGAACGCGACGACGTGATCTGGACGATCACGATCAATCGGCCCGCAGTCCGCAACGCGGTCGATGGGCCGACCGCGCAGGCGCTCGCGGCGGCGTTCCGCGCGTTCGACGCCGACGCGCAAGCCTGCGTGGCCGTGCTCACCGGCGCGGCCGGCGAGTTCTGCGCCGGTGCCGACCTGAAGGCGGTCGCCGGCGGCTTCACAGACAACCCTCGCGCGAACCCGCTCGACGCCGACATGGCGGCCGACGGCCCGATGGGCCCGACGCGGCTGCGCTTGGGCAAGCCGGTGATCGCGGCCGTCGAAGGCCACGCCGTCGCGGGCGGGCTCGAGCTCGCGCTGTGGTGCGACCTGCGCGTCGCGAGCAGCACGGCCGTGTTCGGCGTCTACTGCCGGCGCTTCGGCGTGCCGCTGATCGACGGCGGCACGGTGCGATTGCCGCGGCTGATCGGCGAGAGCCGCGCGCTCGACCTGATCCTCTCCGGCCGGCCGGTCGCGGCCGACGAGGCGCTCGCGCTCGGCCTCGCGAACCGCCTCGTGCCGGCGGGTGAAGCGCTGAGTGCCGCACGCGCACTCGCGGCGCAGATCGCCGCGTTCCCGCAGCGCTGCATGCGCAACGACCGCGCGAGCGTGCTCGCGCAGCACGGCTTGCCGCTCGTCGACGCGCTCGCGCAGGAGTTCGCGCTCGGCCAGCAGACGCTGCAATCGGGCGAGACCGTGAGCGGCGCGCAGCGCTTCGCAGACGGCGCCGGGCGGCACGGGCACTTCGGCAAGGGCTGATCGGCCAGCGCACTGCAAGCGCTGCAATCAAGCGGCCGCGCGACCCGCGGGGACATGTCCGAAAACGGCGAGCCCTGCTCGGGCCACTGCCGATAATCGTGTCCATGAACTCCCTCGACGACACCGCTGCCTACCAGGTCATCACGGCCCGCGATGCGCGCTTCGACGGGCGCCTGTTCGTCGGCGTCACGTCCACCGGTATCTACTGCCGGCCGATCTGCCGCGTGCGCACGCCGATGCGCAAAAACTGCCGCTTCTTCGCGACGCCCGCACAAGCCGAGGCCGCGTCGTTTCGTCCGTGCATGAAGTGCCGGCCCGAGCTCGCGCCCGCCGCAGGCTTCGCGTGGTCGGTGATGGACGCGTCGCGCACGCTCGCGCGGCAAGCGGCCGATGTGCTCGATGAGCAGGCCGCGAGTGGCGATGCGAAGAGCCTCGTCGATGTCGCCGAGCGGCTCGGCGTGAGCGACCGCCATCTGCGCCGCATCTTCCAGGCCGAGCACGGCGTGACGCCGCTGCAATACCTGCAGACGCGCCGGCTGCTGCTCGCCAAGCAGCTGCTCACCGACACGCGCTTGCCGGTCGCGCAGATCGCGCTCGCGAGCGGCTTCAACAGCCTGCGGCGCTTCAACGCGGCGTTCGCCGACAGCTACCGCATGAGCCCGAGCCGCTTGCGCGGCGAGGTCGAGTTCGACGAACACGCGAGCGACGCCGCGGTCACCGTCAAGCTCGCCTACCGCGCGCCGTACGACGTCGCGGCCTTGCTGCGCTTCATCGCGCAGCGTGCGATCCCCGATGTCGAAGTCGTCGTGGGGCGCTGCGTGCGGCGCAGTCTGCGCGCCGGCTCGGTCACGCCGATCGCCGGTTGGGTCGAGGTCGAGTTCGACGCGGCGATGCCACTCGTGCACCTGCGCTTCGCGCCTGAGCTCGCGGGTGCGAGCGGGCGCGTCGTCGCGGCCGTGCGGCGCTGGCTCGATCTCGATGCGACGCCCGACGCGATCGACACGACGCTCGCCGCGCTGCCCGGCGCACCGGGCCTGCGCCTGCCGGGCAGCACCGATGCCTTCGAGCTCGCGGTGCGCGCGGTGCTCGGGCAGCAGGTCACTGTGGCGGCCGCGCGCACGCTCGCCCAGCGCGTCGTCGAGCGCTTCGGCGTGCCGCTCGCGACACCATGGAGCGACATCACGCGCTGCTTCCCGCAGCCCGAGCTGCTCGCCGCGACGCCGATCGAACACATCGCCGAGCTCGGCATTATCCGCACCCGCGCCGCAGCCATCATCGCGATCGCGCAGGCCTGGCCCGAGATCGCGCCGATGCTCGCGGCGCGCGCACGGCCCGAGCCGCTGATCGCGCGGCTGCGCGCGATCAGGGGCATCGGCTCATGGACGGCGCACTACATCGCGATGCGCGCGCTCGGCTGGCCCGATGCGTTCCCGCCGAACGACGTGGCCGTGCTGAAGGCCATGAATCAACTGTTCGGCACGAGCTCGCAACGCGAGGCCGACACGCACGCACAACCCTGGCAACCGTGGCGCGCTTATGCCGTGCTGCGCTTGTGGAACACCCTGGAGAAAACATCATGACGATGCCCAACACCTCTGCCTGCACCGCGCAGACGACGATCAACACCCCGCTGGGCAAGCTGCTGCTCGCCCGCACCGCGAAGGGCCTGGCCGGCATCTGGTTCGACGGCCAGAAGCACCACCCCGCGCCGCTCAGCGTCGTGCGCCGGCCCGACGATGCGCTGCTGCGCCGCGCCGCCGATCAGCTGCACGCGTACTTCGCCGGCGAGACGCTCACGTTCGACGTGCCGCTCGACCTGCAAGGCACGCCGTTCCAGCGCGCGGTGTGGCAGGCGCTGCTCGCGATCCCCGGCGGCGAGACACGCAGCTACGCCGAGATCGCGAAGGCGCTCGGCGCGGCCACCGCGGTGCGCGCGGTCGGTGCGGCGGTCGGCCGCAACCCGGTGTCGGTGATCGTGCCGTGCCACCGCGTTCTCGGCAGCGACGGCTCGCTCACCGGCTACGCCGGCGGCGTGGAGCGCAAGCGCGCGTTGCTCGCGCTCGAACATTCAATGCAAGAGGCGGCTGCGTGATGAGACCTTCCGACCTGGGCGAACTGCTGCTGCTCGCCGCGCTGTGGGGCGCGTCGTTCCTGTTCATGCGCATGGGCGCGGCCGAGTTCGGCCCGATCGCGCTCGTCGCGGTGCGCGTCGCCGGCGCCACGCTGTTCCTGATGCCGCTGCTGCAGATGCGCGGCCAGATGAGCGTGCTGCGTCAACATTGGCGCCCGATCTTCCTCGTCGGCCTGACCAACTCGGCGCTGCCGTTCCTGTGCTTCGGCTACGCGGCGCTGTCGATCACGGCCGGGCTGTCGGCGATCTTCAATGCGGCCACGCCGCTGTTCGGTGCCGCGATCGCGTGGCTGTGGCTGAAGGACAAGCTGACGCCGCCGCGCGTCGTCGGCCTCGTGATCGGCTTTGCCGGCGTGCTCTGGCTCGCGTGGAACAAGACCGACCACAGCGCCGCGTTCAAGCCCGGCGGTTCGGGCTGGGCCATCGTCGCGTGTCTGGCCGGTGCGGTGTTCTACGGCATCTCGGCGAGCCTGACGAAGAAGACGCTCGCCGGTGTCGCGCCGATGGCGGTCGCGGCGGGCAGCCAGCTGTCGGCCACGCTCGCGCTCGCGATCCCGGCCTGGCTGTGGTGGCCGGCGACGATGCCGTCGAGCAGCGCGTGGCTGACCGCTGCGGCGCTCGCGGTGTTCAGCACCGGCGTGGCCTATGTGCTGTTCTTCCGGCTGATCGCGAACACCGGGCCGGCGAATGCGATCTCGGTCACCTTCCTGATCCCGGCGTTCGCGGTGCTGTGGGGCTGGCTGCTGCTCGGCGAACAGGTCAACGCGGCGATGCTGCTGGGCTGCGCGGTGATCCTGCTCGGCACCGGCCTCGCGACCGGCCTGTTGAAGCCGCCGACCGCGTATCGCGCCGCCTGATGCGGCGTCAACGTCGGGCTACTGCAACGGCAGCCCGACGTAGTTTTCCGCGAGCGCGGTCGACGCGGCCTTCGACCCCACCAGGTACTCGAGCTCGGCATGTTGCATCTTCTGCCCGAACGCGCCGGTCTCGGGGAACTTGTGCATCAGCGACGTGAACCACCACGAGAAGCGTTCGGCCTTCCAGATGCGGCGCAGGCAGCGCTCCGAATAGGCGTCGATGCCGGCGCTGCTCTTGTCGCGGTAGTACTCGCTCAGGCCTTGCGCCAAGTAGCCCACGTCGGATGCCGCGAGGTTCAGCCCCTTCGCGCCGGTCGGCGGCACGATGTGCGCCGCGTCGCCGGCGAGGAACAGCGTGCCGAAGCGCATCGGCTCAGCGACGAAGCTGCGCAGCGGTGCGATGCTCTTCTCGATCGACGCGCCGGTCGTGACGTGATCGGCCACCTCGGCCGGCAGGCGGCGCCGCAGCTCGTCCCAGAACGCGGCGTCGGACCAGTTCTCGACCTTGTCGGCCAGCGAGGTCTGCAGGTAGTAGCGGCTGCGCGTGCGGCTGCGCTGGCTGCACAGCGCGAAGCCGCGCTCGTGGTTCGCGTAGACGAGCTCGTGGCGCACCGGCGGCACGTCGGCGAGCACGCCGAGCCAGCCGAACGGGTAGACCTTCTCGAACGTGGCGATCGCACCGGCCGGCACGCTCGCGCGGCTCACGCCGTGGTAGCCGTCGCAGCCGGCGATGAAGTCGCAGGCGAGTTCGATGTCGCGCCCATCCTTGCGGAAGCGCACGACCGGCGAGCGGCCGTCAAAGTCATGCACGCTGACGTTCTCGGCCTCGTACACGGTCGTGAGGCCGGCCGCGGCGCGTGCGTCCATCAGGTCTTGCGTGACCTCGGTCTGGCCGTAGACGGTGACGCGCCGCCCGGTGAGCCCGAAGAAATCGATGCGGTGCAGTTGCCCGTCGAACGCGAGCTCGGTGCCGTCGTGCGGTAGGCCCTCGCGGTGCAGGCGCTCGGCGACGCCGGCCTGCTCGAGCAGCGCAACGCTGGTCTGCTCGAGCACGCCGGCGCGGATGCGGCCGAGCACGTAGTCGGCGCTGCGCTGCTCGACGATCACGGCGTCTATGCCGGCCTGGTGCAGCAGTGCGCCGAGCAGCAGCCCGGCCGGGCCGGCGCCGACGATGGCAACCTGGGTTCGCATGGTGTGTCTCCGTGGTCGTTTCAGGCGAATCTACGGCGTCGCCCGCGATTCGCCAATAAGATCGGGTTCTTGGAAGCGATTCGCCACATCGATCAGACCGCATGGACGACAAGCCGCTGGACCTGAACCTGCTGCGCGTGTTCCGCGCCGTCTACATCGCGCGCAACGTGCGGCGCGCGGCCGAGCAGATCGGCCTGTCGCAGCCGGCCGTCAGCCACGGCCTGACGCGCCTGCGCCTGCAGCTCAAAGACCCGCTGTTCGTGCGCACGCCGGGCGGTGTCGTGCCGACCGCCCGGGCGCATCATTTCGCACGCTCGGTCGAGGCTGCGCTCGCGATCGTCGAGGCCTCGCTCGACGAGACCGAGCATTTCGACCCGCTCACGTCGGAGCGCCGCTTCGTGCTGCACATGAGCGACCTCGGCCAGGGCGAGTTCCTGCCGGTGCTGATGGAGCACCTGAGCGCGCACGCGCCGAAGCTGCGCATCGAGGCGATCCAGCTGCCGCTCGACCAGGTGCTGCCGGCGCTCGAGCAGAACCGCATCGACTTCGCGCTCGGCTACCTGCCCGATGTGCGCGGCACCGAGCACGAGCGGCTGATCACCGACCGCTACGTGGTCGTCGTGCGCAAGGGTCACCCGCTCGCCGCCACGCTGGGCACGAAGCGCGGCCTGCAGCAGCTCGAATACCTGGTCTCGCTCAGCCACCCCGAGCCCGCGACCGCGCTGGCGCGGCTGGGCCTGGCCGACCAGATCCGCGTGACGCTGCCGCACTACGGCGCCGCGCCCGACGTGCTGTGCCGCACCGACCTCGCGGCCATCATCCCGCAGCGACCGGCGCTGCGCTACGCGAAGAACTTCCCGCTCATGATCAAGGCGCTGCGCATCGACCTGTCACCGCTCGAGATCTGGGCGCACTGGTACTGGCGCATGAACCACAACCCCGGCCACCGCTGGCTGCGCGAGACGCTCGCCGCGTTGTATCGCTGACGACATGACGATGCCGACTCTCGCTGCTTCTCCCGTCCTGCACGTGCAGGGCCTGACCTTCGCATACCCGGGCGAGCCGGCGCTGGTCGCCGATTGGTCGGTGACTGTCGAGGCCGGCATCACGCTGCTGCACGGCGATACCGGCAGCGGCAAGTCGACCCTGCTGCGGCTGCTCGCGGGCAGCCTCGCGCCCGCCGCCGGCCGGTTGACGGTCGCTGGTGTGCGCCTCGATGCCGACCCTGCGGCCTACCGCCGCGCGGTGTTCTGGTGCGAGCCGACGAGCGACGCGTTCGATCAGGTCACGGCACGCGACTGCACGACCTTGCTGCGCGGCGACGACGCCGGTTTCGATGCCGTCGAATGGCAGACCCTCGTCGACGGCTTCGCGTTGACGCCGCACCTCGACAAGCCGATGTACATGCTCTCGACCGGCTCGAAGCGCAAGGTCTGGCTGACGGCCGCGCTCACGTCGGCGCGCGCGCTGACATTGCTCGACGAACCGACGGGTGCACTCGATGCGGCGTCGATCAACTGCCTGATGCGCGCACTCGCACGCATTTCAGAGCGGCAGCGTGACCGCGCCATCGTCGTCGCGAGTGCCGAGCAGCTCGACCGTGTCCCGCTCGCCGGTGTGATCGCGCTGCCGCTTCAGGGCCCGTAGCGCACGCGGTAGATCGCACCGCCGAGATCGTCGCTGATCAGCAGCGAGCCATCGGGCAGCGGCAGCACATCGGCCGGCCGGCCGAGCACCGTCTCGCGGCCACCTGCGTCGACTTGCAGCCAGCCTTGCACGAAGGGCTCGTGCCGCAGCACGCGGCCCTGCGCGTCGAGCAGCACGCGCGCGACCTGGTAACCGCTCTTCTTGCTGCGATTCCAGGAGCCATGCTCGGCGACGAAGATCCCGCCGCGGTAATCCACCGGGAACTGGCTGCCGGTGTAGAAGCGCATGCCGAGCGAGGCGACGTGCGCACCGAGCTTCGCGGCCGGCGCCACGAATTCGTCGCAGCGGCGGCGCGCGCCGAACTCCGGGTCGGGCACGGCACCCTGGTGGCAATACGGGAAGCCGAAGTGCTGGCCCGCCTGCGCGACGCGGTTCAGCTCGTCGCTGGGTACGTCGTCGCCCAGCATGTCGCGGCCGTTGTCGGTGAACCAAAGCGCCTGGTCGCGCGGGCTCCAGTCGAAGCCGACCGAGTTGCGCACGCCGCGCGCGACGACCTCTGGCGCGCTGCCATCGGCGCCCATGCGCAGGATCAGGCCGTGCGCCGCATCGGGCGCGCAAACATTGCACGGCGCGCCGACCGCAACATACAGCTTGCCGTCCGGACCGAAGGCGATGAACTTGGCGCCATGGTGGGTCTCGGTCGGGAGCTGGTCGGTGACGAGCACCGGCGCCGGCGGCTTCTGCAGCCTGTCGTCGATCGCATCGAAGCGCAGGATCTTCGAGACGGCCGAGACATAGAGCTGCCCGTTGCGATACGCCACACCCGCCGGCAGCATCAGGCCCGAGGCCAGCGTGTGAACGCCGCGCGCGCGGCCCTGCTCGATCTCGACCGCATAGACTTTGCCGGCGCCCATGCTGCCGACGTAGACCACGCCTTTGCCGTCGGCATAGCGGCCCAGCGTCATTGCACGCGCGTTCGGCACCGCGTCGGTCAGCAGCTCGATCTGAAAGCCCGCGGGTGCGCGCAACTGCGCGGGCGCCACGGCGGCGTGTGCGGCAGCTGCGCAGACGAGCAACGCGTTCGCCGCCACCGCCACCCTGTGCACGACCTTGCCGACCCAGCGATTCATGCCGATCAGCTTAGCCGAAAAGGCCCCGCACGCGCTCAAGTGGCGACAATGCCGCATGCGCCCTCTGCGCCCCTTCACACTGCCACCATCCGACCATGAGCACTGATTCGAAGCGTCGCAGCGGCCCGCTGACCGGGCTGAAGATCGTCGAGTTCGCGGCCATCGGGCCGGCGCCGTTCGCGGGCCAGCTGCTCGCCGACCTGGGCGCCGACATCATCCGCATCGACCGCGCGGAACGTGCCGGCGACGCGCCGGGCGTGCTGTCGCGCGGCCGGCGTTCGGTCGCGCTCGATCTGAAGAAGCCCGCGTCGATCGAGACCTGCCTGGCGCTGCTGGCGCGTGCCGACGCATTGATCGAGGGCTTCCGCCCCGGCGTGATGGAGCGCCTCGGCCTCGGCCCCGCGGTGGCGCTGGCGCGCAACCCGAGGCTGATCTATGCGCGCATGACCGGCTGGGGCCAGACCGGCCCGCTGGCTCACGCCGCCGGCCATGACATCAACTACATCTCGCTGAGCGGCGTGCTGCATTCGATCGGCACGCAGGGCGCCCCGGTCGTGCCGCTCAACCTGGCTGGCGACTTCGGGGGCGGCTCGCTCTACCTCGGCCTGGGCATCCTCGCCGGCGTGCTGAACGCGCGCGCCACCGGCCAAGGCCAGGTCGTCGACTGCTCGATGGTCGAGGGCTCGGCCTCGCTGATGTCGATGTTCTACGAGCTCCACGCCGATGGCGCATGGGGAGACGAACGCGCTGCCAACCTGCTCGATGGCGGCGCGCCGTTCTATGGCCCGTTCCGCTGCGCCGACGGCAAGTGGGTCAGCATTGGCTCGCTCGAGCCGCAGTTCTACGCGCTGCTGCTCGACAAGCTCGGCCTGCGCGACGATCCGGGCATGACATCGCAAAACGACCGCGCCCAATGGCCTTTGATGCGACGCACGATCGCCGCGGTGATCGCAACCCGGACCCGCGACGAATGGTGCGCGCTGATGGAGGGCAGCGACGTCTGCTTCGCACCGCTGCTGGACCTGAACGAAGCGCCGGCGCACCCGCACAACGTCGCACGCGGCAGCTTCGTCAACGTCGATGGCCACGCGATGCCCGGCGTGGCGCCGCGCTTCTCGGTCACGCCGGGGCAGCTGACGCGCGCGCCGCGCCAGATCGGCGCCGACACCGCCTCTGCGCTGGCCGATTGGGGCGTCGCGCCACCGAGCGCCTGAGCGGCATCGCTTCCGGCCGGTTCGACCTCAACCCGCCGCTAACCCTGAAGGGCGTCGTCTTCCCCAGGCGCAGAGCTTGTGTGTCGCGACGCTTCGGTCGCGAGATATTGTCTGACGGCCTGTTCGGGTGTCAGTCCCGCCAGCACTGCAAATTGAGAATCGGACAGCTCATCTGCGGCGTCCGGGTTGAGATCAGGCGAAGACTTCAGCAGCGAGTCAGCGAACAGCTGCCGCCACTCCGTGCCGAGAAACGCCCCGAGCTTGATGATGCCCATGATGTCTCCTTTGCGTCGTTCTCGTCCACGAGCCGCACCGTCGGATGTCGATCCGCTCGATGGCCAAATCGACCGCCTCGGTCGCCTCGTGCCGGCGAATGATCCTGAGCAGACTATTGGTACGCAATCTGCGCGAACTGGCAAGTCGCGTCGGTTCGTTCGCACACCACTGCAGTGGTCTTTCGTCGGTCCGGAAGCACCGTCAACCCCCGGTCAGTTCGCGTCACCCGGCTCCGTTCCTTTCGGCCTTCTCAGCAGGCTCACCGTCCCGCCTGCCAATGCGGCCAAGGCCGCGAGCGCCAGGCCCCAGTGCACAGCGCTCATCGACGGCAACAGCGCGAACATGATTCCCATCAACAGGCTGCCGAGCGTCAACCCGGTCAGCCGCGCGGTCCCCTGCGCGCCTCCGGCTGCGCCGCTGCGTTCTTTCGGCGCGGCGAGCAGCATGTTCTGGTTGTTGGGCGTCTGAAAGAATCCGAAGCCGAGGCCTGCCAGGCTCGTGAAGATGGCCATCGGCAGACCAGGGTCGCCATGCAGCGGCCACGCGGCGCACAGCGCCAGGCCGATCGCGAGGCACGCGCCTCCTGCGGCGCAAAGCCAGGCGGTCGGCACGCGCTTGGCCAGGCGCGCCGACAAGGGCGCGGCCACCATCACCGCCAGGGGCCATGGCGTCATCAAGAGACCGGTGGCCGTCGCGCTCAGGCCCAGCTCGTGCTGGAAGTAGAACGGCAGCGCCAGGTAGCCCATCATCTGCCCGGTGGAGCAGCACACCGATGCGACGATCGAGACCCGAAACGATGGCACCCGCAGCAGATCCAGCGGGATCAACGGCGCCGCCTTCGGCAGCTCGCGCCGCACCAGCAGCACCAGGGATGCGGTCGACACGACGAGCAACGCACCGCCGCCCCACGGCGACGACGGCAACCAATCGCTGCCCAGCACGAAGGCGGCGAATATGATCGCGTTGAGGGCGATGCTGCCGAGGTCGAGACGGCGCCCGGTGCCTGGCGGGTGCGGCAACCTAGCGCAGGCGAGCAGGACCAGCGCGCCGATCGGCAGGTTCACCGCGAACAGCCACGGCCAGCTCGCGACGGACAGCAACGCAGCGCCGACGGCCGGCCCAGCCGCCGAGGCGCCTGCGATCGTCAACGCGTTCCAGGCGATCGCCTGACCGAGCAATCGACGCGGATAGGTGAAGCGCAACAGCGCGACACCCAGCGGCATCACCGCAGCGCTGCCCAAGCCCTGAAGGCATCGCGCCGCCACCAGCCATGGCAGCGACGGCGCCAGCGCACACAACGCCGAGGCCGCGGTGAACAGCGCGATGCCGCCGGCGAACACGCGGCGATAGCCCAGTCTCTCGCCCACAGCGGCAGCGGGCAGCAGGAACATCACGATGGCGAGCTGGTAGGCGGTGACGATCCAGACCGCGTCGGCCGGCGCCGCCTGCAACTGCCGAGCGATGCTCGGCAGGGCGACATTGGCGATCGCGCCGTCGAGCACCACCAGCACGATCGCACCGAGGATCGCGGCGACGGCGGCATAGCGCCGCGGCAGTGGCAGACCATCAAGCTCGTTCACCGCGCCGGATTCGGTGCGGCGAGAGACCGTGGAAGCGTTGGATTCGAGAGCAGGTGACAACATACGTGGAAGCCGGAGTGGGACGCTCGATCGCGCCACATCAGCATAGGTCGACGATCCCGTCCCAAACAGAGCGTGGCGCGCATCTTGTCCCTGCATGCGGCGCCAGGCCTGCGCCCCCAAACCGTGCTAGGTTCAGCGCATGCCCACGGACGCCGACCTCAACCTTCTCGTTGCATTGAACGCCCTGCTCTCCGAGGGCAGCGTCTCGAGAGCAGCGGAGCGTTCGGGTCTGAGCGAATCAGCCATGAGCCGCACGCTGGCGCGGCTTCGTGAAGCGACGGGAGACGAGCTCCTGGTGCGAGCGGGTCGGGCCATGGTCCCCACACCGCGGGCACTGGCGCTGCGCGACCGGGTCAAGGCCTTGGTCGAGGAAGCCAGCGCCGTGCTGCGGCCGGCCGGCCCCGAGCTGGATCTGAGCATGCTCGAGCGCACATTCACCGTGCGGGCCAACGACGGATTCACCGAGGCCTTTGCGCATCTGCTCGTGGCACGCACCGCACGCGAAGCGCCCGGGGTGCGCCTGCGCTTCGCGCCCAAGCCCGACAAGGACGTGCGCCCGCTGCGCGAGGGACTGATCGATCTTGACGTCGGCGTTCTCGGCGAGTCCGGCCCCGAGGTGCGCGTTCAAACACTCTACCGGGACCACTTCATCGCCGTCGTGCGACAGGGGCACCCGCTGCTGACTGAGGGCGAGATCACCCCCGCACGCTATGCGGCCTGCGACCACGTGGTCACGTCACGCCGGGGGCGTATCACCGGCCCGGTGGACGACGCGCTCGCCGCCGCCGGATTGACGCGCCATGTCGCGGTCGTCGTGCCCAGCTTCGGCACCGCGCTGTCGACGGCGGCCGCGACCGACATGGTGGCGCTGATCCCCGCGTCCTACTTCGAACACTCGAGAGCAAGCCAGGCGATGCACTCGTTCGAGCTGCCGGTGCCGACGGAGCACATCACCATCTCGCAGATGTGGCACCCCCGACTCGATCGGGACCCGGCGCACCGATGGCTGCGCGGCGTGGTGCTCGAGGTCTGCCGGAATCACCACGCGAACGCGTCTTGAGATGCTTGCGCCGCCGCGCTCAGGGCACCTCGTGCCCGGTGCTCGCTTGCCAGACGCGATACCAGTCCTCGGCCGACAGCTGCACGTCAAGTGCCGACACGGCGTCGCGCAAGGCGTCGATGCGACCAGAGCCGGTGATCGGCAGCGGCCGCGCCGGGTGGCGCAGGATCCAGGCATAGGCGATGGTCGCGGCGCTCACGCCACGCTGGCGGCCCAACTCTTCCAGCACGGTGCGCACACGCCGAGTCTGTGGCTCCTGCCCGGTGAAGAGCCGCCCGCCGCCCAGCGCCGACCAGATCATCGGGCGCAGGCCGAGGTCGGTGCATTGGTCGAGCGTGCCGTCGGACAATGCCTGCAATTGCAGTGGCGAGAGTTCGATCTGGTGCGTCACCAAGGCGTGCCGGCGGTGCAGCATCGCCAATTGCGACGGTGCGTGGTTCGAGACGCCGAAGGCCCGCACTTTGCCGGCACCCCGCAACGCGTCGAAGGTCGCCGCGAGCTCGTCCGGATCCATCAGCAGGTCGGGCCGGTGCATCAGCAACAGGTCGATGTGGTCGGTGCGCAGCGCGCGCAATGAGGCCTCGACCGACGCAGTCACGTGGGCCCGCGAACTGTCGTAGGACTTGATCGCGTGCGCCGGCCGCGCGTCAGTGGCGAGCTTGATGCCGCACTTGGTCACGATCTGAAGCCGCTCGCGCAGACCCCGGGCCGCCAACAGAGCTTCGCCGAACAGCGACTCGACGGCATAGTTGCCGTAGATGTCGGCGTGGTCGAAGCTGGTGATGCCGAGCTCCAGCGCCTGCTCGATCCAGCGCACACGCGCAGGCACGTCCTGCCGCCACTCGGCCATGCGCCAGACGCCGGCGACGATCGCCGACAGCGAGACGCCGCCGGGCACGAGCGCGATCTGCGGCACGGCGGCGCTCATGGCCTGGCCTCCACGCTCGCCATTTGGCGCGCGCCGCGCATCACGAGAAAGAGGTTCGGTTCGGGGCTCATGTTCTGTTCCTTACGACGCAAATTCGAATTGGGCGAGTACGTGATGATGCACCGCGACCATGCCGTTCGCGAGCATCAGCGTGAAGTCCATGCAGAAGATGAAGAACATGAGGCCGCTGAGAACCGGCCAGGGTGCATCCCCGCGATCGTGGCCCTCGAGGGCAACGGGCACGTTGGCGGCGAACTGCGTCCCGTGCGCGAGCGCGAGGACAGAAGTCAGAACCGCCACCTGCTTGTCTTCGGGGAACAGCGCTGGATTGAACAACATGGCGCCGGAAAGAACGGCGAATGCAAGATTCATCCCGCCCAAAAAACGAATCGAGGCCGATACCGTCTTGAGCAGAGGGCTGTGCCGAGCGTGCCGGGGTACCAGCAGCTTTGTGGCCGCAGCCGCAGTCGCGCCAAAGTAAATGGCGCCCGCGCCAAACCACAGCACGTTCAGGACCAAAACAGCGTTCGGGCCCAACTGCGCAACGTGGACGAGTTCCTTCATCGTTTGTCTCGTGTGAGTTTGTGAGGTCAAGTGTATTGACTTAAATGTGCGGGAACAACTATCACGTTCAAAGTTGCGGAGCGCAGATGGCTGCCAGGCCCGGCGGCGCCGTCGGCGACGCAGTAGCATTGCCGTGGCCCCCGCATCGCTCAATGGTGAGCCATGCCTTCGGGGCCCGCAGACAGGACGCGTTCATGGCCAAGGCCAACCCTGCTTTCCAATTGCCTGCGGTTGAGAAGGCCGGCATACGCGAGCTCCATCCTCTCGACGGCGCATTGCTGTTGATGCATTTCGCGTTCCGCGGACTCGTCTCGCAGGCCGACCGGCACCTGGAGAAGCACGGGCTGTCGCGCGTTCACCATCGAATCCTCTACGTCATCGCGCGGGCCGATGGCATCTCGGTCGGCGGGTTGCTGGAGCTGCTCGGCGTCAGCAAACAGGCGCTCCACCGGCCCATGAAGTACCTGCAGGACAATGGCTATGTCGTGGCGGAGCGGGATGCCGCCGAACATCGAGTCAAGCTGCTTCGCCTGACGACGAAGGGCGTGCGCATGGAACGCAGCGCCTCCGACCACGAGCGGGCGGCGATGGAAGGCGCCCTGAGCGGCATGTCATCGTCCGGGCAGAAGGCCTGGCGTGATGTCATGGCCGCACTTGCGAAGCAAGCCTGAGCAGGCCCCGCAACGGCAAGGCCAAGAGGGGCGAATCGACGCTCAAGCCACTGCGCTGGCCTCTCCCACGTCCACCACGAGTTGCCGGTGGCGCGCACTCGCCAGCGCCGTGGCCACGTCGTGCAGCGACACACGTGCGGCGCCGCGGCGATAAGGGTTGGGTTCCACGCCGAAACCGAGCGGCCGGCCATCGAGCGCCAGTGCAGTCACGCCGCAACCCGCACCGCGCACGCGATAGACGATCTCGAGCTCGTGCTGCAGCAACGTGACGCGTACGCGCATGCCGTCGAACGCGGCCGGCAGCACCGGGTCGATCAGCAACGCGTCGGCCTCCAGGCGCAGGCCGAACAGATGCCGCACGACGAGGCCGAACAGGATGCCGGCGCCGCTCGAATACACGCGCCAGCCGCCATCGAGACTGATCGTGCCAAGCCGCACGCGCTCGTACTCGGCGCTGGCCTGGTAGCGGTCGGCGAAGGCGGCGTCCGAACTCGAGTAGTAGCAGTTCGATGGCCGCAGGCTCGCCGTGGGCACGATCTCGCTCAGGCCGATCGGGTTGGCCTGGCACAGCGCGTGGAAGAAGCGCTCGGCTTCGCCGACATGCGCCAGCGCCTGCGCATAGCGCAGGTGCGCGTGCATGTACATGAGCCCGATCTCGCGCCCGAAGAAACTGGCGCTCTCGGCGCGTTGAAAGAGCCGCTGCGAGCCGCCGTGGTACGGCAGCGGCCGGTCGAACAGGCGCGCACCGTCAGGCCCGCTCAGGTGCTCGTCGATGAGGCGCAGGTGATGGCGCATCTGCGTAGCATCGAACAGGCCTTCGAGGATCGCGTGGATCATCGCGAGCAGGCTGTAGCGCACGCCGGTCGTCTGGTCGCGCGGGTGCAGCAGATAGCGAACCGCGCTGTCGGTGCCGTCGACCCCATGTTCATCGAACAGTGCGTAGCCGGCGAGCACATCGTCCACCAGCAACAGGCGCAGGAAATCGCCGCGCACCGCGGCCGCCTGGCGTTCGAGCCGCGCTGCCGCGGGCGTGCGGCCGACGCGCCGCAGCGCGCGGGCCAGCGTGGTCAAGGTCTGGTAGTGCAGCGTCACGGTCCAGGCGCTGCACATGTGTTCGCGCATCGACGGGTCGGCCGGCTGCAGCGAGTCGTTCCAGTCGCCATGGCCGTAGGCGGCCAGCGCCGTGCCGGCAATAGTGCGTTGGCGTATCAGCGCGAGCGCGCGCAGAACGTGCTGCCAGACGCTGTAGGCGGCGCCGGGATGCGAAGCGCGGCGCGGGAAGAACGGTGTTCGCTCGTCGAGGATCGCGGCGTCGCCGCTCGCGATCAGGTACTGCGCCAGCGCCAGCAAGGGCCAGAAGACGATGTCGCCATGCGAATCGCCGGCGCGGATCGCCGCGTCGCGCTCGAAGAACATGAACCACTGCGGCCAATCGCCGTCGGTGCGCTGCGCCTTCATCACGCGCAAGAGCAGCTCGCGCACCGGCGCGCTGTGGCCTTGCGCGAGCAGCAGTTCGACCGGGCCTTGGCAGACGTCGCGCGTGCCCCAGCCGCCGCCCGAGAACTGCTCCAGGCCGCGCGGCGCGAGATAGTGGACGAGCGCGTTCTGGCGCAGCCAGGGCATCAGGGCCATCAGGCGCGAGAGACGCTCAGCTGGCGCGCTGCCGGCTGGCGCGTCGGCGTGCAGCGTCGAGGCCAGACGTTCCGAAGCCACCGGAACCGCATCGGCAGCCGGCACGTCGGGCCCGCCGGTGACGAATCGGCCGAGCAGTGTGAAACGGGCAGCGCGCGCCGGCGCGGTGGTCAGCGTCAGATACGGGAGCTCACGCGCCACGCCGTCGAGGAACAGCGCCTCGTCGCCGCCCACGTTCTCAATGGCGGTGTCATGCGACGGCTCGATGCGCCAGTGACCCTGCGGGAAGCGCTGCCCGAGCTCGCTCTGCGGCGCCGGCGCGAGCCGCACCGCGAGGCCGTCGCGCTGCCAATGCACGCGCCCCGGCGTGCTGCCGTCGTCGCCGTTGAGCGCGACATGCAGGCAGACGAGACAACGCATCGCGGGCCCGTCGACGACCTCCACCTCCAGGCTGAAGGCATGCGGCTCGCTGTGCGCCCGGCTGCGCACGTCGATGCGGCCACCGGCATGGCGATAGATCCAGCGGCACGCATCGGGATGCATCTCGAACGCCGAAGGCTGGTCCAGCAGATGCCAGGCGCTGTCGACTTCGACGAAGACACGCAGGCCCTGCGAACGGAACAGCCCGAGGTAGCTGCGCACGGTCGACAGGCAGCGGTTGATGCTGACGTGGCCCTGCGTGAGCATCGAATGGAACACGCCGCCCATCCACACGGTCGAGGTCAGCGCGCTCTCGTCGGGCACCGGCAGCGTGCCGGTGCGCAGCACCTGGCCGTGCGGGCGCAGCACGGCCAGCTCCTTGGCGCGCAAGGCGACGTGGCCGTCCGCGCCGTGGAAGAAGCTGAGCGGGCGCCCGTCGGCAGCGCGCTCGACATGGCGTCGCTCGGTACCGAACAGCGCATCGATCGCGCGCTCGTTTTGATCCGGGTCCAGGTCCAGCGCCGGCAGCAGCGGGGCCGTCGCAAACAGGTTCGGCGTGGGCCGCACGGTGGGCCGCTCGGCCCGCCAGGACGGGGCCTGCGCTTCCGGCAAGGCGAGCATCGCATCGACAAAGGCCAGGTCACTCGGCGACGTCGCTTCGCGGTGGTCGGCCTGCAGGCCGCCGAACCAGCCCAGGTCCGCCGACGCGCCCGGTGCGAGCTCGCTGGCCGCGTCCTGCAGCGCGGCCATCGCGTGCTCGTGCTGCAGCCGTGTCGCGGGCAAGCCTTGCATCAGGCCAGGCTCAGGCAGGCCCGCACGGCTCGCCAGGCCATGCACCTGCAGCGCGTCGGTCGCATGGGCCACACCACGGTTCAACGACCCGATGACGCACCACGGATGCCGTGTGCCCACCGCCTGGTTCTGCCGCGATGCGAGCACGGTCCCGCGCTCGGCATGCGCGAGTGGCGTGTGGTCGATGTACTGGCTCACGTAGTACTCGTTGAGCCGCACCGCCGCATACGGCGCGAGCGCGAGATCCTGCAGGTACAGCAGGTCGACATGTGCCGGTTCGGCGCTGGCATTCTCGACGCGCACATGCCAGAACCAAGCCGGCGCATCGGCCGCCAGCCGCAGCGCCACGCGGTAGCGCAGCCCTTGCCAATCGCCGGCGCCTTCGAGCTCGCCCGCAGCGGCATCGAAGTGCCAACGCGTCGGGCTGCGCGGCCCGAGCAGCGGTGTGGTCTCGATGGTCGGCCCGAGGCGGCGCAACACCAGGTTGGCGGGCCCGCCCTCGAGCGCATTGCCGACGAACAGATTCACGACGATGTCGCCGAAGGCCAGACTGCGCACAGCGCCGTGGTCATGGCATTCGACACGCAGTCCCGACGGGCTCGTCCAGCCCATCACAGGGGGTGGCTTGGGAACGGTCATGTGCGGATGGACCCGATGCGCGTCGGGCGCTTCATGGCGAGGCTCACAGTGTGCCTGTTCCAGAAAAATTTCCTCGGCGGCGATGGCTGCATGCTCGCTTGTGGCGAAGCACGAATCGTGTTCAATTCAACCTCTCGTCACTGTCGTTCCGAAATGTTGCGATGAACACCAAGAAGATTGCACTCGGGTTGTTTGCCGCTCTCGCAGCGGCCGGCCTCGCGGGCTGGCTCAGCCTCGACAAGGAGACGCGCGGCCTGCTGGCAACGCTGCCGACCAACCGCGACGTTCTGTTCTGGAACCAGCCGCAGCGCGATGCGGCATTTCGTGCGCTCGATCGGCTGCCTGTTCTGGTCAAGTCGCGGCCTGTGCCGGCCGGCGGCACACCGATGCAGCTGCCCGCAGGCGCGCCGCTGAAGCTCGGGACGGACGTCGACGCTTACATGGCAGGCCAGCGCAGCGCCGCGCTGCTGGTCGTGCACGACGGCAAGCTGCGTTTGGAGCGGTACGGCCTGGGCTTCGACAGCAGCGGCCGCTGGACCAGTTTTTCGGTGGCCAAGTCCATCACGTCGACCCTGATGGGCGCAGCCATCCGCGACGGCTACATCCGCAGCGTGGACGACAAGGTCAGCGACTACCTCCCGCAGATGAAAGGCTCGGCCTACGACGAGGTCAGCATCCGCCAGCTCCTGACGATGACTTCGGGGGTCCAGTGGAACGAGGACTACGCCGACCCTAAATCCGACGTGGCGCAGTTCAACAACCACCAACCCGAGGACGGCGTCGATGCGTTGGTGAGCTACATGCGGCGACTGCCCCGCGAGGTGCCGCCAGGAACGCGCTGGCACTACAGCACTGGCGAGACCAATCTCGTCGGCGTGCTGCTCAGCGAGGCCACCAAGAAGCCGTTGGCGACCTATCTGTCCGAGAAGATCTGGGTGCCGGCCGGCATGGAGCAGCAAGCCACCTGGCTGCTCAGCCGCAGCGGGAAGGAGATCAGCGGCTGCTGCCTCCAGGCCTCGACACGAGACTACGCTCGTTATGGGCTCTTCGTGCTGAGCGGTGCCCGCGTGAACGGGCAAAGCATCGTGCCGGACGGCTGGCTGGCTGATGCCACGACGGCGCGCACCGACATCGGCCGGCCCGGGCGCGGCTATGGCTACCAGTGGTGGACCTACGCGGACGGCTCTTTCGCTGCACGCGGCATCTTCGGTCAAGGCCTCTTCATCGACCCCAAGCGCAAGCTCGTGATCGCCTCCAACGCCGACTGGGCCGCAGGCGCGAGCGACCGTGTCGCCAGCGAGGCGCGAGAGGCGTTCTACCGTGCGGTGCAAAAGGCCATCGACGACGAGACTGCGGGTCTGCCCTGACGGCAGTGTTCGAGCTCGGTGCTGCCGCGCACCCAAAGAGCTCATCGCAGCCCGGCGAGCACAAATGTGGTGAGCAATTCCTCGCCAAGTACCCGGGAACGTGGCACGACTGTTGCGTGCCAGGCTACGAAATCAGGCCAACGGCGGCCTGATGGGCATACAGCGTCGTCGCCCATTCCTTCGCAAAGCGTCGGAACGGGGATGGCGTTTTTTTTCGTCTGATGTTTTCGCAACCCAAGGAATTGGCATGGCCTATCTACTACCCACCGAGTTCGTCAAGAAGATGGTGGATGCCGGGGAGTCCAAGATCTTCATGTCGACCCGCGACACGGTGATCCGCGCCTACATGGCGGGCGCCATCCTGGCGCTGGCGGCGGCGTTTGCCGTGACCATCAATGTGCAGACAGGCCAGCCGCTCGCCGGTGCCGTGCTCTTCCCGGTGGGCTTTTGCATCCTGTACCTGCTCGGATTCGATCTGCTGACCGGGGTGTTCACGCTCTGCCCGCTGGCGGTGATCGACAAGCGCCCAGGTGCCACCTGGAGCGGCGTGCTGCGCAACTGGTGGCTGGTCTTCGTCGGCAACTTTGCCGGCGCGCTGACCGTCGCACTGTTCATGGCCATCATCTTCACGTTCGGGTTCAGCACCCCGCCCAGCATCGTCGGCGAGAAGATCGGTGGCATCGGCGAGGCCCGCACCCTGGGCTACGCGGCCCATGGCGCTGCGGGCATGCTCACGCTGTTCATCCGCGGCGTGCTGTGCAACTGGATGGTCTCCACCGGCGTGGTCGGCGCGATGGTGTCGACCAGCGTCTCGGGCAAGGTGATCGCCATGTGGATGCCCATCATGGTGTTCTTCTACATGGGCTTCGAGCACTCGATCGTCAACATGTACCTCTTCCCTTCGGGCCTGATGCTGGGCGGCAAGTTCTCGATCGCCGACTATTTCATCTGGAACGAGATCCCGACGGTGATCGGCAACCTGGTGGGCGGCATCACCTTCGTCGGCCTGACGCTCTACTCCACGCACATGCGCACGGCACCGAAGCGCCTCGGCGCGTAATCGACGCCATTCGCGCGGAACTGCGCCACCGGACCGGTCGATGAGCGCCGCGCCGGGCCGCCCCAAGCAAGCTCACCCCCGCGGGGGGCGGGCGACGTACCCGGCGCCCTGGGGGTCAACATGAGCGATACGCTGAAGGTCTCGATCGGCCAGTGGTCCGACAAGGGGCGCAAGAGCACCCAGCAGGACTTCCATGGTGCGACCCTGCCGACGGGGTCGGTGTTGAGTGCCAAGGGCGTCGCGCTGGCGCTGGCCGACGGCATCAGCAGCAGCGAGGTCAGCCAGGAAGCCAGCGAGTACGCGGTCGGCGGTTTTCTCGCCGACTACTACTGCACACCCGACGCGTGGTCGGTGAAGACCTCGGTCGAGCGCGTCGTCACCGCTACCAATTCCTGGCTGCACGCTCAGACCCAGCGCAGCCAGTACCGCTACGAGCAGGACCGCGGCTACGTCTGCACATTCAGCGCCTTGGTGCTGAAGTCGCGCACGGCGCACGTGTTCCACGTCGGTGACACACGCGTCTATCGACTGGTGGAGGCGCGGCTCGAGCAGCTGACCACCGACCACCGCGTGCATGTCGGCGGCGGGCAAGCGTTTCTCGGGCGCGCGCTCGGGATCGACCCGCATGTGGACATCGACTACCTCGCCGTTCCCGTGCGGCCGGGCGAGTTGTTCCTGATGACGACGGATGGCGTGCACGAGCACATGGACGCCGGCTTCGTCGCCGCGGCCATCGCGCGCCATGCCGACGACCTCGATGCGGCGGCGCGGGCCATCGTCGACGAGGCGCTGCGCCGCGGCAGCGACGACAACCTGAGCGCGCAGATTCTTCGCATCGACGCGGTGCCGGAACACGGCGCCGATGAGCTCTTCCAGCAGCTCGGTAGCTTGTCGGTGCCCCCGCCGATCGAGCCGCGCATGGCGTTCGACGGCTACACGATCTTGCGTGAACTGCATGTCAGCCATCGCAGCCACATCCACCTGGCTCGCGACGACGCGACGGGTCAGATCGTCACGATCAAGACGCCGTCGACGGATCTGCGCGACGACCCGGCCTACCTCGAGCGCTTCTTGTTGGAGGAGTGGGTGGCGCGGCGCATCGACAGCCCGCACGTGCTGAAGGCGCACTCGGCCGCACGTGCGCGCCGCTATCTCTACGTCGCTAGCGAATACATCGATGGCCAGACGCTCGCGCAGTGGATGCGCGACCACCCGCAACCGCGGATCGACGCGGTACGCTCCATCGTCGAGCAGATCGCGCGCGGGCTGCGGGCCTTCCACCGCCTCGAGATGCTGCACCAGGACCTGCGCCCCGACAACGTCATGATCGACGCCCACGGCGTGGTGAAGCTCATCGACTTCGGGGCCGTGCGGGTCGCCGGCCTCGCCGAGATGACCAACCTGGAGCGTGGCGAAGAGATTCTCGGCACCGAGCAGTACACGGCCCCCGAGTACTTTGTCGGCGAAGGCGGGACGCCGCGCTCCGACCAGTTCTCGCTCGGCGTCATCGCCTATCAGATGCTGACCGGACGCCTGCCCTACGGCGCCCAGGTGGCGCGCCTGCGCAGCCATGCGGCGCTGGCCAAGCTGCACTATGCACCGGCGTTCGACGCCGACCGCGAGATCCCCGCCTGGATCGACGGGGTGCTGCGCAAGGCCGTGCACCCGAACCCCAGCAAACGCCATGACTCGCTGTCGGAGTTCGTCCACGAGTTGCGCCACCCGAGCCGCGAATTCCTGGCCCGCCACCGCACCCCTTTGATCGAACGCCATCCAGTGGCGTTCTGGAAGGGACTGTCGCTGCTGCTGTTGCTGATGGTCCTGGTGCTTCTGAAGGTGCTGGTCGCAATGCTTTGACTGATTCAAGACGGCATGCGCGTCCTGGCAAGACGCGCATGATTGCCTGGTTCGGTCGAGAGGCACCGCAGTTTGACGAATGCCAGCCCGGCCATCACGGCATCGTTCAGCGCATCGTGCGCGTCTCGCAGCGGCAGCGCGAGCTCGCTCATGATCGTCGCGAAGCGCAGGTCGATCGGGTCGCCGCGCGCGTGAGCCGGCATCTGCCGAAACTTGTAGTCGTAGTACATCGCCGAGACTTCGATCTTTCGCTGCGGCAGGCGCACGCCGAGCATCGGCCAGATCTCGCGGTTGAGCATCGCCACGTCGAACTCGAGGTAGTAGCCAACGAGGGGCCGGCTGCCGATGAAGTCGAGGAGCAGGCGCATGGCCTGCTGCGGGGGCAGGCCTTGCGCGACATCGCGCTCACGCAGCCGGTGGACGCGCATGCTGGCCACCTCGAGCGAGCGCTCGGGCCGCACCAGCAGTTCCAGCCGCTGGCTGGTCAGCAACCGGTTGCCGACGATGCGCACGGCGCCGATCGAGACGATCTGGTCGTGCCGCACATCAAGGCCGGTGGTCTCGCAGTCGAGTGCGACCCATTCTTCGGCGGGTGGATCGTCGTACATGAACGCGAAGTGTTCGTCGGCCAGGTGATAGAGCATCCAGCCGCGGCGCAGCGCACCGAGCGCGCGCTTCATTGCGTGCCAGGGCATGGCCCTTCGTCGCGTCACGCCGCCTCCAGGTGGAACTGGTGGCGAACGATGGCCTTGAATCGCTTGACCACCGCAAGCGCGTCCTTCAGCAGGTCGCGCTCCAGGCTGCTCAGCTTGTCGCTTCGCACGCCGCCGCTGACCGTGCCGGCGGTGTCGAGTTCGGCGAGGCCGGCTTTCAGCTTCAGCCCCATCAGCAGATGAAGGCTGTCGGCGAGATCGGTAGCGAACGCGGGCGACAGGCGCCCGGCCGCCACCAGCGCATCGATGCGCGCTCGCGTGCCGGTGGCCTGCACACGTTCGCTCAACGCCAGGCTGCGCACGCCATGCACGATCGGAAAGATGCCGCACTTCTTCAGGTCGAGCGTCTGCTTGTCCTGCTCGCCGATCAGCAGCAGCCGGTTCCACCAGCCGCCGGACTCTTCGGGGAACAAGTCGATCGCTGCGGCAAAGCGCCCGAGCAGCGCGTCGTCGTCCGCGATGAGCCGGTCCACCTCCGCACGAACCTCGGTCAACAATGTGGCGTTGCCGGCGACCGCGTGCGCGTCGATGAAGATCGCCAGCGCCATCAGCCCTGGCGGATCGGGCCGGAGCAACCAGTTGCGCACGACGCTCTTGAAGGCGCCGGCGCTGCGCCGCCACAACGGGTTGCAGACCATGATCCCGCCCGGGCAATCGGGGTAGCCGAAATCGCGCAGCGCCGCAGAGAAGCGCAGGCACGCCTCGGCAACGTCCGCCTCGCTCGTCGTCGCGTCGTCACGCAGGATCAGGCCGTTGTCCTGGTCTGTCTTCAGCAACTGCTCGCCACGCCCTTCGCTGCCCATGACGAACAGACAGCTCTCGGCCAGCAGGCCGGGCGGCGCAACCAGTTGCCAGGCGCGTTCGAAGAGCTTGGCATTCAGTGCCTGCACCAGCTTGCCGATCTGGCCGACGGGGGTACCGCCGCGGTATAGCAGCGCGACGAATCGTGCGATCTTCGCGACCTGCACGCCGAGCGCATCGAGATCTTGCGCCTGCACGATCTGCACCGTGATCAGGTACGAATGATTCGACAGAAAGCTCAACAGGTCGAGCTGCTCGAGCAGCCCGACGATTCGATCACCCTGCGCGACGACGAGTCGGTGCACTTGATGCTGGATCATCAGCGCGAGCGCGTCGAACAAGGGTGCGTCGGGTGAGATCGAGACGAGCTTGAAGGTCGCCAGCTCGCGCACCGCCAGCGCGTTCAGCGGCCGGCCGTCGAGAACCGCGCGCTGCAGCCCGGTGTTGGTGAAGATGCCGAGCCGCGCATCGTCTCGCACCAGCACGCTGCTGGTGCGTTGTGCCTGCATCAGCGTGGCAACGGCAACGATGCTGGCGGCGCCGTCGACGACATGCGCCGGTCGCAGGAACGCCTCCGCGACGCGCGAGGCGGTCAGGGCATGCATCTCTCGTTCGCTGTGGCGCTGAGCCAGCGCGCCGAGCTTGTGCGAGAGGTCCGAGAACAGCAGCGAGCCGAAGGTGGCGTTGCGCGAGATCAACGCATTGACCGTCTCCTTCGCGAGCTCATAGGCGAGCGCCTCCTCGGCCGCGACGAAGCGGCTGCTCGCCCGGCCGGCGACGAGCGAGCGGCCGTCGAAGCAGTCGTGAGGCCCGTAGGTCGCGACCATCTCGCCCGCATCGAACTGCGAGACATGGCCCTTGATGATGACGAACAGGTGCGACGGTTCGATGCCGGGGTCGAGGATCGTCTCGCCTTCGCGGAAGTACGCGATGTCCACGGCGTCGCGAACCAGCCGCTGTTCGTCGGCATCGAGCCCATCGAAGGGCGATGACGTGAAGTCGAATGCGTTGGGCATGGCACATCATGAATCAGCTCGCGCCACCCGAGCAGGTGCCGGCGACCCATCGATCGCGCCAAACCTTGACGCAGCTCAAGCTCGCGTGCTGTCGGGCGGTCACGCTGTAAGGATCGTGCATGGATTGCCGTCCAGCATGACGCCACTCGCCGAAAGGAACTGAACATGCAACCCGATCTGACAACGCGCATCCTGAAAGATCCGCGATACCAAGAGCTGAAGGCCCAACGTTCGCGATTCGGCTGGTGGCTGACGCTGGCGATGATGGTCGTCTACTACGGCTTCATCCTGCTGGTCGCTTTCGACAAGCCGTTCCTCGCGACGAGACTGGGCGCAGGCGTCACGACGATCGGCATGCCGATCGGGTTGGCCGTCATCGTCTTCACGGTCGTCATCACCGGGCTCTACGTGCGGCGCGCGAACGGCGAGTACGACGCGCTGACCGAGCAGATCGCCAAGGCGGCCCTGAAATGAGCGCCCGGATGCTCGCCAGGTCATTGGCCACGATCGCGCTTCTCGGCGCCTGCGCCGCAGCGATGGCCGCTGGCGCAGACCTCGGCCAGGCAGAGAAGCAGCCGACCAACTGGACCGCGATCAGCATGTTCGCCGTCTTCGTCGTCGGGACGCTCTTCATCACAAAGTGGGCCGCGGCCAAGACCAAGTCGGCGGCCGACTTCTACACTGCCGGCGGCGGCATCACCGGCTTCCAGAATGGTCTGGCCATCGCAGGCGACTACATGTCGGCCGCGTCGTTCCTCGGCATCTCGGCCGCGGTGATGGTCGGTGGCTTCGACGGCCTGATCTACTCGATCGGCTTTCTCGTCGGTTGGCCCGTCGTGACCTTCCTGCTCGCCGAGCGGCTGCGCAATCTCGGCAAGTTCACCTTCGCCGACGTGGCCGCGTTCCGCTTCTCGCAGACGCCGGTGCGGGTGTTCGCGGCCTCGGGCACGCTGGTCGTCGTCGCGTTCTATCTCATCGCGCAGATGGTCGGCGCCGGGCAGCTGATCAAGCTGCTGTTCGGCCTGGAGTACTGGATCGCGGTCGTCATCGTCGGCGCGTTGATGATGGTCTATGTCCTGTTCGGCGGCATGACCGCGACGACCTGGGTGCAGATCATCAAGGCGGGCCTGCTGCTGGCTGGCGCCAGCTTCATGGCCTTCATGGTGCTCTACCACTTCGGCTTCAGCCCCGAGGCGATGTTCGCCAAGGCGGTCGAGGTGAAGGCAGGCATCGCGGCGGCAGTCGGCAAGTCGCCGACAGAAGCAGCCGCCCAGGGCTTCTCGATCATGGGCCCCGGCGGGTTCATCAAGGACCCGGTCTCGGCGATCAGCTTCGGCATGGCACTGATGTTCGGCACCGCCGGGCTGCCACACATCCTGATGCGCTTCTTCACCGTGCCCAACGCGAAGGAAGCACGCAAGTCGGTGCTGTGGGCCACGACCTGGATCGGCTATTTCTACATCCTCACCTTCATCATCGGCTTCGGCGCGATCACCTTCGTGCTGACGAACCCGCAGTTCCTCGATGCCAAGGGCGGCCTTCTCGGTGGCGGCAACATGGCGGCGGTCCATCTTGCCAACGCGGTCGGTGGCAACGTCTTCCTCGGGTTCATCTCGGCCGTGGCGTTCGCGACCATCCTGGCCGTCGTCGCGGGGCTGACCTTGTCGGGTGCCTCGGCGGTGTCGCACGATCTCTACGCGACGGTGATCAAGAAGGGCAAGGCCGATGGCGCCGCCGAATTGAAGGTCTCGCGCACCACGACCGTCTGCCTGGGAATCGTCGCGGTCGTGCTCGGCATCGCGTTCGAGAAGCAGAACATCGCCTTCATGGTCAGCCTGGCGTTCGCCATCGCGGCGTCGGCCAACTTCCCGGTGCTGCTGATGTCGGTGCTCTGGAAGGACTGCACGACCCGCGGCGCGGTGATCGGCGGCTTCCTCGGGCTGATCTCGTCGGTGCTGCTGACGCTCGTGTCGCCGGCGGTGTGGGAGGTGACCCTCGGCAACCCCAAGGGCTCTGCCCTCTTCCCGTACGCGTCGCCGGCGCTGTTCTCGATGACCATCGGTTTCGTCGGCATCTGGTTGTTCTCCATCCTCGACAGGAGCGCGCGCGCCGCGCAAGATCGTGGCGGCTTCGTCGCGCAGCAGGTGCGCTCGGAGACAGGCATTGGCGCCTCGACGGCGTCAGGTCATTGAAGCGACCGATCCATTCTTCAAGGAGAAATCATGAGCAAACGAGACGTGGTGGTTCTGGGCGCGGCCCGATCGGCGATCGGAACCTTCGGCGGGGCGCTGGCCGACATCGAGCCGGCCGAACTCGCGGGCACGGTGATGAAGGAGGCGGTCAAGCGCTCTGGCGTCGACCCGAAGGCTATCAACTACGTGACGGTGGGCAACACGATCCCCACCGAAAGCCGCTTCCCCTACGTGGCCCGCGTGGCCGCCATCCAGGCCGGGCTGCCGATGGAGTCGGTGGCGATGTCGGTGAATCGCCTGTGCTCCTCCGGCCTGCAGGGCATCGTCACGACCGCACAGAACATTCTGCTGGGCGATTGCGACTACGGCGTGGGCGGCGGCGTGGAGGTCATGAGCCGCGGCGGCTATCTGTCGACAGCGATGCGCAGCGGCGCGCGCATGGGCGACACCAAGCTGCTCGACATGATGGTCGCCACGCTGACCGATCCGTTCGGCGTGGGCCACATGGGCATCACCGCCGAGAACCTGGTCGCCAAATGGGGCATCACGCGCGAGGAGCAGGACACGCTGGCGGTCGAGTCGCATCGCAAGGCAGCCGCAGCGATCGCCGAAGGCCGCTTCAAGTCGCAGATCGTGCCCATCGTCAAGCAGACGAAAAAGGGCGAGGTGGTCTTCGACACCGACGAGCACGTCAAACCCAACACCACGCTCGAGACCCTGGCCAAGATGAAACCGGCGTTCAAGAAGGACGGCTCGGTGACGGCCGGCAATGCCTCGGGTATCAACGACGGTGCGGCATTCTTCGTGCTGGCGGATGCGGCGGTCGCGGCGGCTGCCGGCCACAGGCCGATGGCGCGCCTGGTGTCTTATGCAGTGGCCGGCGTGCCCAACGAGATCATGGGCGAAGGTCCGATCCCCGCCTCGCGGATGGCGCTGAAGAAGGCCGGCCTCACGCTCGATCAGATGGACGTGATCGAGAGCAACGAAGCCTTCGCGGCGCAGGCCATCGCGGTGGCGCGCGGTCTCGAACTCGACATGAGCAAGGTCAACCCGAATGGCGGCGCGATCGCACTCGGCCACCCGATCGGCTGCTCGGGCGCGTTTCTCGCCACCAAGGCGGTGTACGAGCTGCATCGCACGGGCGGGCGCTATGCGCTGGTGACGATGTGCATCGGTGGCGGGCAAGGCATTGCCGCTGTGTTCGAGCGACTCTGAGGGGCGCGACCAACCCTTCGCCTTTGCTCTGTTTATCGCTTGAAATGCGGGCTACTAGAACGACTCCCAGTCGTCGGTACCCGTCTTGACTGGCGCTGCGGCGCGCGGCGCCGGGGTCGCGGCGACCGCACCCTCCTTGCGCGTCACAGCGGCGCCGACAAAGCTCGGACGCACGACGTTGTTCGCGCGGCTGGGCTTGCGGCGCTCCGCCGTCTTGGTGCTCGATGCGGCGACCACCGGCGTGGTCGCGTGGCCCGGTCTTGCTTGATCGAGTTTGAATGCCGCGACAGCCTGCACCAGCTGCTGCGCCTGCACTTTCATGCTTTCCGCGGCGGCCGCGCTCTGTTCGACCAGCGCGGCGTTCTGCTGCGTGGCTTGATCCATCTGGCCGATCGCATCGCCGACCTTGGCGACGCCGGCGCTCTGCTCGGTGCTGGCCGCGCTGATCTCGCCCACGATGTCGGTCACGCGCTTGATCGAGTTGACGACCTCGGTCATCGTCAGCCCGGCCTGGTCGACCAGCGCCGTGCCGTGCGCGACGCGCTCCACGCTGGCGCTGATCAAACCCTTGATCTCCCTGGCCGCTTCGGCCGAACGACCCGCGAGGCTGCGCACCTCGGAGGCCACGACCGCGAAACCGCGGCCCTGCTCGCCGGCACGGGCCGCTTCGACCGCGGCGTTCAAGGCCAGGATATTGGTCTGGAACGCGATGCCGTCGATCACGCCGATGATGTCGGCAATCTTCTTCGACGACTCGTTGATGCCCTTCATCGTGTCGACCACCTGCCCCACGACCTCGCCGCCCTTGCCGGCCACGGTGCTCGCGCCGAGCGCGAGCTGGTTGGCTTGCCTGGCGTTGTCGGCGTTTTGCTTGACGGCGCTGCCGAGCTGCTCCATCGACGCAGCGGTCGCTTCAAGGGCCGACGCCTGCTTCTCGGTGCGACCCGACAGATCCTGATTGCCTTGCGCGATCTGAACCGAGGCAGAGGCCATGCTGTCGCTGCCGGCGCGCACCTGGGTCACGATCTTGGCGAGGTTCTCGCACATCCGGGTCATCACCGCGATGACGCTGGACGCATCGCCCGCCGCCACCGGGACACGAACCGTCAAGTCGCCGCTGGCCACCGCATGGGCAATCGCCGCGGCATCGCCCGGCTCGCCGCCGATGGCCGACCGAACCGTCTTGCGCGCCCATTGCCCGAGTGCGATGAGCGCGACGGCCGACAGCGCAAAGACGAACAGCTGCACCCAGCTCAGGTCCGATTGCGTGGAGGTCAGCGAGGCCATGGCGGCGTCGGCGAACGAGGTCGACACCTTGACCGTCTCGTCGACGCCGGCGCGATGCTCGACGTAGGCGGCATGCGCGGTCGCAAGCGCGGCCTGTGCCGCCGCGGTATCGCCGGCCGCGAGCGCGACCAGGACCGGCTTGGACGCGGCGATGAAGCGCAGGCCGGCGGCATGCTGTTTGCCGAGAAGCTGCGACTCCAGGCCATAGGGCGGGTTCTGCGTCCAGTAGGTGACCCGCTCGCCATACTCTTTTTCAAGCCGCGCCGCCTCGGCACTCGCGGTGGCCAGCGGCATCGAGCCTTCGATCGCCTGCGACAACACGAGGCGCAACTCGATGAGGTAGAGCGGTGGCGGCAAGATGTCGGCAGTGACGTCTTTCGAGACCAGCGTACGTTGCGCAGACTGGCTCGCGCTGCGCGCGCCCCACATCGAGGCCCCGGTGAGAATCCCTGACGCCAGCACACTCGCCGCGATCAGCAGCAGCAGGATGCTACGGATGGATTTCATGATTCGTCCCTTTTCGTTGTCGCTCAATGAGCAGATCCGTTGAGGCGAATCGTCAATGGATTGCTTGTCGGCCATCGGCACCGCAGCTTGAGCGAAGGTGCCGGCGGACGGGCCGCTGATCGGTTGAAATGGACAAGTCCACCGGATTCTTGTTCACGCGACCTATCGCGCGAGCAACTCTCTGCTCGTGCGCGTCCGCGCGCTACGCCGCAGCAACCGCCGGTTCTCGTGCTCGACGCAAGACGGCGCCCAGAATCTCCAGACCCTGCTGAACCTCATGCGCCGTGCTGTTCAGGCGGGGCATGAACCGCAGGCAGTTGGGTCGAGCGGCGTTCACGAGCAGGCCGTGGGCGCGGCACTCGCGCACCATTGCCGCCGCCGTGTCGGCACCCAGATCCAGTGCGAGCAGCAGCCCGTCGCCACGCACCTCACCCAGGTCCAGGCGAGCCGACAGATCTTCCAGACCGCCGCGCAGCAGCTGGCCCATGGCACGCACGTTGGCCAGGAACGCGGGTTGGCTCAGGACACCCAGCACCTCCAGGCTGACGGCACACATCAGCGGATTGCCTGCGTAGGTTCCGCCCTGGTCGCCATGCTCGAAGACGCTGCAGTGCGCCTGCGCCAGCACGGCGGAGATCGGCACGCCACCGCCCAGGCCTTTGCCCAGTGTCATGATGTCCGGCGTGACCCCCGATGGCTGAAACGCGAAGAGTTGACCCAGGCGGCCGCACCCGGTTTGGATCTCGTCAAAAATCAGCAGCAGGCCGCGCTCGTCGCACAACTGCCGAAGCGCCTTCAGGAAGGCGGGCGATGCAGGCCGCACGCCCGCTTCGCCCTGCACGGGCTCCAACATGACGGCGACGGTGCGCTCGTTGATCGCGCCGATGACCGAGTCCAGGTCGTTCAAGTGCGCCTTGGCGAACCCGGGCATCTGCGGCGGGAAGAGCTTGTCCCAACCCGCCTTGCCGCTGGCGGCCATGGTGGCCAGGTTGCGGCCATGAAAGCCGTTTTCGAATGTGATGATCTCGTGGGCACCCGCACGTTGGACACGGCCCCACTTGCGTGCCAGCTTGATCGCACCTTCGTTGGCCTCCGCCCCGGTGCTGCCGAAGAACACCTGCGCGAAACCGCTCAGCTCGCACAAGCGCGCCGCCAGCTTGAGCGCAGGCAGGTTGTAGACCGCCGGGCTGGGCGTGAGCAGCTGCGTGGACTGCGCCTGCAGTGCTTGCGTGATGAGCGGCGGGCAGTGCCCCAGCGCATTGACGGCCCAGCCTTGCAGCCAATCCAGATAGCGCTTGCCGGCGGCATCCCACAGCCAGGCGCCCTCGCCGCGCACAAAGACCTCGGCAGGACGCTCGGTGACGGGCATCAGGTGGTTGAACGGCAAAGGTTGCGGGTGGTTCATGACAAAGCCTTTCAAAGTGGGCGGACAAAGAAAAAGGCCACGGGGTGAGCCGTGGCCTTCGGAGGGAGAGAGCGTCTGGTGGTTTAGATCATCAGCTTCTGTCTCTCGCGCGCGGCGCACGGCAACGGGCAGCGGGCTCGTGCAGCTCGCTGGGCTCGTGCCGCCGGGGCGACGGAGAGGGTCAGAACGGTCAAGGACATGAGACGCATGATAAGACAGATCAAGCCGTGATCGGCCGACGCACTGGCGCGGTCAGGTCGATGCGCGCAAGGTCTTCGCTGCCGCCACCATGTTGGCCAGCGCCGGGATCACCTCGTTCCATTGGCGGGTCTTCAGGCCGCAGTCGGGGTTGATCCAGAGGCGTTGAGCGGGGATGCGCTCGGCGGCCTTCTTCATCAGCTGCACGATGTGCTCCTGCGTCGGGATGTTGGGCGAGTGGATGTCGTAGACGCCCGGCCCGATCTCGTTCGGGTATTTGAAGTGGTCGAATGCGTCGAGCAGCTCCATGTCGGACCGCGAGGTCTCGATCGTGATCACGTCGGCGTCCATCTCGGCGATCGACGCGATGATGTCGTTGAATTCCGAGTAGCACATGTGGGTGTGGATCTGGGTTTCGTCCTCGACGCCGTTCGCAGTGATGCGGAACGACTCCACGGCCCAGTCCAGGTAGTGCTGCCACTGCGACTTGCGCAGCGGCAGGCCCTCGCGCAAGGCGGCTTCGTCGATCTGGATCACGCGCACGCCGGCCTTCTCGAGGTCCAGCACTTCCGCGCGGATCGCCAGTGCCAGCTGCCGGCACGACACCGAGCGCGGCTGGTCATCGCGCACGAAGGACCAGTTCAGGATCGTGACCGGGCCGGTCAGCATGCCCTTCATCGGCTTGCTCGTCAGCGACGCGGCGTAGCGGATCCACTCGACTGTCATCGCCTTCGGGCGGCTGATGTCGCCGAACAGGATCGGCGGCTTCACGCAGCGCGAGCCGTAGGACTGCACCCAGCCGAACTGGCTGAAGGCGTAGCCGTCGAGCTGCTCGCCGAAGTACTCGACCATGTCGTTGCGCTCGGCTTCGCCGTGCACGAGCACGTCCAGGCACAGCGCCTCCTGTTCGCGCACGCTGCGTGCGATCTCGGCATGCATCGCGGCCTGGTAGCCGGCTTCGTCCAGCTCGCCGGATTTGAACTGGCTGCGGGCGTGACGGATCTCGGCGGTCTGCGGGAACGAGCCGATGGTGGTCGTCGGGAACGCGGGGAGCTTCAGCAGTGCGGCCTGCTTCGGTGCGCGCTTCTCGTACGCGCTCTTGCGTTGGCCGAGCGTCGCATCGAGCGTCGCGATGGCGGCCTTGACGGCCGGGTTGTTGACGCGCGGCGAATGGCGGCGTGCCGCGATGGCCGCTTGGTTGGCGGCCAGTTCGTCCGTCACGGCATCGCGGCCCTTGTTGAGCGCGGTGGAAAGCAGCCTGAGCTCGTCGAGCTTCTGCAGCGCGTAGGCAAGCCACGACTTCAGTTCCGGATCGAGCTTGTGCTCGCCGGCCAGGTCCACCGGCACGTGCAGCAACGAGCACGACGGAGCGATCCACAGGCGGTCGCCGAGTTGCCGGGCGATCGGCTCGATCCAGTCGAGCACCGCGTTGAGGTCGGTCTTCCAGATGTTGCGTCCGTCGATCACGCCGAGCGACAGCACCTGGTGCGCAGCCAGCCTGGCTAGCAGTGGCTGCACATCCGAACGGCCGTTGATCGCATCGACGTGAATGCCGGAGACTGGCAGCTCGGCGGCCAGGTCGATGTTTTGCTCAAGCTGACCGAAGTAGGACGCGAGCAGCAGCTTCACGCGGCAGCCCTTGAGCTGTTGATAGGCGTCGCGGAAGGCGCGATCCCACTCGGGCGTCAGCTCGGTGACCAGCACCGGCTCGTCGATCTGCACCCATTCGGCACCGGCGGCGGCCAGCGTCTCGAGCAACTCGGCGTAGACGGGCAACAGGCGTGGCAGCAGGGCCAGCTTGTCGGATTCATCTTTGGCCTTGCCCAGCCACAGGTAGGTGAGCGGGCCGATGATCACCGGCTTGATCTTCACGCCCTGGGCCTTGGCTTCGGCGACCTGCTCCAGCAGGCGCGAGGCGTCGAGCTTGAACTCGGTCGTGACGCTGAACTCGGGCACGATGTAGTGGTAGTTGGTGTCGAACCACTTGGTCATCTCGCCGGCGGCCACACCGCCACAGCAGGCACTGTGGTCATCGGTGCCGGCGGCCGAGCGGCCACGCGCCACGCGGAAGTAGTTGTCGAGCACATCGCCATGGAAGCCGCGCACACGCTCGGGCAAGTTGCCCAGCATGAAGCTCATGTCGAGCACCTGGTCGTAGTAGGCGAAGTCGCCCACCGGCGCCAGGTCGAGCTCGATCTGGTGAATCCAGTGGCGCTGGCGCAGTTGGCCGCCAAGGGACTTCAATTCTTCGCGCGACGACTGGCCCTTCCAGTACGACTCCAGTGCGAACTTCAGCTCGCGCTTCGCGCCGATGCGGGGGAAGCCGAGGTTGTGCGTCTTGATCATGTGCCTTGATTCCATTGAATGAGTGCGCGAATGCTAGGCAGCAGAACCCATGACGTAAAATGATCATTCTTCACCCATTCATTAGAGTTGCTCATAGACCGACGTGCTCGAGCGCATCCATCTTTCCATCGTCCAAGAGGTCGATAAACAAGGGTCGCTGACGGCCGCGGCCGGCGTGCTGTGCCTGACGCAGTCGGCGTTGAGCCACACCGTGCGCAAGCTCGAAGAGCAGCTGGGCACGCCAATCTGGCTGCGCGAAGGCCGCAGCCTGCGGCCCACGCAGGCCGGGCAGTACCTGTTGGCCGTGGCCAACCGCGTGCTACCGCAGCTGACGCTGGCGGAGGATCGGATGCGCCAGTTCGCGCAAGGTGAACGCGGCACCTTGCGCATCGGCATGGAATGCCATCCCTGCTACCAGTGGCTGCTGAAGGTGGTGTCGCCGTACCTGGCGCGTTGGCCCGACGTCGACGTCGACGTGAAGCAGAAGTTCCAGTTCGGCGGCATCGGCGCGCTGTTCGGCTACGAGATCGACCTGCTGGTGACGCCCGACCCGCTCTACAAGCCGGGCCTGCGCTACGAACCCGTATTCGACTACGAACAGGTGCTGGTCGTGAGCAGCGGGCATGCGTTGGCGGGCGCGGCCTACGTCAAGCCGCAGCAGCTGGTGGACGAAGTGTTGATCACGTATCCCGTGGACATCGAGCGGCTCGATGTCTACAACCAGTTCCTGCTGCCTGCCGGCATCACGCCGCGGCAGCACAAGACCATCGAGACCACCGACATCATGTTGCAGATGGTGGCCAGCGGTCGCGGGGTGGCCGCGCTGCCGCGCTGGCTGGTGCATGAATACGCAGGCAAGATGGATGTGGTGCCCGTGAAGCTGGGCCGGCGCGGCATCGCCAAGCAGATCTTTCTGGGCGCGCGCGAGGCCGACGCCGACATCGACTACCTGAAGGCCTTCGTCGAGCAGGCGCGCCAGCCGCAACGTGAGGACAAGGCAGGCGCGTGACGCCGCCCTTGCCAGGGTTTGGCTGCTCAGTGCGGCGTTGGCGCCGGCGCCAGGAGTTCCTTCCTGGCTTGCTGCACGACGCTCAATGCGCCCGTGAGTGCTAGCGCGCCCATCACGGCGGCTACCAGCAGGTCCGGCCATGCACTGCCGGTACCGACGACGCCGAGTGCGGCAAGCATCACCGCGACGTTGCCGATGGCGTCGTTGCGCGAGCAGACCCAGACCGAACGCATGTTCGCGTCGCCGAAGCGGAATCGGTACAGCATGAAGGCCACGCCCGCGTTGACAGCCAGCGCGGCGAAGCCGACGGCACCCATCGTCGCGGCCTCGGGCGGCAGGCCGAGCTGCAAGTTCCACAAGGTCTTGCCGAGCACGAACACGCCAAAGGCGCCCATGCAGGCGGCCTTGAACAGCGCCGCCTTGGAACGGACGGACATCGCCATGCCGAGAACCGCCAGCGAGATGGCGTAGTTGCCGGCGTCGCCGAAGAAGTCGATCGAGTCGGCCAGCAGCGACACCGAGCCCGACGCCCATGAGGCGCCGAACTCGATCGCGAACATCGCCGCGTTGAGCACCAGCGCGGCCCAGAGCGCCTTGCGAAGGCGTGGGTCGATGGGCGGCTCGGCAGCGCGGGGATCGGGGCAGCAGTGGGCGGGCATCGCGTGGGGCCTTGAACGGTGTGTGACGATTGGACGCCCTGTAGCAGGTACAGGGTCAAGCACCTGGGGAATGAAATGAGGATCGGAGAATTGGCCGCAAGCGCGGACTGCGATGTGCAGACCGTGCGGTTCTACGAGCGCGAGGGTCTGTTGGAAGAACCGCAGCGCGAGACGTCGGGCTACCGCCGCTACGACGCACGTGATCTGACGCGACTGAACTTCATCCGCCACTGTCGCTCGCTCGACATCCCGTTGCGGCACATCAGCCAGCTCCTCGCCCTGGCGGTGGTACCGGATCAGTCCTGCGCTCAGGTCGACGAGCTTCTCGATGGTCACATCGCACGGGTCAAGCAGCGCATCCGGGCGTTGAGGGCACTCGAGAAGCAGCTCGTCGCGCTCCGGCAGACCTGCGACGGGGATGCATCGCGCCCATGCGCCATCCTCGAATCGTTCATGTCGAGCGCCGCATCTTCGCCGCACTGCGCAGACATTCGATCAGCTGCGCGGTCGCCGGCGGGCGGGTGCGCCCGCGCATCAGGATCAGGCCCACCGGCGGCAGCTCGATCGGCACCTTGATGTTCAGCACCTTGGCCAGGCCCTCCGCTTCGAGATACCGGGCCACCGAGCGTGCGACGAATCCCAGCGCGGGGCGCTGCCGCATGAACGTGAGCATCACGAGAAACGACGCCGACTCGATCAGGTCCGCGGGCGGGTTGAGTTTGTTCTGGTAGAAAAGCTGATTGAGCTTGATGCGCGAGGATGCCCACGGTGGCGGCACCACCCAGGGCACGGCCGCCAGGTCGTCCCACCGCAGGCGCGCCTTTCGGGCCAAGGCATGGTCGGGGCGCGCGACGATGCTCATCGGTTCGTCGAAGAGCGCTTCTGTCTCGAGGTCGGGCGCCGCGTAGCCGGGCTCGAGGCGCCCGACGATGAGGTCGAGCTCGCCCACGCGCAGCCGCGGCAGCAACCGGGTCAGGTCGCCCTCCTCGATCGAGACGGCCGTCTGCGCCGATCGGGCCTTGAGCAACTGCACTGCGCGCGACAGAAGCATCGGCGTGGCCACGACCATCGCCCCCACGCGCGTGCGGCCCGCCGCACCGCTGGCCACCGCGGCGATCTCCTCGCGCGTGCGGTCGAAGTCGGCCAGCACCGAGCGTGCGAAGCGGACCACCGTGTCGCCGAAAGGCGTGGGCTCGGTGCCGCGGGTCGATCGCGTGAAGAGGTCGAGGCCGAACATGCGCTCGATCTCGGCGAGCGACTTGGACACCGCGGGCTGGGTCAGCGACAGGAACTCTGCGGCCCGGCCGAGATGGCGGAACTCGTTCAGCGCCACCAGCAGCTGCAGGTGGCGCAGCTTCAGGTTGGACCGAAGCGCGCGGTCGATGTTGGCCATGCCGGCTCCATAACCTAAACGGAAAGAAGAGAGTCCATCTCTTCATTGGATTGTAATGAGCCCTGCCGCCGACAATCAGGCTCACTACACGATTCCAAAGATCGGAGACAAGATGCAGATCCATCGCCGCCAGTTCGTCGTCAGCGCCCTTGGCGCAACGGCCTCGCTGCTCGCCATCACCCGGCCTGCCCTCGCGGCCGGCTATCCCGATCGGCTCATCACCTTCATCTGCCCGTGGCCTGCAGGCGGCACGGCGGATGTGACGATGCGTGCGCTGTGCCAGGTCGCAGCCAAGCAGCTCGGCCAGACCATCGTGGTCGACAACCGCACCGGTGCCTCGGGCATGCTGGGCCTGAAGGCGCTGGCGACCGCGAAACCCGACGGCTACACCATCGGACAGATCCCAATCTCGGTGACTCGCTTCGCGCAGCTCGGCACCGTGCAGATCGATCCGCTGAAAGACCTGAGCTATATCGCGCGCACCTCCGGCCAGACCTTCGGCATCGCGGTGCGCACCGATGCGCCGTGGAAGACGCTGAAGGACTTCGTGGCGGCGGCGAAGGCGACCCCGGGCAAGCTCACCTACGGCAGCGCCGGCATCGGCGGCGCAACCCACGTGGGCATGGAAGAGTTCGCGCTGGCCGCGGGCATCCAGCTGAACCACATCCCCTACAAGGGCGGCGCGCCTGCGTTGCAAGACCTGCTGGGTGGCCAGATCGACGCGCTCGCCGACTCCAGCTCGTGGACGCCGCATGTCAAGGCCGGCAAGCTGCGCCTGCTCGCCACCTGGGGCGAGAAGCGCAGCAACGACTTCCCCGACGTGCCGACCTTGCGCGACCAGGGCTTCAACGTCGTGGTCGACGCGCCCAATGGCATCGGCGCGCCCAAAGGGCTCGATCCGGCGGTCGCGCAGCGCCTGCGCGAGGCCTTCAAGGTCGCCGCCGCGAGCTCCGAGTTCGCCGCCGCCTGCGAGAAGATCGACGCACCGCTGATGTACCTGGACGCGCCCGACTACGAGAAGTACGTGGCCGCGGCGTACAAGAAAGAGACCGCGCTGATCGAGAAGCTCAAGCTCAAAGAGCTGATCGCGAAGAGCTGACCGCATGAAGCATCCAGCCTCACCTCCGGGCGGCCGCGCCGGGCCGCCCCAAGCAAGGCCCGACCCTCTCGGAGGGTCGCTCGCCGTATCCGGCGAGCGGGGTGCAGTCATCTCGCCGCTGATCCGACTGCACGCCAACGACAACGTGCTGGTCGCGCGCCAGCCGATCGGCCTGGGCCAGGAGCTGCCCGAGTTCGGGCTGCGCATGCGCGCCCAGGTGCCGGCCGGCCACAAGATCGCCGCGCGGCGCATCGGCGCCGGCGAGCCGGTGAAGAAGTACGACACCGTGATCGGCGCGGCGATGCGCGACATCGAGGCCGGCGAGCACGTGCATTCGCACAACCTCGAGATCATCGACTTCGACCGCGACCCCGGCTTCTGCGAAGACGTGCGCCCCGTCGACTACGTGCCCGAGGCCGAGCGCGCCACCTTCATGGGCATCGTGCGGCCGGACGGCCGCGTGGCCACGCGCAACTTCGTCGGCATCCTGTCGTCGGTGAACTGCTCGGCCACTGTCATCAAACACATCGCCGCCCACTTCACGCCCGAGCGGCTCGCGGCCTATCCCAATGTCGACGGCGTGGCCGCGTTTGCGCAGACCAGCGGCTGCGGCATGTCGTCGCCGAGCGAGCACTTCGACGTGCTCCGGCGCACGATCGCCGGCTACGCGCGCCACCCCAATCTCGCCGGCGTGCTGATCGTCGGCCTGGGCTGCGAGCGCAACCAGGTCGCCGACCTGGTTGCGTCGCAGGGGCTGGTGCTCGGCGATCACGTCCGCACGCTGGTCATGCAGGACAGCGGCGGCACGCGCGCCACCATCGCCGCCGGCATCGCGGCGATCGAGGCGATGCTGCCTGCGGCCAACGACGTGAAGCGCGAGCCGGTGAGCGCCGCGCACCTGAAGATTGGCCTCGAATGCGGCGGCTCCGACGGCTTCTCGGGCATCACGGCCAACCCAGCCCTCGGCGCGGCGATGGACATCCTCGTGCGCCACGGCGGCACCGCGATCCTGTCGGAGACGCCCGAGATCCACGGCGTCGAGTTCATGCTGACGCGCCGCGCCGTGACACCCGAGGTCGGCAAGAAGCTGCTGGCCCGGCTCGCCTGGTGGGCCGAATACACGCGCGGCCACAACGGCCAGTTCAATGGCGTGGTCGGCCCCGGCAACCAGGCCGGCGGCCTCGCGAACATCTTCGAGAAGTCGCTCGGGTCGGCGATGAAGGGCGGCACCACGCCGCTGCAGGCGGTGTACGAGTACGCCGAGACGATCGACA
>Ga0307509_10000794_pt1 | contig 54148 bp, 41 predicted proteins | sample 10_EM_MG_FD_202245 | JGI IMG/M metagenome (GOLD analysis project Ga0307509, IMG submission 202245) | Populus trichocarpa ectomycorrhiza microbial communities from riparian zone in the Pacific Northwest, United States - 10_EM | ecosystem: Host-associated > Plants > Roots > Unclassified | place... | reverse complement strand
GTGAGAAAGCCATCATACCCTTAATCTTAAATTTGCACTAAAGACCCCCGGGCCATGTCACACTCGCACTCAGAGTTCTATTTTCAGAACATCATCTTTGAATGAGCGAAAATGCCAGTTCACTCCAGTCTGAAAGCGAGTGATAGCCATAACACTCTCAAGTCTAGCATACTGCCTGGTGGGTTCTCGGCACTTAGCCTCAAACCGGACGCGACGCGACACTCTTTTCATCACAAAACTCAATATCCACACTCCCAGGCCACAGCTGCAACCCTCCACCACAGCCAGACAATCAATCCTGAATCCGACACCTGGATGTTCCTGGGCTCGATGCCAGCTATTCAGCGGTATAAAGGGCGTCTCTGTGGCATCAAAACTCAGGAAATCGCTCACCCTTTGGAGAGTTGTCTTTATAGATACCATGGCGATCCCAGAACTCGATGGCAGATTCCTCCACAACCACTGCTCCGATCCTGAATCTGATTGCGGGAGGTTGTCGGGCTCGACGCCAGCTACGCAGTGGTATAAAGAACGTCTCTGTGGCATCGAAACTCAGGAAATCGCTGACCCTTGTGACACTTGTCTTTATAGATACCATGGCGATCCCAGAGCTCGATGGCAGATTCCTCCACAACCACTGCTCCGATCCTGAATCTGATTGCGGGAGGTTGTCGGGCTCAACGCCAGCTACGCAGTGGTATAAAGAACGTCTCTGTGGCATCGAAACTCAGGAAATCGCTGACCCTTGTGACACTTGTCTTTATAGATAGCATGGCGATCCCAGAACTCGATGGCAGATTACTCCACAACCACTGCTCCGATCCTGGATCTGATTGCGGGAGATTGTTGGGCTCGACGCCAGCTACGCAATGGTATAAGGTACCTCCCTGTCGCATCAAAACCCAGGAAATCGCTGTCTTCTGTGGAGAGGATCTTTATAGTAGCCCTGGCGATAATTTACTCGATGGCAGATTACTCCACAACCGCTGGACGGATTTTGATTCCTTTTGCGGGAGGTTGTTGGGCTTTACATCAGCTTTCCAACGGTATAAGGTACGTCTCTGTCACATCCAAACCTAGGAAATCGCTGTCTTCTGTGGAGAGGATCTTTATAGTAGCCCTGGCAATATTTTACTCGATGGCAGATTACTCCACAACCACTTGACGGATTTTGATGCTCTTTGCGGGAGGTTGTTGGGCCTGACGCCAGCCTTCCAACGGTATAAGGTACGTCTCTGTCGCATCTGAACTCATGAACTCGCTGTCTTCTGTGGAGGGTGTATTAGGTATCAAGTTAGCGATATTTTACTCGATGGCGGATTACTCCACGACCGCACGACGGATTCTGATGCCTTTTGCGGGTGGTTGTTGGCCATGGCACAGGCTTCACAACGATATAAGATACTTCCCCCCGCGATGTTTACTCATGAAGTTACATGACTGAATAGTGTGCTGGCGATCCCAGAGCTCGATGGCAGATTCCTCTACAACGGGTTGTCCGATTCTGGATCTGATTGCGTGAGGTTGTTGGGCTTGACGCCAGCTACGCGCCGGTATAGGGTACGTCTCTGTCGCATTAAAACTCATGAATCCGCCAACCCTTCTGAGAGTGGTCTTTCTACAGATCCCAGAACTCGATGGCAGATACCTCCACAACCACTGGGCCGATTCTGGATCTGATTGCAGGAGGTTGTTGGGCTTGACGCCAGCTACGCGCCGGTATAAGGTACGTCTCTGTCGTATTAAAACTCATGAATCCGCCAACCCATCTGAGAGTGGGCTTTCTACAGGTCTCTGAACTCGATGGCAGATTCCTCCACAACCACTGGGCCGATTCTGGATCTGATTGCGGGGGATTGTTGGGCTCGACGCCAGTTACATGATGGTATAAGGACCTTCCCCCCGCGATCTTTATTCATGAAGTTACAGTGCTAAATGGTTTACTGGCAATCCCAGACCTCGATGGCTGATTCCTCCATAACCGCTGGGCCGATTCTGGATCTGATTGCAGAGTATTGTTGGGCTCGACGCCAGCTACGCGGCGGTATAAGGTACGTCTCTGTCGCATCGAAACTCATGAATCCGCCAACCCATCTGAGAGTGGGCTTTCTACAGGTCTCTGAACTCGATGGCAGATTCCTCCACAACCACTGGGCCGATTCTGGATCTGATTGCGGGGGATTGTTGGGCTCGACGCCGGTTACATGATGGTATAAGGTCCTTCCCCCCGCGATCTTTATTCATGAAGTTACAGTGCTAAATGGTTTACTGGCAATCCCAGACCTCGATGGCTGATTCCTCCATAACCGCTGGGCCGATTCTGGATCTGATTGCAGGAGATTTTTGGGCTCGACGCCAGCTACCCTGTGGTATAGGATACATCCTGAGGCGTCAATTTCCCATTGAGCTACACGGTTTCGGGTAGAGGATGAAGGTGTCAGCAGACTTCTTATGACATAGTGTTTCTTTGTGAAATGACCTGTATATTAGAACAATAGAAGACTACTAGTAGTAAATTTAACGGTTTGACGGTATGCAATGTATTGTGACCCAGGTCAGAAAAAAGTAAAGGGGGGACCCTTCGCTTATCTCTGGAAGATGTGGTCTGGCGTCAGGTAGCGTACTGAGTATTAGGTGCTGCGTCTGGTGCGTCCTGAGTATTAGGTGCTGCGTCAGGTTGCGTCAGATGCATGGTGTGGTAGGATGGTTGCGTCCTGGTTCGCGATTTGCGTTCCAGCGTCCGGTGCGTCAGATGCACAGAACGCACAGAACGCAAGGTATTATTTTTGCTGATGTATATTTGGTTTGCTTGATTTGATTCCAGCTCCGCCACTGTCTCTGAGTCAGATAGGCTATGCTATCATATTGCTATGTTTAGTTTGCTTTGTTGGAAGTTTATATTTAGGATTCCGGGTATGGAATGGTCATGTAACACTGGTGAAGGGTGAGCACGGCTTGTTTGTTTCTTTCTTTGGTCTTGCAGGATTACAGGATTCCGGTATGTGCGCAGCTACTGGTAATGATCGTGATTGCAGGAAGGCTATGGCTCTTGGGTTTTGTATTTAAACGAGTCTCCTGGCTAGCAGGAGACAGCAGACTTCGACAGACCTTCAGTCTAAGAATACACTTGGTTGAATGGCAATCCCTGAGTCCCTTAGCCCAATTTGTCCTTCAACTATTATCCTTCTCACTACCGGTCCCTTGAAGCGTTCCTTAGCACTAGCGCTAGCAAGTCTATCGCCGGTCCTATTGTATTTTCGTTAGACAGGAATAAACCGGTTACATTCTTTTGCCTACAGCAGGTGAAAACCATTTGTTCTCAGGATTGGGAACAGCCTGGTAGGATTGATCACCCTCCCAGTATCTTGATAACTAGTTAGAAGCAGGAGCGGCAGGGAAAGGAACTCCTGGCTCAGGTGCTACATTCACAATAGCAGAACGCAGGAGCAGAAGCGTTACCAGGTCCGGCAGGGCCTACAATCGTCCTTCAGCAGAACCCACAGACGATACTCCAGAACCAACCACGCAGGAACCAACGCCTGGGCCTACGCCAGGCTCAGCAGGTACACCAGCAAGAACCAGTCACCTCCTCCCTGGAGATCTAGATACAGATTCAGACGAAGACCACGACCGCACCGCTGAGGAACTCATTCAAACAGAAGCCTGGCGGCTTGAGGAAAGAGCAGCAGCAAGAGCAGCAGCCCAGCAAACATTGGAAACTGAACGCCCACCAGAACGCCCCTCTACAATCAAGTGGCGAGGACCAAGCATTCTAGGAGTCTTTGGAAGTCAGACACCAACTAGAGCGCCCTCCCGAGAGTATAGAGAGCAACAACTACCAGGTACATTCATCCCAGACACACCAGCAAGACCCTCAAGATCCAGGAGCGTCAGAGAGCCTCCTGAGCAAACAGACCCACCACTCCCAGAGCCAGACCCACCTACAGGCACCATGGCAGACCCAGGCCCGGCCAGGTTGCCCCCTCCTAAGCCCCCTAAGCCACCTTTCTTTAGCGGTGAAGGAGAAGACCTCAAATCAGACAAACTCCAGGGATGGCTCAGAACAGTCAAGATATACCTGGCGAGATCTGGACTGAATGATGACTCCCCTGGAGTGGCAAACTACTATGGCTTTTACAAAGAAGGGAAAGCAAACAAAGCATTCCAGACAATAGACACAGAGGAAGAGAACCTCACCCTACCGCAGCTGACATAAGGCTTGCAGCAGCTATTCGAAGCCTCTACCAACACTGACGACACCTATCACAAGTGGCAGAATGTCCGCCAGACAGCAGGAGGACAGCCAGCACGCATAACGAAGATAGCTGGAGAGCTAGCGGACCTTAAAGGATCTCTTCCAAATGGATCCATCTCAGATTATGCACAGAAACAGCGCTTTCTCGATGCTATGGACCCTAGATTAGGCGGCAATGTTGAGCCCCAGCTCAGACCAGAAGACACCTGGGACCAGATGGTGGCTGTAGCAGAACGCTATGACGCTACCATTTATAGAACTGGCGGCGACAAAGGCAGCGATAGAAGGCAAGCTTCTAGCAGCAAAACCCATACACCAAAGCAAGAGAATACCTACGGCAAACCCTCTACCACATCAACGCCCAGGAACACAGGCAAAGGAAAGGCCCCCGCTAAGAAGAGGACCTATACCAAGTCCACCAAGCCAAGTAAGGCTGAAATGGACCACCGTAAGGCAGAAGGAGCCTGTTTCTACTGTGGCGAAAGCGGACACATGGCAAATAAATGCCTAAAGAAAGAAGTTAAGACCAATCATGTTCGCCTCTCTGAGGAAAGCCCAGACAGCAGCGAAGGCGAATATGAGCCCGATACAGACAGTACAGAGGAGGTCGATGGCAGCGGCTCTGTCAAGACCTACAAGAAAACAGTAGGCACGCCTAAGGATAGGCCATTCCAAGCACTCGAATTCACTATCAACATCAATGGCAAGCCTGCCAGAGCCCTCGCAGATACAGGTACCATTGGCGGTACTCTCATATCCAACATATTTGTTACAACACACAACATCCCCTACACAGCTAGGAAGAATCCCGTCACGCTGAAGATGGCAGTTAAAGGATCGCGATCAACTAGCAACTTCTCTCTTAAGGTTATCATTCAGCCAGGACAGATGAGGGTCGACAGGGTGCCTATGCTAGTCACGCCAGTATCAGACTATGATATCCTCATCAGTATGGACGATCTCATAAGGCTAGGAGCCGTCATCGATTGCCAAAAGAACAGCATTTACTTCTCCAAGTACAAGGTCAGAGTTACCTGTGATGGAAAATCTAGAGAGTCTAGATCAGCCATGACGAAGCCACAGGAAGTACCAGACTTCCTGGCGATGTTCCCCAAGGTATTTGTCAAAGAAGTACCTGAGGAACTGCCTCCAGTACGAAAGATAATGCACAGGGTAACCCTCAAAGACCCGAGGAAGCTTTTAAAGACACCCACCTTCAAAGCGCCACAAGCCTTGATGCCCAAATACAAAGCATGGATCAACAAGCAGATGAACGCCGGTATCCTCCATAGGACCAGTGTGCCCGGAGGAGCCAGCCTGTTTGTGGAAGCCAAAAGCGATGGCAGAATCCGACGCCTGGTAGACCACCGCTTCAGGAATGATAACACCCAGGCCGATTACACACAGATCCCAGAACAAAACACTATATTAAATGCGGTAGCCAGAGGACCATTCTGCAGCAAAATAGATCTCAGTGACGCCAACTTCCAGACAACAGTGCATCCAGATGATCTGAAGTACAACACTATCAAGACACCCTTCGGTGGCTTTACCAGCCAGGTCATGATGCAAGGAGACATGAAAGCCCCGGGAACCTTTGTGAGGACTATGGAGCATCTATACCATGACGAATTAAGCAAGAACATATGTGTCTACATTGACGATATTTTTGTCTTCAGTGATACCTTTGAAGAGCATGTTAAGGACGTTACGAACGCCTGCAGTAAGGTGCAGAACGCCGGCTATTGTGCCAACCACAAGAAAGGTTTTTTTTTTGCCACAAAAATCGATATCCTAGGACATATGAGCGACGATAATGGCATTCATCCTGCACCAGTGAAAATCCGGACCATAATGGACTGGACAAGGCCAGAGAGCCAGAAAGAACTGCAGCGATTCAATGGAATGCTTAATTATATTTCCCAGTATATTCCCCACATCGCCACCATGACAGCCCTGCGCATAGAGCTGCGGGGGAACGCTGCATGGCTGTGGACGGATCTGCAGGAAACAGCCTTCGAAGCGGTCAAGCGGGCTGCAGAGAAGCACAAAGTCTTAAGACCGATCGACTATAATAAGCCAGATATGATATGGCCTTTCACCGATGCATCCCCTACAGGTACGGGCACTTGGATAGGCCAAGGACCAATCCGAGATGCAGCCAGGCCTGTAGCATTCCACAGCAGGAGGCTGACGCCATCACAAAGCAACTACTCCACATACCAACAAGAAACGGTTGCAATCATTGAGGCTGTGGAAGCTTTCGCTCCCCATTTGCTACACAGGCAATTCACCGTAGTTACAGACCACGAGAGTCTCACCAAACTCATGCGACAAAAGAATCTCAATGGACGACAGCAGAGATGGCTAACACACATCAGTCACTTTCATTTTAAAATAGAATACCAGCCAGGAGCGAAGAATTCCCTAGCAGACTACCTTTCGAGAATCCATGAGGGAACCCCAGGGCCCTTAGATATAAGCCTCAAAGACCCTAATATCGATTATGACAGCCTTGAGCTACCAGACCCTACCCAAACCATACAGATCAATACAATCTACGCCTCTTCTACAGATTTTAGAATTGAATCAGACGACGGCACTTATCACTCAGGCGAAGCCCAAACCTCTCCCACTCTTACCAGCAGTGACTCTATCAGTCGCTACTGCCCAGAATACCTTATGGATGAGATTACCAGTAATGCTGTGACTCGCTCACAGAAGCGTAAAGCCTCTGCTTCCTCGCCAGCTACATCAAGCGCAGCCAGCAACGATAGCAGAATATCGATTCGAACCTCTTGGGGTGATAATAGAACTCTCCCAATCTCTAGTGAAATGGAACGACGACACTCAGAAATGAGCTGGATGTCATGCACTGACGATGGGTGTGAAATACATAAGAACGAAACAGAAGGTGCAGGCTACTGGCCAAAGGACCCTAAGGTCCGGAAGCAGAGCAAGAAGACAAAGAGAAAAGAGCAGGATAGGACTTCTACATCGAATACAGCCCTTGAGGCAGGCCAGGCCTCGCTCCCTGATATCCCAAACCTCCCCGAAAGCCTCCCGCCTGTTCGTATGAATGATACCATTCTAGCCACACCGCCAATGGCCTCGCCGCCCTTTAGTCCCCTTTACAGCCAAGCAGGCTATGACTCCGATGAGGCCACCAATGCCAACAAATTCCTAAGCACCCTACACTCCTGCCTTATGGGTATCCTCGGCCAGCGAATTAGAGAAGCCCTTAAGACCGACGCCCTCTACACCAGGGTCAAGGAAACCGATAACAAATTGCACTATTCTATCCGCGATGGCCTCCGACTTGCCCAGAATACCAATGAGTAGGAAAAGCATTATATACCGGTAGGACCACTTGAGAAGGGAGTATCCCTACGGGATTTCATCCTCAAGACTGTCCATGAAGGCCTCGGACATTTCTCAGCCTACAAATGCGACTCCTAGGCGGCTTGCTTGTTCTGGTGGCCACAGATGCGCCAGGACTTTGTCCTCTACTGTCGGTCATACGATAAGTGCCAGATTAAGAATGAGCCTACCACCCTACTCTATGGACGGTCCCTTACCCTCCTTGACCCCGACGAAGCCTACGAATCCCTAGCCATAGACTTCGCCGGCCCTTTTAACAAATCCGATGGCTATACATCTATCATGGTCATAATGGACTGCTTTACCTCCTACAGACATCTCATCCCACTCAAGGACGCTGGTACCTCCGCGAAGATCTTCAAGAAACTCAACAGCACTATCTTCGACGTCCATGGCCTCCCTCTTAGCATTGTCCTTGACCAGGACTCTCGCTTTACCTTTAAGTTTTGGTCACAAATGATGAAGTCCCTTGGTATCCTGGTCTGGATGGCGACCCAATACCACCACCAAACGAATGGCCAGGTTGAGCGAAGGATCCAGACCCTCAAACAGCTAATGAGGACCTTCGTTAATCCCAGACAAAACAACTGGTCCGGCGCCCTCCCCGCTATTGCAGCAGCCATGAACGGCGCCCCCCATGAATCTCCAGGCATCTCGCCATACCATGCACTGTATGGACGCCCCTGGAAAATCTACAACCCTGTCCAGAGATCCGCGAGCAAGGTACCAGCTGTGGACAATATCTTGAACGCCCATGAAGCAACAAGAATGGAAGTAGACATGGCCAGAAAGCATGCTACCTTCCGCCAGACTGTGGAGGCAGACGAACGCCGCAAACCCCTAACGGAACTCTTCAAGAATGACAGCAGGGTTCTTGTTAGAGGCCGCCCTTATACATCCTCCCCTGGACGATTCACGAAGCTAGAGCCACGCTGGTTCGTACCCTTCAAGGTCCTAGAACATCTACCTGACACAGACAACTACAAGTTACACCTCCTGCCCAGAATGGCCCGCCAGAAACCCCACTTCCACGTCTCCTCCCTTAAAGATTACAGAGAGAACGATCCCGATAGATTCAAGTCCCGCAGAATGGACAAGCCAGCACCCATCCTAATAGACAATGGAGAAGAATGGGAAGCAGAGCAGATACACGAGTACCGCCGCCAGAACAACTCGCACGAATTCCTGGTTCACTGGAAAGGCTATGAGCGACCAGACTACTCCTGGGAACCTATTGAGAATCTCGACCACTCGCTGGAACTCATACAGGAATACTGGGAAGCCAACCACCCAGCAGAACCGACGCCCCAGATCATCTCTCACTACATTAAAGCTTCCTGGGAACCTATGGAACTTTCCTCCACACCCTGTACCGCAAATGATTGCCCAGATGACTTCTGGGAACCCTATGACGAGGAGGAATATGATTCTAGCAGCTCTGAGCAGGACTACTTCCCCACAGATGACGACATCCTCCTATGGGACACCGACGAGAGCGCTGAGGACAGCGAGGACTTTGGCATGATGGTTGATTTTTCAGAATAAGGGAATGTAACATGTACACATGTTCCGGTAACGGTACACACAAGAGGGCAGTGTAGGGTCTCCTATGTTTAGTTGATTTATATTTGGTTTACTTGATTTGATTTCAGCTCCGCCACTGTCTCTGAGTCAGATAGGCTATGCTATCGTATTGCTATGTTAGTTTGCTTTGTTGGAAGTTTATATTTAGGATTCCGGGTATGAAATAGTCATGTAACACTAGTGAAGGCTGAGCACTGTTTGTTTGTTTCTTTCTTTGGTCTTGCAGGATTACAGGATTCCGGTATGTGCGCAGCTCCTGGTAATGATCGTGATTCCAGGAAGGCTATCGCTCTCGGGTTTTGTATTTAAACCAGTCTCCTGGCTACCAGGAGACAGCAGACTTTGACATACCTTCAGTCTATGAATCCACTTGCTTGAACGGCAATCCCTGAATCCCTTAGCCCAATTTGTCCTTCAACTATTATCCTTCTAGCTACCGGTCCCATGAAGCCTCCCTTAGCACCAGCGCTAGCAGGTCTATCGCTGGTCCTATTGTCTTTTCGCTACACAGGAATAAACCTGTTACCGGAGTATTGTCATAGTGGTATCAAGCACGCCAATGTCCCCATCTTGATATCAGACGAGATACCATCCTTTGACGGATCACTCAAAGACAAGCAAGCTAGCTTCCTACCCTCAGACTATATAGTACTCTCCTACCTCTTAGTGCAGAAGACCCGACTCGTTAACCCAGGAGACGACTGTCGTTGCCTGTTGTATACTTGTTCAACAATTGAATTATTACACATACCTGGATTCCTGATTATAAACTTCCAGTAAAGCAAACTAAATATAGCAATAGGATAGCATTGCCTATCTGACTCAGAGACAGTCACAGTGTTGAAATCAAATCAAATAAAGCAAACATAAATTAAACAAAACATAGGAGATCCTGTACTGCCCGCACATTTGTACTATTACTCAAACAGGTACACATAATACAGTCGCCAAGGGGGCTGTCTCAAAAAAGATTGACAAAAAGTGAGTGAACTCGGAGTACTCATCCTACTAGGAATACTGGTATCCGTACAAGGAAAGCTTGTCCTTCATCACTCTCCCCAATATTCCAGCTGGTGTTACAAATTGTGACTAAGCAAGGCAGACTTTACAGGACTAATACTTATTTGGTCATAATGCAGGTTGGTTTCACGCTATGACCTCATTTGACTCACAGATTCTCACATGACTAGGCACTTGCGAGTCATGGTTATACAATAATTGGTTGATGATTTCATGACTCATGATTGTAACGTCATATGATGTAATGACTTTGGCACATGACTCATATTGTAAGAGGGTCTTGGCACTGGACGTTAGTTCAAGCCACACAACGACAGGAAGGTCCTAAACGATGACCGTTGTTTAGCTGAAGAATTTGGAGATGACAATCTCAGGTCAAGGCTGATCGCGTAACGGCAGATCACAGTCATGGTTCATGGGTTCTTGGCGTGGGTCTTGGTTATCAGAATTCAAGACGTTATATTCTGAAGTACTGGAGTCGTGAAAGAAATAGCAGGTAGCTTCAAGAACCAAGGAAATAGTGTGCTTTTTTTATTATTATTATTATTATTATTATTATTATTATCAAGTATTCGTTGTTAAGGTACAAGAAACTACATGGAGCGCTAGCCATGGCAGAAACAAAACCATGTCACAATCCAACGGCCGGCTTCACCTCGTCATGGGACAAACAAATACCCCCAACCGTAGGAAAGAAATCAAGCATGAAGACCGAAACCGTACTCCCAGGACCCTATGGTATGTGTCTAACCGCACACCAGCCACCAGCCTAAACTAATGGGGAGGAAAGCATAGGAAAGCCAAACACGAAGAAAACCAACATAAAGATGTACAGGAGCAAAGAAACCCTTCAGCAGGCTCCCCTAAACAAAAAAAAAGACAAGAATCTTGCGCCCCAGGGCCGACGGAGCGGTAGGATAAAACTACTGTTGCTTGGTGCCTAAGGAAATTCCCCGAACCCAACGCTTAGGGGCAAGACGGTGACACAGGCGGACTGCCCGGTAATCGGCGGGCGATAGACTTTAGGAAAATCCAAGGAGATAGTGCTATACCATGAAATACCGTAACCATCACGAGTTACGACCGTAGAGTAAATGGCGTAGCGGGTGAAGAAGGCGAGAGGAGCCATCTGGCGAGGAGAGCCACGCAGCAGAGGGGATGCCAGCCACAGCAGATAGACCTCCGGCCGACCGGACAAAATTACCACTCCTCTCGCGTGGTCCGTTGTTACAGGAGAGAGAGTGTCACGACCGGAGGGGATCCCAGTCGAGGGGGAGGCCCAAGGAGGAGGAAAGGTACGGGGCGGGCAGGAAGGTGCAAGCTGGGATGCAGCAGTACGGTGCAAGCGGATCTAACCCGTGAGAAGCGGGAGAGGGAAGGCTCGCCAGTAACCAAGAAGTATGAACACGGAGGACGGAGACGAGGTCACGACTTTTCGCATGCCGACTGTACCAACCGAGCACCTCAGGAGAGAGGGTAATACCAGAGAGCAGGGCCACCAGGGCAACTACTTCACCGATAGCCCGAAGCTAGCGACCGTGTGTTGACGATGGAAACAGGGTTGCCGACCGTGCAAAACGCTAAGCGAGACGCGTCGCGAAGGATGGGGTAAGGGGGAGAGCCCTCGACGCAAAGATGCTTAAACGAAGACAAGATCAAGAACCCGGTGGGAGGGGAGGCCAGAGACCCCAGAGAGAGGAAAGGAAGAGACCGGTGCGTACTACTCCTAGTCAGAAGCCATCAAGGGAGAGCAGAGGCGGGAAACACTCTCACCATGATTTCTCATGGTGTTGAGATTTCAATCGCTGGAGGTGGAGCAGACGAGAAAGATGAAGGAAATAGGGTGCGAAGCCCCGCTTTATATAGAAGGAAATCCTAGCACAGTGTTTGCCGCCCGACTCATACTCCAGTGTGAGTTGCATATTCATGTAACCAAAGAAACAATACAATTTGTGGTAAACCTTACAAAGGAAATCCCTCATGGCAACCGTGTAACAAAAGAAAGAACACCAAAGTTATCCCAACATGTATCTCATCAGCGGACAGTGAGAGCAGGCCCGTCCCCAGGGCCGCAGTCCGCTGCGGCCTATCCCCGATACTCCGGTAATGGTACAGGCTTAAGGGGGTACCATTGGTGGAATTCGTCAACTGCTTTCAGATCGTTGATTGATTCAGCCGGTTCCCATGTTGTTTCGTCGTAGCCTTCGCATTTCACCAGATACCCTAGCCGATTCCTAACGAATTTGGAATCCAAACCTTTCTGAACATGCCATTCCACCTGTCCTTCAACGTCCACTTGCGGAGGTGGTGGGATGATTTGTCCTTCGACTGGGTTATTGGCTGCGAGATCCAATAGTGACACATGGAAGACATTATGTATTCTCATGGTATTCGGCAAGTCCAAACGGTAAGAGTGAGTTCCGACCTTTTCCTTGACCCCATAGGGTCCATGGCGTTTGTTGTCTAGCTTTCTGGAAAGTCGTCGTGTTCTGATACTTTTGGCGTTCAGCCAAACCTTATCACCTACTTGGAACGAGGGAGCTGGGAGTCTGTTTCAGTCAGCATTTTCCTGTTGTCTCCCCTGAGCATAACCGATTTCAGTTCTAATGTGTGCATGAAGTTCTGTCATCGGGACAACGAAGGATCCTCCCTCTTGCTCATCCGTCGGTAGTGTTTGTTTGACGAGAAAGTCCATACGTGGATGATAGCCATAGTTGACAAAGAAGGGAGAGGTACCGCTAGTCTCAGAAGCATGATTGTTTCCCCTGAATTGAGCTATCGGTAACCATTGACACCAGTCATTCTGTTCGTAATTGATATATCACTGTAGGTTCTGTTCCATGACACCGTTAAGTGGTTCTGTTTGACCGTCAGTTTTGGGATGGAATACTGTAGATAAACATCGGTCAATCTTCAATCTGCGACAGGTGGTTCCCCAGAATTCAGCAGCAAACTGCAGCCCTCCAGGAGACGGAATGGTAAGCGGCAGCCCATGGTGTTTCCAGATATTGTCCAGGAACAGGTCGGCAAGAGAGGGTGCATCGATCGTGGTACTACAAGGAACGAGATGGCACATCTTGGTTAACCGATCTACCACCACCCAAATTGTCTCATTACCATTGCTCCATGGCAGGTCGGTTACAAAGTCCATTGATATATCTTGCCCTGGTCAATAGGGAATAGAGAGAGGGCGAAGGATCCCAAACAGGGCATGATGGGTCGTTCGACTTCGTTGACAGATACGTCAATTGACTACATATCGTGCAATCTCTTTTCGCATGCAGGGCCAGTAGTACTACCAGGTAATGAGTTTATGTGTTTTGGATCGGCCGGAATGAACCGCAGCAGGGGCGTCATGATTTTCCTGGATGAGAGCTAGTTTCAAAGACGCGTGAGCGGGGACATAGAGACAATGCCGGTACCGTAGTCGATTACCATCCTTGGTACATTCCGCCAGAGATATAAGGCGAGTATGTCGTTCCCCTTGTTCCAACATTGTAAGTATCTGATTGGGGAGGGGGTATGCTTGACAGGCTTCTGTTCATAACTCATTTAAGGGGGGCCCTCTAAAGTCAAGCGGAATATCCACCAACAAACCCAGAGACTGGGACTTGAGAACCACTTGTGTCCTATGTGTTTCCTCCTCCTATACCTCTTCTTCCGTTTGCCCTGTCATCATTTTTGTTAATGCATCTGCCTTTCCATGTGCTTTGCCTGGTACGAATTCAATCGCGTAGTTGAATTGTGAAAGGAACTCTGACCATCTGGCTTGTCGCTGATTGAGTAACCTTTTCGTGGTAAAGTAGCGCAGCTTTTGATGATCAGATTGTACCATGACTGGTCGTCCCACCAGGTAAGCCCTCCATCCTTCAAAAGCTTGTACCCCGGCCATCAATTCTTTATCGTAAATGTTGTAGTTACATTTGGCAGGCGTGTGCTTCTTTAAAAATAATCCAATTGGATGTAGGAGTCCATTCAGTCCAGGTTGGGATAGTATACCGGGAGAGGCTATATCGGAGGCATCGGTTTCCACCACTATCTGCTTGTCGAAATCGCAATCGATCAGGATAGGAGCCGTAGTAAAGGCTTCCTTCAATCTTTCGAATGGAGCTTGACCAATATCTGACCACACAAAGGGCGTACCCTTTTTGGTTAATTGGGTCAGTGGCCTGGCGAGGTGTAAGTAGTCCTGAATGAATCGTCTATAAAGGTTTCCACATCTCAAAAAGGAACGAACATTGCCTAGCTTCTTAGGAAGAGGCCACTCGATAATCATGATGATTTTAGCAGGATCCATTCGTAGACCCTCTGTGGTGATAATAATAAACCAAGATATTAGACATTGTTGGTCTGAAATTCGCATTTCTGTGGCTTTACCTGAAGTCCAGCTTTCGTTCAAGCTTCCAGGATATGTTTGACATGTTCGATATGTTGTTCCTCGTTCTCAGAGTATATCAAAATCTCATCCAGGTATGCGGTACAAAATCTATCTAGGAATGGACGTAACCCATCGTTAATGTAAGCTTGAAAGGTAGCCGGGGCATTGGTAAGTCCAAAATGCATCACGAGAGATTCAATACGACCATATGGTGTACGCAAAGCTGTTTTCCATTCTTCACCTGCCCTCATGCGGATTAAGTTATAAGCCCCGTGGATATCCAGTTTAATGAATATCTTTGCTCGTGAAAGGTGCATAAAGGTTTCTTTGACTAAAGGTAATGGGTAGCGGTTCTTGATCGTTCCCTCGTTAAGTTCCCTATAGTCAACAAAACGGCATAGAGAATGTTCCCGATTCTTAACAAACCAAAGCCGAGAAGCAGTAGGGGAGGATGATTCGCGGATAAACCTTTTGACTAAGTTTTCGTCTAGCCATTCGTAGAAGGCCAATAGCTCCGGTGGGCTAAGACTATATATTGGTCCAAAAGGGGGGACGAATCCCGGGCGCAGTGGTATCTGATGATCAAAGCTCCCGTGAGGTGGCAGTTGATCTTCTGTTTTCTCGTGAAATAAAGGAAGAACTTTGTAGTAATATTTGGGAAGTATCTGCAGGACCTCGTCCTTGTCTAGGACTTTATGTCCAAGAGCACACTGTGCAGCATAAGCCCGCAGAAAATGTGATATTCTTCTTTGATTCCATAGGCCAGAGTAACATCGTTAACGCAGTTCTTCAAGCAGTACACGGATTCATAGGTAAGGGAGTTAGAAGCGAAGTCAATCTTGACATTGGGGTATTATAACCATGGGATACCGAGAGTGAGGTGATATCCCCCGAGCGTAGTGACAAAAGCAGGGATCATTTGGTGGTGGTTGTTCATGGACAACCTGCTCTTGGTAATGTGACTAATGGCTCCCGAACTCACAGACCGTCCGTCGATCACCCTCAAAAGTCGTGGTTTTTTAAGTTTAAACAAAGGAAAGTTATGGCACTCAGCGAAAGCCTCGTCGATAAATGTGTATCCAGTCGCCCCTGCCTCTATGAGAGCATGGGATCTAAGCTCGTTATGGTTGTCAACGATTGTACATGCCATTAGTAGATGATTAGCTTCAACACCATTCTCCATGTCGTCAAGGGATAAACCAGATAAAGAAAGTAATGAGGAAGGCGATCCTTGTCCCATGAGAGCGTCTTGGACTGTATATGGGACGATTAGTTTTCTGAGTGTTCAGACTGAGGACGAGAGTCTTCGGGAACAACCGCAGAGATGCAGGAATGGCAGCAACATTGGCTATAAGGTGACTTTGCCTGTTCGGCATTGTGGAGCCATGTGGTTTACTCCTGCGCAGTGGAAGCATTGGCCACATCGCAGGCGATCTTCACGTTACTCTTGTGATAAGCGGTGTCGTCTACCGGAAAGGTCTATTGGGCCAGCTTGGGTACCCGTGGCAGTCACGGTAGTTGTAGGAGGGGCAGCTGGTTTTGGCGCTGTAGTCGTAGTGGTGGTGGGTAATCTCTGGGTAGATGACGACCCCTTCCGTTCAGCCGCACAGGCCCAGATCTTATTATCCACACGCTTGACCAATATGCTGTATTGGTCAAGTTCGTTGGGAGTGTTCAGTGTTACAAGAGCGTCCTTGAGTTCAGCACTCCAGCCCTGGTACAATGAGGTACACTTAGCAGCGTGGTTCCAAGTTATCTCTGCGGCAAGTCTCTGGAAATCCGCTAAGTAGTCAGAAAGGTTACAGTTCTTTTGATGTAGGCTTTGTAAATTCCGTTTGGCGGTTTAGACCCTATTAGGGTCACTGAAGGCGTTCTTGAGTAGGATGATCAGAGCTTCCACACTAGTGATATTAATGTTTCTTTCATCAATAAGTCGAAGGATTTGTTCGTAAGCTTTCCCTTTCACGAACTCAACAGCATATGCCAACCGATGTGGGACATCCATGAATCTGTGGGCATCTCCGAGGAACTTGGTACGTAATTGTTCAATTAACGGGCGAAGTTGGTCTTGAGATCCGCCAAGTTCCTGTGGGTTGGGGATCGATTCTCGCTTAGGTGGTTGTTTGCCTTCTGGCGGAGCAGGTCCCACTGCGTTCACAAGGGCAGCGGTTGCATTTGCCAGGGCAGTATTCGTATTAGTCAAAGCGGTATTCAGAGTGACTATGGTGGCTCTGTCATGCTCTAGGTCAGTCTCGATGGCTCTGTGCCTTGTCTAGAAAGGGGAGGGAGTGCGGGGACCCCATTGAGCGAAGTAGGAAGGTCATGCGCGGTGCGGAGCTGCTGTCCAATTCAGGCTTCGGGTAGTTGATCAAACTCGTCATTGGTAACCACCGACAATTCGGTCATGGCAGTTAAGGTGGTCGTCAGAAGTTCAACACGCTGAGACATAGTCTTGTGTTGGTTGGATCCTCGTTAGACGCTATCTTGTGTAATGAGGTCTTGGCACTGGACGTTAGTCCAAGATACACAATAAGAGGAAGGTCCTAAACGATGACAGGAAGGTTCTAAACGATAACAGGAATGTCCTAAACGATGACGGTGGTATACCGTGAGGATTTGGAGATGACAATCTCAGGTCAAGGCTGATCGCATAACGGCAGGTGAGGGTCAGGGTTTGTGTGTTCTTGGCGTGGGACTTGGTTGTCAGAATTGAAGACGTTATATTCTGAAGTACAGGAGTCGTGAAAGAAATACCAGGTAGCGTAAATAACCAAGAAAATAGGGGGCTATTTGTTTTCTATTGTTTCCTTTTTTTTTTTCATATGTTAGGTGTTTTAAAGTACAAGAACTCGCGTGGAGGGCTAGCTATGGCGTGAACAAAACTTATAAACAATCTGAATACCCACTTCACCCCCTCATGGCAATAATCAAACCCCTCCAACCCAGAGCCAATCGACCCCCTTCATAGTACCTAAGACGAAAGCAAGACGAAGCAATACCTTCCTCCAGACACTTAAGGAAAGACAAGAATAGAAACCAAACTAGAGAAAGACGCAAACCCTTCCGCGGCCCCCCCAAAACAAAGGAAATGATTTAACCGGCACTGGGTGCCGGCAGAAACGGAAAATAAAACGACTATTGCTGGCTGCCTAACGGAATATCCCCGACCTAATCGGCTGTGGGGCAAGGCGTTGTCGCAGGCGGACGGTCCGGAAATCGGTGATGCTTCGAACTTTAGCATGAGCCAAGCAGGTAGTGGTATACGACGACAGAGTGTAACCTAATGCGAGATTTGCGACCGTATAACAAATCGTGGGAGCGGGAGGAGGACGAAGGGAGTCACCCAGCGAGGGGAGCCACCTAGCAGTGGAGGTGCCAGCTATCGTGAGGGGCAGTAGGGTGCAAGCCGAGGGGGCAGATCAGGTGTCAGCTAAAGCAGGATGTAGCACTACGGTGCAAGTGGACGTAACCCCTAGGAAGCGGGAGGCGGAAGGCACGCCAAACAGCTGAGAAGTACTAACACCGAGGACGAAGACAGGGTCATGATTGTTCGAATGCCGACCGTACCAGCCAGGCCACTCAGGAGAGAGTGCAAACCAAGAGAGCAGGGTCACCCGGGCAACTAATTCACTGATCGCCCGAAACTAGCGCCTGTGTATTGACCGTGGAAGGAGGGTTGCCGACTGTGCAAAACGCTAGGCGAGCCACGTCACAAGATGAGGAGTGAGGGGTAGGAACGTCACCCCAACAGTGCTTAAACGAAGACAGAACGGAACCAGGAAGGAATCTATGACGCCTGGGAGGGGAGGCCAAAGGCCCCAGAGAGACGGAAGATATGAAAGCGTGATAAACCCCCGAGCAGTTGCCACGGGGGGTAGATCCGAGGCAGAGGCCACTCTCACGATGATATCTTATGGTGTGGAGATTTGCAATTGCAGGAGGTAGAGCGGACCAGAAAGATGAAGGAAATAGGGAGCGAAGCCCAACTTAATATAGAAGGAAATCCTAGCACAGCCTTTGCCGCCCGACGCATACTCCAGTATGAGTCGCATATCCGCATAACCAAAGAAACAAGACAATTTGTCGTAAACCTTCCAAAGGAAATCCCTCATTGCAACCGTGTAACAAAAGACAGAATACCAAAGATATCCTAACATGTATCTCATCAGGGGACAGTGGGAGATATTACGAGTCATAGGTTTCAGGCATGTGACTCATTTCGAGTACATGGTTAGTTTTATGAGTTTTGATTGGTTAAAGGATATTGCGCAGTTGACTCAGGAAAGTCAGCTGATAGATTTCACACGGTGACTCACTATGAGTCAAGAATGTCGCATAACGCGCAGTGATGAGGCCCCAGGGTTATGGTTGTGGGAAGATAGCAATATAGGAGGCTTGGTTCCTGTCAAGAGATAGGCACAAACCATCCCTCCTCCACCTCCGGTGATTGCAATCTCAACACGACGAGAAATCATCGTCGGGTATTATCCCTCTCCCCTTTTCTGATGGCCTTGTTGCCTAGAATGGTGAAGCTCCACCAATCCGCCTCTCCCCTCTGGCCCCTTCTGATGGCACTGTCTATGGGCAGCCTTTGTCTAGGGGGTTCCGGTTAACTCTTAATCCTCTTCCCCGGACTTCCTTCGTGGCCCCTCGCCTAGCATTTGCAAAGGTCGGGTACAGTCGCAACTCGTCAGCCTGTGGCTCCTAGTTTCGTGTTATCGGTGAAGTAGAAGGCCTCGTAGCTCTGCTCCCTGGTGTTGCACCTCCTCCTGGGAAAGGTTTCGGTCCAGTCAGCATTGGAAAAATCATGAGCTTGTCTCAGTCGGTCGCGTCCGCACTTCTCCTCGTTACTGTCCCTTCTGCCCTTCCACCTCTCAGTTATGTCGGCTAGTAACCTACTGCTTCAAAACTGCGGGTTCATCTCCTGCTGCCCCTCCTCCTGGCATCTGTCTCCTGCTGATCACCTGGGTTGATAATCGTGGCTGCATGCGCGCTTGTCTTTGCTTGTATGTAGGGAGTTCATGCCTTCCGCCACTATCCCTTTGGGAAGATGCAACACCCCCCCCCACCGCTTTTCTGGTGGACCTCGGGATCGACCTTGTCCTGCCACATACTTTCATAAGTGCCGGCTCAGTTACCGATCTCCCTCTGGGGATCTCGCTCACCTTGGCTTCCTAGGCTCTACGCCCCAGGTACATCTACCTCTCAAGTGTGGTGCCCTTCTATGTCCTTTTCCTGCGCGCTCCTGGGTCTCTCCCCCTTTTTGAAGGAATCAGATTCGTCGCTGGGCTATGGGTGGGTTGACTACAGGTCTGGGCTTAAGTGTGTTTCCTTTCTAGGTGGGCTTGAGGTTTTCCTTGTTCTCTGAGTTTGATAGTTGACTGTCAGGGGTTTCTTTTCTTTGGGTTGCACGTCTGTGGAGGTTATTGGTTCGTGGTATTCAGGCCTGTGGTTTCTTTGTAGCTTCTACCCATAGTACGGAGCGTTGTTTCCACCTCTGCTTAAAGTGGTTTATGGATTGGGCAGGGTCAGTGGGTTGTAGACGGGAGAAGCGGGATGGACTGTAGTTAGAGGTTTTTTGTCTACATAGTACGAGCTGGAGTGATAGTTGTACCTTAAAACAAATATAAAACCAGTAAAACAAAAATCCAATCTAGAGATAGGTCACGAACCATCGCCTCTCCACATCCGGCGCCTGAAATCTCAAATCCACGAGAACTTATCATTACCATTCCCCACAGTAGTAACAGGTTTATTCCTGTCTAACAAAAATACAATGGGACAGGCGGTAGGCCTGCTAGCGCTGGTGCTAAGCGAGGCTTCAAGGGACCAGAAGTGAGAAATAATAGTTGAAGGACAAATAGGACTCAGGGATTGCTGTTCAACCAAGTGTATTCTTAGACTGAATGTCTGGTGAAGGCTGCTGTCTCCTCCTAGCCAAGAGACTGGTTTAAATACAAAACCTAAGAGCAATTGCCTTCCTGCAATCACGATCATTACCAGTAGCTGGGCACATACTGGAACCCTGTAATCCTGCATGACCAAAGAAAGAAACATAGCTCTACCATCACCAGTACTACATGACCATTCCATACAGGGAATCCAAAATATAAACTTCCAACAAAGCAAACCAAACATAGCAATACGGTAGCATAGCCTATCTGACTTAGAGACAGTGGCGAAGCTGAAATAAAATCAAATAAACCAAATATAAATCAACGAAACATAGCAGATCCTGCACTGCACGCTCCAGTTTACCGTTATCGGAACATGTACACATGTTACAGGTATCCCTTGTGCTTCTGTGTTTGTCTTCGTTACGAGGCAGGGCGGGTTTTCACTTCCCAGACGCTGCCCGTACACGCGGCCGGGGGGTATTTTCATGTAATCCATGCCCCACCCCCATTTAGGGCCCACCCGCACTGATTCCCTGGATGGGGCCCAATTTGTTACCACGTGTTTTTAACGGGGACCCTTCTGGGGTAGTCGTGAGCAGGGGGCCTCACTGGGGACAATCGCAGGGAATGCCAAAAAAGACACCACACCCTAACAGATTGACTGGGGCAGGCCGGGGAAAAGAGCTAGGGGCCCCCTTTTTCGGAGCCCCGTCCGCCTACTCACGAACTCTATTCTGTGTTCCTCTATTGCAAATGTAACATGTTTATTCCTTTCTAATGAAAATACGATAGGAGTAGTGATAGACCTACTTGTTGTAGTGCTAAGAGAGGCTTCAAGGGACCGGTAGCTTCAGAGATAGTACTTGAAGGACAAATTGAATACCGGGATCGCCATTCAACCAAGTCTATTATTATACTGAAGGTCGGTTGAAGTCTGCTGTCCTCTGCTAACCAGGAGACATATTTAAATACATAAATCTAGAGCAATAGCCTTTCTGCAATCACAATCATTATGGGTAGCTGGGCGCACCCGAGAATCCGCTAATCTTGCAAGAACAAACACTCATTACTCTGTTTGCACCAGTCTAACATTACTATTCCATCCCCAAAATCCTAAATATAAACTTCCAGCAAAACCACCTCAAAATGCTAGTGGTATACAACAGCATTACCTATCTGATTTACTGACAGTTGCAGAGCTAAAATCATATCAAATAAACCAAATATAAATCCAAACAAAACACAAGAGATGATGCACTCTGCTCCGGTGTACCATTACCGGAACATGTATACATGTGACAACTAGTACTAGCAGGTCCATCACTGGTTCTATTCTTTTATTAGAGAGGAAGAAACCTGTTACATTGAGTCTTCACTGCAGTCACAATCATAGGATCCATCTTCCTCCAGAGTGCCTCTGTTACAACTTGAGATACAGCAGTTAATTATTTAACAAAATCAATTGTAGAAAGAAATTGGGGAGAAGGAAATTGAAAGTGGTGGGGGAATCAAGATAGAATTGAGGAGATCTGTTCCCAATAGTAATCACAGGGCCTATAGGCGCCTATCAGGCCTGATTGGCTTTCCTGATGGACCATAGGCTGAACCCCAGCAGTATCTCTACAGTTGTTGATCTATGCACTTAAACCCAGCAGATATTAATCATGAGTTGACAACCTACTGTTAGCACTTGTAGACTTCGACGGCAAAACGATCCACGGCGAGTGATGAGCGGTGCAATGAAACGCCAAGCAACACACAACGAAACCGGTCGCACACTCAGGGGCGGGGAACATCTTTTCACTATGAACAACCTCAGGATCATGCTATACGACAACCCCACCGACTGACTATCTAACTAACTAGTAGCGATCACGGGGGTTCATATCAATCACAAAGACATCATATCCATCTATGAGCCATAGTGCTACTCCATGTAAGTCCCCTTCCCCTATCATGACTCCCGGGCTGACAAAAGTATATCAAACTATCCCACCACTGCCGGGCTTCCAGCTCTCTCACACTGGCCTTACCCTGCTTTCGCTTTTCTCCCGGCTCTCCCCCATGCTGCATGACCCCAAAACTATCATCCATTTCTGCATGTGAAAATGCTTTCCACAAACACGCCTGAAGCCGCATCATACGCCCGATTCCTCTGCGCATTTCTGAAGTCGAACAAGTCTGTCCTCGACTGCTATCTAAACGCCAAAGGGGGTATTGGGAGAGCATGGCGAGCAGCATCATTTGCAGCAAGAACGAGAAGACGCTAACCCTGACAGGCCAGAAAACCGAGTTAAACACCGCTCTCCTCTATATATAATACCCGCAAGTATTCAACCTCTTTAAAACCAGAAAGACCCCAGCCCCCAGCTCAGTGTAGGCCTCTGGAGATACAACCTCTTTCATCCCCTGCGAACCCGACCATGTCCAGTATTTCTAAACCTTTACAGACTCTTTACCACTATTCCTCTCTTGTCTCATGCTCGTCTAAGATTAAGAACCATATTGACTTTTCTTTCCGACTTCCCACTCCTTTTTCAGGTGTTTCCAGCACTAAAGTGGGAGGATTTCCCATATCACCCCCCCTTTCCTTTCACTTTCCCCTATGCCTCGGTTACTTGCGTGGTACTTCAATAAACTTTGGTTGAGGTGTAGCATCTAGTATTATGGGAGAACCTCTTATATATACGGTACATACCACAAAATGAAGAGCAGTCATCCCAAGCGGCCAGTCCGTTTGTAGTTTCAAAAAACCTTAGTCGGACCAGTGCAAATTGTGGGGGCTGCAAAGGTCTGCAGGTGCCCAGCCAACCGGCAGGTTGGATCTCCAGGCAATCCATACCAAAACCGGCAGATCCCCAGGCAAAACCGGCCAATCATTTAGAATTTCAATTTTGGCCGCAAGACCTGTACACGTAGATGCCCAGAAAGCCTTCAGATGTCCATGCTTCTTGCCCCTTACACACCTCACGGACGAAAATTGCACCTTCTTCCACACCACGATCTTTGCACTTACCCCTCTTTAAAGAAAAATAACCGCCTCAAACCTGGGAAATGGCATGCCCCAGGGATGCGATGGATGTGGAGGATGACCCCTCTTCCCCTTTACCTACTCCCACCGGTCAGAGAGAAAGCAAAGGGGAAGAGGAGGGCGATGTTGATAAAAATTCGAAGGAACTTAACCAACTTGTGATGGACTGCCTGTGAGCAGAGGGTGTGAGTGCTGCAAACCCCATCACGAAAGAACTATCATCGTTCCCCACGGATAGATACACCGAAGCGGAATACACAATGACAACTTTGATGGTCAGCCTGGCACGGCACGTTCAGGAGCTGACGGTCACGGTCTAAAATCTGACCAGGACGATTTCCGATCACACACCTGAAGGAGCTCCTACAGGAGAGACAACCCGACAACGATCGGAACCCGCTGCTAAATCGTACGCAAAGGGAGCCGCACAAGTGCCGCAAAACGGCACCAACTTGAACGCAACCCCTGCCAAAGGAAAAAGAAAGCCGGTGGCTGGACCCACACCACCAAAGCAACAAACACCTAAAATAGCGAAAGAAATACACGAACAACAGGCAATCAGCAAACTAAAATGAAGAAACGATAGCCCAAAACTCAAGCAGGTCACAAATGTTGCCAGACGAAAGCAATGTGCGACCAGAATTACTGCAAAACCCATTGCCGACCCCACCAGAGAAGAAGCGAGGATCTCACTGGCCGGAGCGACAGTCCTGACGGGCTGCGAATGCAAGGCACCTACCAACCTCCAGGTATTTTCCAACAAAACGAACTGCACAATCACCCTGACAGCCCCGACTGGTACGCACTCAGGGCAATATGCGAAATACACAGACAAGATTACGGAACCCCAAAACAGGACAATCGACCCCGACGAGCCGAAATACCTTCCCTTCAGAAGGGCACCCACTGATGTGGATGTCATAATCCACGGAGTGTCGCTGACCGCAATCTCGAACAACGATAAGGACCTGGAAGAGGAAGTCAAAACGGCCTTTAAAGTTACAGACAAATTTGAGATAGCTGGAGCGAAGTTCCTGAAGCCAAAGGAGGAGGACAGAAGGGCCAAGAAGGCAACCTCGATTATAATTAGGGTACCAGAAACGGAGGTCGATAACTTTACGCCGTCGGTCCTGTTTATGGGAAAATACAAGACATCAGCAGTGATGTGGCAAGCGTCGGCCACTACACAATGCCATAAATGTTGGAGGTTTGGGCACCCGATAGTGGACTGCAAAGCCCGGGGTGAAATCTGCCGGATATGCTCCCAGCGCACACCCAAAGGGAGCATAAATGCCACCAAACAACATGCAGCGGACACAGGAAGATAATTCCGGGCTGCTGTTTAATGACCCCTGCCAAATGTCCAGCATGTGGAGGCCCACACTCTGCCCTCGACAATAACTGCCCTGAGAAGTTGAGAGTGAAAGAAGCTGCGAAGATAAAGTAAGATCTGCGGATGGCCTCCCTTGCCGGAAACAGTTGAACTGAGCGAAACCCTCGGGGTTAGTCCGTTGGGCCAGTATGAGGGGAACTAGCACTCAAAACACACTACCGAGAAGATGGAGAATAAAAATAGCTCCACACAATTGCCGAGGGAGCAATAGTGTATTTATTTCATTATTTGATATTATGAACGGGTTTGATATTTCCTTTGTATGTGTACAAGATCCACCATTGTTTAACGGCCAACCTTTAAGGGCCCCGGGTTACGAATGTATTTCTTTAAATGCTAACAAGGTTCCAGTTTGTACTTATGTTTCCTTGAAAGTGTTACTTGATATTTGTTTTGTTGTGGTACCTAGCAACCAGGATATTTTGTATTTGAGGATTTTTGCGAAGGAGGGATGCTTGCTGGGCAATCACCGATCACTCGGAATAATCAACACCTATAACAGACCAGCCCAAGGAGGTGACAGAGTCACCACCGAAACTCTTTTTACCGAAACCAATGAACCTACCCTGGTGGTAGGAGACCTAAACGTTCACAGCGCATACACTGACCCTATGAGAAACCTCGAACTGGGGGAGAGGAAAAGGGGAGAGCACTACATGAGGTTGGCGGCTTTACGGGGTTATAACATAATTAACACGCCGGGAATATACACGAGATTGCCAGAGAACCCCACACTACATCGACCCTCCGTTATCGACTATGCTTTGGCAAACAACTCGTTGCTTGCAAAGGTGTCAAAATGGAAGGATGTATACCAAACATCAGGTTCAGAACACATGATTATCGTTACAGAACTGGACTCAGAAGGGGTGCCACTCGCTAGAGTGTCGCCGGACTGGGAAAAGATAAGATGGAGAGACGAAGAAGGGGAACCTAACCCGGTTATCCAATTGGCCCTGAAACCATATTTGACTGAGGAAAACGAATACAAAGAAATCTACAAAGCGGAAGGAGCAGTGGAGAGATTTGGAGACAACCTAGGAAGGCTGATCCAGAGTGTCAAGAACTGGACACCGCAAAAGAACCCAACCAGGTGGTCAAAAGCATGGTGGACGGCTGACATCACCGAACTGAGAAGAGTATACACCTCGGCTGCCCGGCGGGTAAGGCGTGATGGGAGCGGGGTGGAGGAAAGCAATGAGACAAAGAAAGCATACAAATCAGCGATAGATAGGGCGAAAAGGAAACACGGGAACAGCTTCCTAGCAAACACGACGAAGAACGATCTGTGGACGGCTCACCAATTTACAAAACAAAGACAACCTGTGAGGATACCGGAAGGGCATAACGATAGTCCGGACCAGACCTCACAAAAGATAATGGAGCATTCTTTCCTACCGAGCGACGAGCCGATTCCCCCACGACCCCCCCTTAGGAACCAGCTCGTGGATAGCGACCGGGTAACCGGCGGTGAAGTCTCAGAATCTTTGGAAAAGTGTAGCAACAAATCAGCCCCAGGGGCAGACAAGGTGCCATATGGGGTTTGGAAAAACATACACAGGATCGAAGGGAAGATAATACCAAAGTTAGCAGAAGACATGTTAGAATGGGGCATTCACCCAACTATGCTAAAAGAGTGGACTAGAATTATCCTACCGAAACCTGGAAAAAAGGACTACACAGACTGTGCGAGCTTTAGGGTAATCGCCTTAATGAAGACCTTTTCAAGGATCGTCGAACGAATGGTCAATAAATGGCTAATGGCGATAGCTTATAATGAAGACATGTATTGCATCAACCAGACCAGGAGCCTACCTCAAAGGTCGACGGTAGATGCCGCGCTGTCACTGAAAGACTGGATAAGAGAATCTCATTTCGCTGGGAAGAAGACTTCCAAAGTTTTCCTCGACGGAAAAGGGGGCTTTGATAATGTAAACCACAGTAAGCTGTTAGATCTACGGGAAGCCGATGAAAAGGTGGCAAGATACTTAGTGGACTGGATCTGGAACTTTATACACACATGACGAATCGCGCTGGCTTATCCGGGTAGTCCTAGGACCTCGAACAAGGGCGACATAGGAATTCCCCAAGGATCGCCGCTATCACCCTTACTGTTTGTGATGTACGTCAGGGCACTACACCCTAACGCAGAACACCCAGATATATTTACATCATCATACGTGGACGACTTGCAGATTACGGTAGCGTCTACAAGTTGGTATAGGAATACAAAAATACTGGAAGAAAGGATACAGAAGATGAATAATACGACTGCCTGTCTGGGGCTATCTTTCAGTATTACAAAAACCGAACTGATGCACTGGAGAAAACCTAACGAGAAGGGCGAGAGGTCAGAATGCACAGTAATGTTCCAATCGCACGTTATCGAACCCGCCGGGAAAACAGTTAAGTGGCTGGGATTTTGGCTCACAGATAACGGAGAAACATCAACACATTTCGGAAAGAGGCTTGCGCTCGCACGAGCGGCTTTCATACAAATACAGAGACTGTCAATGCCCGGCGAAGGCCTAAGCCCGTATGAAGCAAGGCGACTAGTGAAAGGGATAATTTTAGCGACGTTGCTATACAGGGCCGAGATATTCGACCTCACAGTGACAATAATAGGGAAGATGCAAACATGCTGGAATAGGTGTAACAATCCTATCGTTAGGTCGTTATGCAACAGGCAACAATAGTCGTATACTAAAGTAAGTAGTCCTAGTTTTATAATACAGGGTGCGGAAATACTATCTCTTCAGATAGTACGGAACTGGCTTGCTTGTCTTGAGTGATCCGTCGAAGGATACTATCTTGTTAGATAGTAAGATGGGTGGATTGTCGTGCTTTGATAGAACTATCACAATAGTCCTATGTTCAAGCAGCCCGTCGAGACTATCACAATAGTTTCCGGGTTCTTAGAGCGTAAGCTCTCGTAGTGGAGGAGCGTTTGGTAAAGAGAGTAAAGAGTAATCCTATTGCAATATCTTAAGTATAGGGATGTAGATGGTTGCCTGAAGATCCTGTCTCTTGGTCGATTTTTTTTTTTTTTTTTTTATATCATGTATTCTTAGTTAAGGTCCAAGAACTCGCAAGCATCGGGAGATATGGCGTAGGGAAAACCTTAATTCCAACAACCGCCCGATTCACCTCTTCATGGGAAAAATCAAATGCCCCGAATCCATAGGAAAAATCCCCCTCGCCTAGCACCTAGGAAAATAATACCCCAGACACGTAAGGAAACAATTCATAGAGACGTACAGGAGAGAGACCCAAACCCTTCAGCAGGCTCCCCTAAAACAAAAGAAAGGATTCGCTCGCGAAGGCCCGATAGGGCCCGGGGGGGAGGATGTGTGATCGCCGTTACGAGAGAAAACCACTGGACTTGTGGGCCGACATTGTAACCTTAAAAGTACGGTCGCGCCGGTAATTCCATCGATCTAAGGCATTAGACACCAGGCAGGGAGGTAGTGCAATACCACGACTGGGCGTAACCGAGGAGTGAACGAACGATCGGGGAGGATGAGGAGGCAGTAAGGTGCCAGCTGCTGTAGCAGTAACGGTGCAAGCGGACCGAACCGGGAGGTGGGAGAAGGAAGGATCGCGAACAGGCTAGCCACAACCGACAAACGGGCCATAGCAAGGGCTTTTGGGAAGACAACAGAACTGAGGCGAGACCGAGATGTTATTAACCGAGGCTCTCCCCATCAGAGGTACAAGCCCGGCAAGCCGAGGCCTACTTCGACTGAGAGTCGGACACCGTGACGCCGACCGTGAACGAAGCGAGAAGCTTTCCAACCATGCAAAATGCTAAGCAAGGTGCAAAGCAAGTGCGGGGTAAGGGGGAGAACCGAATATTATGAGCAAGTCAACGACGAAGGAGAACAAGAACCCCAAGGAGGGGAGGCCGACAGGCCTCAGAAGAGGACGAAAGATTGCTTAACGTCAACTCCTAGGCAGTAGCCATCGTGGGAGAAGAGAGGTGGGTGGGGAGATGTGACAATAATTTCTCATGGTGTTGAGATTTCAATCGCCGGAGGTGGAGAGGAGATGGTTCGTGCCTATCACTTGGTCGAAACCAAGTGCCTTATATAGGCATCTTCTCACAACCCTAATCCTGGTGACTCATCACCTCGCGCTACATAAACCTCTATAACTCGTAGTGAGTCATAGCGTGAAATCCATCGATGACTCATAGGAGTTATCGCACAATATTCCATTAACCAATCAAAACTCATAAACCAAGTCCCGTGCTCAAACGAGTCACATGCGTGAAACCCATGACTCGTAATAGGAGTCATGTTCGAAAGTCATTACATCATATGACATCACTATCGTGAGTCATGAAACAATCAACCAATCAAAATATAACAATGACTCACGAGTGCGCAGTCCTGTGAGAACTACGAGTCAAGTGACGTCATAGTGTGGAATCCAACATACCTTATGACTCATAAGGATGAGTCATGTCAAATCTGCCTTGCTTAGTCACGATTTGTGACAATAGGGTCCTTCGGTGGATTACAAACTCCTTCTATGCAACGAACACGACTGTCGTGTCAGCGGAGGCATGCTTAGCACCCATAAAGCTATATGCGAAACAGGCCAGAGAGATGACACCTGTCTGAATCACCACGGCGGTCCCAAAGAACAATATACCCACGGTGATGCTACCTGGAGGGTACCCTTTGGTAGAGGAGTACAGATACGCCACGAACAGGAGACAGGTGTTTGACAACAATAAATGAGGAATGAGGCTTAAGACGTGGAACTCAACAGCCACAACGACGGCCCAGGTCCCCCTGCCAATCGACAAGGTGGGGGCAATCGCAGCGGGAAATTACACAGCAAGGCCCTTCCCGATGAAACCAAACCGACTCTCAATGGTAACGGAACAAGCAGCAAAATCTTGGTTTGAAGCCAAAGAGGGGATCCGGAAAAAGATACAGAAAGAATTGGTGGAATGAGAGTACCCGCCTTACTACGAAACAGACCACGGTTTAGGGAATGCTGGTACTTCATGACTCTTCTGAAGTTCAAAGCAGGTCGAATACACCAGATGCGAGCAAATAAGACCTACTTAAAAGCACAGAAAGGCTGGTCAAACCAGGATCAAGGTCCGTATTGGGATCGATGCTGACAGGCAGACCAGACATTTCGACACATTATTACAAACTGTCCAGCATTGGCAAGCGTCAGACATGGAAGGGACCCAGAGATATTTCAAATAGGTAGAGTGTCTACCCTATGGAAAGGAGATAAACCCGGAAAGGCGCTGATGAAGGAGTTTTGCGGGCATGTTATGAAAACTTTCATAAACTTTCCAGTTAGGTTGGGAGTTTTTCCTTTTACGAGAGATGGTGATTTAAGGTCATAAATTGTTTGTACCCTTTATAGGGAATGATGGATGAAGGTGATTAGGTTATTATCATTTATTTGTTTTATGTAGCCGGTGATGGAGTTTCTTATGTTTTTATGGTTTTCTAGGCCATACTTTAGGGTGCTTGCCGGGATTTTCCCATAATAAATCCAGGGATTTAACAAAAAAGCCTTCAGATGTCCGTGAATGGCTTGTAGGTTTTTCATGGTTAATCATTCAGAATACAAGAATAAAACAACAAACTGACAGGTTATATTTCACTTAGGACAAATAGATATCACCAACGAATCAGCAGCCATGAGCTTCATATCCATGTTCTGCCTACCCGATCCCACTTCGAGTCCCTTTGCGCAATTTACTTCACCATCTATCTGAATTAGTAAAATAGGAGGACTGCTTAATACCTACAATCCCCTTGATAATCTGCTTCTGGCATCTGTTCCTGTTGAAAATATTTACTACTGATGAGTTCCCCATACTGGCATAGCACAGTACAGTACACCTTCGACACGCCGGGGACTCATTCAATCGTTGAGGCGTCCCGATATGCTTACCTAATCAGACCTTCCAACAGATTCTGTGCTCAACTCGGCCATGTGGTGAAAGAGATTTCGGAGCTTTTTAGCGTGGTTAATGGCATAGGTTAGCTTCAGATCTTTCCCGAAGGTCGTATGGTCAACGAGCTCTTGCTGTGACCTGACCAGTAGAAAACATCTCCGCGGTTGCAACACTTGAACTATTCCTAATCTCGGAATATTCTAAGGGACTAAAAAGCGACAGATACAGGCGAAGGGATGAGCGCTAATATCACTGACAATCATTTTCTAATACATTTGACTAAATTCTCCTCCACCGTCTGGATACTGGTTATACCTATAGCCGCCTCCTCGGGCTACCGGGGACACCGTGCGATGCTCGCAACAATAAATGGATGAGGCATTCAAGCGGATTCAAGGTGACCCCCAGCAGGAGATGAGGCCTCCTCAATACATACAATTCGATCGATAGCACGCCTCTGCTATCCTTGCCTGCCGATGAACCATTCGGCAAATGGATGAAAAATGAAATATATGTGACTTAGAAGTATCATACCAATAGCTCGCTCCCCATCTGTCCGCAAGGCGCACGAGAAACCTTTCCTGGCGCTAAGAAATTCTCTGACAGAAGCCTACAGATAAGCCTCACCGCTGGCCACGTAATCGATGATCCTCAAGTCAAATTCAGTGTGCCTTACGGCCAAAAGATATGAAATGCATCTTCTCCTACTAGCGGGCAGCCGCATATCGCTATCTGGTACGGCTGGCCAGACGGACAGCTTTTCCAATCTTTTTTCAGATAGCTAGCAAGCCCAAGAATTCTAGTGAAATATGTGGGCAATTCTGCCTCACGAGATACAAGCACCGGGCAAGGTATTTCGTACAAGCCCGAAATATAAAGGCGTTTTCGTACAAGGTGTGAATAACGGGATGTCTAAGACATGGAGTTTTGCATGGGAAAAGACAACAACATGAGATCACTATGATTTGCTATTCGGTGTTTTTGCTTCTCTCATCACCACCACTAATGGGCTTTACTTGGCGACACTTGTACGAAAACATGTTGCCTGGTGCTTGCACCGGTATATATCCACATCCGAATACCGTATTATCTGGGTTATTCGCCTGCCACTAGTACCAATATTCTGGTGAAACTCGTTTTCACGCTAAGAGGTCAAGGGTAGAAAGTATGATATGCTTTAGGGATAGGATTTTCACGAATCTTTTCGTCCCTACTCGAGTAGACTTTTGTTATTTATTTAAAGTAAACAACTAGTTAACTAAGAAGGACTTTGCGAAAAATCCTGACTCACACTTATTCTGACCTCTTAGGATGGAAGCGAGTTTCGCTAGGTTATGCGGATATTGTGCCTGGACAAAATTAACCGATCACCGGGGTGAGCGTTGCAACCAAGCGCTTCCGGGTCACCACAAAAATCATTACCACTTAACAGGCACCTCATATCATACAAGTAATACCTTCTCCTCTTTTATGAAAGCATGATTGATGGTATCCCATATATCGAGACATTCCGGTCGTGTTTAAAATCTGGAACACTAGCCTATTTTAGTAATCGTGATAGAAAAAACACTCCGTTAAGAAAGTTGTGTAGTGCCCAGAATACCGCGAAATCCGCACTGCTCAGTATGACCGTGATGGAAAAGAGAGAATTTGCGTATATTTTCTCCCGATTGCCCAAATAAGTTAGGGCCTGTTTGGATGAAATGGTTCCGTTCGATTGGCACATACAAATGACCATTTCCTTCCGTTCCAAAAAGGTGTAAGCAAAACGACTGTTCGGTACAAATGGTAATCATTCCGTTTCTTAGTGGTGACAACAAGATGCCATGTAAACATATCATGAATATTTTTGCCATGTAAAATAATTACCTTCTATGTTATAATATCAGTTTTAGCAATCCCTGATTCCTATCAACCTACATTTCAACCAATCTAGTGGCCAGTATGATCTAGTAAAATTCCTTCAAGCAACGAGGCTAGTGTGAAAAATTTTCATGGAGCAACAAGAAATGGTTGACCCTTGGCGAAAACCATTTCCACAGATCAAACCATTTCACAACGGAATGGCTGCCACTTCTTCCTTTTTTGCCAAACAGGCCCTTAGTGTTCCAGATTTTAAACACGACCGGAATGTCTCGACAGGTTATGGGATACTGGGTGCTGATTGCTGCCACGTATTTAAAATTATTTTTACTTATTTTTCTTTGTTGGGTTGCATCAAGGTAAAAATTATGAGTGTTCGTTGATCGGTTAATTCTGTCCCCGCACAATATCAAAAAAAACTGAACCCGCAACGGGAAAGGCACCAACCACCCTAACAGCCCGCGCTGAGTTCAAGTCGCTTATCAAATTCCAACTCAGTGGTTACCCTGGGATGTTCAGTTATTTTTGATATGTAACAATGCGTTGAAATAAGTAGGGGCCGATGCAAACATTTAATACAGTGGAATGGTTCAAAACAAGCCTAATCCCGGCCACAGGGGCCCAAGCGAAGGAGTTTTATTGTGAATTTGAGACAGATCACAAAGGAAAACTCTTATTTCAACGTTACTAGCGGCAGGCGAATTGCGTTCATTGGGGGGGAGACATTTCATACAACTAGTTTTTCTTGAGCCAGGCACCGATCACCAGCTGAACTGAGAATTTATTTTCAGAGACTCTAGGATCCCCCGATCTCTTTGAATTCAGCGATTTGTGGAGTATCGGAGCACTGCCGCCTTGAGGAAGACTACGATAACAAATGACCTGTCTGGTTGTCTTTGTTTTTTTGCAATGGAAAAACGCCACACAACGCACACAGTACTCGTAGGTGTTGTTCGCCTTGCCTCATCTACATCTTAGCGAAACCTGACGCCCACGAAATCCCCCCCGTTGTAGCCCCAAGGCTGATCTAAGGGGGACTCTAAATGGTGGGGTGTGGGTACAGTACTAACTTGATTCTAATTATTCGAAGGTTAACACATTGGACTCGCTGCTGGTGAAGTGTGGTGATAGCGCAAATACTGGAGGTCTTGGATGATAGTTTCTATGGATTTACATTGCGTTTTGGATGCCTGGACTTAGAGTGGGGTGCAGGCTAGGCTTCTTCCATGGCTCAGGTGGTGTGACTTCCAAGAGATTATAATCCTGTTTGTTCGATCGCAGAAGCTTCTCTAAACGGGCTTGTTCCTGCGGGCGCCTTATACCAGACCATACCAGTACATTTTTTACGTCGAAACCACATAGCTTGCTAGAAAATCAGAACAGCCCCGCTTTCCCTTACCTCAATATCTCTATCGTTTGACTCTACTGTAGCTCACTCAAGAACTCATTCTCTGAATCCTCTTCAAATATCACCTGCAGAACAGCAACGAAAAGGAGAGATGTCACAATCTTGGGCCGGGGAAGTTAGCAACTCTTTCAATAACAACATCAACAGTTTCAATATCTATTACTTGATTAGTGCAGACGATAAGGCTGAGATCCTCACATGGATATCTCCGCTGGAGCCCTGGATACGACATGATAGTATTAGAGCCCACCGGATAGAACATGTGGGGGACTGGCTCTTACGAACACCGGAGTACCGGAGCTGGTTCAATGGTTTTCGCGGTGGAGAATCTGAGAATTCGACCTTGTTTTGCTATGGAAATCCGGGAGTCGGAAAGACCTACTTCACGTAAGAAATCATATACCCTGTGAAGCAAAGGTGCTGCTAAGAAACTCTGATCGTAGCTCCTTGGTAATAGATACTTTGGGCGATTGGGCAATGAGAGAAAATGCTAAAGTTGCTTGCTTCTACTTCGACTTCGCCGCCCAGAAAGAGCAATCCCCAACGGCCGTCCTGAGTTCCCTTCTAAAACAGCTTGTTGACGGACGCGAAAGGATTCCGGCAGAGATCGTCCAGGCCTTTCAGCTCCATAAGCGGGCTACGGGGGGGCGGAGACTTGGACTCAGCCAAGTTGTGAAGATGTTACAGGATCTCTCATTATCCCACCGCACCTTCATATGCATTGATGCCTTAGATGAATGCATGGCCAAATATCGCGCGCAGCTGCTTAAGTCACTAGGGCAAATTCTTCGCGGGTCCCCGAGCACGCGGATTTTTCTCTCCGGAAGATTGCATATCCGGAATGAAGTGGAGCAGAATCTCCCTCGGATGGTAGTTGCTGTATCCACTGCGCCCACTAGGGATGATATCATCCGATTCCTCCGAGAGAAACTAAAAGAGGACACAACACCGGAGGCGATGGACAAAGGCTTGGAGGAGGACATTATAAAGAACATTCCCGAAACGGTTTCAGAACTGTAAGTGAGGAGCATGGGCCCTGAAAAAGATACCGTAAACTATGAGCTAACGGTTCTGTGTCTAGATTTCTGCTGGTATCACTAAATATAGAGATGATCCTACAGGAAACGACACTCCATCGAAGGCGAGAGAAGCTCGATGCTACGACAAATGGTTTGGGCTTGGGGGATGCATACGACGCAACCATAAGGCGGATAAAGGAACAGGGAGGAGGTGAGGCGAGGCTCGGGATGGAGGCTTTGATGTGGATTTCGCATTCGCGGAGGCCATTGACGGTGGCTGAGATCTGTCACGCCCTAGCAATCGAGGGATCAACCGACATTAATACTGAAAATATGCCTTCGATCCAGACAGTGTTACACTGTTCCCAAGGACTTGCAGTCGTCGATAAAGGGTCTTCGATTATTAGGCTCATCCATTCCACGCTTAAAGAGCATCTCTCCCGCCATCCCGACTTGCCTGACAGACCTCACTTAAAAATCGGGGAGCTTTGCTTGACATATCTCAATTTTCAAACAATTCGGGATCTTTCGGTCGGCTCTGCTCCTGACCTCCGAAATACACCCTTCCTGGAATATTGTTCTTTGCATTGGGGAACCCACATGCAAGTGGGGTTCTCGGAACACTCAAAAAAACTTGCGATTGCCCTTCTTAATCGGTACGATAACCATATATCAGCCGAGTTGCTTTGGGAGTCCGTCAAGAAGCACCTTTTCTCTCGTTACGTTAGCTCTATCAAGCCATTTTCTGCACTACACTGTATTTCGTATTTCGGCATTACCAAAGTTGCAATTGATTTGATCAGAACGAAAAGATGGGATCTGAACGAACGAGACAACGCGGGGCTGACACCACTAATGTGGGCGGCGAGGTGTGGGCATGAAGAAGTTGTGGAATTGCTCTTGCAGCAGCAGGAGACTCAACCCAATATGCGGGATGGACAATATGGTCAAACAGCACTCTCGTGGGCTGCTAGGGCTGGGTATGAAGGGGTAGTTAAACTATTTCTTGGTCCGCCATTTGTCAATCCTGGGAGCATAGGACGCTGGCGTGTCACACCACAAGCCATTCGTCTACTTTTTGGAAGGAAATACATCAATCCAGACAAGTCAGACAATTATCGCCGGACACCTCTCTCCTTGGCAGCTAGGGATGGGCGTGATGGAGTAGTGAAGCTACTGCTGGGGCGGAAAGATGTTAACCCGGAGAGACCAGACAGGAATGGCCGAACTCTGCTCTCGTTAGCCGCAGAAAATGGGCGAGACGAAGTAGTAAAGCTACTCTTGGGACGAAGAGAAGTCAGTCCCGATAGACCAGACGACAGTGGCCGAACAGCTCTTTCGTGGGCCGCTAAGGGCGGGTGTGATGAGGTAGTAAAACTCCTTTTGGAACGGGAAGAAGTCAGCCCCGATAGGCCCGACAAGATCGGTCGAACGCCGCTCTGGTGGGCGGCCTGGAATGGGCGTGTTGGGGTGGTGAGGGTGCTGTTAGAAAGGAAAGACGTTAACCCTAATAGGCTGGACAACGATAGCCAAACTTTGCTCTCGTGGGCCACCCGAAATGAGCGTGTTGGGGTAGTGAAGCTACTTTTGGAGCGGCAAGAGGTTGACCCCAGTAGGTCAGACAATGATGGCCAGAAGTTGCTTTTCTGGGCCGCCAAGAATGGGCACGATGGGGTAGTCAAGCTGCTGCTGGGGCGGGAAGATTTTGACCCAAACAGGCCAGATAATAACGGCCAAACTTTGCTCTCGTGGGCCACCCAGAATGGGAGCGTTGCAGTAGTGAAGCTACTTTTGGGGAGGAGTGAGGTCGACCCCGATACACCAGACAAAGATGGCCGAACGGTGCTCTCGTGGGCCGCCAGGAATGGGCATGATGAAGTAGTGAGGCTGTTGTTGGAACGGGAAGACGTCAACCCCGATTGGCCAGATATTAATAACCAAACCCCTCTCCAGTATGCTTCCAGGAGTGGGAATGATATTATAGTAGAGCTACTGTTGAAACGAAGAGACGTTAACCCCGATAGGTCAGACAACTACGGCCAAACTTCAATATCTTGGGCCGCTAAGTATGGGCATGATGGAGTAGTTGAGCTACTCTTGAGACGAAAAGACGTTAATCCCGATAATCCAGACAATGATGGCCAAACACCGCTTTCCTGGGCCGCCATGAATGGATGCGATAGAGTAGTGGAACTACTTTTGAAACGCGAACACGTTATCCCCGATAGGCAAGACGATCATGGCCGAACACCTCTATTTTGGGCCGCCAGGAATGGATGCGATAGAGTTGTGGAGCTACTTTTGGAACGGCAAGACGTTATCCCCGATAGGCAAGACAATCATGGCCGAACACCACTATTTTGGGCAGCAAAGAATGGATATGATAGAGTGGAACTACTTTTGAAACGGGGACACGCTACACCTGATAGGCCTGACAATAGTGGCTGAACACCTCTCTCTAGGCCATCTATAATGGGCGCTATCAGATACTAGAGCCCCTGTTAAACAAGCAAGATGTCAGTTCAATAGGGCAGACAATGACGGCCGAGCGCCGTTCTAATGGGCCTGCCTGGATGAGTTTCCGGGGTAGTAGAGCTAATCGAAGACCGAAAGGCTGTAACTTTAGGCGCGGTATAGGGCCCCTCAGATATAACCCCCTCCCCCCACACACACGACCGGTGCCCCCTTGCCTAATCACTCGCCCCGTTTACAACATTAGGAAACACTTTACAACTATTACTTATTATCACCACCTCTGGTTCTCACTCAATCCCTTACAGCAATAGGACTGTCTTATGGACATCACCGTTCGTTTTTGCCCAAAATGGCAAGTGGGCAGGCAGGTTCTGTGTCCTCAGGACGGAGATGTTGGAAGTGCTTCCCTGATGTAATTTCTCTTTGCCTTTTTACGGAGTTTTATGGACCAAATTTAGATTTTTTTCGGATAGACCCGCATTCTACTATTGTATTTTTCTATTCACCTGCTTAATAATAGAACAGACTTTGTTTAGAATGTAGCGTTGTGACAAGATTTATTTTAGGCATTCCTATTTAAAACCGGTTGAAATATCATAAAACAAAAGCTAAAAGAACAAATATACAGTCAACGAACCCTTGGGGCCTAGTGTGAAATTCCGTGGAAAATGTTCTGTGAGATGTCATCATTTCGCTGAGATAGTGTGCGATTGGGCAGTGGGTTGAAGACAAGCTACAACTGAGTTCCCAGCCTTCCAGTCCGTCCTTTGAAGGATATTAGGATGGACTACCCCCGGGAATGTGAGGACCGGATGGAACTATAGCTTGTGCCTTCGGCACTAGCCACGATTAAAATCATGCACCTACGAACGAATCATAAACACCCATCATGAGTCATCACTCGTGCCGTCCACATCATCGCCTGCAGCCCCCACCATCTCCTGCGGTCCCTGAATACCCCCGGAAATCCTATATAGTCCCCTGCGTCCCCCACAGTCCCCGGCTGTGCCCCCCTACGCGGAACACACATATCTCACCCTGTAGCACCTGCCGTCCTGCACTTTGACCACCCCGGAAGCTCTACTCCCGGGAAGGTGATGACCGGGCAGACTGCAGGGGACAATAGTCCTAGTTTTTGGACCTCCGGCACCAGCCCAAATAGAAATCATGCACCTCAGAGTGAATCATTTGAGCATCATGAGATATCACTCGGTCCATCCAGGGCAGCCTGTAGTTCCCCACCGTCCCTTATCGTCCCTCACTATCCCCGTCCATCCTCTACAGTACCCTGCTCAAGGACAGCCGTCCTGGGCTTTGACCACCATTGCCGGACTACTTTTAAACTTGGACGGCGATATACGGCGAAACGAGACAGCGAAACGAAACTAAGAGCGCCAAGGAATCACACCTAATACGATCGCACACAGAAGCGGGGGAAAAACTCTTCTCTTCACAACAACAACTCCTCGCTCAACGACACCTGTCAACTAACTCAACTAACTAGGGCAAAGACAGGAGTATATATCATCACAAACTCCTCCTATCCTCATCAGGAGGTACCACACACTTTCTTCAGACAGTTTGCTCTATGTCCCATCTTTGCCCCTTTTTTCCGGAAACTCATGCTAACAAAATGCAGAAACAAACATCACTATCTCTCCGGGTGTCCTCCGGGTGTAAAACACTTTTACTGCCTTTCAGCCTCCTTTCCGATTGCTGCATTCCTGCAGAGGAAATGCTTTCCACAAACAGGCCTGGAAGCCATATCCCATATGCGGGACTCCACAGCAATTCCCAGGAAGATGGCAAAAGAACAAAGGAGATAGTTGAAGCCGAACACTTATGGTGGCACTGCCCATATTGAGTGTCCGGTTTCTACTCGGGTGCTGGAGTACTACATGATCTGTGGGCGTTCATCAGCAAAAAAATCAACCTGCACCCTGCTCCTGCCCTCCCTGTGCGCCGGACGTTGTGGAGGCATATAACCTAAACTCCAGTTCTGGGTGCGGACGCTCCGGACGCAACCAGAAGCTGTCCCCCCCAGCAACCCTCTGCCCTGCGGACAACCCTACCGTCCAGTTACACCCCATGCACCCCCCTGCATGCTACCCATTTCCTGACATCCTGCGACTTCACTCTCCTTCTTCCTAACAAGCTCTACAAACCCCCCCCCCACAGGGTTTCTTCCTATGATACTGCGCTACCTCCTGATTCCATCCTCAGTTCCCCTCTCAATCCCCTCTCTGTCCCGCACCACCCCAGATACGCTCCTTTTCGCTCTCTACCTCTCAATTCCATCACATATCTCCCCGCATCCACCGGCCGTGCCCCAGCCCTTCACGTTTTCTCTCACCACCTCCGGATCCTGATGTTTATTCCCAGGTGTCCTGAGGACACCCCCAACAACCCATCTTGTCAGCCAGGCACCCCGTGCAACCCATCTAGTGAGCCAGGCCCCCGTATAACTTATGAGGTCTGCCAGATGTCCTCTACAACCCATCTCGTGAGCCGGACGTCTTCTGCTATCTATCCCTTCGACCAGACGTCCCATAAAATCTCTCCTTTCGGCCGGATATCCTACGATGTGCTCCTGGCTTTTGACGGTTCGCCTGACACATTTCTACCCCTTGTGAACCTACAGAACCTACAAGTAGCCACGAGAAGATCTGCCCATAGCTGCTCATCTTCGAATGACTGACCTGACATATCGCGATGTGGTAGCCGCATATTATCTCCGCCAGACCACCCTCTCAGCGCCTCTCCACCATTACAGTTTTATTACTTCTAGGCTTCCGGGCTTCCGGGCAGCCTTGCTACGTGTATTATCAATTCTATTACTCTTCTATCGATACAGAATAATATGTTCATAGTGTAGTTATAACACAATCCCCCAAGTCCTCTCGGTCACTTTCTCCAACCTGCTCCAGCGCATCCGCAAGTTCTCCGGACAGAGCTGACTCCACCAGGCCTCTCAGAGTATCTGCTAGGTCAGGGCCGCTGCCCCTGGCCGATTCTGATACATCGAGCTCCAGATCGATTCCAAATTCCTGCCTCAATGTATTATCCTTAATGGAATACCCTGCTCTTCTCTGAGCACGCTTTCGGTGCTCCGGGGCAATTTTGGCCCACAATGCTGTCTTGATCCGCGCAATCATTCAACCCTGAAAGCGCTCTCCAGTATTCTGCCATGTCTGTGTCTGACGTTCCAGCAGGCCTGCCTTTCTATTAGCTCACTTATCACCCGGCTCGAGCACTTGCGGTTTTCCCGAGTGTCCAGATGCATTGGCCAAAAGGGATCCGGACACTGCCGAAAACCCCAAGTCCGCCCGGTGTGTCTTACCTCCGGCATTTGAAGATGTGAAAGCCACTTTATCGATAAAGATTCCAGTTTGCCTGCATCACAGAGAATGACACAGCATGGCCGCAGTCAGACAGATAAACGGAGCGTCAATCTTACCGAGAAATCTCGCATCTGTCATGCCTTTCCTTTTAGAGCTAGCATAAAATTGGGCAAAAAATCATGCTTGGAATCTGTGGCGCTAGGAATCTAAGAGAAACTGCCTGTCCACCGTATTGGATAGGTTTTTTTAGCTAGGGCCAGAGACAATCGTGAAAATTGTTGGACCACTATACCTCATATTTGTCCGGTGGGCAAAGGAATCTGTCTTGCTCTAGTAGGTATGCCACCCATGGTACAAACCCCGCAGCATTCTCCATATCTAGCTTATAGAGTGCAGTTATATACCTCTTTGCAGTATGCAAATACTGTGAGCTGCATCCGCTATGCTTTGCCCGAACCTGCAAAAAGCCCGACCGCCAACCGGTCTATTTAGTCTGGCGGATCTGATATAGGATACTGATTAAGGGTCACTTACCTGATCAATGGAGGCCGGGGTAGCAGCGGCAAAGTTTGGAAAGCCCAGCTCTCTCCGGGCATCCTTCCAACATCTGCGGACTGCCTCGATTAGGCTAATTGCATCTGGAAACGGATTTACGAATATTGTCCACTCCCACATCAGGTCACGGGGTTTGAGCACAATGCTACACTCAAGTCCTGTGGCCATATTGTGTCTGCTGCTGGTGTGTTGCTCACTCACGCTATCCAATTTGGGTGTTGTTGGACCTGAGTGGCTCAGAGTTATGACTGGTGTCTCTACCGAACCCAAGGTGGTGGCGGGGGAGAGCGGATCGCAGGTGTGAAATGGTTTTGGCTAACACGTACTGGAACAGGTGCTCTCTGTCGGGGGTAATCATTTGCTCGGCCAGAACTCTGTGTATGCCCGGGAGTGACTGCAATTATCAAAGGTTGTGTTTCACGAAACCGATACTGAATTGATCTTTGTGCCCCCCAACCCGATGATAAATGCTCCTTCCCCCCCCCCTGTTCTAACTCCTCTTCCTCCTCCTCCTCCTCCTCCTCCTCATCCACCTCAGTCTCCTCACTCTGGTCATTATAATCCTCATACTCCCCCTCTTGTGAGTCAATGCTGTCATCGGCTGACGGCCGCCCACTGTCTTCAAGAATAGGTTCTGGTACGTCAAGTCGTGATGAGGCTAGCACTAGGGCGGTACCCCTACTTTCTGGGGACCCCAACGGATGAGATGCAAGTGGTGTTGGGATGATGGTCAACCTGTCTCTGGCTCTTGATTTCCGGACATGTCCGCTGCGCACCTCCCTTTCTATTTGCCTGCCCTGGCTAGACAGACGTGTTGTGTCCGCCATAAGCCGCCGTTGTTGTTGTGACATATTGTGTAGGTATATAGTGATAGAATAGAATTGTAGTGATTGGAACATGTGTATTAGTAGGTAATATGGGGTTTGAACATAGTTGATGAAAAGTAGTCTGAACGCCGGCTTTAACAGCCAGGGCGGTTTACCGCTTGTCACTCGCTTTCATGTTCGATATCCGCGGGAGACATCTGCACGACTGAATTGCCACCTGTTATTGGAATTAGCACCTGAGCTAGTAGTATTCCACCTGAGCGTGCACTGTATCACATTACGAATGTTATGTATTTAAGGTTCATGATCGTGAGGAATTTGAAGGTTGTTTCTTATAATGCGCGGACGGATCTAGTTTGAGTAGGTCCGCCAGGGATATTGTAACAACTGAGGTTAGGCTAGGGCTCGGAGCGCAGAACACTAATATCAGAAGGAACATGGTGCTTGACAGGTTTGACAAATTAGGTATAGGAAGCAAAAAGATAAGGAACGGGACAACTCTGAACTGAAAACACATGGGAGAGGAATGGTCCGAAAAGCTTCCAGGGCAAGCATCTCAAGCCAGAAAGGAAAACCAGCCCCAAACAAAAGCAAAAACAGAAATCACGACCCAAACAAAAAAAGGTGGACCCCGAAAACCAACATCCCAGATGCAAAGAACCAATGTCTAAAGTGTCAAGAAAAACCACCAGGCTCCCTTCTCTACAAGTAGTGTCCGCAGACATCATTGGATGCAGACAAACCCGACCGGCCATACGTATGTTGGCTAATCCAGAAGTAAAATGTGCGGTGAGAAGAGCATGCGGACGGCTAGCAAAACTGCAAAAGCTAAACTCCAAATGATAAATACAAAAAAGGCAGTGTCGATACTCAGTCCGACCAGGATCAGAAGATCAGGGCGTGCCGGCCTACGGGTAGGGAGCTAATCTGAAATGGAAAGAGACTGGGAAGGACAGGAACAATCAGCTGAACGCCACAAGGGAAAATAATCAGCACAAAAAAGAAAAGTCCAAGCATCTGAATCCGCATCCATCTCCTAGTATCCGTAGACTACTTCAAACAAGCCTACACCACCTGCTTATATTAGTTATTTGGAGCAAGGATGGTCTAGCCTTGTTGGTAAATGTTCAGCGACAACAGAAACAGACCGGTGAGCGCACCAAATATGTGTTTCTGCTGGCGCAGCTGGAGAATCTGCTGCCAACATAGTGGAGGGAAATGCTGGTAGTTGTAACTGCAACTTACTAGGGGTAGAGGATCCACTGCCCCTCTCGTTGGCCAGAGAGAAAATGGACAGGGTGGATTCTGGTATCGCCTCTGGTACCGGTATGTACACATGAACATATACGGACTGCAGATCCCCAGGGTAGTGGTCCCTCTAGGGGGTACTGACTTGTGTCTCCTCCGACATGTCTGCATTCTGCCTGCCTCCCGAGGCCAGCATCACAAGATGCTGGGCTCATGCTTCCACCTGGTATGGTCAGAGGCCGCAGCCGCGAGATCGTCACTGAGATTGGAAGCGAACGGAGGGCTATAGGGTGGAGTAAGCCTCACGGCAGGTAGCGCACTTTGGTTGGCCTCCTGATGGGGTCTTTCCTGTTCAACCATGATTGTGGGGTCAATTGTGGGCACTGTGCGGACGATCGTTCTCCTGGGTTCCACTGTGTCTGCTGGATGGATTGGTTCATCAGATTCGGCCAATGCTGTACGGTCGCACTTGCCGTTCCTATTGACTATACACGTAGCTAGCTCAGAGACTTCCTTGATATTAGTCTCCCTTCCAGTTTGTTGGCCAGGCCGTAAGGCACGGTGGTTTAAGTTAGCATGTGGGTAAGAAGATTGCTTACCAGGAGAGGGCATAGAATTGGGAGGTGAGGCCTAGATCGTAGCACTGGCCGGATCGGCGCTGACAACAGAAAAACAATCGTCGTCAGATACAACTTCGTCGACGTCTGCCAGACCACTACGCCGCACCATTGCAGTCTTTTTCATGCTGTTTGTCGTGGTCGACCTCCTACCTGTCTTTGCGGCCGCGGCGGATAACTCCGGGTTCATCCCGTCATCAGAGCTATCATCATCGGTACTCAGTGACTTGTCAGGAGAAGGACCTCTATTAATTCGACTTCAGAAAGATAAGGTGACGGGAGAAAGAGTTTCGTCTTCATCCGCTGTTTGGCGATACCCATAGAAAAGTAGATTCATTGGTTCGTTCAGTGTATTTGTTGACCACCAAATGCGGACATCCTGGTCACTAAGAAGTGGGACTATTTCACCAAGCGGTAGCGGCTCATCAGGTTTGTTCCGGAGCATTTAGGTACCTTCTCGCATTGCACCAAGAAGCACCAGATATCCGTATCTGCGTTCTAGGACACTGTCTATCTCCTCCAGGACGTGGTCAAATGTGGGCTCAGCCATCTCCAGCCAGTAAACCTGCTCCCCGGTGTGCCACAGGACCTTGTCCAATCCATGAGGGTTGGGGGCACCCTGGCGCGGACTGGACAGCTCCTCTATCCAGAGGCAGGCGCTGGGCGGGCCTGCCAAACCTGTGGGCGACATGTTAGCATACAGTATACAAACTAAATGCGGACTCATTGAGACAACCTACGATCATTTCCGGCCGGAATGGGAGTGGGCAGCATGGGAGCAACTCCTGCTCTCGTTAGGCTTTCCAGAGTGCTCCGATGTTTTTTTGGTATCTCTTTCAGCAAATAATTCAGGCATTCTGTAAAACCTCTGCCTGGAACAGTGTCAGGCTGCTAGAATGGAGCCCTGCCACCCTGCAGTAGCAACAGGTACTAGAGTAAGAGAATGTTCATGAATGGCGGCCTATTGAGCGTCCGTACTCTGCCTACAGCTTAGGATCATGTCTTGCTCTATCTTAGGGTTCATGCCGTTCCGGCAGCTACTATAATCCTGATTTGTAATGCCTGGTTTCAGGAAGCCGCAGACATACTTACACCAGGAAACATCACTATCCTTTTCATGGCCCGGCGTTTTCTTGTAGGTGAATCCAGCTTTTGAGGGAGCCATGTTAGCTTTGTAGGTGAGTTGTTTGTGCTGGATAGAGAAATAACAATAGGGTGTGCCGGCCGAATAATAAAGGAAGTGCTGCTGATGGTGGGGGAACTCTGCTGACGACTGGGGAGCTCTGCGAACGATAAGACGAGTCTATGGACGATAAAAGGGGTCGGTCGATAAGAGGAGTGTGAAGATGATAGAAGGGGTTCTGCGGACGATCAATAGCTGTGACAAGACGATTAGCAAGGGAAACGTAGATAGGTAGTGCGGAATTAAGCTGAGGATATAGTAGTGGCACCGCCGACGAGTAAGAAGCTGTGCTCAGCTTGATCTCAATACGTTGTATTAGAATAGACGTGCGGATCGATGAAGGATGTGATTGTGGTTCAGTAAAGGAGTATGGAGAGAAGATGGATGAGGGAGGGAGGGAGGGGGAAGCTTTATAGACCGCATGAGGACGGTGGGTTCGCAGGATCGTGCACTGTACAAACTTGAATATTGGGATCTTGAAAAGTTACGTGATTCGCACACAAAGGGGGGTAAGTTCAAGATAATGGTTAAAGCCGGAAAGGAGCCACACAGGAGCCACAACCAGGAGCCAAGACCTTCCTAAACATCTACCTTCCATATTGAGAAGACAACCGGACTATCAGTCAACAGCAGCTTGTCAACAACGAGGTTCAATTTCACACGTTGATCGTCATAGTGAATAGTACAGAATGACAGTTTGAACGTCCTGACCTGTTCGCCATCCTATCAAACAAGCTTGAAGTTACTCCCTGCCTGTTGAAAGAAGTCTGCTTTTGTTCTTGAAAGACTAAACCAGCCGCAGGCCGTCTCACCTCATCAGCACAGATCCACTCTGTCAAACCACTTGCAAGAAAAACACCACACTTGAACACGATAACCTCAAACTCAACCAAGTGTCCTTATCGCAGGCGACAGTATCAACAGACAGCTGCATATGAAAAGCACCATCAAACAATGGATCTTGATAGTGTTCTATCCCTCCGAGTGTGTGCAACTGCACACCCAGGCTCACCGCAGCCGACCACTGTCGGACTGCATGAAAACGTCGATCCGGAAGACTCAGACTATGAATCTGATCCCATGCCGGAGATTGAAGACCAGGGGGCATATAAGGAGATAGAAAATAATAGGCAAGACGATTCGGATGCGGAGGACACTTCCGAACAACTTGCTCGTGGGGGCCCATCCAGCTAAGCGATTTCCCAGGTGCTGGAAGACAACTCCGTGATATTGTTAACTATACAGAGCTCAATTTGGCAACAACAAATGACCCCTGGAGCCCTTTCTCTTCAGAAGTGAACTTTAATTTAGCGAGTTGGTTTGTCCGGAACAAGTTAGCCAAGTCCCAGGTTGACGCGTACTTTGCTGACGGATTGGGTGGTACTGATGCCAGATCGTTCTGGTCAGTGTATTCTATGCGACAACATCTTGACGAACTGGACCCATTTAGTGATTACGTGGTGTGGACCGATGCTGCAATTGACGATGGTCAGCATGCGGCAACCTTCTATTATCGGAATATTCTTAACTGTGTTCGTTTCCTGATCCGCCAAGTTGCGTATAGATCCGACATGCTCTACCCACATGTGCAGGAATACCATTTAAGTCGGCAGCGATTATACTCGGGGATGCATATGGCAGACTGGTGTTGGGATACGCAGGTATGAAATATGTCCTGACATCTACAAATGCTCCCTGTTTCCAGTGCCGACGTTTGATTGCATTTCCTGGTAGAATACTCTGCCTGCCGGGTCAACTGTGGTACCTATTATCGGATTGTAGGACGAGACTCACCTAAACAATTTTTCTGGGGACAAGAAAGACTGGCCGGTCTACATGCCAATCGACAATAGCCTTTCCCAGACAAGAAACAGCCCTCCCAAGATACCAGTCCTACTTGTGCCATTGCTGCCTGTACCGCGAAAGCTCACTGGTGAATAAACCTAGGCCGATGAAACCCAACGGCAAATCAATGCGGATTCGCTGTGGGCTGCCTTGGATCTTGTCCTCCCACCGTTGCACTATATTTCCCAAGAAGGCATGGTTATGGATTGTGCGAATGGTAAAACACGCCGTTGTTTTCCCATCCTGTCGGCCTGGATTGCAGATTATGCAGAACATGTAACCTTGCATGGGATAGGCAGCAAGTCATGCCCAAAGTGTGACGTTCCATGCAATGAGCTTGGTGCAAATCCGCAGGAGGTATATAAGGTCCGCGACTACGCCATTTATGCAGACAAAGCTAGGCAGCTTGAGTCGGGAGAGGCGACTAGCACGGGGGAGTATTTTCGGCAGGTGGGCGTAACAATAGGATGGAATGTATTGCCTGAACTTCCCGGAGTGAACCGGTCCGACCTACACCAGCCGGGCCTCTTGGACAACATTGACCTCGGCCAATTCAAACATATGATGCAATGGGTAGAATGGTTCCCAAAAACGCATAAACTGCAGCAGGCATTGGACGATGCCTGAACAGAAATTCCCCCTTATCCGGGATTCAGTGTACCAAAAAAGGCCAATCGAGAAGTTACACAATGGCAGGGAAAGGAAATGGGCAACCTTAGCCGGTGGATTGCGGCCCTACTGGCGTCCGCATTGCCACTCCGAACAGTTCTCAGCATCACGATTTTGAGATTACCTTGAAGTCTGTTAGTGCTCTGGTTGATTTCTCCCGCATGGCCCAATATCGCAGCCATACACCAGATACACTTTCCTACCTGGAAAGGTATCTGCTAACATTTCACCAGATGAAGGACATTTTCCTTGAATTCCGTTCCTCGAAAGCTACCCGAGGAGAAGCAAACCGCCAGGATCTGGAGTTACAGGATTTAATCACCAATGAATGTACTAATGAGCTTGGCCGTACCTCTGCAGCCAAACGGCGTCGGCAGGCGGCTCAAGAGAGACTTCAGAGGGTTGATCAGCGGGCGGCTTTTATCCGCCCGGAAAACCACTTCAATTTAATCAAAATGCACTATCTTAGTCACTTTTCCTCCCACGTACGACGTTTTAGATCCATATCAATGAATTCCACCGAGATCTGTAAGCTAGCACATAAGGATCAAATCAAAGAGGGCTCCAGCAGGTCAAACAAAAAGGAAGCTGCCCGCCAGATCTTGTCACACTATGGCTGCCAGCAAGCCCTAGGAATGAGGCTACAGACACTAAACGTTCTTTCGAAGGGAGAAAATGTCGTCGCAACTGAAGGCACGGGGAGGGAGACAGCGGCTGCGCCTCGGAGGATTCTCGAAGGCCGGATGAAGAACGCCTGCACGCTGACCAAGTTCTGCTGAACCGGGAATATGGATTATGGGGACATAATGGAGGAGATGTTACCTTTTACCAAGCCGACTCAAGCAGATGACTATCCGCTCTCTTCTGACACTACCGAACTAGGGTTACTTCCCGCTGAGGAATTTACGCAACTTGCAATTCTGGTTGGTGACTTTCAGGAAACAGACATTTTCCAGATTCACCGAGCCCGCAGCACCAGAACAAGGGATTTCCGTACCGGCCGTCCCTGAAATGATTGTGTATGGATCAAGGCGGGTGGAGAGGCCAGTTATGAAGATCTTCGGGGGAAGGGGGTGGCGCAATTGTTAGCCCTTTTGAAGATAAGAAAGGTCTTGAGCGAGGCCGCTGGTGTGCGGCACCGAGCACTACTTGCCGTACTTGATCGAATCAATTCTTGTAGATTCTGTCTCACCAGCCGACATATAGGAGTCGCGCTGCGGTGTAGTGGTAGAGAGATGCGAATAGTTGATATAGGGACACTGATTGGACAGGCGCAGGTAATTCCCGCCGGGGAGGGCCAATGGATAGTAAATCATAGGGTTGATCTGGAGACGTTCAATGAAAGATATTACATTATTCTATACTACTGGATTGTGCACACGGCCGAGGTGAAGCTGGACGCTTAAGATGGCAATTGCCACCAGGGTGCCCGGATTTGTAACAGGTTTATTCCTGTCTAACGAAAATACAATAGGACCGGTGATAGGCCTGCTAGCGGTCGTGCTAAGGGAGGCTTCAGGAGACTAAAGGCAAGAGATAATAGTTGAAGGACAGATTGGGCTTGGGGACTCAGGGATTGCCGTTCAACCAAGTATATTCTTAGACTGAAGGTCTGTCAAAGTCTGCTGTCTCCTGCTAGCCAGGAGACTGGTTTAAATACAAAACCCAAGAGCGATTGTCTTCCTGCAATCACGATCATTACCAGAAGCTGTGCACATACCGGAATCCTGTAATCCTGCAAGACCAAAGAAAGAAACAAACAAACAGTGCTCCGCCTTCACCCGTGTTACATGACCATTCCATACCCAGAATGCTAAATATAAACTTCCAACAAAGCAAACTAAACATAGCAATACGATAGCATGGCCGATCTGACTCAGAGACAGTGGCGGAGCTGAAATCAAATAAAATAAACCAAATGTAAATCAACTAAACATAGGAGATCCTGCAGGGCCCGCTCCTGTGTACCGTTACCGGAACATGTACACATGTTACATTCCCTCATTCTGAAAAATCAACAATCTTTCCAAATTCCTCGCTGCTCTCAGCACTATCGTGGGTGTGCCATAGAAGGCTGTCGTCATTTGTGGGGAAATAGTCCTGCTCAGAGCTGCTAGAATCATATTCCTCATCGTCATAATGTTCCCAGAAGTCATCTGGGCAATGAATTGCGGTACAGGGTGTGGAGGAAACTTCCCTGGGTTCCCAGGAAGCTTTAATGTAGTGGCAGGTGATCTGGGGCGTCGGTTCTGCTGGGTGGTTGGTGTCCCAGTATTCCTGTATGAGTTCCAGGGAGTGGTCGAGGTTCTCGATAGGTTCTCAGGAGTTGTCAGCTGGCTCATAGCGTTTCCAGTGGACCAGGAATTCGTGCCTGTTGTGCTGGCGGCGGTAGTCGAGTATCTGCTCTGCTTCCCATTCTTCAGCATTGTCAATTAGGATGGGGGCTGGCTTGTCCATTCTGCGGGACTTCAATCTATTGGGATCGTTCTCTCTGTATTCTTTAAGGGAGGAGATGTGGAAGTAGGGTTTCTGGTGGGCCATTCTGGGCCGGTGGTCTAATTTGTAGTTGTCTCTGTCAGGTAGATGTTCTAGGACCTTGAAAGGTCCGAACCAGCGTGGTTCTAGCTTCTTGGATCGTCCAGGGGAGGAGGTATAAGAGCGGCCTCTAACAAGAACTCTGCTGCCATTCTTGAAGGGTTCTGTTAGGGGTTTGCGGTGTTTGTCAGATTGGACAGTCTAGCGGAAGGTAGCATCCTTTCTGGCCATGTCTGCTTCCATTCTCGTTGCTTCATGGGCATTTAAGATATCGTCCACTGCTGGTACCTTGCTGGCGGATCTCTGGACAGGGTTGAATATCTTCCAGGGGCGTCCCTAGAGGGAATGGTATGGTGTCGTCTGATTCAATGCCAAAATGGCTAGAGGAGGCGGAGCTTGTATTGATCGGTAGGGGTTGGATAGGGTCAGGTAGCTGAAGGCTGTCATAATCAATAGTGGGGTCCTTGGGGCTTATATCTAATGGCCCTGGGGTTCCCTCATGGATTCTCGATAGGTAGTCTGCTCGGAAATTCTTCGCTCCTGGCTGGTATTCTATTTTAAAGTCAAAGTGACTGATGTGCGTTAGCCATCTCTGCTGTCGTCGATTGAGATTCTTTTGTGTCATGAGTTTGGTGAGACTCTCATGGTCTGTAACCGCTGTAAATTGCCTGTGTAGCAAATGCGGAGCGAATGCTTCCATAGTCTCAATGATTGCGAGCGTTTCCGTTGGTGTGTGGCGTAGTTGCTTTGTGATGGCATCAGCTTCCTTCTGTGGAACGCTGCAGGTCTGACTGCATCTCTGGTTGGTCCTTGGCCTATCCAAGCGCCGGTACCTGTAGGGGATGTATCTGTAAAAAGCTATATCATATCTGGCTTATTATAGTCGATCGGTCTAAGGACTTTGTGCTTATCTGCTGCACGCTTGACCGTTTCGAAGGCTGCTTCCTGCCGATCCGTCCACAGCCATTCAGCGTTCCCGCTCAGCTCTGTGAGCGGGGCTGTGATGGTGGTGATGTGTGGAATGAACTGCAAGATATAATTAACAATTCCATTGAATCGCTCCACTTCTTTCTGGCTCTCTGGTCTTGTCCAGTCCATTATAGTCCGGATTTTCTCTGGTGCAGGGTGGATACCATCATCGTCTATCATATGGCCTAGGATATCGACCGTTGTGGTAAACAAAACAGGCTTTTTTAGGTTAGCATAATCGCCAGCGTTCTGCAGCTTACTGCACGTGTTCGTAACGTCCTTAACATGCGATTCAAAGGTGTCACTGAAGCCAAATATATCATCAATGTAGACCCATATGTTCTTACCTAATTCGTCATGGAATAGGTCGTCCATAGTCCTCACAAGGGTTCCGGGAGCATTCATGTCTCCTTGCATCATGCCCTGGCTGGTAAAGCCCCCGCAGGGTGTCTTGATAGTGTTGTACTTCACATCATCTGGATGCACTCTGGTCTGGAAGTAGGCGTCACTGAGATCTATCTTGCTGCGGAAACGTCCCCTGGGTACCGCATTTAATATAGTATTCTGTTCTGGGATCTGTGTGTGATCCGCCCGGGTGCTACCGCTCCTAAAGCGGAGGCTTGCCAGGGGTCGGATTCTGCCATCACTTTTGGCTTCCACAAACATGCTGGCTCCTGCGGGCACACTGGTCCTATGGAGAATCCCGGCGTTCATCTCCTTATTGATCCATCCCTTGTATTTGCGCATCAAGGGTTGTGGCGCTTTGAAGGTGGGTGTCTTTAAACGCTTTGTCGGGTCTATGAGGCTTATCCTGTGCATTATCTTGGGTACTAGGGGCAGTTCCTCAGGTACTTCTTTGACAAATACCTTGGGGAACATCGCCAGGAAGTCTAGTACTTCCTGTGGATTCGTCATGGCTAATCTAGACTCTCTAGATTTTCCTTCACAGGTAACTCTGACCTTGTACTTGGAGATGTAAATGCTGTTCTTTTGGCAATCGATGACCGCTCCTAGCCTCATGAGATCGTCCATACTGATGAGGATATTATAGTCTGATACTGGCGTGACTAGCATAGGCACTTTGTCGACACTCATCTTGCCTAGCTGAATCCTAACCTCAACAGAGTAGTTACTAGTTGATCGTGATCCTTTAACTGCCATCTTCAGAGTGACGGAATTCTTCCTAGCTGTGTAGGGGATATTGTGTGTTGTAACGAATTTGTTGGATATCAGGGTACTGCCAATGGTACCTGTATCTGCGAGGGCACTGGCGGGCTTGCCATTGATGTTGATAGTAAATTCGAGTGCTTGGAATGGCCTATCCTTAGGTGTGCCTAGTGTAGTCTTGTAGGTCCTGACAAAGCCGCTGCCATCTAGCTCCTCTGTGCTGTTTGTATCGGCCTTATATTCGCCTTCGCTGCTGTCTGGGCTTTCCTCCAAGAGGCGAACATGGTTAGTCTTAACTTCTTGCTTTGTGCATTCATTTGCCATGTGTCCGCTTTCGCCACTGTAGAAACAGGCTCCTTCTGCTTTCCGGCGGTCTATTTCACCCTTACTTGGCTTGTTGGACTTGGTATAGGTCCTCTTCTTAGCGGGGGCCTTTCCTTTGCCTGTGTTCCTGGGCATTGATGTGGTAGAGCATTTGCGGTAGGTATTCTCTTTCTTTGGTGTTGTCACAAATCGTGACTAAGCAAGGCAGATTTCACATGACTAATAATTATTAGTTATAAATGTATGTTGGTTTTTGCACTATGACGTCATTCGACTCATAGCTTTCACATGACTGCGCACTTGTGAGTCATTGGTTGATTATGATTGGTTAATGATTTCATGACGTCACGATCGTGACGTTATACGATGTAATGATTTCGCACATGACTCAGATTACGAGTCATGGGTTTTACGCATGCGACTCATTCGAGCGCATGATCGGGTTTATGGGTTGAGATCGAGGAAAGACGACGTGCGCAGTTGATTCGTAAGAATCAGCTGATGGATTTCGCACCATGACCAATCATGAGTCATGGGGCTATGTTATGTAATGGTGATACGTCACCAAGGTTAGGGTTGTGGGAAGATGCCTATATAAGGCGCTTGGTTCCGACCAAGAGATAGGACCACGCTTCTCGCAAACTTCTTCCCCCCCCCTACATTTCACATACAATCTCAACTTTATCCCGCTTTGCGTCCGGACCAAACCCCTCGCCCACTTTTCCTCGCCCTTTCGTCACCATGGCGGACCCCCATAACCTCCCCCCAGGGAACGCAGCCTTTGGTAGGCTCTCAGCCCTCAACTCCCCCCTCCCGTGGCGTTCAGGTACCCCCACGACAGACTTCCCCGTCGAGTTCATGATGAGGCAACTCGCCCAGGCGAGGAGCGCCCTCAGGCTCAGCAACCAAGACTTCCCGGACCTCAGCCCAGACGCGCAGGCCGGCACCCTCCCCATTGAATCCATTACAATCGTTCTCCTCTCCCAACTCGTCCAGGGCCTGGTGACCGTCTCACACGAGCTGAGCGGGGTAACCCAGGCGGTCGCAACCATCTCCGAGCAAAACGAGAACCTCAGGGAGGAGCTCCATGACATCTCCTCCCAACTCGCGAACCTCCCCCACTCCCAAGAACAACAAACCGCTCCGGGGATCGCCGATCTCCAAGCATCCATACGTGACCTGTCACATCGTGTGTCAGCCCCGACCCCTGCCCCCCTAGCACCGGCCCC
>Ga0307509_10000793_pt1 | contig 54161 bp, 63 predicted proteins | sample 10_EM_MG_FD_202245 | JGI IMG/M metagenome (GOLD analysis project Ga0307509, IMG submission 202245) | Populus trichocarpa ectomycorrhiza microbial communities from riparian zone in the Pacific Northwest, United States - 10_EM | ecosystem: Host-associated > Plants > Roots > Unclassified | place... | reverse complement strand
GCGCCCCCCCCCCCCCCCCCCCCCCCCCCCGCTAGGTGGGTATCATAGATATGGTGTTGCTGAGGAGGGGAGGAGAGGAGGAAGAGGAAAGAGGGTAGAGGATGGCAGAGATTGTTTGATGGGAACTAGGGTGGTCGATTCTAGAGTTGGGATAAGGGCTCTTGTGTTCTCTAGAGATGTGGATGGGGTTGTTCAACCACCATTTGTTCCCTAAGTTAGTCTGGTATCATAATAACAACGAAATTTGTGGCTTCGCCTTCTCTTGGGATGGCTATGTAAAGACATTCCCGTTATATAGGAGGCTATCTTTGGCATTGGGGAGATGAAGGGGGTTGGGGGGGGGGGGTTGTGTATGCTGGAGAAATCTGCCTGCCGGAGGATATTCTGGTTAGGGGAGTTAGGGGAGGGGGCTTTGTGATACCGGAGAGGTATATTGTCTTTGGCTAGTGCGAGAGTCTAGCTACAACTACCGGTGCATATAGGTGGCAGAATGATGACTGGCTCTTTATACTGGGCGATGCTGTGCGATGAACAAACAATTTCCTGTTGTGGTGCCTTGATTTGCTCTTTTGTGGTATCCTGGCCCAAGTGACTCTAGATTCTGGCTGGGTTTAGCCATGGGGTTTGAGAGGTATAGATATAGCTTGGGTGGTGTACAGATATACAGAAGCGCTGTGGGCAGGGCGTCTTGGGCATCGAGGGTTGTTCGGTCGGTCACGGGACTAAGGTTGGCATTCCCAACACTGCAGACGCAATCACGTGAAGTCACTCGACATTATGGATCAGATGGGACGCGTCTTTTCTATGATGTCTTTAGGAAGGAGAAAGAGCAGCAGGGGTTCTCCATCGTGGAGCTTACGAATACGGGCCCCTCAGTTCTATGCATGTAAATTGTTTGCTTGCGCGCGCATGGTATTTATCGTCGTAAGCTCGAAGCCGGCCTTTCTGATCTCCTCTACCCTTCCCCTCCTTTCCTCCCTCTCTATTCTCTACCTTTCTCGGGTCTCCCCTTCCTTTTGGAGCCCTGATACCTCTGGTACTGGTATTTCCCAGTTTCCATCCCTAGATTCATCCTCTTATCTCCTGAGTTACACTTTCTCTCTATTGCTCCCTCTTGCCCTTCTTCGCTCCTTTTGCCCCTTCCCCTAAGCGTCCCTCCACCGCTCCCGCCCTCCACCATCCCCCTAACCCCGCCTTCCCTCCTCAGGATCACCCCTTCCCTACCCCTACCTCTGCCGACCAAAAGGAACAATCTACCTACCCTTCTTTCTTTTTCTACCTTCCCATCTTCGACCACCTCCAGCGACATTTTGATTGTATTTATCCCGGCATCAATTTTGATTGTGAACATCTTTTTTCCGCTTGGTTGCCGCTTGTCAAATAAATCTCACAATAGCTCCTATTGTGTGGTTTTGAGCAACCTCAAGGGGTAAGAAGACTAAGTCAAACAGTTATGGCCTCTCCAGATTCTTTTTTCTCAAGCTCTCCCAAGAGCAAGAGTACCGTTTACACTCCTAGGGGTAGCCCCATTGACGATTATCTCCAAACGAGCACCCCATCATCTCTAATTCTATCCCCCCCCGAAGGCCATTATGCTGGATGGGGAGCACTGCCTACTCACTTGCTCGACTCACCCCAGCCTGCAAAACCTTTGACATTCCGTGGCACCGAGTCCATATCTCGCCGCCAGGCTCAGGATCTGGATGAGCTAAGGGCAAAGCTTCGTGCTGCGTTGAGTATTAAACCAGGTTTTGGTAGTCCTGATCCTATTTCGGGTGGATCTGTCCTGGATCACAGCTCAGTGTCTAATTCTTCCGACTCGTCTTATCACGATGCCTCTCTTGCAAACCAGGATTCTGCTGGGAGTGTGTTGGGTAGATCAAGATATTTTCTTGACCAGCCCAACTGCCCTTCTAATCCTAGTAGCAATACACCACAAAGCCGCGTCGAGATGCCACTGCTGGGGGTTCAGGAAAGTCGGATCCTCAAAATTGGGGGGATACCTTTTGAAGCAACTTCATTGCTTCTTTTGGACAAATTATCTGTTGGCAACTCTCCTTGAATTCTGTTTTCGATAGCCTAGATAACTGATGCTGTGAAGGAATTCGGTGACATTCGAGAGATCTATACCAAGGATCTGTTACCGAACGGATTCTGTGTCGTTTCGTATTTTGATTTGGGAGATGCGATTCGTGCATTTGAGAAACTCCAGATGGAAGACACTGTGGTAGTGCAATATTGCCCTGAAGGCTATGTTTCTATGGTGAGTGAGCGGCAGGAGGGTGCGTTGGGAATCTTAGCTGACCAATTGAGTTGGCAAACATTTCCATCGGAAGCGGTTTTGGGGTTGTTGCTAGTGACAATAAGTCAGATCTCACGTGCGTTTTATATTCCGGAGGTCGGTTGCGTTGGTCTTCCCGCCGAGTTTTCCATATTCTATCAACATTTGGAGCCCTCTGCAAGTTTACGGCAATTGAGAGCTCTCGCCCTCCCACATTCTTGGTTTGTTTTAATAATTATATCCACGGCTGCGAGGCTATTGATACCCTAGATGGACAATACACTGCAGGGTTCCGCATGGGGTTGGCATATACTGATATCAGCTACCATGCCTCGAAGAGTCAAGCTACCCGGGTACAATATCAAGATTATACCGTGAAGCAGGATGGGAGAGATCAGGCGGAAGGGCCGTACTGTCCTAGGCCGCCGCGCCCTCAAGCTCATTCTACCATTGATAGAGATGCAGGAGCCTCGAGCGGTGATCGTCCTGTGTTCCAGTTAGAGGATGATAGAAGTCTTGGACTTGACGTGTTCTGCACTAAACGCTTGATCGCTGGTGGTGATGGCTTTAGAACTAGCAGGCTCGACGGTGGTGCGGATTCCGCTGGTAATCTCGAGTATAGGCCTCCTGGCTCAATGAATCCATTGGCTTGTTCAGTGGTTTCTGCCTCGGGATCGCAGGATGTCGAAGAAGGTTTGCCGTGTTATCGAGATACTATATCTCAGGGAGGGGACGGCTTGCATAGCCAACTACAAGTGCCTGGGAAGAATGTAATCGATTTGGAGCGTATTGAGCGTGGGCTAGACACAAGGACAACTGTACGCTAATGGATTGACGAGTTTCCTATTTTCTCTAACTATTAGGCTAACCTCCTCGTAGGTGATGCTCAGAAATATCCCGAATAAGGTAGATCAGGTGAGTAAATCTATATTTGTTTGCGGGTTGAGTACAGACTAATGGAACTACAGCAAACTCTTAAGGAATATGTTGACACTACGAGCAAGGCTCAGTATAATTTCCTCTATCTAAGAATAGGCAAGTGGCATCCATTCCATCCAGCTCGATTGTTTTAGCCGAGCGCCGACTGATCTGCTCAGACTTTAGAAATGTTTGCAAGTAAGTGGGGAAGAAGTAATACGAAGTCCCTTATTTATGACTGAAATGACTCATGGTGCCATCAGTGTTGGGTATGCGTTCATCAACTTTATCGATGTGAGTACTGGAGGAATCCGAGTGACGATGTGTAGATCACGGGCCACTGACCAAATTTTCAGCCCCTCGACATCATCGAGGTATGTAGACAGTAACCTAGTGGATTAGGAGGGGTTAAGGTATTGCTGCTGACAGTCTGATAGTTTGTCAAAGCAAAATCGGGCACCAGGTGGTATGTGGATCTAAATATGATCACCGTTCTCCCGAGCTAATCATATATAGGAACAAGTTTAATTCGGAAAAGGTTCTTGATGTGACATACGCAAGTTAGTCTCATATGACTTTGGGAATAGGATAAAGGATAAGGGACTGCCAGCTGACAGGGAGATTAGACATTCAAGGAATTGATCAGCTTGTTGAGAAGTTTCGTAATAGCTCTGTTATGGATCAAGATCCGTCCTACAGGCCTAAGGTATAAGGGGAAACCAATTGTTTACCAATGACTTAGAATGGATTTGACGTTTTTGGATTGTGCAGCTCTTCCACTCCTCGGGTCCATTGATTGGTAGGTTATAGGATGGTAGACGTCGATGGGTGTGGAATGTAGAAGCTGATGGGTTCAGGAACTGAAATGGAATTCCCCGCAGCCAATAACATTTTGAAAAAATGTCGAAGTGTTTCTGCGGCGCAACAAATTGGTAGGATATCTGCTTCCCATGCGTGAGTAGACGACTGAACATTAGATTAGGACTTTTTGCACCTAAGATGTCTGGGGGAGTTTGGCGCAAGCGCGATTAGAAACCCACCGAATTCGATGGCTTAGTTGAAGTGGCATCCCGGGGGGGGGGGGGGTCTGGTATGCTTGCGGAAAGGTTACTTATATGGTGGTAGAGGTTGCGTACAGGATGTGGCATTTTTAAACTGAGTTCATTGAAGTTAGGACATTGTGCAGGATGTCGGTTAAAACCAGGAAGTTAGTTTTCCTCTGGTGGGTGGAGTAGAGGGAAATGGTGGATTTGCTGTGGACATCATGATTTTGTGCTACATTGTTTGAATGGTTTGGAATATCATATTATTATTAAACCCGAAAGTGGATCCCGAAAAATGCATGTGTGAACTTGTTTTCCTCTTTGGCTGCTTGGGCCATAGAAACTAGATATCCAAAGAGAAGGCGGAAAAGGGGGCGGGGAACGATAGGATAAAAGGCTTCAGTTACGTATTATTCCGCCACTCTAGAAATGCAGAGGATAAGAAGGAATTTTGCGGGAGTATGGATAAGTCAACAGTACTAGAGGCGGGAGCGTGTGAAATGCGCCAGAGGGTACCTTCAGGAGCACCTTCAATGGTCTGCTTTATCCATTCGAGAATAGTAGTTGTGAAGTCAATGGAAACTTTCCCGTCCCAGAGCTGCCGTCCGCTACGCTTTGCGATCCCAGGAATACTGGTAGTCTCTATCTCCTCCAATCCTTCGAGGATACCTTCATTGTCGCGATAGCCGACAACAACCTTGGCTATCCCAAGCAAGAATGATTGCGCCCAGAAGCGCAACATCTTGCGCTCAAAATTAACATGCTCGTGCGGGCGCCGGGGGGTTTTTGAGGTCTTAAGCTCCACGTAAACCGGGGGTTTGTTCAGGGGATCTGGGGGCGGGTTTTGGTCCCATACTAATGCGCTCTTAGCTTTGATACTATACAACCAATGGTAGGCACAGGGGGGGGGGGAGTAAACCAGCATCAACCTCCCCACCGATAATCAGCCTAACATTGCCGAAACCAGTCTTCACAATCGAGCAGAATTGTTCCTCGTTATTCACAACGTTGTGGTCACGCGATTCTATGGCCTCGCTGGAAAAATCGGAAGGATTACCAGGCAGAGTAGAGATTTCTTCGAATTTATAGCCTGCATAGAAGAAATTTAGCACGCAGAAGGAGGGGGGGGGGGAAGGAGTATGGCACCCCAATATGTCATTAAGTCTTGGCGGGGGTATGGTACGCTCTGTGCATTTAGTTTGTAGGAATGGTTTTCTTCTATGAAGCTGGTGGGGATTGTCAGTGGGAAATCGGCTGGTGGTTAGATGGAGGGAGGTACATTGAGTCCTAAGAAGAGAGAGGGTTTAGCGACTGTTAACGGGAGGGATCATAGAGAACCGGCGGGGGGAATACCATACCTGGAATTTGACAGCATTCATTTCAAATCTGTGCGCATTAGCCAGTGGGCCTTCTTTAACCAGCCGAGAGCAAGGCATCACAACTAACCCATCCCGCATATCAAACGGCAAAGTCATAAACTACCAAGGAATTAGCTACACTCCATCTTTGGCTTTGCCGGCCTCCCGGCATGGGGAAAGGCCCACAAACCTTAGTCATCATGCCCCTCCAGGTGATAATGTCGGTAGCGACTTTCTTCCCGCTCCTCTTCTCCAACTCGACAATCGCCTCCAAAAGCCCATCCAAGTGCTCATCTATGCTGCTGTCATGTTTTTGGAAGCTCTCGAACCCGCGCGATAGATCACTGCCTAGCGACGGGGGGTAGTACGATTTTAGCGAGGACTGATCGTGGTGGAGACGGCGGTGGTCGTCGTAGGAGAAGTGCGTGATTTCCTGCCGTGAGGAGTTAGGTGGAGGTTGAGGGTGGGGGCTGTAGGGCAGGGGAAGGAGGGAAGGTATCAGACCTGGGGACGGCGGATTTGGGAGTTTTTGTTGGAGAATTGGGCTAGTGGGGTTATCGAGAAGGTGTGAAGCGGGGCGGCGGACATTTTGGCGGCGCTGGGTGATGGTGGGGTTGTGTTGGTGTTAGTCTAACGTTTGCAACCACCCAAAGGTGCAAGGTATGATATTAACTTATCATAAAAACAGGAAGCCAAGTGATCAGTATTCAGGATCTGGATTATGATTTATGGCCCACTTCGGGAGTCCTGGACGTGTGATTAATCTTACATCTCACAATAATAATAAAAGTAATAAAAAAATTCATGATCCAGTTCCATACAGTACCGGTATGATACTCGAGTATGGTACTTTTTACCAATTCAAGGTTTTTCCTGTGTCCCAACGGTTAGAATAGAATTATGACTCGTATGAGCCCAGTAATAAATAAGTTTTCCAGGTTTCCAATTATCTCTAAAAAAAATTTCCGAATTGCAATCTAGATTTTTGTTCTGTCAATTACTTTCACTTATGGCATCGGTACCATGTTGCTGCTATTGACCGAGCGAAAATTTATTAGACAGGACTGTGCTGCTGTCATAATGCTATTAGAAGAGTGCTATTTGCAAAAGGCTGGTCGGTTCCAAGTCTGGGCGACCGTATTATTTTTGTTGCCCCAAGCATAATATTTGTTTGATTGTCACGCTTGCGTAAATTCAGGACCATGACTTTTGTTCGGCACCCACAATTCTCCTCTTCTTCCTAGACCCTTCTTCCCTTCTTCCGTTCTCCGCCCTTCCCTCCCTCCCCACATTCCCACCTCCTTCCTGGTCCTCCTGTCTTCTCCTCATGGCGCAAATCGAAGAACTCTGGAGGTATCCTTATCCTTCAAATACCTATACCTATTCCCACAACCTAATTGTCAGTGCATAGGTCCGCTCTCCGATGGGAGAAAGAATTGGCCTCCATCCTTAGCGATCATCCAAATGCGCGCAGTGTAGATCATGCTATCTTCCAGTACGTCATCTTTAGAATGGTGTGCTTGCTTTTTTTCTTCCTCTTCACTCTGTTTACGCTCTCTCCCTTACGATCCCATTCTCAGACTACGTGAAGCCTATGTCAGCATCATTTTTCTCGATTGCCGGTTTGCGCTAGAACGGGATATTGAAGGCCGGATCTGGGGTAAGCATCACCAGATTATTGAACGCTATAGAGGGATTCTCAGCCAGGTATAACCATATCCTCAATGTACTCGTACCTTCCCCGATCACGCTCCACACTCACATAACATCTAGTTTAAGGAAACCCATGGGAGAAAACGTCCCGTCGAACTCCGCAAACTGCAAACCCCTTTCATCAATTTTATCAAGCAGGCCACTCGCTTCTACCGCTCGTTAATCCAGCGACTGATCTCTCACTTTGGACTTGCTGAGCTCGAGTGGGTAATTAGCAAATTCAATCTCTCCCGTCTGTTAAAGAGCTTTCTCCCTTTCTCTTGAACTTTCAAGCTCACCAATTTCCACCAGTCGATTTTCCCACTACCGGCCCCCCAAGATATGAGGCCGAAATCAAACGGCTGATCATCTCTTCCTGTCACCGAACCCTCGTCTTTCTCGGCGATCTCTCACGCTATAGAGAAGTTTCCCAGAACCCCAAGAACTGGGGCCCTGCCACTGGCTATTACACTCTGGCGAAGAAACTTGTTCCTACATCCGGGTCTCCGCACAACCAACTTGCTGTCATAGCCCTAAATGAAGGTTCCAATTTCTCAGCCACCTACCACCTCTACCGAGCTCTCTCCGTTGCGGAACCATTCCCGGAAGCTGGAGATAACCTCGGCGTTGGCTTTCGCAAAGTTCTCAAAGCGTATAAAGCTGGCAACTTGACAGCTTTATTCGTAAGACTCCACGCGAAATGTTTTATAGGCAAAGAGTTAGTATCCCGTCTTCTAGGTCTCCCTTCTATATCTTATGTATTGAGCATCGTCACTAAATAGTGCTAGATTCTCAGATTACGAAGCTATGGAAAGTGAAATGTTGACGCAATTGGCCCTCGACCTAAAAGAGCGGACCATGTCGAATGGGATGCTAACGAAGGTTGTTCTAATAAATATCGCGGCACAGTTCTACGCTGCCAATAGAAGTCCCAAAGGTGACCTATCCCTTGAAGATGTCGTGTTCCTTCCACCCAGCATTTACTAAATATCTTTGCGCTCAAGCCAACTTCTCTCGCTCGCATTCATACTTCCTTCGTCTAAATGTCATGACATTCACCACTCTCCATCAAATCTTCCAACCAGAACTCGAGCGCCTATTCGACGACAAAACCGAGAACGAGATAGAGCCGATCTCGGCGGTGGGCAGGCGTATGCTTCCGGCACTAAGATTGTACAGTACTTGGCTGCGGATAAATCACCCAACCTTAACTGGGCAACTGGCGGACACTTCACTCTCCATGTTGATCCGGCAGCTCTGGCAGACGTACGCCAATACACTTTCTCTCCTCGGGGCCACCTTCCCCATTGACCGCCTTCCAAACCTCTCTTACCTTCTGGAAGAAGATGACGATACGATCGGCTACTTGCCTTTCGGCCAAGCAAACGGCTCAATAGCCTACAACTGGGACGACGAGAGCAAAGAAAAAGCACACCCGAATGACGAAATGCTAGCGCGCATACTCTCACTACTGGAGGACGGCAGATTGCTCTGCCTTGAAAAAGTTAGCGCCCTTTCCTCTTCTTTCCTTTCACCTTCCCTCCACGCACCCAACTAACCAAAAGGCAGAATATCCCAATAACCATCTCTAATACCACGATCCTCTACCAAGAGCACGGCATCCCAAGTAGCACCCCATCAACAGACGCTAGCTCATTCTACCCCTCGCAAGCCCACCCCTCCACTCCAGTCCCACCCTACAACCGCACCGACACCTCCGTGCCCCCGCACCTAGGCAACGAATTTCCGCGAAGCATGGACATACACAGGCCGACCGAGAGCGTGCTCGCTCAGGGGGGGGATAGCATTGTTGGGTCAGTCGCGGGCTCTGAGACTATGATGAACAAGATGGTGGACTTGCTTGTTGGCCCTAGAGAGGTGGCCCGATGTGAAGAGGAGGAGATTCTATTTGAGGGGAAAAGAAAGAGAAGGAGGCGGGGGAAGATGGCTAGCAGGAATCAGGACACGACGGCCGAGGAGAGCCCTGACTCGGCGGCCACCGGGGAGGCAAGGGCCGCAGGACCGCTAGCCGATCTTGCGGGACCGGTCTCGTCGATAGATTCCTATACGGCGAGAGACCTAGCAGCTCTGGTGCAAAATTTTACAACGACGCATCAGTCTGGTGGAAGCGCTTGAGGATTTCTCTCAAAATGGGTGTTGTGGTAGAGAGCTATTCTCTAGGTGCGGTGTATGATTCGGAAGTGGGTTGAATACTTGGCGGGTAGGTTAGTCCAAGGATCAAGCGTAGTCTGATGTTAAAACAACCCTGTACGATTTTTAGTTGATTAACTGTTCATTTTTTTTTTATCAAGGCTAAATAAAAAAAACCCCCCTCAGGGCTTCCTTCTTCCTTTCCTCGTTACTTGATAAACTGACTAGCAGAGTGATGGTTTTCTCGGGAAATTGTGCGGGGTTTCAAGCGATACACAACTGTGCTTCTAATCCTGTCAAACATATTGTATTTTCAGGAGACATTTGATTCGCCAAACTCTCTTAACAATCAGCTCTTTGGAGTGTTTTATGGGCCAGAGCCGGTTCACAGAATATCACTTGCTCTTATTCACGGAAATCGTCTATTTTCTCGGACCATCCCTGGTATTAAAAACGAAACTATTGTGTTGAAACAAACCCAGCAACACCACCAATGCTAAAACCCAGTGAAACGTGTTGAAACCCATCTATGTCTAGCAAGCCGATTAAGCACCGTAGACTTTCTTCTCGGTAGGATATCTGTTTGATTCTTTGTGAGTATTACCTCCAGTGCCGCGGTAAGGAAGGGAACGCAGGAAACTCACGCTGGGCCAGGCTCCCTGATCCCCCAGCTTGCCAACCACTGGCCCATGTCGACTGCCGTCTTCAAGTCCTTGCCTTGGACGAGCCCCGCAAGGAAACCACCAGCGAAAGCGTCACTTCAAGTTGTTAGCGAGTTGAAACCAGTTAGTTGGTAATTGTGAGACGTACCCGGCTCCGTTGGTATCTACGATGTCCCCGGACTCAATAGGTTTAACTGGGTAGGTCTCAACAACGGGGTCAAGGCCACCGGTGACCACAATAGTGGGATCAGTTCCCTGGGTGATGACAACAATGCGAGGACGAGAAGTGTTTTCCTTGGGGAGATTGGCGATCCTCTTGGCAATCTCGGTGATATCATTGGTCTAGTTCTCGTCTATTAAAAAATGGATAACACAGGGAGGGGGTAGAGTAGGCCAAACCCCGAGCTCGTGAGATTCGGAATAAGCCAACGCCTCAGACTCGTTTCCGATCAAGTAGTCACAGTACGGCGCGACGGAGTCGAGCTGTTCCTTGAAGAGCTGGGGCAGGAAAGGAGCCGAGAGGTTCATGGAGAAGATCTATTCCACCCTAGCCATGAGCTAACAGTCTAAGACACCTGTTGAGAAACAATCACAAGATACCTTTCCAGTCTCTGCAGCATGTTTTCCAAGGGCTAGGATTGCCGGGACGCAAACGGTCAAATGATAACCACCGACGTAGTAAATTTTAGCATTCTTAACGTATGTCCAGATCTCAGGCGACTCGAGGTGCTCCAGCTTGTAGTGGTTGGCGGCGGCAAGGTCAGTGACCATTGACCTGTGATGGCCGGTAATGATAACACCGCAGCGGCCAGTGGGTTGATCCTTCTCGATGCGATATTTTGTGAGAACACCCTCCCTCACACAAGCACTAGTAAGAGCCTCGCCAAAGGGATCCTGGCCGACACATCCGACGTAGACCACAGACTTAGGAGGGAGCATATACTGAATCCCATATATTCATTAGTTTTTGCCCGGTAGCTGCACACACAATAAGGTTCCTAGTTACCTGAGCTCCGCGAGCAGAGTTCTGAGCAGCACCACCAGCGAGGTACTTTGGTGAATAGTTGGTAGTTATCTCCTCATAGATGGGGAGATGTTTTTCCTCAGCCAGGATGGCGTCGTCAGGCTTCAATCCATACTTATCGAGGAGAGCTTGATCACTTTTAAAGGGAACAAACTTAGCAAAACAAGATCATGTTGACGGATAAAGATAGCAAACCCGTTGACCTGGATATCTGTTTTTTGGGTTAGGAGATACGGTCAGCCAATTCACTAACAGGCCCAGCCAATATTCTTAAGTTATATTCCCCCTGGAATCACAAAGAAGGGTAGAAAAATTATAGAAATGAGTATTCTGGCACATACCAAGGAGGGGATTTCCCAAGCAGAGAAGAGGGTATTCAGCCATTGTTGGATGATAGGAGGGTGATTAGGAAGGAAGGATATGGAGGATAGGTTGGTAAGTTTGTCGTGCCAGGGGGAAGGTGTTGGCACTGCAGGATCGCGGGGCAGTTTGTCTCTGGTGTGAGGTTGTTGGGGGTCTTATAATTTTTTGGACCCGCAATTTCCAACATGGGCCTCGGGTAATGACTTTGCCCTCTGCCCTGATCATTATTCTTCCGATGAGAATTTGATGGTGAGATGTTACCTTGCGCCGGTCAAAGAAATTTAAATTATGATACTACTCTGTCTATTGGATTATCGGAAGCATGATGTCCAACAATTCCCTTTAAGATATTGACAAGATTGAGGGGGGGGTTTTTTTTTCCCCAGTTTTTTTTCTGGGTAGCCCAACGAAAGTCGACCAGTAATACTTGTAGAGTACGGTATCCCGGTAGTAGGCTAGGATGGCAGCGGTAGGAGGAGGTCCGAATCCCAGAATATTAGGACCAATGTATATGATACTCGAATACGGTACAGGTATGATATGATAACCTATTCCAATGCTGACCTCTGCCAGCCACATTTTTAAGCCACAGTATCAGGAATACTAGCCAGTCATTCATTGGTTGTGACAGCTGCCAGAAGAGCATGACACAATCAACGCGCGGCAAGGCAACATCAACCACCAAACCTCTTTCCCTCCAGCCAGCAGAAGCGGGCAGGACACACCGACACTCCCTCCCCCAAGTTTTTCCTTTCGGAGAACAAAGAAAGCTTCCCTCTCGTTGCCGCCACACTTTTTTGGCAACGGGACCGCACCGTTTCGTAGCAACTACCGCACTCCACCGCAAGTCATCTTTTACCATAGCTTGTATCGTAAAGATACGGACGGTATTCATCTTCGAACCAGAGCCTTCCCTTCACTCCCTTATTCACTCCCCGGCCGTTCGCGGCCCTAACCACCCACAACCATAACCACCCCCCTAATCGCAGAGCTCCTTCACACCCTCTCACTCTTGCTCTCTCTTCCTCCCCTTCTCCTTTTCTTCCCTCCCGTTCATACATACGGCGGTATCAGAGCTTTCTCTTCACTCTTTTTTTAACCTCATCAAATTTCCCTCCTTTCCACCCCCCCGAACGCCACACTTTCTCTCCTCGCCTCTTGTGGCTAACCCCTCCGTCCTCCCGCACACTTTCAAGCCCCTTTGCGGAAACCTTTTCACATCTCTCCTTCATCAGCCGCTTGCAACTGAGGCGATTTTTTTCTGGAGAGAGAGACACACCATCCGGACACACCATTCTCTCACTCGTGCTCCTCGCGTCCCCCTGGCCTCTCGTAAGATAACACCAGCGAGATAAAATAAAAATAAAAAACCAGCATTCTTTTTATTTTATTTTCATCCACCCTTAATAAGAAAAAAAAAAGGGGGGGAGATAACCAAAAGGGAGACGGAAAGAAAAAAAGAAAAAAAGAATAGACATCGCCGCTATCGCGGCCTTGTCCTTGAAAACAACTCTCAGCCCGCTGCATCCAAGACTACTTTGCAACCTGGCCTCCCTTCCACAACCGCTGCATCGCTTCGTCAGTAGTGGCATTCACGTCTCCCCTTCCTCACACCTCCGCCCCCGTCGCTTGACGCGTCGACGGATCAACTCCCTCGCGCGTCCATCTATATCCCTTGGTTTGTCTGACCGGTCTTCTCTTGTCCCTCATCTCCCTTCGTGATGAACTCTATCGCAAACACCATGCCTATGGCAACCCAGATGGGCTCCCTTCCGAACTCCCTTTCAAAAGAGCAAGCACAGGTAGTCTATCAGGTTAGTTTACCCTCCCCCATTAAATCTACACCCCCGGTTATTGATAAAAATGAAAAACAGAAATGGCGAGATCTAAAAGCCCAAGGCGCAAGTGAAGCAAATCACCCAGAATTTGCCCACCTCTCGAGTATACTCAACGCAATGAGACAGCAGCAGCAAGTATACAAGACTCAGATGCAGCAGCAGCAGCAGCAACCATTAAACATGCGGCAGATGCAGCAGCAGCAACTTAATCTGCAGCAGCAACAACAGCAACAGCAGAGAGCTCAGCAACTCCCTGTTTCACAAAACGGTGCTGCTCAGCTTAATGGTATAGTTGGCCATTGCGCTCTTATCCATCAATCTCTAACTCTCTTGCCATAGGTCGCTCACCTGCTCATCCGCAACAACCCCATACAAATAACATGTCTTCGTCTCCACAACAGCGCTCTGCCACTGATGGTCTAGCATCGACAAATGGAGTCGCTCAACCATCCCCAGTACCCTCGGCGCTCGCAAAAAATACGAGTAGCCCTAATTCGTCGTTCACCCAAGACCAGCTCGGTATTCTCAGGAATCAGATTATGGCCTTCAAGATGATTTCGAAAAACCTTGCTGTTCCTCAATTGATCCAGAGCGCAATATTCTCTTCGTCTGTTCCCAAGCCAGACGCCGTTGGTTCCGAGGTCGCAGCAGCCAATTCCGTTGTTGACCCTGCTGCTAAGGAGGGGGTTGAGGCCGAGAAACCTGAAGACCCTCAAAAGAGGCGATCTGGGTACGAGACATTCACATCTCCTTGGGCTAGTCTCCAACCAAAGATCAACTACCACGACCATGGATCCCGCGCAAAGAGGTTAATGATCCCTAGCATCATGCCCTCGGGGATCGATGTTTCGCGGTTACAGGAAGAACGTGAGCGTGTGATCTTCAATCGGATTAGCGCCCGCAAGGCTGAGCTTGAAAGTTTACCCAGCAACATTGGCGAAGTGGATTCCAAGAAAGTCTCTGCTGTTCTCTCAGATTCTCTAAAGTTGAAGGCATTGATTGAGTATAAAGCGCTTTGTTTGTTGCCAAGGCAGCGCGCTCTCCGGCGGGAGATGGTTGATTCTATGATACACGCAGAAAATCTAGCTGTCACATCCAATCGTGCTATGTTTCGTAGGATGAAGAAGCAATCCTTAAGAGAAGCCCGCATTACTGAGAAGTTAGAGAAGCAACAACGGGATCAACGCGAGCAACGCGAGCGACGCAAACATCAGGAATACTTACAGGGCGTCATCGCACACGGGCAAGAGATCAAGGCGGAGGCTAGAGCTAGGGATGCTAAGGCACAGAAGTTTGGACGTATGATGTTGCAACATCACCAGTACATGGAGAAAGAAGAGCAGAAGCGGATGGAACGAACTGCCAAGCAGCGTCTGTTGGCGTTGAAAGCTAACGACGAAGTTGCATATCTCAAATTGCTTGACCAGGCCAAGGATACCCGTATCACGCATCTCTTACGGCAGACTGATTCTTTCTTGGAATCTCTTGCTGCAAGTGTCCGACAACAGCAAAGAGATGCCGTTGAAACATATGGAAAACCAGAGGGTTACCAAGAGCCTGAGAGTGAAGATGAAGAGGAAGACTCCACCGGTGAAAAGATTGATTATTATGCTGTTGCGCATCGTATCAAGGAAAATGTCACCGAACAACCGACGATATTGAGTGGAGGAAAGCTCAAGGACTATCAGCTCAAGGGTCTTCAGTGGATGATTTCACTGTACAACAATAACCTGAATGGTATCCTAGCAGACGAGATGGGCTTGGGAAAAACCATCCAGACAATTTCGCTGATCACCTACTTGATTGAGCGGAAGAAGCAAAATGGTCCTTTCCTAGTCATCGTTCCACTTAGGTAAGTTTCGCTCGATCTGTGTTGTTCCGTTTCTCGGGATGCTGAGGCTCAAGAAAGCACTTTGACCAATTGGAATCTTGAATTCGAGAAATGGGCTCCAGGGGTCGGAAAGATTGTCTACAAAGGCCCTCCTGCTGTTCGAAAAAACCAGCAGTACGACATCAAATTTTCGAATTGGCAAGTCCTCCTAACTACCTATGAGTATATCATCAAAGATCGCCCACTTCTCAGCAAGGTGAAATGGAACTATATGATCATTGATGAAGGCCATCGGATGAAGAACAGTCAGTCGAAGCTCAGCGCCACGCTTACGACATATTACAACTGTAGATATCGTCTAATTTTGACCGGTACCCCTCTCCAAAACAATCTTCCGGAGTTGTGGGCTCTATTGAACTTCGTTCTGCCGACAATCTTCAAGTCGGTAAAGAGTTTTGATGAATGGTTCAATACACCGTTTGCGAATACCGGTGGCCAGGACAAAATGGAACTCACTGAAGAAGAGGCGCTACTGGTTATTCGTCGTCTTCATAAAGTTCTCCGCCCCTTCCTGTTGCGTCGTCTTAAGAAGGATGTGGAGTCCGAGCTACCAGACAAGGTCGAGAGGGTCATCAAGTGCAAGTTTTCGGCGCTCCAGCAAAAGCTCTACCAGCAGATGATGAATAATGGTATTCTCTACGTGAATGAGCCCGATAAAGGTGGTAAATTGGGTGTTAGGGGCCTCAGTAATATGATTATGCAGCTCCGTAAGCTCTGCAATCATCCATTTGTCTTTGAGGAGGTTGAAAACGCAATCAACCCCACCAAAGTCAACAACGATGCCCTGTGGCGTACGGCCGGAAAGTTTGAGTTACTTGATCGTTTGCTTCCCAAATTCTTCACCACGGGGCATAGGGTCTTGATGTTCTTTCAAATGACACAAATCATGAACATCATGGAGGACTTCCTCCATCTCCGGGGGTTCCGGTATCTGCGACTCGACGGTTCTACCAAGGCTGATGACCGCTCTGCTCTGCTGAAAGAATTCAACGCACCCAATTCCCCATATTTTATTTTCTTGCTCTCGACTCGTGCTGGTGGTTTAGGTTTGAATTTGCAAACTGCCGATACAGTCATCATTTACGACTCTGATTGGAATCCCCATCAGGATTTGCAGGCACAGGATCGTGCCCATCGTATAGGACAAAAGAACGAGGTCCGAATCCTTCGGTTAATTACATCAAATTCCGTCGAAGAGCGAATCCTTGAGCGTGCTCAATACAAGTTAGACATTGATGGAAAGGTTATTCAGGCAGGAAAGTTTGATAACAAGTCCACCAATGAGGAACGAGACGCATTATTGCGTGTGATGTTAGAGGCCGACGAAAAGGAAGTTGGGGATAGTGAGGAGCTCGATGATGATGAGCTCAACGAGATCATTTCTCGCAACGACGATGAATTGACCCTCTTCAAGCAAATGGACATTGACCGCGAGAAGAACTCTCCATACGGCAAAGGCAAATCTCTAGATAGGCTGTATACTGAGGCCGAGTTACCGGAAATCTATCTCCATGACGACCTCATCCCTATTGAAGAGCCGACAGGCCCGGTTGGTAGGGGCGCTCGTGAGAGAAAGGTTACCAATTATGATGACGGCTTGACGGAAGAGCAATGGTTAGACGCAATTGATAACGATGATGATACAATTGAGGATGCTGTTCGGCGCAAGCGTGATAGAATTGAGCGGAGGCAGGTAAACAAGGCAAGGAGGGCAGGCGAATTGTCTGAGAGCTCGCCACCACCAGACAGTCCTGGAGTTGAGGATACGCCTCCTGCGGTACAGCCTAAACGAAAACGTGGCCGCAAACCGGCTGCCGAAAAGCGCCGTATCGAAGAGGTCGAAGAACTGAAAGTAAGTTGTTTGTTCACGGTCCTTCTGTGCCATCCCAGTACTAATAGCTCTAGGTGCATCCTCGGAAACGACAACGGACGGCCAAGGGCTACGCTCCGCCGGATACTGTCTCCCCCGGAAGCCGCGCGATGTTGCAAAGATCGTGCGAGGCAATCTTCGACGCAGTCCACAGCCTTGAAGATCCAGAAACCGAACGTGTCCGTTCTGAGATCTTCGAGAAGCTCCCAAGCAAGAAGCTATTCCCCGATTATTACCACATAATCAAACAGCCAATATCCTTCAACGAGATCAAAAAGCGTATCAGAAACGGTGACTACTTAGACCTCGACGGCTTCCATGGCGACTTTAAACTAATGTTCAACAACGCCCGCACATACAACGAGGAAGGCTCCAAAGTCTACGAAGATGCGAATGCCATGGATGTGAGTCCTTTATTCCCTTTCATTACACATTCACCCCAACACTAACTGTCACAAAGGCCGAGTTCGACCGTCGCTATGCCGAAGAAAAGAAAACCTTTGATTCTCTCACAAACCCCGAGCACTCCTCCGCCGCGGGAGACGGGACGTCCTCAGGTCCCATCTCCAGCGCTGGGACCCCCGCCGCTACCGCCAATCCAACAGGTAACGGCACACCACGCATCCGAATAAAGTCCCGTGCAGCGGCAGTGGCTTCTGCCACAACGGCAGCGAGTAGAGCTTCCCCACCAGACGACGATGAAGGTGATAGTGATTCGGATTAGAAGCCCGCAAGCAGGGGAAGTAACTAACAAAAGCAGTTTTGTGGGATGGGGTTGGATGGATTCAATGGATAATATACGAGGGATTTCATTTAGTCAAGGGTTTCGTTTCCTCTTTCTGCTTCTTACTCTTTCTTTCTTGTTATTGTTGGCCGCGTGCTTCATTTTGCTTCACCCCTTTTTGAGCTTTTTTCTAGTGCAGTGGTAGAAGTTGCCAGTTTGACAGCTGGCCTCTTTGATTTGTTGTTGCTCCCTTATCCCTTCTGTTCTTTCCCGCATTTTTCACGGTTCTTGATGGCTGAGTCTGAGTGGGGTTTGTATGATATATCATTTCCTGTTTTTAAACCACCGTCGGATTGAGGCGGCGGGGGTGGGGCGAGATGAGTTTCGACCGGATTGGGCTGCGGAAAAGAGGCGGAAAATGGGTTGCCCCTATGCTGTTGAATTCTTGTAGCTTAGGCCCGAGAAAGTACATTGAGTTTTTGTCCGCCATTCTAAGGACTAGATTGCCCGTGATGTGCGGTGCGGCGATCATGGTATATCCTGCGAGTCTACGTGCCTACCGCCGTCAGGAAAGACGCATAATCTTCTGCACTGCTGGCGAGTTTCCCCCGCCAATCCACCCCGATTACAAGCCTATACTCGTCCCAGGCAAGAAGTACTCGAAAACAAGGATTAAAAATATATATGGGAAAAACCCTGCAATTGTCTGAGCGCCCATACAAACTCAAAACTCGTATTTTCGAATTATTCTTGCCTGGGACGAGTATATATATATCGGGTGAGAGGACCCCAACGAACTTTTATAGGTGGCGGGATTTAGGGATCCTGGTCCGACTCTTGTTCCTGCGGGGAAATTGTAAATCGAGTGATCTGTCATGCATGTGCTTCACCCGGAGCTTGTTTCTGACGGTGGGTTTGGGCTGGCCGCTGTGGGAAGTAGGGAACCAGTGTGGGGGGTTTGGGATGGATGGTGGAGGAGGTTTGCGGGAAGGTGGGATTCGGGTTTTTCTTGTGGGTGGGATTGAACCTGCAGCCATACACGAGGGAGGGAGGGGGCAGGGAGGGCAGATGTTCGTATACTTTCCTCCAAAATCTCACCATCCGTTGTGGGCATGGAATAAGTGATTTAGTGGTCTCCTAGCGGCTGGCCCGCAGCTAAATGTGCACACAAAGTCGGAGGTATGATAGATATTGCAACACTGTACATACATTGATACATAACCCAACGCCTAAGATATAAACATGAACGTCCAACAAGTATGCTATGTATTAGCTACACCCAGTCCAATCCTCGCCCTCATCCTGACTTAGCATCTTCGACATGTACGGACCATCCAAGTGATATCCAAGTTTAGCATAGTACTTTCGTACCCCGACGCCGGAAATCCTATGATAAAATAGTTCGTATTAGCTACCATCGTTGGGTTCGGAGAGTATTGGCCCGTCCACGTACACACTAATCTTCTTACTCCCGTGCTCCTCCCTGGCAATCCTCTCCGCCTCTTCCATAAGCAGAGTACCATACCCCTGATGCTGATACTTCTTCGGATTCCGACTGTGCACCGGTACCGCAGATCCATAAACATGCAACTCCCTAACCAAACTCGTAGGCTGACCGGTGAGCTCCGGCCTGAACGTTCGATCAGAGCACTTCCGTAGCCGTAAAAGTCCGATCAAGATATCTTGCTTTGGATCCTCATAGCTCAAGAATGTCTCCCACCCGCCGTTCGCGGTATAATCCCGTCTGATGAACTCTACTTGGTCTGGCCGTACCTTGTTCTTCACCTCTTGGATCCCGACTTCGCGGGTACGCACGTCGCGGCAGGTTGTTCCGAAGTCTTTCATCCTGCTCAAGGCTAGCTCACGGAGGTTACCGTTCTCCACACCAGAGGTTACAAGGGGCATTGGGATGTCGCGCTGGACCCGGTAGATACGGGTCCACGGAGGGACGAGGGCTAGGATACGAGCGACTAGGTCTATGAGGGCATTGGGGGTGTAGTTCTTGTATCGCCCTGTTCTCCAGAGCTCATATAGACCTGTGCCTCGAATGACAAGGGTTGGATAGATCTTGAGGCCGTCTGTTCGGAAGTCTGGATTCTCGAAATACTCCTATCCATAGTTAGCACTAGATGGCAATTCTGTCTGCTTTGCGGCTGTTTACTCTGAATTGATCTAGATCTCTCTCCATGCCTACATTGGGCAAATCTGGCATCATATGTGATACAACCTTGTAGCCCGAATCCTTGGCTAGTTTAAAGGTCTCACATACGGCTTTCACCGTATGGCCACGATTTGTATCTCGAGCGACGTCCTCGTAAAGACTCTGAACTCCAATCTCAAGCCGTGTGCAGCCATAGCGTAGCATAGAACTCAAATGCTGGTCAAGGCAATAATCTGGTCTTGTCTCTATGTAAGGTTAGTAGCTTATAATGAGCAACTTTTGGGTCTCAAACCGATTGTAATCCCTACACACTTAGTCTCAGATTGTTCTCCTAGGCTATATTGTAGTTAGCTGTGCACGAAATTGTGGGCGGGAATGTCTAGGGCCTACCGGACAGCCTCATCCACATTTTCCGTGGTGTACCCTGAGAGTGCGTTGTGCAAACTTGCAATAAATCCGTCCCTGTAGCTTTCTGGGAGAGACATAAAAGTGCCTCCCATTATAATAAACTCGACCTTATCCACACTATGTCCAAGTTGCCGCAGTTGATCCACACGCCCTCTAGCTTGTTCGAAAGGATCGTAGCGCGCACGAATTGCTCTCATGGAGGTTGGTTCGTAGCCGGTATACGATTGTGTGCTGTACTCGAAATCCGAGTCTGGACCTCCGGGGCAATAAACGCAAATGTTGCCTGTCTTCGCACAATTTATGAGCGTGAAAAACGAGTTAGATAGGGGGGGGGGGGTACATAGGCGATATGAGGACATCTGTGAGGTTTGCACATGACTGCCACGACAGCGATTCCGGAACTTGTGCCTATAATCACTCAGCTAAGGAGGCTGTAGAGAGGTGGCATAGGATTCATACGAATTGGTTTTGCTATTAGTTTGGGAACAATATATTTTTTATAGTGTTCTGGAATAGCAGCAATGATTGCAGTAAGTGGTGGGATTGTCTTTAGTTTGTGCTTCTTCGAAACCTGGCCTCTCAGAGCATTAAGGTTCACATCCTTCCCTCCTTCATTCTCTTCATGGAGTTGAATTAAACGATGGGCGATGTCGGCGCATGCTTGAATGTAACGCTCACGTTCGGAGGGGAGGGCCACGCCTTTCTTGTTCGGTTTTGAGGGTCGGGTGGACAAAGCCACTGTTGCGGTCGGCATATTTGGAGACTATATTGATTATTGAATTCTGCTTTTAAGGAGGGGTTGGAATTTTGGTGGGGTGGAGATGATGACGGGGCGGGGATGACAGTAGAAAGTTCGACTTGATCTGAGAAATTACGAGCGCGGCCAATAAATATAACAGTCACGTGGGTCTGATAAGGGAAGTTTTGGTTGCAGTGCGCCTAGATAAGGCACCTGACTGTTAAACCTATCTGCCACGCTCGGAGGATCCTGATAAGATAGATCAGATAAATAATTGCGAACAGAATCTTAAGCTTCGCAGGGGCTGGAGTATGATGCTTCACCTGGAACGTACTCGTACGTACTGGGCTGGGAAGTGGGTCAGACGCGGAAGTGAATCGGTTTGTATGTGAATTTTGCACAAATCCTCACTACAGGGAGTTCGGAAAAATAAATCCTCTGAATTTAGCTGAAAAATAGGCAAATATAAAATGGTGTACTGGTACTATCAGGAATATCACCCTTCTGAATCTCATCTTTTCAGGGTTGTGTGCCAATTGTGATTTTCATGTTTCGATTTTGTTGGTGCATTTTAACTGATCCGCTTCCCCGTCTGATCCTCTTCCCCGTCCAATATGTTATCTCTATGCTTGGTCCTGCCACCAACCTACTCCATCAAACACAAACACAAACACAAACGATAGCGTGAGTCTACTTAGTATTCCTGCAAATTGCTAGCGTATCAAAGACTAACCTAGTAGATTTAGTGGAATGTTTCCCTTTAACGGAACTCTTCTTCGTCCAACTCTTCTTCGTGCCTTCGGGACTAGGGCATTTCGCCCTCCCCCCATCTCCCAGCCGTTGGCCCAGCGCGTGGGCAAAGGTTTGTTCCACTCCGAATTCTCTGAAGCTGGCCCCGAGGCAGGCGACCCTCCCCACCTAAAATACTCCCCCGGCACAGACCGGGGGGTTAGCGGAGATGATAAAGCCAGTCTCGACCCTGAGAGTGACATACTATGATACAAATGAAGTTAGGCTAATCCGTAACCAGTGTCTTGCAATCCTCAAGGCACTACGTGACCACTTAATCGTCAATTTTTTTTGCGGGGACCTTGAGAACAGTACCGGTATTAAAGGGTCGGACCTAAGGCCAAGAGCCTGTTTGGCTGCAACGGTTCCGTTCCGTTCTCCCATACAAATGACCCTTTCCCTTCCGTTTCAAAACGGAGAGAAGGTGATTTTCACAGCAGAAACGGTCGCCCAACGGAACGGAACCGTTGCAGCCAAACAGGTTCTAAGGGAAGAGATAAAGGAGCCCGGAACAGAAGTGGCAGAGACCAGGAGGAAGGCAGGCCTGTGGATCGGGTGGATTGTCGGGACTTGTGTGGATTCTGTATGTTATACAGATATCTTTTCCTCAATTTCTTTGTATTTTCACCTCCGCAGTTCCTCCTCCAGTTTTTATACTACGACCAAAGGTCCAAGAGGAGCTGGAAGGGCACCTGGAGGGAAAATTGAGGGCGAAATTGGGGGTGGAGGTGCATGAGATCCGTGGCTCTGTGGAGGCCCTCAACCCCCCACCTGTCCCTGCCCCGAGGAGCTGGTTCTAGCCGCTCCCACCACGTGGGTTGGCGCATGGGGGAAGGTACTGAGTATAGTAATTAAGCTATAGGATAAACCCTTCAATACTGGTCAATCCCGAGCCTTCCATATAGAATGCCAGAAAGTTTTTTTTTATTACAGTGAAAGTGGAATGTTTCACCCAATAATTCCCCATAGCGTCGAACAAGGTGCTTGTACGAGCACATGTACTCGAGTACGCTACTCGAGTACCGTAGTTGAGCTCTGTGCGTATTACGTAAGGAAAATGAATTGACCATGAATGTTGATTTCAAGTGCCCACACGATGGAACGACCGGCCGTTAGTGCTAGTGAAAAAGGGACAGGGTAGATTTTTGGCGTATATCGGGAAAAGCGTGGATCGGCCCCAGGGGTTAATCAGGTAAAACGCATGGATCGACCTTGACCCTCCCGCAAGATGGTGCGCAGCATCCTCTGACACGCCAATTTTCCCTTCAAGTAGAGCTTCTCCTTATCCTTGTCACATAAATAGACTGCCAATACCTTGTCCTGCCGCCCTCGTTCCCGCCCTTCAAACCCAAACCTTATCTCTATCCGCCATCCTTCTTCACTTTCTTCACCGCAAGGTCGCCGGTTCCCTTACCTGCCTGTCGTCGGCCCATACTGAGATCTGGAAATTCCACCTCGCGATTTCTGAAGTTGATCGATGGGAGATATCTTTAGCCCAGTCTCTGGGGACAACAATGCCGGGCCTGAACATGGTTCTCCCAGGCCGGCTCGGGCCCAGCGTATCCAAGAGCCCCGACAAGTACACCATTATCGCCGAGACTCGATAGCTAGCAATGCAAGTTTTTACAGCGAAGTCGAGATGGCTCAGAACGAGGTTTGTGTCATTATCCACCCTAAGGCGGGTTCCTCTCTAACCCCACTCTAGGTCTTCGCAGGTCCGGTCTCGGAGAGCCTCGCCTCCAGTGTAACCTCTTTCCAACACCGCCGCCGTTCCCGAGCCGACTCGAACGCAAGTTGGTCCTTCTACCGCCCTCAGCCCGGAGAGGAAGACCAAGCAAGCTTCTGGGAAGGCGAGCTGAGGGACGACGGGGGAGCTATCATCGATGATGACGATGACGATGAATATGTGTCTTTGTATTCTGAGGACAGAATAGATGAGGTAGCTCCCTTGCGCCGGATGTCTTCTTCTGCTACTCGACCTTCCTCTGAAGACCCTCTGCTGAGCCGCTGGGACTCTGCAACTATAAGCCGAGACTACAAACGGACAACGCAAAAGATATACATTCTCACAGAGGGTCTAACCATTGTTGTCGCTGGGTTCACCACGAGTAGATTAGGCTACGCATTGTACATTTTAATTTCCACGGTTACTCTGGGAGTGGGATGGTTGCTTCTTAGATGGCTTCCCCATTGGCGTGTGCAGCTAGTAGGAAGGCCCACCCCTCTTCGGGAATGCCATTGGGTTGCTATTGAGGTATGTAGATGGGATGGCGCTGCCCCGTTATTGTTTTAACGTTTTGTAGAATGAATGGGGCGAGTTTGCCATTCAAGAGGTTCAGGAACGTCAATATGGCCAGAATTTGTCAACAGTTTTTGGTTTGCATGAAAAAAACCCGACATCTCTTGACCTGGAAGAAGACGATGATCCGGTCATAGCCTCCCTTCGGTATTTGGATTACCGGTACATTAGATTCTGTTATCACCCATTACTGGACGAATTTAAACTCAACACTAGCTGGAAAGATCCCAATTGGGATGATGTGAGATCAATTCGCTCAGGAATAGATGGGGATGAGAAAGGGCATCGGAGCCTTGTTTTTGGAGACAATGTTATAGACATAGAGGAAAAAACCACTATGCAGCTTTTGGTAGACGAGGTTCGTCTGTTTTACCTAATGCATTCTCTCAACCATCAAAAGGACTCACTGGATCTGCACTGCCGATTACTCACTAACCAAACAACCAGATCTTCCATCCATTTTACGTATTTCAAATAGCCAGTTTGGTTTTATGGACAATGGACGATTACTACTACTATGCCACTTGTATCTTTATAATATCAGCAATCAGTATCACGAGTACTCTGATAGAAACTAAATCAGTGAGTCTAATTTATCTGTGCTGCAGTGATGCAATCGCTGATAAGTAGACCATGCGGCGGTTGCGCGAAGTTTCGCGCTTCGTCTGTGATGTGCGTGTGCTCCGCAATGGATTCTGTGAGATGACCAAACAAGAGGGTGCCGGGCCTCCGATTGAGGTTGCTAATATCTATAGGGTGCTATGTTTCATCAAACGACCTGGTCCCTGGCGATGTTTATGAGGTCACTGATCCTTCGTTGGCGTTGTATCCGTGTGATAGTATTCTCTTAACCGGAGACTGCATCGTGAATGAGAGCATGTTGACTGGTAGATCCATCCTTCGTTTTTACTCGCTAGGGACGGCGTCTGATATGTTTCTAGGTGAATCTGTTCCGGTTTCCAAAGTCCCTTGTACGGACGAAGCTCTCCAAGCTTTGAATCTTGCATCTTCTTCGATACTCCCTGAACTAGCCCGACACTTTCTCTTCTCCGGGACGAAGATCATTAGAGCTCGTAAACCTCAAGATGGGGTTGATGAAGAAGCGGTTGGATTGGCTATGGTCGTTAGAACCGGTTTTAACACTACTAAAGGGGCCTTGGTCCGCTCTATGCTGTTTCCTAAGCCAATGGGGTTCAAGTTTTACAGGGACTCATTCTACTATATTGGTGTAATGAGTGGAATCGCAGCATGTGGTTTTGTTGGGTCTTTCATAAACTTTGTCCGTCTTGGGGTAGGCACACCTCCGCCCCCTCCCCCGGAACAAACCTAGCTAACATCTCGTAGTTACCGTGGCAAACTATTCTCATAAGGGCCTTAGATCTCGTTACTATAGTAGTACCACCGGCACTACCAGCCACTCTCACTATCGGGACCTATTTCGCCATCTCCAGGCTCAAGAAGAAGGATATATTCTGCATCAGTCCACAGCGGTATTGGCCCTGCTCAGAATCCAAAGTCCATTGCTAATTAGCGAAAGTGTAAACATTGGTGGCAAACTTGATGTTGTTTGTTTTGACAAAACTGGTACCTTGACTGAAGATGGACTCGATGTGCTCGGCGTCCATGCTATCGAAGCGTTTTCCCAAACGTAATCTTTCAGCCCTTATGTGAAGGATTTTTTTGCGCTGACCACACCCTAGATTCTCTGATCTGCACAGAGACGCCGATAGTTTGTCGCCGAAGCTCGATCACAATCCTTCCGAAAACCTCACGTCTTCTGAGGCTATTCTATATACGATGACAACTTGCCATTCCCTCCGCCTCGTCGATGACGAATTGGTTGGGGATCCATTGGATTTAAAGATGTTTGAATTCACAAAATGGTCGTACCAGGAGGAAGGGAAAAAGGCTCGTGGTGCAGACGGGGAGGCAAATGGTGATCACGGCATGGCAACCGGCATTTCTCCTCCAGTGGTCAGACCGCCGGCCTTTAAGGGCACCCTTATGAATGGTGATCTCTACGATTCAGCTCCAGCGGGGGTATATAGCCTCCGTCTGAAATATGTTTGCGGTCCCTTATTCATCTAAACTAACCCCCCGTTTATCAAACAGAACGGACTAGAGCTCGGGGTGTTCAAGTCCTTCGAATTCGCCTCTCATCTTCGTCGCACCAGTGTTATTGTTAAGCAGTTTCGAGCTGCTGGTGGAAACATATACGTCAAAGGGGCCCCAGAGTGCATGAAGGAGATTTGCAAACCGGAAAGCTGTACGTTTCCAATGCTACCTACCAGTGCTGCCGTAAGCCCTGTTAATTAATTACATACCGCAGTTCCTGCGGACTTTGATGAACTCCTTGCGCAATATACCCATCGTGGATATCGAGTCATTGGGTGTGCAACTAAGTATCTCCCCAAGCTTAGTTGGATCAAAGCCCAGAAGATGAAGCGTACAGACGCAGAGAGCGGGCTTGACTTCGTTGGGTTTATCATTTTTGAGAACAAGCTAAAGCCACAAACCGCTGGAGTCATTGAAGAGCTCTCGCAGGCTGCGATTCGAAAGGTCATGTGCACTGGTGACAACATTTTAACTGCGATTAGCGTTGCGAGAGAATGCAATTTGGTTGATAGGGATGCTCAGATATTTGTCCCTCATTTTGCAGAGGGCGACTTTCGCACTCCGGATTCAAGGCTACAGTGGCAGAGTGTTGACGACCGAGAATGGACTCTTGATGAGCAGACTCTTTTGGTAGGGACATTTACCTCGCAAAGTTTTCCCTCGCATTTATCTAATGCTTTCTAGCCCTTGCCTGCACCTGATGGCACAGATCTCTCCGGGCCATACCAGATTAGTAATGTGCGCGGGTACTCTCTAGCCATAGGTGGTGATGTGTTTAGATGGATTATAGAGTATGCTCCAAAGGAAGTCCTGCACCGGGTACGAAATTACAAACCTCCCCGCAGCGTGACACTACTAACACGCTTAGATGCTTGTCCGTGGCCAAGTGTTCGCGAGAATGTCTCCGGACGAGAAACATGAATTAGTTGAAAAGCTGCAAAGCTTGGAATACTGTGTGGGTTTCTGCGGCGACGGGGCTAATGACTGTGGCGCTTTAAAGGCTGCAGATGTTGGTATCTCCCTCTCGGAAGCAGAGGCGTCAGTGGCCGCCCCCTTTACTAGCAGAGTCTTTGATATCTCTTGCGTCCCCGAGGTCATCAGGTAAATCTCGCGCGATACAGCCCCCTTTAACGAGTAATACTAACCTTTCTGCTTAGAGAAGGAAGAGCAGCGCTTGTGACTAGCTTCAGCTGCTTCAAATTCATGAGTTTGTATTCCGCTATCCAGTTTACGAGCGTGAGCATACTCTACCGTTCGGCATCAAACCTTGGCGATATTCAGGTGCGTATCACTAGCTGTCTTCTGGAGAGTCTTTGCTCACACTCCTCTAGTTTCTTTTCATTGATCTACTCCTCATCCTGCCGCTGGCCGTCTTTAGTAAGTCAATTATCTCTGATTCAGACTACGCATTCTGTTAACATGCCCTAGTGGGATGGTCTGGACCACACCCTGTCCTGTGCCCTAAGAGGCCCACTGCAAGCCTTGTATCGCGCAAAATTTTGGTGCCGCTGTTGGGACAGATTCTGTTGCAGTTTATCGTTCAACTAAGTTGTTACATAGCTGTAAAGCGCCAAGGCTGGTATATTCCGCCAGTCATTGGCGGGGAAAAAAGTGGTATCTTCAATTCTGAGAATACGACGCTTTTCCTCATATCCTGCTTCCAGTATATTGGTGCGGCGGTTGTATTGAGCGCAGGCGCACCATTTAGACAACCGATGCGAGAAAATGGTAAGGAATCACACCAATCATATATCTATTAGATCGCTAACCCTCGCTTCTGCATAGTTCCCTTTGTAATTACAGTCGTGACCGCTGTACTCTTTTCGGCCTATATGGTCCTCAATCCTGCCACCTGGCTCTACGACCTCATGGAGCTCACGGACTCCCCATTATCCTTCAAGTTGTTCCTCCTAACCATGGCCGCCATTGGGTTCGGCTTGTCCGCCTCGTCTGAGAAGTTCATTCTGCCTTACACGGCGCAACTCATCAGTAAACTCAAGCTAGTATTGAGCCCTGGGCCTAAGAAACACAAGACCTACAAGGCGATCGAGAGAGAGATGCGGTTGTGAGACTAGACGATATGTAGCATTAGTGTTTTTTAGTTTTTCCTTTATCTCCTTTCTTCAGTCAATATCATACATTGCATTCCCTTGTTTTCTTTAATTTCCGGTGCGTGCATTACACGGATACGAATGGTAGGCTTGGAGTGTTCCCGGCACTCGAGACTTTCTTTATGAATGCTATGAGTTTCTCAAAAGTCCCCCAAGCCGGCTCGCCCCACCCGGGCGACGTCACCTTATATTACAGTGCTACAGTCGGTATCATAGAGTGCTACAGTCGGTATCATAGGGTAGACTATCAAATATCAGCTGTTGATCTAGTATCCTGTTGAGACCCCGAGGCTCTTTTAACCCCATACAAACCCCGATGGTTCCTGGACATCAACACGCCATCGGTGGTCCAAATTGAACCCCCCCCTTTGCACCCGTGCAATTGCGAAAAACACCAATATAGCCAACCATAAGCCCCCTTAAGTGAACACTCGTGTCTTCCGGCATACACTCTCGATGCACGCACGGGGTATAGTATCATACTCCTGCCGTCTATATCCAACCCCGACAGCCACAATCGGCGAAGCTGAGACCCCCATGCTCGGAGAGTATAGCCGTCATACAAAGCTAGCCAATATAGACAGTCCACCTTAGAACTAGGTAGGTTATGACCGGATTCTGCATACTCGTGCCCCGCAGAGAAGTTCACTCGGGCAGACCCTGGTGGTTTGAGTATAATAGAATAATAATAATAATTTTGATAATCCGCGGACGCAAAGGTTCCATATCGAGTTCCCGTGTTGAAGAATTAGGGTTGAGGAGCCTCACATGATAGCGAATGGTGTTTCAATACACGAATTCCCCAAGGGCAAGCTTTGGCAGGGTGGTTAGCATTGAGCTGTTTGAGCATGTGAGGGATTAACAATTACTTGAGGCGAACCCCAGCCCCCCCCCCGGTTGGCCTAGGAATGGTATGATACATAGAAGAAGGCCGCTTGCGCACATATTCGCGCATAGGGAGTTGTTTTGTATATATGAAATCTGGCGGAGAGGGCTGGCTGGGTGGGGAGGCGGTTCTGTGTGTGGAAACGGATATATGCTGTCTGCGGATCCTGTGCTGCAATTTCAGGATGAGGTGAGGGTCAAGAAAGGTATGGTGGGTTTTTGGGAGATATTATGCCAGGACTTTTAAGTTGTTCTATCTGGTCGTTCCTAACCCGCGTGGTACCGGGCATTTCTAACCTTTGGTACAGGCCCGGCAGAACTATTCACGTAGTATCAGGGCGGAGATACAGCGCCCCCTTATGATCTCACGAACTGGACGCCGGAATAACTCAAATAAAAAAAAACTCCCCCGGAGCGAAAGAAGAAAAAAAAGACAGAGGGCAATTTGCCCACAAAGTGGGTTTCAATCAAGTATCGACAAAATCCCAGCACTCCCTCCACCCAACCTGTACAATGCAATCCCAATGGAAAAGCTCCCTTCGCCGTGGCCGCCGTCTAGTGATCCCAGGGATGCTTCAACCCCAGCAACACAGCCTACAGCACAATCCCGTTAATAAAGCAAAAACTCCACTCGGTTGCCTCAGGGCCTAACAAACCCCATCTTTCTTAGCCCGATACATCAAGAAAAACCACATCGAAGCACCCAGCAACTTCGCTGATACTGCGTAGAATGGTCGTACGGGGTGGACGTGGATCGGGTGACTTCCGGCCATTTTTCGGGCTGCCTTGTTCTGGCTTTTGGATATGCTCGTTAGGTATTGCTCGCAAAGGAGGGGCGGCGTTTGGAGCTCACTTTTGGAGCTTTTTTCTTCTTTTTGTTCCTAGTCGTTTTGATGTGAAACAGAACGGGGGTGGGAGTGGATTGAATGATGAGGTTAGGTGGGGGGTTGATGTTGTGGGTGGTAGAGGTTACCCGGAGTTAGGACAGTTAGGACTGACGGTTGAGATGCCCAGGGCGGTTTACTGCAACGGGAAGAGGACATAATGGCCCACACGAGTGTTAAGCGATAATTGAGCGTAGATCACTAGAATAAACACCGTAGCTAAAATCGATTTGGTACATAAAAACCGCCCCCCTAAGAAGCGCCAATGCTTCCGCTGGAAACAACTTTGTATGACATTCCCCATCGGTTGGAAGTAACGGGCCTCCTTTTGAAACAGGTGCGGTAGATTACATGTGTATGCACGAACATTTATTAAGTATTCCATTAACTCCGGAAACTCCCCATTTAATGTGTGTATCCTATTGTGAAATGTCCCCCAGTCTAACTACGTCAATCCTGTATTGTTCTCTATTTCACACCAGTTTAGCCAGGATCCTACGCAACGGTGCGCAATAACTCACAATGAAGCTATCAAGTCCCATTTCAAAGAGCTCTACTGCGACACCTTCACCTCCGGGGTGCTCGATCGCTGGCAGGTGGAGGATTAGTATCACGAGGAGCGGGAAGGAAAAGAATCGTCCGGCAGGAACTCACGAGACAGCGGATTTTTCGTAACTAAGGATAATCAGCGGGCCACACTGGCAGAACAGCTGCGGCAGAAGAACTCACCAAACTCCACATATAAGTTAACATAAATCTGATGCAAGACAACCTTCAAATTATTCATCTTGACATCCGTCAACAGCACAAACTTCAAATTCGTCGCGGTCTCGTAGTAATGTAATTTATATGATCCAGTCCTATACGAAATGAACGAATCATCCCTATTTATCCCTCCCCATCATCCCTATTAGCACCCTCACTTCCTCCTATCGAGATGAAGTAGTATAAACTCACGGCCCCGAAAGCTTCCGCACCATGTTCCTCAGGGAAAATATCACGCCAAACACCAGCTTAGCGTCATCCTGAACACTCAATCTCCCGCCGCGACCAGATGGGTGAACTTCGTTTTGGAGCTTGGAGCTAGTGGAGGAGCGTCTATCGCTTGAGAGGGTGACTGGGGAATCGGTAGTTGAGGCGGATGAAGATGTTGGGCGGAAGGTGCGGTCTCGTTGGTGCCATTGTTTGACGTATATGCATTCGCCTAGGGAGGAGTGTCAGCATGTTCGGACTGGGATGGAAACCAAAAGCGTACAGTGGCGGTCAAAGATGTAGAAGGAGTATATTGTCATTGCTGTGAAGGTGGTTGATGCTGAGGGCTGGGAGGATGGGTTGATACTTGGGGGGTGCTATGGTTTGCGTCCACCGAGAAAGTTTGGTGCATATCTCACGTGATCTTACCCTGAGATAGCGGTAGCAGTTGGGATTAGGCCGGTAAGCCTCCGGCCAATACAATGGCGATGCTCACCTGAGTGAAGTAATTGCGACCACCCGCCTGCCCTTATGAACTGAGGCCTCAGCAACCCAGGTTGACTACTGAGGCTCCCAATACCTCAGCGCAGTATGTGTAAAGTTCTCATACAAGCTGCGAATCCCTCAAAATGCGATCCTACGCCTCTTCCTACGCCTCTCGCAGCCGGCTCCAGCATATAGTCTACTCGCCCATGCACTCCTCCCATCATACCGTGAGCTGCTGCGCCAAACAGGCGGAATAGCGATACAATTGGCCCCGCATTAAAGTAAGGGCTCTGGTACGCTGACCGCGATGCGGCTGACAACTGCTTCCGAGTGAACCCTCAGCGAGGCGACACCCTCAGCGAGGCTTGGCGTAGCTTGACACCAAATTTCCGACCAAACTGCTAACAAATCTTTGCCAAGCCTCGCTGAGGGTGTCGCCTCGCTGAGGGCTCACTTGGTCTAGTATTCTCTGGGATTGTATTATATATCACAACTGCTCGCATCAGCCTTATGGGGCCACCCGGGATCATTATGAGATCATCGACTATTCGTGGTTAGGGAACTCCAGCAGGCCACGGCAGCACATTTTGTTTTGCTTGTTTAGTCCACTAATAACCTACGGTACTGGACCGGGAAGTAGATCAGACACAGAAGTGAATCGGGTTGCGGTTTGTATGTGAATTTTGCACAAATCCTCACTACGGGAAGTTCGACAAAACCAATCCTCCGAATTCAGCTCAATAACAGGCAAATCTAAAACGGTGTACTGGTACTATCAGAGATATCTCCTGTCCTTCTGAATCTCATCTTTTCAGGGTTGTGCGTCAATTGAGATTTCCATATTTCCATTTTCTTGGTGCATTTTAACCGATCCATTTCCCAGTCTGAGCCTCTTCCCTTTCCAATACCGTACGTTATTTGTTATAGACGTTTAATCGACTGAGCCCCCCATTTGGAGTTTTTTGATTCATGTTTAACCAGAGGTTGTGAAGTTTGTGGGTTTTTGCTCAAATGTGACGCAGCTCGATGCGCATCGCTGGTATGATAGCTAGAGTCCTAAAAGCATCCAATTATGAGTGCACTGCTCTAGCTTCGACTCAATACAAAAAGTGGAAATAGTTGTGGGTGGCGATGCTGAGGGGGGAGATGCTGTTGCTATCATATGATTATCATAACAGTGCTCGAGTTGAGCGGAGCCCGATAGGCGCACTGGCACACTAAAGTGCAGTATGCCTGCCGTAGTCTAGGCAATTTGCGGATTTGGGCCCACTACTTGACCAGTCCCGGTGATCCTTGTTCCAGCCCGACTTCCATTCTGATTCAAGCAACCCCTCCCCCTCCTCCCCTCCCTCCCTCCCTCCCTACTATAAACATTCTTGTCGCAACTACATCTCACACTTGATAGTTACAACTTTCCTAATTCTCCCCGACTCACCCGCCTACTCTCTCGATGGTTGTCGAATCTCCCGTTTCCCTAACCTTTTCGACCAGAGAACTTCCTATCGCGCATACTCCTCTGCTTGTTGTCAATAGCGCGGGAAGCTCTGCTACCCCACCACCCCCTCCACGGCAACCCGTCGTCAGACATCTTTCGGCTCCTCTGGAATCTCTCCATTCTCCCTTGAGGCATCACCGACGCACAGCTTCTATCGGGAGACCACCTGTCCGAGAAACCTTAAATGCGAGTCTATCATACGAAGACGAGGATGGAATTAGGGTGAATCAGTGCAACCCCCACTCCCATCTTTTACTATGCTCTTCGCCCCACCTAACATTTGCCAAGGTATCTCATCAAACAAGAAATTGGAAGAGGTTCTTACGGTGCTGTTCACTTGGCAGTGGATCAAACTGGTCAAAAATTTGTATAGCTGTCGAACACCACCGACTTACTTCTGAAGTTAACTAATCTTTTTCTTTAGGCAGTTAAAGAGTTTTCCAAGTCGCGACTCCGGAAAAGGTCGCAGTCTGAAATTCTAAGGAGACCCCACCAGGCCCGTCGGAGAGGTGGAATTTTGAACATGCCTCCTGCCTACGGGCGATCCGCTTCCGAAATACACAGACAAGAGGAAGCCGGTAACCCTCTTTACCTCATCCGAGAGGAAATCGCAATTCTCAAAAAGCTTGATCATGAAAACGTGGTGCACTTGATTGAGGTGTTGGATGATCCGGAAGGTGACTCTCTCTACATGGTGTTGGAGATGTGCGAGAAGGGAGTTGTGATGAAGGTTGGGCTGGATGACACCGCCGAACCCTATCCGGAGGAGAAGTGTAGATTGTGGTTCCGGGATATGATACTTGGTATCGAATACTGTATGTCTCTAGCCTCGCCACAGTTTGAAACCATTGACTTACTCGATCATAGTGCACTCCCAAGGGGTTGTCCACCGCGATATTAAACCCGACAATTTGCTTCTCTCAAAAGATGACGTCCTCAAGATTGTCGATTTTGGAGTGAGCGAGATGTTTGAGAAAAAATCGCAGATGTTAACAGCAAAGTCGGCCGGGAGTCCTGCGTTCCTGCCACCGGAGTTGTGCGTTTCTGGTCATGGGGATGTGAGCGGAGCCGCTGCTGACATCTGGGCGATGGGTGTGACGTTATACTGCCTCCTGTTTGGCAAACTTCCGTTCAGTCATTCTGGTGTTGTCCAGCTTTACGAAGCGATAAAAAATGACGAGTGAGACCTACTGGATCACACCCTTTGAACCGTGCTAACGCTGTGGAAAACTAGACCCTTCATCCCCGAGGACCTCAATCCCGATGCTGCGGACCTTCTGAGAAGACTTCTTGAAAAAGACCCTTATAAACGTATCAAAATGCCAGAATTGCGGGTGAGAATCTTATCTCAGTGGTGATTTGATGCCCTGTTTCTAATACTCGACTCCTAAAGGAGCATCCTTGGGTTACCCGCAATGGAGAAGATATGCTTTTGCCCGAGGAGGAAAACACTTCTGAAATAATTCCTTCGCCAACCCCCGAAGATGTAGCGTCAGCTATCACCAAAAGTATCCGTAATGTTATGGCAGTGGTGCGTTAACACAGCGCGCTTTTTGTCTAGCCTCAGCTTGTTAACCTGTGATATAGGTCAAAGCTGTTCAAAAATTGAAGCGTTTGACCCTCAAACGCTTCCGGCACCCATACCTCTCCGCCAAAGATGGCCCCCTATCAATTGACGATCTTCCGGCTCGATCGAAGAGCGATGACCGGGATAACCGGAAGCGTTTAGAACAGAAGCTCGCCGTGTCAGGCGTTACGAAAGATATGTCCGTGGTCAGCATTAGTCAGACACCCCAAAAACCCAATATTTCAGTTGCTGGAAGCGAGGATACTGAAATGGCGGATAACATTCAACGCATCGATGTTGAGTGCCATCATTTTGGAATCTCAGAAACGGTAGATTCGCCCATGGAGGAAAGTCCACCATTGTTTAACGAAGCGCCAAAGGGCCAACCAATATCCCCACCGGATGAGGAACTGCACTTTCTTCAGATTGGCGTAGGGAGCAATCAACCGGCAGAGGAGGCATCAAGAGTAATCAGTGAATCCCCTCCGCCAACTGAGGAGAATGTCTACGCAGAGGCCTATCGAGAGGATGTGGCACGTATAATGGAGGAACGAGGGCAATCGGCAACAATTTACCCCACAAAATGGGTAGAGTAATATGTTACACTTAAGAATTGAGCAGCGGAGGTAGCTCCGCTACCGCCAGCTCTCTTTTTTATTTTTTTTTCTTTTTTGCAAGCTCAATTTGCGGTGAAATAAAGCTCGCTTTGCGGTGAAATCAAGCTCAGCAGACCCGGTATGTGCGGGGTTAGAGAAAATGATCAATGGTCTGGGTATTGGGTGGTATCTGGCCTGGTATCTTTGTGATGATCGGATTTTCCTAAAAGAAAATTTAACTCACTTTCTTTTTTCTCTTTTCTATCTAGGGCTCATGTAGGGATGCCGTGCTCCGCAGTACCGTATGATACTGTGGGAAGATGCTGCTGCAGTACGGTAGTGTACTGCAGTGTATAGCATCGATAAGTGAATCCACACAAGCATTATCATTTTCCCAATTGACTGAAAGGGCAAGAGTCCTCAAGGTTTCCGGCACAGTAGCGGGATGTATCATATGTACCAATCCAGTGCTACGATCCTTTAACAGTAGGGTCTGGTCTGATACCGGTAAATTGATAATAGCCCCATCTCTGGGTACCCTATGTCATACCTGTCTTGGCCCTTCCATATCTGTACTAGCACTGTACCGGTACAAGATGGGAACAGCGATTCCTCCAGTGGAAAGTCAGGGCAAGCTGGAAGCAAGGCAAGGTGGACTACCGGTACATGAGAGCTACTGTACCCGTACTGTGTACTGTGCCTAAGTAACTGAGTATATAAATTTATAACAATTTAAGAATATTAGTATACGAACACTCACAGCCTAAAGAACGATTGGGGATGTCGATTGGAATGCTAAAATGGACCATCCCTCCATCCCTCACCATGCCCTACCAAACCTTACCAAACCAAACCCGCCATAAGATATCGTGCCAACCACAACCGATTCGACAGGGCGGACAGTTCGCCACGAGAGATAGAGCAAGAGACACAAACGAAACTGGCGCCCCACCACTGTTCTATAATATTATGATACCCTATCATGGTAGTCCATCCGCAGCCGCATGATACGACACACGAGCATGGTGTGTTTTGAAATCTTTCTCTTTCCCTCCCTCCCCTATATAGCTATTAGGAAAAGAGAGAGAGGGTGCAATGATGCACGATCCGTGAGCGATTTTTTGCTAAACGACAAAAGGCGAGGGAGAAAACTAGCTGACAGTGATAATATATAGTATGATACATGGGAATTTTCCTGTTCCAAGTTTGTGTATGCGGGATAAAAGCACTCAGCGGCTCAGAGTACCGGTAGGCTACAGGTTGTCATGACTATCGTGTTTTAAATTTGTTTTTGTGTTGGATTGGGTTTTTGTTGTTGTTGTTGACGGGTTTGATAGTACGGTAGTCTAAGTGTAAGGTGTGAAGATGCTGGGGGGGGGGGGCGGTGCGCTGGTATTAGCACCATTGAGGACAGACCGACTCACGGCCTAGCGGCACCGAAAGAGCATGCTACGGTATTATATTCCTTTGAATTGTGAAAGAAGGAGCCAGAGGAAAGCCTCTGATGGACCAAAAGGCTCTGGGACCACGTGCTTCTTTTTTCACCTTCCTATTCTTGTTTCCTTTTTTAATTTTTTTTTAATTACCCCATCACAGACAATTTCCTAGCTGAATGGATACGGTACTACTGCTAGAGGAAGAGCACGCTGAATGGCCGTCTGCGCAGAAAAAAGGTTGTGCAGCATGGTACCGAGCTACAGTTATTGTAGATTGATGTGAGTTTTCGGTTGATAAGACTTTGGGTAGGTTACATACGGATTGGATCAGATGTTTATTGAACAAATTTCTCTCGTTGTGTAAGGAGTAATCCTGAGTAAACCAATAGATAGTGATTGAGTGACGGAGGGTTGCGACTTGGCTGTAGCACTGGTGCAGTACAGTACTAGTACAGTATACGCTACCGTAGGTTGAAGGGAGGAAGCGAGAAAGAGGAACCATTTCATGTACAATACTGGCACTATTCCTATTTACTATAGTGGTGGAGAAGGAAAACACAGCACAGGATACTGCAGTTTGCAATTGTAACACAGCGTTAATAGGGTATCGGTGGTGCCTAGCATCATACAGTATCCAAGTCGACTTGGGTAGCCAACCTCTGATGATAGCCCCTGACACTGTAGTTGTCGAAACTGCCAGCTGGGAGAGCGAAATCAGCAAGGCACGCGTATTGGCTGTGATACCAAGAGCCATTCTACTAGTACTCAAGACGAACCCCCGATATCTTATCCCCGCCGCTCTAGACCGTTTGGGTGCAATAGCCTCATCCTTTTTCTCGTTTCTACCACAAAGTTTGCTACTCTCCTCTCATACCCACTTGATACACTCTCAACACCTACGGAAGAGGTGGTTTGTGTTAATAGTTAAAGATTCTTCCACTACCCCCCTCTCTCACGCACCCTCTCCTTGGTCTTGCTACACATCTCTGGCTTTCCTTCGCCCCCCCCATTATCCTTCCAATCTTATTCTATATTGTCCACTTCTCATACTACCACTACCACTCTGCGCTTCTATTCCTCTCACCTTGGCCTTTTCTCTTCGCCCTTTATCTAGTGCCATCATCTCCGTTGACCATTCTCCATCCCTATTCACCCAGTAATATCAGCCTATCTCCGGTGCCCCAGTAACTGTTACCAAAAACAAGCATCCCTGTTTGGCCTTCCGTCATTGCCATCGAACGCAGCGAGTCGATTCTCCTCCCTGCCACGCGCCTCCAAGCCTGCAACCAGTAGGTTTGCAACCGTCTGAAAGGCAAAGGACAAACAGGGATTGGGAGTGAGGGTAATCATCGTGAAGAATACTGGTTGCCCCTGATACTTGTACCTCAACCTCGAAAATCCGAATATCAGAGCGAGAAAAAGTGAACGAAAGATAGTGAGATAGGGAAAGAACCCCCCGAAATAAGAAAAAGAAAAAGAAAAGAAAAGGAAAAGGAAAGAAAGAAAAAATAGTCCCGCACGCGATCACCAAGCTGCCGCCGTTCCATCGCTTTTTCCTCCTCGTCGCTTCTGTTTTTTTTCCTGGCAGCTGTATCCTATTTCTCTCACTCTTCTCACTTCAACCAATCTTCTCTCTTCGTCCCACTCCCCCTCATCTCTCTGCCCCCCCCCCCCCACCCTCCACTCCCCTTCCTCTCCGGCAACCCCATACATTACCCTTTTTAAAGCCCGAGTCACCAACAACCTCTCCCTCTCTCTTGGATTTTTCCTTTCGCTACTTTTTTATATTTTTCCTTCGTATTTCAAATCCTCTCTTAATCTCCTACCTCTCGCTTTTGCTTTTACTGCAGTACATTACTTGTTGGTGTTGTCCCTTCTCCTTCATTTCTTCCCCGCTCCTTTGTCTTCGCTACTCGTTGCCGTTGTCTATGCTGCTCGTTGTCGCCCTTACCACTTCGTCCTCCTTTAGCGACCGCTTTCCGCCATTGTGACTGTCACCGCACCCGCCTCACATCTTTATACCAACCTAATCTCGGCACATATTCTTAGTACCTACTTTGAAGATTCCCCCGGTTCTGTGTGGGAAACTCCATCAATCGCCACCATTCACTCTCCTACGCTTTTACCTCACCTCCTACTACTACATCAATAACAATGATTGAGCCCCCACTGCGGAAGAACAACGCCTCTTCTAGCCTGAACGAAGGCCAATCCTCTCCCACCATGTTGACCCCTGCAGTTTCATCCTCAGCTCCTTCAACCACCGCGTCCCCAGTTCTCCTCCCTGTTCCAGGGCAATCCGCTTCGCTTTCTTCCCTGCCTGGGTCAGCAATGAGTTCTGGCACCGCCACTCCTTCAAATGCCCCGGAAAAGAAGTCCATTTCATCGCGGTTACAGCGAATATTCTCTCAATCCGGCGGTAAAGCGAGGGAAGAGAGTAGAAATGCTCCTCGTGAGCGACACGTTGGAGAGGGAAGTGCTTCGGACACTGATAGCAGTGCCCTCTCTGGGCGGGAAAAGGACCGACCAACTGGCCTTGATCGAACAGCATCATTGACAGAGAAGAAACCTGCGGCTAATGCGACTTCGGATATGAAGAATGGCGTACCGCCGGTACTACAACGTTTTCAAATGCTTCCTGATGGTACTCATGAGCATCATCTCCGAAGTGCGAAGAGACAAGAAAAGCTCTCCGATATGCTCAGAGAGCTTATTGGAGGCAAGAAGAAGGACGATCATGGGGAACACGACCGGCTCAGTCTTATGTCGAGCTGGGTAGACCAACTCAAAATCGACAAGGATAAGTTAGCGAGTGATAAGAAGGGCGGTCCGAACTCCACAGCAACCCTCGTTGAGAAATACGGAAAGTGCCAGGAGGTAATAGGGCGTGGGGCTTTCGGAATAGTCCGTATATCACATAAACCGGATCCCAATAACGGCCACTCGGAACAGCTATACGCCGTCAAGGAATTCCGCCGCAGGCCTCAGGAGTCGCCAAGGAAATATCACAAACGATTGACCTCCGAGTTTTGCATTTCATCGTCATTACGGCACCAGAACGTCATACACACTTTGGATCTGTTGCAAGATGCGAAGGGAGATTATTGCGAGGTCATGGAGTTTTGCGCAGGAGGGGATCTCTACACCTTGGTTCTCACCGCTGGCAAACTCGACGTTGCAGAGGCAGACTGTTATTTCAAACAGCTGATGCGCGGTGTAGAGTACATGCATCAAATGGGGGTCGCCCATCGGGACCTTAAGCCGGAAAACCTCTTACTCACTACAAACGGAGCGCTAAAGATTACCGATTTCGGCAATGGAGAATGCTTCCGGATGGCATGGGAAAAGGAGGCCCACATGACTTGCGGTTTGTGCGGTTCTGCACCATACATCGCTCCCGAAGAATATACAGACAAAGAATTCGACCCTCGTGCGGTTGATGTTTGGGCCACAGGTGTTATTTACATGGCCATGCGCACCGGAAGGCATCTCTGGCGAGTTGCAAAAAAGGATGAAGATGAATTCTTCGAAAAATATCTGGAAGGGAGAAAGGATGAGGGCGGCTATACACCTATAGAAAACCTGCACAGGGTGAGCTGAGAAGGGTTACATATTTGATCCCCACTGCCCTTCCTCGGTTTTCAGTTACTGACTCATTTCTGCTTCTCTTACAACTTAGGCGAGATGTCGCAACGTGATATACTCAATCCTAGATCCTAATCCAACGAGAAGAATCACCGCGTCTCAGGTGTTAAAGTCAGAGTGGGGTAGGGAGATTACAGTCTGTAAAGTGGGTGAAGAAGGTGCGTCACATCAATAAACAGTCCTTGCAGTGATGCTACAACAAGTCTAAGTTATTCCCTCTCCCCTCTCCTAGGGCTTTAATGACGGCAATAACGGTGTTCATGGCCACTGGGGGCATTTGCTTCATTCAATCAATCAAATATCGTTTGGAAACAAGGGGAAAAGGCAAAAAAAAAAAACAAGGCAAAAAACCGTTTTAATTCAAATTCCCCAAAGCAACACTACTGCTACCTGAAATTCATTGTATTCTTCAATTGTATAATTTATTATTCCGGCCATCGTTTAGGGTTCGTTTTACAGCCACTGATCTTTATGTCCGCCTTTGTTTCTATTCCTTCTGGCACTTGTATATTTTTTTCTCACCTCACTCGCATGTCCAGTTTTTCCTTCTTAAACTCGCTCTCTTACGTGATTATTGTTCCGAGAGAACACAAAAACGGCACAGGGGGGCGTCATCACTTTCGCTTCACGCCTTTTGCTCCTAAGCTGGCACTGATTTGATTCCTTTCCCCACCATTTAATTATCCTCCCCTCCCTCTTCTCTTCTCTCTTTCCATTCACGTTTACATTGTTCTTTCCCGTCTTGTTGATTCCGCTCCGAAGCAATCGGGCGTTGAATGAAAAGAAAAAACAAAAACAATGCATTTATATTACGTAGGAACTTTTTATTATCATTATCATTCTCACTTTTCTTTCTTCCTCTTTTCCCTCGTTTTATTTGGCACCAAGAAAACGGCGTTTCGAATGGGAGGTGGTTCAGCAAGTATTGGAATGGTTTTTTTCTCCCTTTTTTCCTCTTTTCTTAATTCTGTGTAGTTTTGCTCCCTGACCTTTGGATTTTTTCCGTTTCTTTTCTCTTTTGTGAACTAGTCTGCACCTTGCCTGCCTCACTCTGCCTGCCATTTGCGCATGTGTATTGATTGCTCTTGGTTCAGATTTTCTGCTCGCAACAAATCCATCACGAATTTTCTTGGTTATTTCGCGGTGTAGGGAGAGCGTGCTCAAAGTTAGTGAGACGAAATATCCACTGGCCCGAGTCCACCCGTTTTGTATACTTCTGTTTTGTAAATGTAAAAAATAAAATATAAAAAAATGTGTACAATCCGGGGCAACGATAGACGATAGTTATTATACCTACTACCGCGCGCCATCACTCGTTCTCCCAAATAACCGCAAGAGCCAACACTAGCACAGCCCCCCCAACCTTTCCGGGCCAACATCTTCAAATTCCCGAGCGAGAACCCATCATGGCAAGAGCCCCATCTACAGCAGTCTATGTACCCGACCAACCCCCCACCAAACACCACAACCCAAGAACGAGCCCCCCCCCCCAAAAAAAAAAGGCCGTTAGAACCTCGGTCACGCGGATATGTACTAACTTCTAACCTACCGTAATCTCATCCCTCCTGAACACACGACACAAACCCCATCCATCATCCCGCCCAATACAACATGACATCAAGCGTCGTAAGCCCCTTCGGAAAAATTAAACCCCTCGCACCCCACAATCGGGGGGGAAATCCCCATCGGAAAAGGAGCTTGGCTTGTTGTGTTCGGCTGTGTGAAGTGGGCTGACTGACTGACTGACTTGACTACGGTATATATCTGGTGTTGTACAGTACAGTACAGTACCGATAACTCAACGGTATCTCGGAAGGAGTTGTTTTCGTTTTTTTTTCTTTCTTCTTTTCTTCTTCTTTTATCTTCGGGTGTTTGTAGACTAATTGCAGGGCAAGTTGATGATTGTCAAGTCGTGGAAGGAAGAAGAGGAAGAAGGGAAGGAAGGTCATCCTACTTATGATGTAATAGTAATAATAATAACCAGATTTTTCTAATCGCATCGAGTCAGCGTTAGGTGTAAGAGGAAGGGGGGGTTTGAAAGCTTAGCTTTCTTTTTAATTACGGTTAGTTAGTTGTTGGTTAGGTAATTAAGTTACCGAAGAAACCAACCAGGTACAGTACGGTACTCGAGTACGTGGTGCCACTTACTAACTACCGGTACTCTACCGGTATATCCATAACCCACATTGATTATTAGAACAATTAGAACAAAGACAAGACAAGAAAGGACTAGAAAAGAAAAGAAAAGATGAAGATGAGATGAAAGATGAGATGACACAGAGATGAGATGACACAGATCCAACTTGAGACATAAAAAAAAACTCTAAAAAAGCGCGAGTAGACTAACCCCCCTTAGCTCAAGTTTTGCTAATGAAGAATTGTGTGATGTAATGGATGTTATCGGTATTAAACTATAATACTGCCAAGACCCGGGCCCAACTACCGTAAGTTAACTAATTGACTTTCTCTTCCAAGTTGAAAACCTACAATTAAATCATTGACCGCAGAACCCCCCCCCCCCCAATAGGAAGCGCTCCCTTACTAGCAAAATAATCGTTCACACTTCATGTCAGGGTATTTAATGTGGGGAACTTACTTATAGTGGATATTTTTTCGTCTGTCCACTCCCCATGGGTCATCTATACTATAGTATGCGAGCCCGAATAAAGTTAACTAGAGTCCCTCGGGGACGGCGGTGGATGCCACATTGTTGCACAGCACTATAGGTCACGACACGGCGTGCGGCGACCCCGCTCCAGCCTATAGTACCGGTATACTGCGGTAGAGAAAAGGAGCCGCCATTTTGGGTACCGCCCACCACCACCACCGTCTCTCCCAAACGTCCACTGACGGAAGAGTACGCCCTCACCAAATCCCCCTCCGCCTAGACACGCCGTACAGTTATTTGTCCCAACTAACCAACGCGTAAGGGCATAAATAGTCTGATTAATGATGCAAGGTAATAAATGAATGTTAACTATGAGCCTCGAATAGTACTTCCGCTCCCACATTCCCATCTACACCCTCCTCATCCCACAAGCTTGCAGCCATGACACCACATCTAGATGCCAAGATATGTCGAACTTCGATCCGAGGTATTGCTAGGCCCGCAATAACCAAACAAACATGATCCCAGAGAACAATGGCCTGCCAAACATGCGTACACAAACTAATCGCTCCCACAATTCCGCCTTACCCATTCCCATAACCCCCAAAGCAAAGAGACCGGCCACAAGGGGCAAAATGAAAATATACAATTAGCCAACCACAGAATGCATACCCCAGTACCCATAACAAAGAAAATATGAATATATACAGAGAATTCAAAGATTCAAAGTCAGATTACAATGCATACGCCGAGGAACAGTAGTATATTTTTTGGGGGTAAATGAATCTCTTCAAGGTCGACTGGAGGTCGATTGGCGGATATTGTCCGTAGAGTTGACTCGGGGGTCCTCTTCTTCGGTCTCGGAGGTTCCACCCACACTCTCAATATCCCTACGCACTTCGGTGTGCGTCAGAATTCCATCCAGGGGTATCGATTTATCGTGACGGCATGCACCCTTTGGTACGGCATGTATGCTTGTAACAACCTCGCCATTCCCCCCGGCGACCCGGGTTTTGTGGTCCCTACTAAGGCCACCGAAATTGGATCCACGGCTGATTGAATACGGGTCACCTCTACATCCAAGTGTGCGGTCGCACTCCCCACAGCGAGTCCTCCCTTCGGTGGAGATATCATCATCCTGGTGGGTAACCCAGTGCAAGACAAGAACGGAAAACATAACTGCGATCGGTGGTGTTAGACATGTTAATACGCCAAGATGCCAAAATCAAACGAGATTGAAATGATAACATACTGTCGCAATTGCAAACCGCAAAACAGATCCATCCGGGCTCCTTTCCTCTCAAAACAAGAAGAGAAACCAAGTTGCTTCACCACTAATCAGCACTCTCCCAAAGGAACAAGCCCAGGTCATCTCCCAAGCCGACTTACCCAAGAGTAGAAACCAGTGTTGCACAGCTTCCAATAAAAGTCCGAAAGGCGACCTGATGAAGACGGCTTTGTTTGGACTTGGCCCCGTTCTGAAAGCTCCAGAGACCTGATTCAGATTGTCAGCAAACCAGGACTAGATTTTGCTGAATGCTTGGCTTACCAGCAAGAGGCTTCAGGAATAAAAATGTTAAATAAACCTAAGTTTGATCCTGTTAGCGCGAAGCCACCCAATACCACACGCGATAGCCACATACATTGATCGTAAAATCGAAAATAAGTAGCGGAATGTTGGCGGGAAGCTTCAACCCGATCTTACACTGCCCATTGTCCATCTCGGCATTGCGGCTGCAGGAAGACAAAGGTGTTAGACGGCGCATCAGGGAAGGATCAGCGGAAACGTACAAAACGAAAGTCAGGATGATGACTACACAGTACGGCACAAGCATGCCGAGAGTGTTAAATAGGAAGAGTTTGTCCTTGAACCGTGAAGAGCGATTACCGCGAACAATGAAAACCTAAAGGCCATTAGTGACTGCTATATGAATACGAGGAAAAATGAGGCCCACCTTTTCGACAAGAAAAAAGTAGAGTAAAACCTTCGAGCTCAGATAGCAAACCAAGCAGAGCAATATCCCCGCATCACAAGCTCTAAGACTGCTGTTGAGACCGAAGCTCGCCTGTAGAATTGTACTCGAAAGCACAAACAACCAACTGTCGATAAAAACAGCGAGAACCACTAGAAAAATAGCGAGTTTGTGGTTAGTGACTAATAAAGGGTAACAACTCCACTACCAAAAACGGCAAACTTACACCAACGTGCTAGCGGCAACCCTGGCAAGTCACGAAATCTTACAAGTCGTCTTGCCAAACAGAAACTGACGGCGGTAATAACAACCATGGCAAGAGATATACTGGTCACAAAGGAACCCTCCGACTGATTTCTCTGAGCACTAGGGCTCACGGCTCTCCTCATGATCGAGGTCATCGCGGGGTAGATGGCACCCATCGTTACTGCTCCCTCAGTGGCTGCCTGTTGTACTGGAGTTGGTAACGTTTGGACGAGTCGATCAAGAGGAGCCCCAGCGTTGAAGGGCAGGAGGATGGAGGACGGAGAGGTCAGACGAATTGTTTGTGTTAAGTAAGTGTGGAGCAGCAGGAGAGAGAAGGGTAGAAAAGAGCAAGCAGAAGGGAGGGTGCAGAGAGGCTTATAGGCAAAAAGGGAGGAGGGATAGGGCGTGTGGGACACCAGGGCTAGCTCCCGCAGGAGAAGGAGAAGTGAAGAAGGAGGGCAAAAGAAAAGAAAGTAAGAAAAAGAAAAAAAGAGAGAAAAAGAAAAAAGGTGTGAAAGGAGGAGGGAAGGAGGGAGGGAGGGGGAAAGAGGCGATTGGCAATTATCGATTGGCGAGGACGGCAGATCTTATAAAAGTTGGTAATTCCTGTCCTCCCTCCTTTCCCTTTTGCGGGTTTGATGCTGAGCGGTTGATGGCAGTACAAAATGGTACCAGTACGACCTTGATGCAGATAGTCATGAATAGCTTAACCACCAAAAAAAAAGCCCTAAAAGGCCCGTTTGGAAGAGAAAAAAAAATCAAATGTGGCTTCTCTGAAGGATTGTTGTAATTACCCGTCTGCCGTAATTATTTCTTCTGTCCCGAAATCCCCCCGCGCACTGGCCTGGAGCTGCTCAGTGTACTGCAATTTTGTCTCTCCTCCTCCTGCCTCTAAAATGGTCGCTTGCCGCAGTGCTGATAGGATCCGATATGATATGATATGATGACACTTTGCCCAACCAATTCGCGAGTGGGCGGAGAAAGCAAAAAAAGAACGAAGCCCACATCTTTTGGACAAAACAGATCCAATCCAGCCAACAACTCCATCTGCGACTCTGTCCTGCAGCAAAAGCAACTATTTATTATAGATTTTTCTTTTTTTTTTGTTTCTCGCCATCTTCCCTTTGCTTTTTGCCCCCTCCTTCGCATTCAACCCATACTGTATCTGAAATCTCTCCCATTCGTATGGGCAAAGGAGGGAGAGGGGTGGGGGAAGAGGAAAAAGTAAGCATTCAAATCATGCTGGAATTCCATATATCTCCTCCAAGTATCTCGTCCTAAATAGAGCTCCCTCGAACTGCACCATCGATTGGTGGATAGGGCGTAGATATAGGGCGGGAAAGCAAAGATGTCATTGTTGCACTTGTCGAGATGACCAGGGCCAGCGATGTGTGATTCGCAGGTGGGAATTCTGCACACATTGTGAATACGGGGAAGAAAGGTAGGGACGAATTTCACATCAAGCCGCATAGGAATGCAAGGAATTGCTATCATACTTTGTACAGTACTGTGCAGTATTAGCATTTGCTCTGTACCGGGTTTTAAGTCCAACAAATCCAGCAAGCCCGACAGATTAGAGCCTTTTGTTTTTTGGTAGGAGGGAGGGGGGCAGGACATTTGTTACCATTTAGTGTCACAAAGGGTAAGGTGTGGGAATCCCCAGGGGCTTGTCTATGCAGAGGTGAAAAGGCTAGGTGGTTGAGGAAAGCTTTTCGCAGTAACCCGTATTCTACCGGTACGCCCGATCGTCTGTGTGCAAAGTGAGTTTTGCATGCTGTACCAGTACCAGTGCAGTATCAGGTGCGAACAACCCCACCACCCTCCTTCACCGAACGAGGAATTCCACCGGCCATCCTGCGGGTGTGAATGTTTGCTTCAATACTCGAGTATGGTACTCTACCTACTCGTAATGTCCTGACGTTTGTGAACACGACCACTATTGCATGATGCCAAGATCCGGGCAAAAAAGCGGAATTTTGGGTGTATTCAATAGCAGTTGTGTTCACAAACGTCAGGACATTACGAGTACTCGAGTACCGTACCCTACCGGTATAGTACTCTGCCTGGCTTCCCCTTATCGTTCGCTCGCTTCCTCCCTCGCTTGCCTTCCCAACCCTTACCCACACACTGCTCACTAAGCCTGGCCTCTTCGTCCCCGTCCTCACTCAGCCTTTCTCCCGCCCGACATATCTACTCGTCCTCCTCCTCCCCTTCCCTTCCATTTACTCCACCCGAGATCCCCAGTTTTCAGCTCTGATGCCCCCAGTCAGCGCTCCACTACCAGTGCATACCGGTAACCGGTACACATCCACTGTCGGAAGCTGCCCAAGGAATGACCGCCGATCAAGCCTTCTTTCAGCCAGAACTCAGCGAGCCAATCTTCCCACAGTTACATCCGTAGAACGAACTAGGATCCTCCTTGTCCCTGGGAGAATTAGGAAAAATCAACACCTGTGTGCTCGAGTATGTCACGGTATGATGGTGATACCCCTGCCTTCCCCCTCGGAAACATCCTACTTGGGACATCATAAAGTGTCTGGTTTGACATCTGCTGCACTCAAGCATAGCATTGATTGCATTTCCCATCCAATCCATAAACACCGATTATTTCGATCCCTGCCCCCATACAAACACTCGGTCCAATCACAAATCGGTATTATTATTTCTCCCTTGTTCAACAACGATCCGAGGATCCGTGACGGGCTGTTTTCTTCTTTTCTTCTTTTTTTTCGCAATTTTCCTTTTTCCCCTTCCTCCCCCCGGCTTGTGTGGCTTGCGCAAGGGCCAGCAAGACTAAAACCTGCTCTCTCCCGTCCTTTTGAGAGCGAGCAAACCGATTCCAGCCCCCCAGTCGTGCGAGCACAATTATTGATCACGGTGTGCTGCAGCTCTCGTACCGGGAGGACAACAGGAATTCCCTTTTAGGAAATGAGACCTGCGCACACTCTTAGATTGGATTAGTTTTCCCCCTCTACTATCTAAGATATCTGTCGGCAGCGGTGCCGATGCTACATTTTCCTGGAGATAAAAATTGACCTGACCTGAGTTGTTACCATGCATAATATTTGGTTGGGAGTACTGTAGTTATTTTCAGGTTATAAAACTGTATCTATAGATAGCCTTCGTTCCTCTTTATCATCCTCATCGCAATCGAATCGGCGACCTGTCAGCTGCGGTTTAAGCTTATCACTTGCCCTTACCGAAGATCCTTCCTCTTTCCTCCAGACTGAGTTGTTGATTGATGACCAGCCGACCGACCACAGCTGTTAACCCCATCAACTGTCAACCACCAGCCTCCTGAAACAAAGCAGAATTATGACAGCTATCTATTAGGTTTCAGTATGCTAAGATTAAAAGCTACTCTACCCTGCCATAACAAGGAGCGACGGCTGTTCCCAGTTCTCCAAGCAGACCCGAGCAAAAGGCGGCAGCGATTTGGTCGCCTGAGGCTCGCAATTAAATTTAGAGGTCGGAGGATTTCTCTTGCCCTTTGCAGGAGATCTCAGGTTGCTCGATCAGGCTAATATTAATGCCAAGCTAACCAGCTCAGAGTGACATATCATATGACCCCAAACAGCGAGAAGGGCTGATGTCGGTATCTGTCTATCAGAGCAACTGTCCACCGCAGCGACCGCTACGGTGAGGGACCTTTTTGGCGAGAACTGGCGGAGATTCATTCCGGCTTGATAACAGCAGATTGATTTACCACTGGCAACCCCATTACAGGTTAACCCCCTCGCAAGCATCTATTATCCGTTCTTCCTAGGCGACTTGACAACAAACAACAAGTCCCAGACACCCGCCTCGCTCCTATCAAAATTTTGACTTACTTGCGCTTCTAAACCCCAAATATCCCCATGAAAATAGAGGTATCCCTATTCTGCAGATGATCATCCACTTTATCATCTCATAGAGCTGTAATTGTCACTGGGGCGATGTATGAAAATCCTGCTGCGGTTGGAGTTGGATAATACGTATTCCTTGGCAGGCCACAGGTATCCCTCTCCATAATTCAAACTCGGATACTGCCGCAAATTACACCCATGGGCTGTCGGCACTCGACCGGCTATATTCGACTCCAGCCCACTCATCCACCCCACGGGCGATGATCCTTCAGAGAGCTCCAATAGTATTGTGACGCCCTGAACATAACAATGTGGTCTGGACCTATCTACGGTATGGGGTTCTCAACCCTTCAAATGCCGGAAGGGGAAAAGGTGACCCAGCTGCAGTGGAGGACAGCATTCCCGAGAGGGAAAGAGAGATGATTCCTCCTCTATCCAACTAGCGAGCTAGCAGAAGCAGCCCCAGCCAGATCTTTGAAATGCCAAGCGAGGGAAAAAAAAAGAAACCTAGAGCAGATCCCGGGAGGGTTGCTTTGGCGCCCGCATTTCTTTTCTGTCTTGCCCCCAAATTTATGACACAACACAACATTCGCCTCGACGGTACGATACCACACATCACAATTTCCAAGGAGAGAGATAAAGAAAAAAAGAGGTTTGCCTTTTCACCAGAAAAGGTTCTTCCTAAGCTGTGGGTGGGGGAGGGGGGCCTCGGGTACGGTGCTCGTAATTTTCTGACGCTTGTGAACACGAGCTGCTATCCCATATGGTCAAAAAAAAAACAGGCTAGAGCATTAGTACCCTAGGGGTCATGCTTATAGCAAGTTCTTGCTGTTCGCGGGCATTAGAAAATTAAGAGCACTGTGGTACATACCGTACTTGTGCTCGCTTGCTTTTGCTCGCTCGTTAAAACTGCGCATGTTTTCCTGGGGATAACGAATCACAACAAACCGCCACGGCAACCGGTTTACGGGAAGCCCTCCGAAGAGCAAGCATTCATCATCACCACTTTATTTTATTGTGCTCCCACGGGATGGACGAACGGGTGTGTGTGTGTGTGTGTGTGAGCGAGAAGGGTACAAGTACGAGTACGGTACCGGTAAGGTAGGGGTCTTGTAGGTAGGGGGGCCTCCTCCCATCCAAGATTGGAGAATTATTTTTTTCTTTTCTTTTTTCCACTTTTTTTTTTTCTCCGGGTTTACCGTACAAATTATAGTATCTTGTTTGCTTTTCCCCTGACTGGCTGGCGTTTGCCAGAGTCCCTTAATATGAATAAGATGGGGGTGGGATATAAAACTCAAAGGGATCATTGTCATAGGCGGTCACTCGTGAACTTTTTATTATTGTGTTTACGTGCGACAAGCAGGAAGGATCCCTTGAACAAAAAAGCTGGTTGCAGAATGGCGTTCATGGGATGGCTTTGAGAGGAGGGGTCTTGGCTTTCTCAACGCTGATCTTGGTTCCTCGACCCGAAGACTTTCGTACTGTACTCGAGTAAGCTTATTATTATTATTACAAGTATTACCGTATTGAGGTCTTAACGTTCTACCGGGTGCCTGACGGATTCCAAGTTCGCGGTCGGCCTTTATTGTGCAGGGAAGCTGGGCTGGCTACCGTGGGGTTGGGTTCGGTCATACCAATAACTCAGATGGTGGGGGAGCCCCTTTAACAGCTATTTGAAGGAGAAAAAAGTTACCCCTTGCCTAGACTTTTCTTCGAGCATTCTAAATATTAGAATACGAATCCACGGATCAATTATCTATTCTCGGCAATTTACTGAGGCGTTTTTCTCCCTTGGTTGGTTAGTTGCCCAAGCGGCAGTACCAGAACTAGTACTTGTAAGGGACTCAAGTACCGGTACACACGCCATCCGGTGTTCTATGACGACTATTGACTATTGATGTCCGGTACTCGTACCGGCACTCGAGTGATCCGGTTGGGAGTATGATACTGATCTATGATAGTTGCCTGCACGGTATACTATCAATGGCATTGTGAAAAGTACTATACAGGTGCTCGGGGGGAAGAGCAAAACAACAATCACATCCTGCGACCAAACCCAGCCAACCAAATCCGTGAACCAATCGTGGGGTGAGTGAATACAATGCCATGGTAACCATAAGCATAACTGGGATAGTGACTGCATCGGCATCTGAAACGAGACGGCGAGGTACGAAATGGATGCAACATAACATAACATTAAGAAAAAAGAAACATATTCGAACGCTAGCCCCCGATTTGGAAGTTTGAAGAGGAAGGGGAGAGAAAAAGCAAAACTTCGGATGAAAGAAGTGTGCCAGCACAACATTGGTTCTCTTGTCTTTTTCGACGCGGTGATTCGTTCTTTCAGGCTGATTACTGTTCATTGATCCTAGATCTGTGAATTTGACACAGGGGCAGATTCGTCTTGATTCCGAGTGATACTCCATGCGTTGTAGAGGCCTGAGCCCCCGTTGTATGTTTGGTGAACCGGTGCAACGCCAAGATAAGCCTCCTCCGCCTCACGAAGCAACCGTCAGCCAACCACAACCTCATCCCCAAACTTCGCACAATGGGGGAAGATGCAGATAATCATGTTCTCGAAGCAGAGATCGCAGGGTTAGAGTCCCGACTTCAGGCAGCAAGAGCCAAACTGCCCTCGAAAACAGAAGTTCAATCCCGCGGTAAAACTACAACCCCTCAAGCCATTCATCCCATCCCATCCCATCCATCCCTCCCTGTGGTAAGCCTCAACTGGCAATTGAACAAAAAAGGCCTAACAAAAAAAACCTGCCACAAAAGAAGTTTGCACAACGGTGACATCCCCAGAAACGCACTTTCTCCTGTTACTTTCCGATTCGGCTCTACCCCTCGGTTCGTTCGCCTTCTCTAGTGGCCTGGAATCCTACACTGCCCACCGCCCATCGATCTCCTCCACCACCACCACCACGCCTAGAGAAACGACAGAACGATTCCTGAGGCTATCTGTAAATTCACTATCCCACACCACACTCCCCTTCGTCCTGGAGGCGCACAGGGAGCCAAAGGCAGCCCTAACGCTAGACGACATCTTCGATGCCTCTACAATCTGCACCGTGGCCCGGCGCGCAAGCGTAAGTCAAGGCCGGGCCCTACTCACAGTGCACGAGAAGTCCTTCTCTTCATCCCTACCCCCATCGCCAGAGCTAGAGGCCTACCGCCGAGCCCTCCGCGCGGAGAAGGTGCGGGATAGAGCGAGCGGCCACTTTGCCGTCGTCTACGGCGTTCTCTGTAGCCTTGCCGGTATAGGCCTGGAGGAAACTGGCCACCTGTTTCTGCTGGGCCATGTCAAGGCTGTGCTATCCGCCGCTGTTCGTCAGAGCCTTATAGGGCCATACCATATGCAGGCGTTGCTTGCTGCGGAGAGTACACGTGGGATCATGGATAATGCCCTAGCGGTGGCAAAGGGGATCGCGGTGGAGGATGTGGGGCAGTCGATTCCGACGTTGGATTTGTATCAGGGGAGGCATGAATTACTTTATTCAAGGGTCTTTAACTCTTAGAGCGGGTGCGAAGGGATAGGCGGATTGGAGTTAACGGTTAATGAGGGTTTTCCCGGGTTAGAGATATCAGGCCAGGACTAGAAAAGGGTTTTTTTTAAAAGTCAGAGCACATGCCCTAGATCTTTCTCGTTCATCCATTGATCAGCTCCGTTCTCGCTCGACGAGTATAATAATACCCGTAGGACCCATCTTGGAGGGTAAGAAACATGAGCCCGAGAGTGTAAGGTTGCTTGCTAGGCCCGAGGTGCCCGGCGATCGGCAACTGTAGCCACTGTATGGTGCCGGAAGCCGTGGAGGGGAAGCGTGTAACCTCCCAACTTCGATTTTTTTGATTGGCTGGGGGCTGTCAACTAGACTATTTTGCCACAACGGAATCAATATTTGCACGCAAGCTCATATATCGTAAGGGAGGTTACACACTTCCCATCTATCGCTTCTTGCGCCATACTCGAGTACCACTTGGGGGTTTACGCTTTAACGTGCACGCTAATCCTATTTTGGGAACATTTGAACACTGCGATTTGTTGGCAATCAATCAATGGGTTCTACTCGAGTACGGTACTAAGAAGCCGACCCGCTAGAAAATTTGCAAAAAAGTCACCCAAGAAAGCAACTGGACTTATAATAATACAAGTACCGTAATAGCGCGCCTAACGGTGAATTTTTACTTATCTCGGATGCCTTGGCCCGTAATCGAGCGCAGTACCGTACTGTAGTCTAGAAGTATTTTCGGTACCGTACCTCGCGCTCGAGCGGGAGTGAGTCAAGTTAGTTTATCGCCACCGGAGGAAAAAAAAAAAAAAAAAAGATCGATTTGTTAGCTCTTCGGGACCGCAGATTTCCGTCGGCCAGGTCACCGTTGAAATGATCGAAACTATACCTTTGTGTGCTTGGTTTTTGGTTGACTACCGGTGTGCTAACACTAGTATGTACCCGGGGGGAGAAAGAAGAAAGAAAGAAAGGTCCTCTTTTTTCTACGTGCAAGACGGGGAATACCGGTAGTTGTCTACCGTACTCGTACTCGTACAGTATTGTGGTAGTCTGGTAGACCGACCGCGATCTGGGCCGAAAATGGGGAACGATGGGATTTGATGAAATGTTTGATTTCTTTTATTTCATTGAATAAATTGAATTTCCCGAGTAATATGGATGTTTTTCCTTTTAGGAGAGCTTCACAAATACAATCCTGATTTAGTGGAGGACGATACTCAAGGAACCCTGATTGCAGGGATTTTTCACATTGATTTCATACCGTTAGGTATTTTTGGTTTTGTTTATAATATTATTTCTTTTGTTGTGTTTTGTTTTGGGTTTTTATTTGCCATGGGATTTTTCCCGAATGCAGTGGTTGGACCCTGGGGAGTGCTAGTCATGTACACTTCCATTCGCAAAGTTTTCGCGGAGAGAGAGGTACTGCGGCGATGTCTTGGCCGCAGTGGAGGTACCGTAAAAACTCTTGCGATTCGCTAGCGCCAAATACCTCTGCAAATCACGGCACCAGACCAAAGTAGGTTTAGCTGGATAAGCTGACACAATTGCGACAGCAAATTGATGAGATCCAACACAAC